>Ga0210409_10000502_pt1 | contig 62943 bp, 56 predicted proteins | sample IncBWH17MmetaG_FD_161649 | JGI IMG/M metagenome (GOLD analysis project Ga0210409, IMG submission 161649) | Forest soil microbial communities from Barre Woods Harvard Forest LTER site, Petersham, Massachusetts, United States - Inc-BW-H-17-M | ecosystem: Environmental > Terrestrial > Soil >... | reverse complement strand
TCGGACGTTCATCGTTGTTTTCCAAGCAGCAACCACGTTTTCCGGACGCAGGTCGGGTTCGCCTTGAAAGACTTCGCAGGTAACTGCGAGAGATTAGTAATGGCGACGAATAGATGCCCACGCAACCACCAGGAACCACGCACACGCGCTTCCGATTAGGAACCAGAAGCCGATGACGCTGATGGGGACAACCCGATACACATCATGAATTTGGATATCGAGAGCTAGGCTCCTGCGCAGCCAAAACCGCAGAACAAGAGCCACCGCGACCAGCACGCCTATTCCGATTGGGTGCCTCATCGCAGCGCCCCCTTCCTATGATGGCGGTAGAGCATGGATTTTACACCCGGGCTGGACAAATGGAACTTGTCCGGTAAGGCGACTTACCAGGCACTGACACCAACCGCGACTCTACTCGACGATAAAAACTGCCGAGGTCGCCTGCCTCACACCCTTCGGCGGCACATGGCAGTCCAAGTTCGGAATAGAGCCGCGCCAGTAGTTGAGTCGGAGTCGCATCCTTCCGGAATCGTTCAAACGGAATGGGAACTCCTTTGATTCACGAGCTTCTAGCACTACGGCGGCCCTAATGCTGGCCACATCGGGGCCAATCATGAGAGTGCCCCATTTACCATTGTCATTCCGCTGCACCCAGAAGGGTGACGGTGTGCTCTCAACATCGGCTCCTTTCATGGATGTTTGCCCGAACTCAACGCAGAAAGTGACCGCGTTGTTGCCCGTGTTTTCAACCTTGGCATGAATCCCCTCATGAGCCTTGTATTGCTGCGCGGGAACAGCGATTTTCGCCTGAGCGATTGCAGCAGTGGCTAGAATCTGTGAAAGCCCAAGAGTAACCAGAACGAGTCGTGCCATAGCGGAAGTATAAGCCAAAGAGTTGCCAGTGCCTGGTAAACGCGCTTATCGTACAAGTGAAATCGGGTCGATCCTCATTGTCCGGTAAGGCGACTAACCAGGACCTGACACTGGCAGCGAGGACAGCAGCGCGACGCTTTTTTCGCCTCCCCCAGCCTGCTTCATCCTGCGTTTCTGAGGAGTCCTCGGGTTGAGCACGCTGTCGATGACAAGGCTTCACACCTGTTTTGTCCTGTCCGTCCTAATCCTTTAACGCCTTGCCATCGGGCAGGTTGATACGGACGGTACTGCCCCAGCGCGTTTTGTGAATTAGCTGAAGGTTTCCAGGAGCGAAGTCAAAGCTGCCTCCAGCGAACCACTCCGGCGTGTGATCAGTCCAAAGGCGACTCGGATCAATTTTTGTTGCGGGCCACAGCTCTTCGAGTTTGATGTCTCTGACCAGAACGCCCTTCACGGTTCCGTCCTGCATACGGTCGCTGGAATCACCTTTGCGATATACGCGCAAAGCTGAGTTGAACACATGTCCAGTTGCCAGCAGAATCAGAAACTGGGCATCATCGGTGACAAGCGGTACAGCGCAGGAGGAAAAACTCCCGTCCGCTTGGTTGTTCATGTCTAGAACGACTGCCCATGGCCAGTCACCCCAATAAATCACAGGTGCGGAAATCTTCTGAGAGTCATTCACAAAGTTCATTTTTGTCATAACCGTAAACCGAACACTAAGTAGCTTTCCGCTGCCTGCTTGCCACTCAGTAGTGTTATGAGCGATTGCTATGGCATTTCCGTGGACTGAGTTGACCGCGGTCGGACATGGGAATAACGGTCCAGCCATGGAGAACGGAGCACAGGTGAGAACAACTGCTACGGACAAGACACTAAGGTTCAGGCGCATTCATCCTCCTGCGAAAGCATTATCGCAGAACGACGCTGCCACGGCTCACGCCTAACCCAAAGATAGTTCCCGCTAGCTCCTGGTAAACGCCGTTACCGGACATCTCTTTTCAATAGACCGACCACACTCCCGGCGTGGCGAGTTCGACCAAATGGCGGTCCGGGTCTCGAAAGTAAAGGCTCCAACCTCCCAGTTCCCACGTCCGCTTCTCTTCTACTGCGATTCCTCTTGTTTGGAGCCACGCTTCCCACTTGGCCAATTCGGCAGACGGAATAGCGAACGCGACGTGCAATTCGCCGTCCCCGTCGTGAGGTGTTTGAGTCGCTCTCGAAGCTCCGTTCTTGAACAGCAGCAACACTTGGCGTGTACCTGCGTGCATCGCGCAACCACGCTCGCCAAAATCGCTAATGACGCAAAACCCAAAAGTCTCCTCGTAGAAGCGAACTGAGCGAGGCAGGTCGCTCACGTACAGTGAGGATTCAAGAATGCCATCGGTTTTCGGACGCATCGATTCCTCCCGGCTGAGCATCTGACCGTAACATAAGCTTTGTAGTGCCTGGTAAACGGCGTTATCCACAAGTGAAATCGGCCCTGATCCCATTGTCCGGTTAGGCGACTTATTGGGAGTTAGCCCGCCACTGTTAGTGCCGAATCGCTGAGACAAGCGATGTATCAACCGCCGTCCATAGAGCCAAACGTTGAAGTCCTTTCAAACCATTATTGCTGATTAATTCTGGGTCGATTCCGGGCGCCTTGGGCGCTACAATCCAGAGTCGCGTAGGAAGCCAATGCCACTCAAGCGGCACTTCGGTATCGTCAGTTTCGCTCTTCTTCTCTCTCAGGAACTGTATCCTTGCAGTATCGTCGTGATCGGGGGCTATACACCGACTGCGGTCGGACAGCTGTCTGGAACAGTCGTGGGCAGCGGGCGACTCTCCCTGATGGGACATAGTCACGATGAAGCGCGGCATTCGATCGCTGTGCCTGGGGCCACGATATCCGTCAAGACTCGGACCGATACCGCGTTTTTCAAGAAGGGTGAGATCAAATACCCTCCGGGTATGAAGCATTCGCCGGGAAACCTGAAGGAGTGGAAGTGCGGAAGCGAAGTCTCGGAGGTTAGGGCCGATCAAGCGGGTAACTTCAGGATTATTGGAATCCCACCTGGCAAGTACTGTCTCGACATCACGGGCCCTCAACCAGAGAATGACAGTGAGTGCGGCTCTCACACCGTACGGACCGATGTATGCAATCCCCTTAACGCGTCCTTCCTCATTAACGTAATTCCGTCCGCGCCAAAGGCCACATTGATCGCCGACATCAGCCAGCAGTGGCCAGACTGCAGTGGGGGCAGTTCCCTCACACTGAGAGCGCACGACTGAACAACAAACTCGTCTCCTGTGGTCTAATCTAAGCGTCGGATCATCGTTGGGAAAAGACACTCATCACCGGCAATGTCTTGATTGACGCGCTTACCTGACAACTGAAAGTGATCCAAACCACATGTCCGGTAAGGCGACTACACAGGCAAGTGGACTGAGACTGTCGCGATTGCGCACAATGGGCCTTCTGACCCTGATTACTTCCGGATTGCCCGTCACTTGCCCAGAATCTTTGGCAAGCAGTAATGGGCTCTTCGCTCGCTAGCGCCCGACATTCGTTAGTCCTTCCAGCATAACGATGTCAGAATCGCCCTCGGCGACCGCGGCCAGGACAAAGCGCCCGTCGGGCGACCAGGATACGCGGCGCGCAATGAACGTCGCGCGTTCGCCGAAATTGGTAATCTGACGCCATTCGCCAGTCGTTGTCGAGAGGGTCCAGAGATTAGTGGTAAACCCGTCGGTCAGTGCTTGCGCCATCCATTTCCCATCGGGCGACAGCGCGGGATTGACGATCTGCCAGATCGGCGCTCGCGAGGATGGAATGCGTGCGAGCACGCGAAAGGGTCCGTCCTCGGGAGTCGCAGCCCGGATTTCGAATTCTGGTGTGCCATCGACAATCGGCCGCTCGAACACATAGTACAGGGTGGCGCCGTGTAGCCCAATCACGTTGCGCAGCCGCTCGGTCCTCACGGTGACAGCCGGACCTCCGTCAAGAGGCACTTTTTTCAGCACGACATCGTTCGATGTCACGCCGCTCCACGTCGAGTAATAGACCCAGCGGCCGTTCTGCGACCAAGCAGGACCGAGACCGGGGTTCGCTACGTTACGCAGGGTGCTTCCATCTGAATCCACCAGCCAGACTCCAAACTTCAGCCCGGGGTTGCCGCGCGAAGAGACGAACACGATCGTGCGTCCATCGGGCGACCACTGTGGGACGCCCACGGCCACGCTCGGATCGCGCTCATGAGTGATCTGGCGCAGCCCGCCACTCTCAGTGTTCACCACCCACAGGTTTGCGTGACCGCCGCTGTCAGATAGAAACGCGACTTCTTTGCCGTCGGGGCTGGCCGTGGGGGTGAGGACCTGCCCGGTCTGTCGCGTCACACGAACGGCGCGGCGCACGTTCTCCGTGGGCGGACCGTCGACCGGGAACTTCCAGATGTCGGTCTGCAGTTTCATGCGGCTGACCAGTATTGCGCCGCTCTTGGAGATGTCCGGAGTCATGTACGACGTCTCGCCCGATGTGACCCGCCGTACCGTTCCATCACTCAATGTCACCTGCCACAAGCCTAATGTCGGCAAATAAGGCATCGTGCTGTCGCGGCTTGAGCTGTAGACGATGCCCGTGCTGTCGGGCAGCCAAGCAAAACCGCTCATCATAGTGTTGTCATGCGTTAACTGACGCGGTTCCCCTCCCTTGGCCGGCGCCACGAAAATGTCGAATCTAATCGTGTCTCCTCGCTGAAAGGCAATCCATCGGCCGTCCGGCGACCAGCGGGGATACAAGTAGTATGTCGTGGGCGTGAACTGGGCGACCAGGTCGAATCTGGAACCGTCTTCGGACGCGGTCACCAGCTGGATGCCCTCTTTCGCCAGCCGAAAGAGCGCAAGCCGCCCATCCGTTGGGCTGACGTCAGTTCCCCCCACGCTGTCGACGACACGCCGTGGCACGCCACCAAACGTCGGAATCTCCCAGATGCTCCCCTGAACCGCTCCTGATACGGCCGGCGAGAAATACAGGATCGAACTTGAGTCGGGCGACCAGCGAGGGAACTCGTGGTCGACTTTGTCGCGCGTGATTTGCAGGGGCGCGCCGCCCGCAATAAGCTGCACGAAAATCTGTCGTTTGCCACCCACGCCGGCGGTTAACGCCACAGACTTGCCGTCCGGTGAAATGGCCGGAGACTCCTCGAGGCCGGGAAGATCCGTGAGACGTGTGACGCGAATATCGGTCGGCGATGACCTCGCCGACGGCCTTCCGAACTTGTCGCGCACCACCCAGAGCAAGACGAGGGCTGTCGCAATCCCGAGCGACAGTGCCGAGATTGCCGCGGGGGACCACCGTCGCGGCGTCGGCCCTGGGGCCGCTTCTGCAGGCGTGGCCATCGCGTCTTCGATCTCGATCCGCGCATCTGCGATGTCGTGAAGTCGTCGCCTGGCATCTTTCTGGAGACAACGCGTCAGCAAACGCCGGATGCTGACAGGCGTATCGGCCGGCAGCGACTTCCAGTCTGGTTCGGCCCCGACAACGGCGACAATGGTGTCCGTGACGGTCTCGCGTCCGAACGCTGAAGTACCCGTTAACATGTCGAAGAGCACGCACCCGAAGGCCCAGATGTCGGTGCGCTTGTCGACCGGCTGACCTCGCGCCTGCTCCGGGCTCATGTACGCGGCGGTGCCGAGAATCGCACCCATGATCGTCGCGCCCACCGTTATGGTCGGGGACTTCGACAGGTCCGAACTGGACCCTTCGGCCGCGAGGGCTTTTGCGAGACCGAAGTCCAGCACCTTGACTACTCCATCGGGCGTGATCTTGATGTTGGAAGGTTTGAGATCGCGATGGATGATCCCGGCCCTGTGCGCGGCGTCCAGTGCGTCGGCGATCTGTTGCGCGAAAGCCAAAGCCTCCGTGAGTGGCAACGGGCTCCGGTGCACGCGATCGTACAACGTGTCGCCTTCGACCAACTCGAGCACCAGGGCTGGCACGTTGTCGGCGTCTTCGAAACCGTAGATTGCCCCGATGTGCGGATGATTGAGCGATGCGAGCAGTTGTGCTTCGCGTTTGAAGCGCGCTACGCGATCGGCGTCCTCCGTGAACAGCGGCGGCAGGAGCTTCAGCGCGACGTCGCGCCCAAGCTTAGTGTCGCGGGCGCGATACACCTCCCCCATGCCGCCAGCGCCTAGCGGTGCGACGATCTCATACGGCCCGACTTTCCTTCCAGAGGTTAGCGCCATTCGTGCGCGCAATTATAGTCCCAAGCACGCGGTTTCACATTGACCTCTAACGGCCTCACAAGTGAAATCGGCCAAAACCACTTCTCCGGTAAGGCGACAAATCAGGAGTTAGGATTCAACTGGGGGAAAAAACGAGAGAATACTTAGCAACCCAGTCTTTCCATTCCTTCGATACTGGCAAAAAATCCCAATAAAACCTCACGTTCCCATTGGCGTCGCGGTAGTAGCTGAGCGAGACTTCCGCGCTGATTCTTTGCGGCTGTCCTGGTGTTTCTGGCAACTTGCCTAAACGTTTGGAAAGCAGCCTGAAGTACCGTTCAGACTCACTTGGCGTGAATTGGGCATCCATCAGGCGGTCGTTGTAGAAAGTCAGTTCCAACTGTCCCGATACACCAAGGTCTGAGAATGGTCCCTTCATCTCAAGAAAATCATGTCTGGGACGAAAATGGTCATCCGGGTTGGTCTGTATTTTTTGTGCTCAAGTAAAGTATTACTTCACATCTCCGGTAAGGCGACTTCGGGAGTTGGCCGCTTACATGAGTTGTTTGAGCTACCCGATGGTGAAAACGGCCGATGTTAGCAGCTTCGAACCCTTCGGTGGCACATGGCAGTTCAGATTCGGAAGAGAGCCGCGCCAGTAGTTAAGCCGAAGTCGCATTCTTCCGGAATCGTTCAGGCGGAAAGGAAACTCTTTCGATTCACCAGCTTCTAGCACTACGGCAGCCCAAGCACTGCCTACATCAGGGCCAATCATGAGAGTGCCCCATCTACCATTGTCATTCCGCTGCACCCAGAATGGTGATGGTGTGCTCTCAACTTCGCCTTCTTTCATAGATGTTTGCCCGAACTCAACGCAGAAAGTGACTGCGCTATTGCCCATGTTTTCAACCTTGGCGCGAATCTCCTCATGCATCTTGTATTGCTGCGGCGGTACAGCGATTTTCACCTGAGCGAGCGCGGCGGTGCCGAAAATCAGGGATAGTCCAAGAGTAGCCAGAATCAGGCGCGGCATAGCGGAAGTATAAGCCAAGGAGTAGCCGCGTGGCAGTATCATGAGTCCGTGCCTGATTAACGCTTACCGTATAAGTGAAATCGGCCCAGATCCCATTGTCCGGTAAGGCGACTTACCAGGCATGTGGAATTACTTCCGAGTGATGATCGCTTCCTACAAGCCGACTTGCACTAAGACTTATGGGGAGCTAGCCTACTGCCAGGGTCGTAGTCCTAGTTTCTTAACATGTTGGCAGGCGGCATCTTAATCCGTGCGTGGCGTCGCGCTGGCGAGAGCGAGAATCGCTCCGGCAAACAGCAGCGTGTCCGCAAAGTAGTTGATACCCTCAACCTTGGCCGCAGTGCTTGGGTCGGACATCTGCGCGATCAGGATCGGCCCATAGATGAACAAAACCAGCAGCACAATCCAGGTACCGAGATAAGTTGCCGCCATCCGCGTCTTCATGGCCAGCAGAATGCTCGCCCCGGCAACCAGAAGAATTGCGCCTGTCAGGTACCCAATGAGCAGGCGCCCCGGAATCCACGCAGGCGTTAGTTTTTCGAGCGGGACTCCGGGGCATCCCGCTGGGTGCAGAAAATGCTCAGCGCCAAAAAATATGGCAGCGATCGCGATCAACACGCGGCCCACGGTAATGAGTTTGCTTTCGCCTTGCCCGCGCATCGCGTTTCCCGCAAGAATCCATGCTCCGCCCGCGAACGACATTTCGCGGATGACAATCGTCCATGGAATCCTGTCACTGGGGCTGGCGAGAACTCGCGGGATATGCACCATCGCCACAAAAAGAAACATCATGATCCCGAACAGTAGGCCGGACCAGCGCACCTGAATTCTTGTGGCAATGCTCAAAGACGCGGACAGCAACGCAAAGCCGACGAAGTACGCCCAAAACAAACGCCACGGCACGTACGAGGGCACGCTGAGCATGATGAATCTTGCGCCCGAGAGGTGCTCCGCGCCGAAGACCGCCAATGGGATGGCGAAACACAAATTGCTCAAGACTACGATCTTGTCCAGGCTGCCGGCCCGCGCGATATCGGTCTTCGCAGCCCACAGCGCAACTAGGAAAAGTAGGATGCCGGCGCTGCAAGTCGAAACCGCCGTGCGAGAGATCTCAAAGAATGTGGCGAGAACGGTTGTGTGCATTTGGATGCCAAGCATAAGCTCGCATCATCTATTTGGGCACGTTTTCCCAGGTCAATGAGGCTTCGAATTGTACAACGAAGAGTTGGTGAGGATACCGGAAGTGGAATCTCTGCCAAAAGGCACTTGATTCCGGTTATCGGGAGTGAACCCTCCAACCTGCGGAATGTTGTTTGGACACGGCAAGTCGCCGAATTACCTTGACACCCTACCCACCGCGTCCATACTCAAGCCACCAAGTTCCTACCGGTAGACTGCTTGCCGCAACAACAGATGGGACAAACTAGGGTCATAGAGTTCATTTAGCGTATAGCTTGTACCCGGATGAAGCTCGACATGCTTGAGGCGAACCATGCCAAACATCTACTACTGCAACGGTTTGGCCAACAACGGTTTGGGTATATTGCGCGCGATATTGTCATGGGAAGAGAGCAGAGACCTCTTGAAACTGTGTTCGGTCCAGTACGCTGGGTTGCAATTCCCGACGATGGCCCAAGGCAGGGCCTCTGGTTTTGCGGTACTACGCATACTCGATGAAGAACGAGCTGATAAATGGCAAGTTGGTTTTTACAGCTTTGATGGCGAGATTCTGCACATCGAAGAATGGGTGCAAACTTGCGTTAGGTCCCGAAACCCTCCCCCCGGTCGAAAACTGGGAAACTGACTCCTTGCTCGACTCCGCCCCTTGGACCCATCTGATAAACGCTTACCGGACATCAAGTTTCTGGCAGAGGATGTCCGGTAAGGCGACTTATCAGGCACTAGGATTGCCGACGATTTAAATCGGGCTATCATAGACTTCCTCAATGATGCAGAGGAGGCTTATGACGCACGCGATATCGTTGATTTACGGCGAGCATGTGCTAGACGACCTTGAGTTTTGCCGTCAGCACGATGAAATCATAAAACGCTACTCGCGCGGGATCATGACATTGCAGAGTTCACCCGGAGAGACGCTCGAAGCCGTAGCCCGGGACCCGGCTCGCTTTCCTGGTTGGGCCCACTTGCTGAAGAACCACCCCCAAGACTGCGCGGTGCTTCACGGATTCCTTTTGCGCCTCATCAGGCACTATGTCAAAACAGGCAGGCTGATGCGGACTTTCTTTCCCCTCTAGCCAATTCAGACCCTCCGCTCTAAAGGCTTTTATATCCACCTGGAACGCGTCGAAGAGCGGGGCAAAATCCGCCTCGACTGTCGCCTTAAGATTCCCCAGATTTCAGCAAGTCAGCTTAGCCCGCAGAAGAAACAGATGTTTTAGGGCACTTGTCCGGTAAGCCGACTTATCATCCACTGACGTGCTCATTTCCTATTGACACTCTATACGTAGAACCAATATTATCCTATAGAGAGCCGATAGGAGGCATGGATTGAGCCCTGAACCGACAAGCCTTCTGCAAGGAACTTTGGACCTGTTGATCTTGAAAGCGCTTATCGCTGGCGAGATGCACGGGCTCGGAATCTCGCGCAGGATCCAGCAGCTTACAGGCGGCACTTTTGTTGTAAAACCGGGCTCGCTCTTTCCCGCCCTACACCGAATGGAAGAAGAAGGTTGGATTTCCTCCTTTTGGGGAGCGTCCGAGAACAACCGCCGCGCCAAATACTACCGATTGTCCAAGGCGGGATTGAAGCAACTCGAAGTCGAAACCAAGCGATGGGGCCGCGTTTCTTGGGCTATTGCTCAAGCATTGGAAGCATCGTAGGGAGGTGCTTAGCATGCCGCTCCTTGAGAAAGTCCGAAGTTTCCTGAGAAATCTCCTTTCATCTCGGCGCGTGGAAGGAGACCTCGACCAGGAGGTTCATTCCCACCTCGAATTGCTGATAGATGAAAACATTCGTGCGGGCATGCCGCCGCACGAAGCGCAACGTGCCGCGCGGATCGAACTCGGCGGTATCGAACAGGTGAAAGAACAGGTTCGCCAAGAACGGATTGGCAGTTGGCTCCATTCCGTGATCTCCGATAGTCGTTACGGTCTTCGACAACTCCGCAAGAATCCCAGTTTCACTGCCGTCGTCGTTCTGACCCTAGCCCTCGGGATCGGCGCCAACACCGCCATCTTCAGCATGGTCAACGCCCTGCTTCTCCATCCTTACAATTTCCGAAATCTGGATTCTCTTGTCCGCGTATGGGAAGACCGCGGTATCGACGAAGGCTATGACGCGAGATTCATCGCGCCGGCAGACGCCGAGGATCTCCGCTCTTCGGGTTCTGTCTTCGAAGGTCTAACGACTTACAGCTTCCAATCCCTTGGTTTGGGAACGGAAGGAGACGTCCAGCCTATCCTGGGTTGCAGAGTGTCCGCGAATTTCTTTGATCTTCTCGCCGTCTCTCCTGAGGCTGGCAGGCTCTTCAGCGCTGCGGAAGAACAGCCGGGAGGGGACCGGGTTGCCATCGTGAGTTACGGATCATGGCAGCGGCAATTTGGCGCCGATCCTCGGCTATTAGGCAAGACCATTTCTTTGAACAGCCGTGTTTACACAATCATTGGAATCATGCCCAAGGGTTTTGATTATCCGGTGCCCGTGGAATTGTGGGTGCCGCTCGCACTCACTCCCGCGGAAAAAGCGGATCGCACTCAACTCTCGCTCAACGCTCTTGCACGGCTCAAGAATGGCGTCACCGTCTCTCAAGCACGCACCGTACTGGCCAGTTTTTCTCATCGGCTGGAACTAGCATATCCAAAGACGAACGCGGGCCGAACGACGACCCTGCTCCAGTTGCGTAAAGAACTCTACATGTTTACGCTTCCGCTTTTTCTTCTGCTTCAGGCGGCGGCAGGACTCGTTCTGCTGCTCGCTTGCGCGAATCTGGCGAATTTGGTTTTCGCGCGGATGATTGGGCGCCAGAGAGAAATTGCTCTGCGCGCCGCCCTTGGCGCGAGTCGCGGACGGCTCGGGCAACTCTTCCTGTTGGAAACACTCTTGTACTCGACTACCGCAGCGGCGGTTGCCATCGCGGCTTCGTTTGCCTGCGTACGCGCGCTGCGCACCAGCATCCCGGTGGGCTGGACCAAGTGGGTACCCGGTTGGGACCGCATCCGCGTCGATGGCAACGTTCTCGCCTTCACGATTCTGGCCTCGCTAGGTGTTGGAATTTTTCTGGGGTTGGCCACTATGCTTCACAACAGCCGCGTAGAACCTAACAAGACTCTCAAGGAAACCGGCACGGGCACCGTGACTCGCGCGAAGCGCAGAGTGCGCAGCGCACTCGTGGTCGCGCAGGTCATGTTTGCGCTGATTTTGCTGGTTTGCGCGGGTCTCACGATTCAGGGATTTGTGCGTCTCGCCAAGGTCTATCAAGGATTCGAACCCGCTAGTGTTTTGAAGATTGAGATTTCCCTGCCTCAAAAGGTCTATGCCGACAACGTGAAGATCGCGAATTTCTATCAGCAGCTTCTTCGAGGTACTGCTTCACTGGCAGGCACTCAACGCTCCTCGCTCATCACCAATCCTCCTGCCAGCAACGTGGACAATGAAACGACTTTCTTCTCCATCGAAGGCCGGCCTGCGCCGAAGGCTAGTGAAACGCCCTCCGCCGGTCTGCAGATCGCGAGTCCTGATTTTTTTGACACATTGAGAATTTCGTCGGTCGCGGGCCGCGTATTCTCCGACGCCGACAATGCGAACGCAGCGCGTGTCACGGTGATCAGTCGCGGCGTGGCCTCTCGCTTCTGGCCGAGAGGTGACGTACTGGGGCACCGCATCAAACTAGGCCTCCAGGATTCCACAGAACCCTGGCTCACCATCGTTGGTGTTGTTGGCGATGTTCGCCAGAACTGGTGGAACCCCATCACGCGCCCCGTGATCTACAAGCCGTTCGCTCAGTCGCCTCAAGGCTCGATGACTTTGCTCCTGCGAACCACGTCAAATCCAACCAGTTATGCCTCCGGCGTGCGTGACATGGTCCGACAAATTGATTCGGGAATCGCTTTGAGAGGGATCAACACGCTCGAGGAAGAAATCGCCGATTCCATCGCCATCGTCCGTATCATGGGCATCTTGATGGGAATATTTGGAATCGTCGCGCTGGCTCTTTCTTCGATCGGAGTTTACGGTGTGCTATCCGAAAGTGTCGCGCAACAAACGCATGAAATCGGCATCCGACTGGCACTAGGTGCCAACCCGAGGGACTTGATGAAGCTGATCCTCGGGCAGGCGTTGAAGCTGACCGGTATAGGCCTGGCAATCGCCGTACCTTGTGCTGTAGCCATCAGCCGGGCTATGGCGAGCCTGATTTTCGGTGTAGTAAGCGTGGACTTCGCGATTCTGGGGGGATTCACGGCGCTGCTTCTGTTCGTGGCGCTTGGCGCGGGCTATTTCCCGGCGCGGCGCGCCATTGGCCTCAACCCTGCTGTTTCTCTGCGCTACGAATAGAATTTTGCCCTAGTCGCAGTAGGTCAGCCAACTCGGACGCATAGACCAGTTTCCCGGCACATGCCTGATTAACGCTTACCGGACAAGTGCCGTATTCAAGTAAATTTCACGCTTTTGAGCCCAACTGTTTTCGCTTTTTGTTTTACGCGAATCACATTTCAAACGTCTTGTGCGAAAAAGATACGAGAATCGTTTACTTATGTGTATTTCAGCCGACCTCTAATGAAATAGATACCCCCGCCTGGAAGTGGCCTAATTTCAGTAGCTTCCATTGAAGAAATGGGCCACATCGCTCACATGAGTTTCGCAATTTATATTCCAAGTAAATCTTAATTCGTGCGACGAAAAGCCCGCCGCTGCGCGTTTAATGGCAATTAGCGCTGGTGGCGACACGTTCACCCGCGATCCGCAAAAGAGGGCAGTTTCGATCGCTCCTATCCCCTATCCCGTCAACTGGGGCCGTGCGTAAAGGTGACGCGCCTCCGTCTTCAATTCCATTCCAGTTGTGTTAGAAGATTCCATGTCCGACTGCGCCATTGCACAGGAATCATGCGTGCTGGTGCTTCAGGGAGTTGCATCCAATGGCAGGTTTCTCATCTAGGAGCAGGCTTTAGAATTGCTTTACCCTTCCGAATCCGCAGCTTACTGGTTCACCGATCCGGTTCCGTTCCATTGCCAGGATGACAAGTTAGGGCTACATCGTCAGCCTTCGGTGCGGACATGCGTTGCTTGTCGTCCACCGAGAACAGCAGATAGTCGGTGAAACGGTGAATGCGGTGGCCGCGGTGGCCTCGCCAGTCGTAATAAAACTCAGCCGTCTGAGGAAGCCACATGGCTACTTTGTGTGCTCGGAAATTCACCGGGCCATAGTCGACGGCTGCGTGGTCGGCAACCAGGCGGATTTCCGGCATAGGTGCGACAAGATCTGTTTCCAGCCGTACGATTTGATAACTGTCTGCAGAAATCCACGCGCGTCCTTTCAGTGCGGCCGGATAACTCGGGCCGTTCTGGCCGAGTCTATAGACGCGTATCGTGTTCGGTCTATCCGTCCTTTGACGAAAATGTACTTGCCAGGCCAGCCCGCCATTCCAATGCGCCAATCCTTCGCAGGTCATCTCGAAGTTTCCTGCGTTATACGGATGGAAAATGAGGACCAGAGTCGGCAATCCATTTCTCTCCACACCGTCGGGAAATCGAGCCAGCGAATACGTGCGGGGCCGGAACTCTTCCACATTCAGCGATCCACGGCTGATCTCCTCGATGGAAACCAGATAGTCGAACTTGAACTTTTCCGGTGGCGATGCGAGTCCCCATTTGTTAATTGTTTCGTGCGTGATGGATTCAGTTGCCGTGAAACGATCCACATTGGTCACAAATTCACGTACTCGTTCCCCCGCGTTCTTCATGACTACGTTGAGAGAGCATGCGGCGCCGGGTTCCACCGGCGGCACTTTCTCGTCTACGTCCGGAGGTAACCAGCTTGACGGAAGAAATAGTTTGGAGTCTTCCAAAACAGGCGGAGTCGCTGGCATCGGCTCCAAATTCGCGACTGGAGGTTCACTGACAGGTTTTACTCGAGCAACGAGCCGCAAATCCTCAAGTTGTTTTGTCGCCGCGGCATCCGAGGGATGGTCCTCAAGGTACGACTGGAGGACCAGGATCGCACGCTCCTTGTCGCCTCGGCTCGTGAGGGCCCGCGCCAGGAGCGGCTGAACAATCGCCGCCTGTCCGTGACCCAACTCCAATGCGCGTTCGGCTTGCACGATGGACTCGTCAATCGAATTTGTGCGCAGGCAGGCGTCCGCAAGGAGGGCGTGCGCGAGCCAGGACGCGGGTTCGGCTTCGACCGCTCTCTGGAGGTACCCTACCGCATCGGTTGGCTTGTTTTCGCGCAAAAGCACAATGCCCAGGGTACGCAGCGCGCCGACCTGTTTTGGATAGAAGTTGAGGACGTTTTCAAAATATGTATGGGCCTTCGCTAAGTCGTTTGTCTCTACCGAATAGATCCCGAAAATGTAATTAACCTCCGGATTTCCGGGAGCAAGATGATAAGCCACATCCAGGTGGCCCCGTGCCTCGGGCAACTTGCCGGCCCGCATCGCTTCTAACGCTTTTCCTAACTCCTTTTTTGCCTTGGGAGCGAGAATCGGAGGGCTCGTAGGAGCTCTGGCCTGGCGTCCATCCGAAGCAGGCTTCAGCGCGACCGTGACAACTCTTTCTCCGGCACCGTTCAGGTCCAGCCGTTCTACAGCCCGGTCGTAACCAGGAGCAACCACCTCCACGTTGTAACTACCTGCAGCCACCCCGGTAAACTCCGCGTAGCCCCCGTGCGCCGTGGCTTGTTGAAGGTTCTGGCCCTCCATGGTGGTCAAGCTGACTAAAGCCAACTGGTCGACTGGCGCTCCGTCTGCCCCTCGCACGAAAACTTTGAGATTTCCAGCGCTCACACTGGGCAACTGTCCTATGCCGGTCTGACCTCTGCCACCTGTAGGCGGAGTTGGACCCGCGCGCTGCGCGAGAACATTGGCGGGAAGCAGCGAGCAACACAAAAGAGTCAGAATGCACTGAGGGCAGTTCAGGGTACGAAAAAACATTGCCGGCTCCGTCCACTGGTAGGAGGACCTGAGATTTCGGCTATCGTACACCGTTCATCCAATAAATGAAACGAGCAGCGCGCGCCATATCTGTGCAGCTGCCCAGATGCCCGTCGTTCGACTGAGTTGAAACCGAATCCGCGAAGGAGGGCATCAGCTAATCGAAGCTGGCCTTCCATTATCGTCCTGTCTCGATGTCCTGCTCCTGGTTAACGCGGATGCTGGAGAAGTGGAATTTTCATCCCTCGAGCGGAGGTGGGTAGAAACTGCGGTTATTCCACGTCGGTGAGCGAGCGAATTTGTGTTTCGAGAGCCTGATTGTATTGGCGCTCAATCTGCAGTTCGGTCTGGAGTTTCTTAACCAGCAAATCCAGGTGCGCGATCTCAATGCGCAGCTTCTGAACATCGGAAGCAGTTGGGGCCGGGCGTGGTGGGTTAGTCGCGGATTGCTGCGCCTCGGGTTGCGTTTGCGCGGGCTGTCTCGGCGTGAACGCCGCTGCGAGCGCTCGCGGCCAGGCCGATTCGGTGGTGGGCGATGCTCCCGCCGGCGGAGGCGTGATGCTCCGCGGCGCCACGGGAGCGGGTGCGGGAGGGGGTGCAAATAGGCTGCTGAGAGCGTTGAACGGCGCAGAGCGCTCCACAGCGGGCGGCGCGGCAGCTCCCTTAGGTTCAAGCAGGCTCTTCACTCGCGCGATCAATTCCTGGGGCTGAAAAGGCTTGCGAATCAGTTCATCGGCCTTTACGGAGACCGCTTTATCCGCCACGCTTTTGTTGACTACCCCGGACATCAACACTACGGGAGTTTCGCTGAACTCCGGATTCTGCTTAATCTGGTTGCAGACGGAATAGCCATCCTGATCGGGCATAATGACGTCGGTAATCACCACGTCAGGGCGGTTCTGTTCGAATTGCGCGAGCGCCGATGCGGCATCCGCAAACGTAATTACGTTGATGTTCTCGCGGCGGAAAGCGATCTTGATGACTTCGCGCATAGTCGCGCTGTCGTCGATGAAGTAGACGGTGGGCGTGCGCTTGGCCGTCACTTCGCCCAGCGGCGGAATGGTCATGGTTTCGCTCATAGCGCTTCCTTGTCCGCCATGTCACGTGTGCCTTCGTCGAACTCGCGCATGGCATCGAGCATGAGATCGGTGGCCGAGCGCAGCACCGTGCGCTGTGTCGAGGTCCCACCATAGACAAATTTGTAGATGCCTTCGCCGCCGTTGACACAGCTTTTCAAAATATGGATCACGGCTTCATCGCCAAACAGATTTCCGCATTCCGCGTGACTGATCTCTCCTGCGTCGAAGAACATCACGGCATCGGTTTCGCCTGCATTGATATGCAACGCGCCCGTCTGGTGCGCATGGCCAAGCATCTGCATCACGCCGGTAAGGTCGTGGTGCGTCAGGTTGCCGCTGAGGCTGGTGTCCGACTGGGCCAGCATCTGCGTGGGCTGAAAGCCCTCCGCTTTGCTAACGATAATCTGCTTCACATGCGCGGCTATGACGGGCGGTGCCTGGTGCCGATCGACGTAGTCGTCGCAGCCGGCCTGGAAAGCTTCCATCAGGGCGCGCTGGCTGCCGTCGCCGAGCGCAATGATGGGCAAAGCCGCGTTCTTGGCGTCCGCGCGGATGATTCTTGCGATTTCCAGGGCGCCCATCTCCCGCATGTTCGTGGCGCACAAAATCGCTGCAGGCATGTCGTATTCGAGAGTGGTCAGCGCGAAGGAGGCTTGCGTACTCGAGATGACTTCGAAACCTTCGCGTTTCAGCGCGTCACCAAGGCGCTTCGCAAAATATACGTTGCTGTCAATCAACAGCACTTTGCCTGCGCGCCCGGGTACCATCACGGCCGCGCCTCCAACACTGCAAGCCTGTCGGTTTCGGCGGCTTCGTCCGGACCCGGCGTGATCGCATCGATATTCAGGACTTCGATCACATCGCCGTCATGAGACAGCCATCCGGCCACATGCGGTGCATCGGACTCTCCCGCGGCGGCCATCTCCGAATTGATCAGCTCGCATTCACCCGTGACAGGGAGCGCAACCCACTCCGTCTGCGCGCCGTAGTGGCGCACAGCGACTAGGTAGAGCCGGCGCGCGATCAGTGTCTTGCCAACCAGTGTTTTGGCGACGTCGCACACGGGAACGATTCGCCCCCGCCGCAGGATCACTCCTTCGATCCGCTCTGTGCGGTGCGGGAATTGAAAAACTCGACTTGGGGCGACCAGCTCGGCGATCTGGTTGGCGGCAACCGCAAATCTCCGCTCGCCCAGCCGCAGCAGGACGAAAGATTGCAACTCGACTTCGGTCGCGACCGTCATGATGCCAATTCCGTTCCTTCCGTACTTTCAATATCCAATGTTTCCAGCGGCGGCATGGCCGCATCCAGCGATGCAAGTTCCTCGGGCGATAAAAATCCTTTCGGGTTTACTACCGGAATGACCGACTGATCGATGGCGGTCAGCCCCCGGTACCACTGTCTTTCTTCATGGCAGAAAGATTGCGGCAACGCTTGCAGTCTGCTCATGGCCGTCATTTTCTCGATGCCGTCGACCAGCAGAGCTGTACGCGTTTTCCGCAATACGAAAATGAGTGTTCCCGGTGAAAGGGGAAGGTCAAAATGCAGCGACGCGTTTACGATAAAGAGCGACCTGTCGCCGCGCCGCAAGACTTGGCGAACTTTGCGCAGGCCCGGAACGTTAATTTCGATGGAGGCACCCGCGAGGCTGTCCTTGCCGCGGACCTCCTGCACGGAAGCCGAGGAAACCGCGAACAGCTGGCCGCACAGACGGAAAACGATGATCTGTTCCGTGCGTGCCGGACTTGGTCTTGTTGGAGCTGCTACACGCATCAACGGACTCCCGCGGGAGTCTGCCGGCAGATACTGAGAACACGTTTTTCGATGGCGGCGTAAATGTCGTCGATGCCGAGAACCTGGTCCACGGCGCCGGCTTTGATCGCCTCGGCGGGCATGCCGAAGATCACAGAGGTTGCTTCGTCCTGTGCCAATACGAGACCGCCCGCAGCCTTGATCGCTTTGGCCCCGTTGGCTCCATCGCTTCCCATGCCCGTAAGCACCCCGGCAATACTCAGCGCGCCTGCGAAAGCCGCAACCGACTCCATGGTGACGTCAATATTAGGCAGGTAGCCTTCAATGCGGCCCGAGGATCCGTCCAGCTGAATGCGGCCCGTAGGCGTCACGCGAAGGTGCTGTCCGCCCGGGCAGATATAAAGCGTTCCCGGTTGCAACGTTTCGTTGGCTTCGGCTTCTTTCACGCGGACTTCAGTGAATTCCGCAAGCTGCGCCGCGTACTGCGTTGTGAACGCTGCCGGCATGTGCTGAACAAGGATGACCGCGGCAGGGAAGTCCCGCGTGAAGCCAGGAGCGATGCGCATGACCGTCGCCGGTCCGCCTGTCGAAGCTGCCAAGACCACGACGGGAAATCTTTGATCGAGCCCGGAAGTCGCTGTAGGACGTGGGGAGACAGGGGCTGGCACGCGTGGTTTAGCGCCGTTGCTGTCCTGGAGCTTGGAAGCGATTCTCGAAGCGGTTCGCACGACGCGCACTTTGCAGGCCATACGCACTTTTCGAAGGAGTTCCTCTTTCACGCTCTGCATGTCCAGATCGATGCCACTGGAAGGCTTGGCCACAAATTCGATGGCGCCCAATTCCAGTGCGCGAAGCGTGCTAGCAGCGCCTTCCTTGGATTCGGAGCTGACGACTACGATCGGACGCGGGTTCGTCGTCATGATTTCAGCGGTCGCCTGCAGGCCGTCCACGTGCGGCATGTTGATGTCCATGGTGATGACATCGGGCTTGAGCGATTCGGCCAGCGATACTGCTTCACGGCCATCCTTGGCGTGGCCAACTACTTGCAATAGGTCATCCGCGTTGAAAATGGTCTCCAACACTTTGCGCATGAAGGCGGAATCATCCACGATCAGCACGCGAAACTTTTTGTTTGTCGTCGCCATCTCTCGTTTACGCCACCGGAACGACCGGACGGGTCGCTTCCGTTCCTATGAGTTGTTCCACTGCTGCCATCAACTGATCTTCCTGAACTGGTTTGGTCAAGAACGACGAAGCGCCTTCCTTCATGGCACGATCGCGATGCTTTGCCCCCGCTCGCGAAGTAACAACCATTACTGGAATCCGGCGTGTCGTCGGGCTCTGCCGCAGCTGCACCATCAATTCGTACCCGGTCATGCGCGGCATCTCCAGGTCGGTGATCACCAGGTGACAGCCGTGCTGTGAGACTAGCTCCGCCGCTTCAAGCCCGTCGGCGGCAAGCTTCACGCGATAACCATTCTTTTCCAGCATGCGGCCCACAAACTTGCGTACGCTGATGGAGTCGTCGGCCACCACGATGACGCGCTCTTGCTCGATGCGATCGATGGCTTCTGACGGAATCGTTCCTTTGGCCACGGCGGCGGAGCCCGGAGCAAAAATGCGCGCCGCGCTGGAGCTCGCCTGCAACGCGCGCCGCTCGTTCGGTTCCGTTGCAACCATGCGGTTCAGATCGATCAACAGAATCAAACTGCCGTCGGGTGCAATCGTCGTTCCGGGGAAGAGTTTTACGCGGCGCAGATACTCGCCGAGATTCTTGATTACGATTTCGTCCTTGCCAATAACTTCTTCCACCACCAGGCCGATTTGCCGATTTCCCGCATTGGCAACGACCATGCGGAAATAGCCGTTGATGGGTTCCAGCGGAGGCAAGCCCAGATACGTATCCAGGCGAATGACTTCCGTGACCACGTCGCGAACCTTGGTGAGCAGCTTTCCACCGACATCTTCAATTTCATCGGCACGCAAGCGGCGAATCTCTTCGACAACCGCCAGTGGAAGCGCAAAATTAGTTGTCCCGCAGCGCACAAACAGTGCCGGCGAAATGATCAACGTGAGAGGCACCTTGAGAGTGAACTTCGTCCCTTGGCCTGTAGTGCTCTGAATATCGATTTCGCCATTCAGGGCATTCAGGTTTGCGCGTACCACGTCGAGACCTACGCCTCGCCCAGCCAGCTCGGTCTTCACCGGAGCAGTAGTAAAGCCTGGGTGGAACAGCATTTCGCGAAGGTCGCGTTCCGTCAGGCGATCCGCGGTTTCCGGCGAAACGAGTCCACGTTCGATGGCGCTCTGCTTCACGCGCTCGTAATCGATTCCTCGGCCATCGTCTTCCACTTCGATGTAAATATGATTTCCGCGGTGGTAGGCGCGGAGCGTGATATTGCCCATTCCCGGTTTGCCGGCCGCGATGCGGTCGTCGTTTTGCTCGATCCCATGCGCCACGGAATTTCGCACCAAGTGGACGAGCGGGTCGGAAATCTGCTGAATAATGTTGTTGTCGAGTTCCGTTTCGCTGCCGGAGAGGTCAAGATCAACCTGCTTGCCGGTGGATTTTGCCGCGTCGCGCACCGCCCGCGACAGCCGCGAATACAGCGTCCCGATCGGCACCATGCGCGCTGCCGTGATCTCATCCTGAAGGTGATGAGCCAGCTTCGTGAATTCGTCGATGTCCCCCTCGACGCGCCCGATGAATCCTTCGAGCTGCGAGAGCACTTCGTTTACGTCCGCCGAGATTTCCGCCATCGACCGCGACAAAATGTTGAAGTCGTCGTATCGGTCCATCTCCAGTTCGCTGAATTCCGACCAGAACGAGCTCTCGCCCGCCGCGGCGCTAGTCAGCATTTTGGGCGTCGCCGCTGGAGTCCAGGGCCCCTGATTCGAACGGCTGTTGCTGATGCGATTAAACTCGTATTTCTCCTGAAACTCCGCGACTTTGCCCTGCAACCGCTCTTTCGAAAAACTCAACGTGTCAACTAGCTTTTCCAGCTCCGCCACACGGCCCACCATCCGCGTTCGGTTGATCACCAGCTCGCCGACCGTATTCATCATGCGATCCAGCCGCGCGAGTGCGATTCGAACGGACTTTACCGTCGCCGCGGGTGTCGCCGGTTGTTTCCCGGATTTCTTCGATGGCACAATCGCGTGAGATGTGGCTTCTGACTCGACACCACGATGCAAGTCTGGGGCTCCAGCAGCCTCGGCCAGAATCTCCGCTTCCTCCGCATCCATCGGCGCAAACTCCGCGATGCGCCCCAGCAGGGAATCAACGCCCGTGCGCATTTCAACTTCATCCACCCATTGCCGATGAAGCGTCTTCTTCAGCACATCAACGGACTCAAGGCACAGGTCCACGACGGCCGGCGACGGCTCGATCTCTCCGTCGCGCAGCCGGCCGATCAGATCCTCCACACGATGCGCAATGCCCCCGAGGCGTTTCAGCCCAACCTGCGCGGCCGAGCCTTTCACCGTATGAATGGCGCGAAAAAGCTTGTTGATCTCTTCCGGATTGTTATTGCCTTCCAGCGAAATCAAGCAATCACTGACGATTTGCAGGTGCTCTTCCGCTTCCGGCTGGAAGAATTCCAGAATTTCGTCCGGAACCTCGTCATCCGTCGGCAGCGCGTCAAAATAAGATCCCGTCGCAGCAGCGACCGCATTCTCGTTGGGAATTTCATCCGCAAATCGTCCACGCGCTTCCGCCTGAGGATAGTTCAGCGGAGGTGGCTCCGTCGGGAATGCGAAACGATACCGTTCTTTGAAAGCCGCGATGTCCTCAAGATTCTCCTTGCCGGTGTCGCTGATCTCCAGCAGATCGTTTTCCAGCAGCGAGATCCCGTCGGAAAGAAATTCTGTCAACGGCCCGTGCAAATCACTGCCCAGCGGCGCGTTCAGCGAATATTGAAAAACGTGCGCCAGCTTGCTGGCGATTTCTGAGAAGCGCGGAAAACCGTAGCTTGCCGAGGTCCCGCCCAGAGTGTGCGCCGCAATATAAAGATGTTCGAGATCCTCGTGCCGCGGCTCGACTTCCTGAAGCACGCTGACATACTCCCGCAAATACTGCAGGTGCTCCGAAGCTTCCTGGAGGAACATCTCGACGCCTTCGCGGTCCGCAATGCTCACGCGCGTCCCTCCGCCACGAGTTCCGGCTTCTGCAACTCTTCCGCCGTCGGCTTCCGGTAGAGAATGCAGTCGTTCAGTACGATGGCCTGAAACTTCACCGGCATCTTCGAGATCGATTCGGAGTGCCCCAGAAAAAGATACCCACCGGGCTCCAGCGTGTCGAAGAAGCGCTGCACCAGCGCGTGCCGTCGCTCTTCCGAAAAATAAATCAGCACGTTCATACAAAAAATCATGTCCATTCGTCCCACATAAACCGCGGACGCCAGGTTCATCTGCGCAAACGAGACCATTTTCCGCAGCCGTGGCTTCACGTGATAGCCGCCGCTTACCTCGGTAAAGTGCGCGGCCAACTGCTTTTCGCTCACGCTCGCGATGCTGCGGCCAGAATAAACGCCGCGCTCCGCCTGCTTCAAAGCGTGCCGCCCGACGTCGGTCGCCAAAATGTCCACATTCCAAGCATCCGCAAAAGAAAGCGAGTCCGCGATGGTGATGGCGATCGAATATGGTTCTTCGCCCGTCGAACAACCCGCGCTCCAGATCCGCAGAGTCCGCGGGTTCTTCCAGAATTTCTTGGCGTGCAATTCCGGCAGCACGCGCTTTTCGAATGCCTCGTACACCGCGGGGTAGCGGAAGAAACTCGTCTCTTGCGTCAGCAGCCGTTCCAGCAGGGCTTCATACTCAATGTTCGACTTTCGAATCGCCCGCAGCAGGTCCGTCCCGCGCTCCATTCCCTTCACGCGCAACTGTTCGAGCACGCGAGTGGAGAAGAATCGTTCGCGCGATTCATCGAAGCAAATGCCTGTCCGCTCTTCAATTAGCATGCGGATCTCGCTCAACTCGTGTTCGCTCAGCCCGTGCACATGTCCCTGGCGTTCGGTCATCGTTGTCCCGTTGTTTGGGTTTCCCTCTCGTGCCGGCCTTTCGCCGGCAAAGAGAGTCGTTTCCTAACGCGCTGCGCCTGCTGGGACGGGCCGATCGGAATCTTCGCGCGCAGCAGATGCCGCTCCCTTGGAGGACGCGCGGAATTGCGCCAGCGCTTCGTTCAACTGATCCGACAGTTTTACGAGCTGGCTCACGGTTGCCACCGTTCCGCGTGTTCCTTGCGACGTCTGCCGCGTAATGCTGGAAATAATCTGCATCGCGTGCGCCACGCCTTCTGTTCCGCGCACCTGTTGTTTGGAAGCCAGTGAAATTTCCTGCACGAGTTCCGCCGATTGACGCACCACGTTCGAAATCGCGTCCAGCGCACGGCCCGCCTGATCGGCCAGCGTCGCGCCCCCTTCCACTTCCTTCGTGCCTTCTTCCATGACCACCACGGCTTCGTTCGTCTCCGCCTGAATGGCCTTGATCAAGGCTGCGATGTCTTTCGTCGCGCTGCGGCTGTGTTCGGCCAGCTTGCGGACTTCGTCGGCAACGACCGCGAAACCGCGGCCCGCTTCGCCTGCGCGCGCCGCTTCGATCGCTGCGTTCAGCGCCAGCAAGTTCGTCTGTTCCGTGATGTCGTTAATCACGTTGATGATTTCCGAGATCTCCAATGAACGGTCGCCGAGCGACTTGATTTTCTTGGCGGTCGCCTGCACCGACGCCCGGATTCGCTGCATGCCTTCCAGCGTGTCGCGCACGGCGCGATTGCCCTGTTCCGCTGCATCCAACGCGCGACGTGCCGCCTCCGCGCTGGCTTCGGCGTTGTTCGAAACCTGTTTCATCGAGACCGTCAGCTCTTCGACGGCGCTCGACGTGTTCGTGATTTCCTGGTCCTGCTGCGTCGCGCCCGCCTGCATCTCGTCGGCGGCCACTAGAATGTTGTTCGAGCAGGCCGTCACTTCCATGGCCGCCTTTCGAACGCGCTCGAGAACTTTCGTGAAATTGTCCAGCATGTAGTTGATGGAATCCGTGACGTTGCCCAGCGCGTCGTTGGTCACTTTGCCGCGCTGCGCCAGGTCGCCGCGTGCCACCTGGTTGATGACGCTGAGCAGCTCGGTGATGCTGCGCTGCAATGCGTCGTTCGCATCCTGGTTGCTCGTAGCCTTCGAGACGCGCGCCACCGCGCGATTTAAGTTGTCCGAAATGTAGCCAAGCTCATCGGTTGATGTCACTTCGATGCGTGCCCGTGGATCGCCTGCGGCCAGCCGTTCAGAGAATTCCGCGAGCGCCTGGACCGGTCCCAGCAGGCCACCAAGCCGCCACGCCAGGATGGCCCAAGTCGCCAGCGCGATAATGAGGGCGAACAATATCGTTCCCCCTGCGGGCGAGCTGAAGTCAAAAAAGGACGCCTCCCCTGCTTTCTTCCCCGCGCTAAAGGCGAGCCCGAGAACGAAGCAGCCGGCCGCTGCGTTCAGCAGGACCAGCAGCCAGATTGTGGAACTCAATCGCGATTTCATAACTTCCTCCAAATCTCTTCCACGGAGCCCGCGCCATCAAAGGCCGGCGTCTCCACTGAATTCAAATGCTCGGCCCCGGAAAAACTTCGAGCAGCCGGCGCAGGTCGATCACCAGCGCCAGCCGGTCGTCGTGCCGCAACATTCCGATGCAATGTGGCACATTCTCCGGCGCCTGCTCGAGCAAATCCTCGGTGTTCACCGAATACGTTCCGATGACCTCGTCGGCGGCAATCCCGATTCGCAGGTCATCGTGGTGGTTCTCGATGCGCAGGGAAGCGACCACTACGTGCTTGGGAAGCAATCCAGGCCGCCTGCCTTCCGTAATGGCGATGTCAATCAGGGGCACGATCGCTCCGCGCAAATTGAAAATCCCTACCAAGTACGCCGGGCCAAGAGGCAGCTTGGTCAGCAGCGGCCAGTCCAGCACTTCCTCAACATCCAGAACCGGCAGGCAGAAGCGTTCGCGTCCGCTGCGGAAGACGCAGTACTGCGATTCCGGCTGGCGCTCTTCGACGGGGCCCAGCGCTTCGAGCAAATCCCCCGTGTCAGCGTCCGCGGGTAGCGGAACCAGATGAAAGTCTTCGCTCATCGCCTGTTCATTCCTCCGGAAGGAATCATGCAAACCGCCGCACCGCGCGAAGTAACTCTTCGCGCGTAAAAGGCTTCGTCACGTAACCGTCTGCGCCTTGCTGCTGTCCCCAATACTTGTCGCTTGCCGTGTCCTTCGACGTCACCAGGATCACTGGAATAGTTTTGAAGTCGTCGCTGCCCTTCAAATCGCGGCAAACTTGAAATCCATTGCGATTCGGCATCACCACATCCAGCAGGATCACATTCGGGTGTTCGATGGCGATCGTTTCCTCAACCCGCGTGGGGTCGTTCAGCCCCACCGGCCAGTAGCCTTCTCGCTCCAGCAGGCCCAGCATCAACTTGACCTCCGCCGGCGAGTCATCAACGATTAAGACTTTTTTGTGCACAGCCGTGCTCTCCCCGTACTTGTCCACAGAGTAGAGGTGCACGTCAGCAGCCACCTTCAGGGTTCTGGAAGCCCTTGTGTCGTTTAAGAATAAACACTTATTTATGAGTGCGTTGCAGCGATTCTGCCGTGATTCAGCGCCGCCTCGAGGATGTCCCCGAGGTCTCTTCCGTCTCACGTTGAGAAGCATTCTCAGCCTCTTGCATCTCGCTCGCGAGCGATGAGAAACGTTGGATTACCTCATTAATCCGCAGGGCCATGCTGTGGATGGTTTTGATCTGCGCCAGCGACTGCGTGGAGAGCTGCCCGGGCTCAAGAAGCAACAGCTCAGCGTTCCCCAGCATGGAAGTCAGCGCGTTATTCACGTTGTGCTTCATGTCCAGCATGTACCGCCCGAGCGTTGCGTGATTCTCGTTCTTGGAGGCGTTTCGTTCTGCCTGGCGCGCCAGCCTGACGGCTTCCGCTCTGCGCAGCGATTCTCCGGCCACGAGCAGGAGTGTCTGCGCCCAATCTTCGCGCAGAGGGATATGCACCAATCTCGGATACTTCGCGCGCAGTTGCCCATACTCGCGCGTATCTGCCGGTACGCACAGAATGACCGCGGTCGCGGGATCGAGAGAGCGCAATACGTTCGTCAGCTTCCCCTCGCTCACGGGCCCCACCACAACGAGATCGCGTGCGGGTGCATCCTGTTCGCGCCAGAGTTCGCTGGTGATAACCGTAATGGCGGGAGCGTTTCGCTCTGTCTGCCAGCACGCCGTCAACAGCCGCGCAAATTCCGTGTCATCGGTCAGGATCAGTACGTTTGCGTGTCGCAATGAAGACCCACTCCCTGAAATGGCCGGCTGGTTTCAACCCGCTCCTAGCGAAATCGTTACAGTTTTTCAGCTTCGACCAGCGCCGACAGCAGACGCTTCGTGCTGATCCCCAGATTCACCGCTGCTTCCGTGTCTTTCGTCTGTTTCGCCACGTCCACGCGCTCCTGCAAGCGTGTTACTTCCACGCGTGCTACGTTCATTGCTTTCTCAAGCGATGTGGCATTCCCCGTTTCCTTGGCGGATTCCATCGCGGCAGTTACCAGCACGCGCGCGACGACCGCGCGCCGCAGATCTTCGGCCGATGGGCCGTCGGAGCTCACGAATGCCGTTACTTCCCACGAGGACAGCAGGATGCGCGCACCGCCTATCTTCACGGTGGTCATCGACCTTCCGCGTGCTGGTGGTGTGGCGATCAATTGCTCCCAGATCTGTTCCATGCAGGATTCAAAATCGAGCGCCACGGCGCCTTCTGCTGCAGCATTCGCAAGTGGCGCGGTCCGTTCGCTGGATTTCGAACTGGGGCTGGGTGCAGCAGCTTCGACACTCGGTTTTCTCGCCGCGGGGAGAGACTTGGCGGTGTTTCCCATAACTCCGAGCGGTGCGTTCTCCGATGGTTTGCCAAACGCCTTTTCCACCGCCTGCTCCACATCCGTTCGCAGTCCCAGTAGCTTGTCGAACGCCTGGCTCACCGTGCGTTCCGTATATTCCTTCTGGAAAGGCTGCTTCCACTCATCGGCCAGCTCACGAATCTTATTGAGCGGTTCAGCGGCCGAAAGTCCAAAGTGGTGGCAATCCAGGAGGCGCACGCCTCCGGCTTCTAATTGGCTCAATCCGCTTCGGATGGCAATCAGGTCCGCGTGCATCAGTTCAATGAGCGTGCGCCGCAGCAAAAAGTTGAAGCGAATGAAAGCGATTAATGCGGACGGATCGTAAAACATCCCGCCCGCCGTCTCTTTCACTTTGCGGCCCTGCTCGATGAAATTCGTCTTCAGGATTTCCCTCAGGCTCCGGAACCCGCGCAGGGACTCGATCATTTTTTCCAGTGGCGAACACCAAGCCAATGGATCTGGATCCACCTCTCCCAGCACCGGTTTCATGACTTGCACGACATCGACGGGCTCAATCTGTTTGTGATAAATCTTTGCCGGTGAACACAGCGCAAAGTATTGCACCAGCAGAAAGTCGATCTTGTCTCGGTCGGTGTTGCTCTTCCTCGACTTCCGCAGGTGCCGGCTGATCAACGCCCGTAAACCGTTCTCGCTGGCGTTTAGCGTCGTCATCTGCAAAAGGTGACGAAGCTGATGGACCATGACGCGTTCATCCATCGAATCCAGCCACTCGTGAACCTGGCTGAACAGTTCCAGGTCCGGCTTCTCCGCAAGATTCCGTTGGCCGGCTGGAAAGGGAATTTCGAGTTCCAGTTGCTTGGCAAGCGCCAGGTAGATTGGAAACACCTCGCGCGCTTCCTTCCACTGCAATTGACGCGGGCTTTCCGCCCGCGAAGGAGCGGAGAGATTCAAGGTTGTCATCTTATTCACGTCTGTGTCACCCAGTCGCAGCGGCCTTGCGAGAATCGAACGGCCACCGCTTTGCGCCCTTCGTGGTATTGCACGGCCACGACGGTTCCTTCCGCCGTGCGCCCCTCCGGAACCGATTCCAACCGCACGTGTTCGTCAAACTCCAGCGGCAAGGTGGATAAGAAAATCGCGTACTCCGCTTCGCCAAACTCCACCACTGTCGCTTCGCGCAACCGCATACCCCCGGCTCGCAATGACGCCACTTGCACGGGGATCCGAACCGCTTTGGCTTGCGGGAAAAAACGGCCGAGCTGCTCCGCGCAGTTCTGTTCGTCCGCAGTGAGTGTCGAACTGCTCGAATTTCCCACGTCGCCTCGCACCCTGCCGGTCGCGGATCCGCGCACTTCTCTGCGGCCAGACACACCACGCGCCGCAAAAGGCACAGACTTCCGCTGACAGAGATGCACGCCGTGCGCCAAAGAGTCGGAATCGTGTTACTCGTGGAAAGTACGGAAACGGAAGGGCTTAGCTTTTTCCTTAGACCTCGTGATGGCTCAACCGTCTCAGCGTGAAACGTTTGCGTCTCACAAATCCGTGTCGTCCCCCAGCCTCGCGAGGCGTCCCATGAGACGTCTCGTTTCTCAGTGGGCCGGCTCCTGCGGGTCCAAAACGCCGCCCAGGCTGCCCGGTCGCGAGTGTATGTTATAGCGCTTCAGCTTGCGATACAGCGTCGCCCTGCTGATCCCCAGCATCTTTCCAGCAAGCGCTTTATCGCCATTCGCTTGTTCGAATACGCGCAGAATCGTCATCCGCTCCATCTCCGCCAGCGCCGTGGTCGAGAGAGACCCCGCGTCCGGTGATGTCGATATCGTGGCACCGCTCTGTTCGCTGCGAATCGCGGGAGGAAGATCAATCACATCGATCGTCTTGCCGTCGCCCAGCGTTACCGCCCGAGCGATGCAATTCTCCAGTTCGCGGATGTTCCCCGGCCAGTCGTAATGCAAAAAGCTTTTCATCGCGCCCGCGGTCACCTGGATTTGCGAGCCCTTGGCATACCGGTCCAGAAAATGATGCACCAAAACTGGAATGTCCGACCGCCGCTCCCGCAGGGGAGGGAGGTGCACCGTCACGACGTTTAGCCGGAAATAAAGATCCTTTCGAAAGGTCCCCGTACGGTAGGCAGCTTCCAGATCGCGATTCGTCGCGGCGATCACCCGTACATCCACGCTTACATTCGAATTGCTGCCCACGGGCCGGACCTCTTTTTCCTGCAGCACTCGCAGCAGCTTCGCTTGCATTTCCAGCGGCAGTTCGCCGATTTCGTCCAGGAAAATCGTCCCGCCATTCGCCGCCTGAAACAGCCCCGCTTTAGTCTTTGTAGCTCCCGTGAACGCGCCTTTCTCATAGCCGAAAAGCTCGCTCTCCATTAGCGTGGGAACCAGGGAGCCGCAGTCCACCGCCACAAACGGCGTCTGCGCCATCGAGCCGCGAAAGTGGATCGCCCGCGCCGCCAGCTCTTTTCCCGTGCCGCTTTCTCCGGAGATCAGCACCGGCGTTCGCGTATCTTTCAACCGCGAAATCATCCGCAGAACATCCTGAATATTTGCCGAGGTCCCAATCATCCCATCAAGGTTCTCTTCCGTAGTCACGCGTTCGCGCAGAAACTCGTTTTCCGTGACCAGCCGGACCTTCTCCGCCATCCGCTGCAGCAGCAGTCTCATTTTCTCCACGCGAAACGGTTTTTCGATGTAGTCGTACGCGCCCAGTTTCATCGCGTCCACAGCCGACTCGATGGACCCGTGTCCCGTCATGATCGCCACTTCCGTGTGCGGCAGAAGTTGCTTCGATTGCTTCAGCAATTCCACGCCGGACATTGTCGGCAGTTTCAGATCCGTCAGGATGAGATCCGGCGCGTCGGATTCCACTCGCGCCAGCGCCGCCTCCGCACTCTCCGCCTCCGCGCATGTGTATCCCAGCGTATTCCCGATGGTCATACATAGCCGGCGAATGCTCTGCTCGTCATCCACCACCAGTAGACGTGTCTTGTTTGCTTCGCTCATGGTTTCCCGAAGGTTTTCTCCACAATCGAAATCAATTGCTGCACCCGAAATGGCTTTTCGATGCACGGCGTTCCACATTGCGCCAGGAATGCCTGCGTATCGCTGTTCGCCGTATCCCCGCTGATCAGAATGATGCGCGCCTTGAGCTCCGGCCGATTCTTCTGAATCCACGCATGCACTTCCGCTCCGTTCACCGTCCCCGGCATTCGAATGTCGGAAATCACGCCCGCATACTTCCCATCCGAAAGCCGCTCCAGCCCTTCCGCGCCGGACGCGGCATTTACAACCGCGTATCCCTTGCGCTCCAGCGCTGCATGAAGAAACGCAATCACCGAGGGCTCATCCTCAATCAGCAGGATCGGCCCGCCGGTCCACATCGCGGTCTGCGTCCTCATCGTCCCGCCTCTTTCGCCGCCGCCGCCGCAAGTGACGTTTCCGTTGCCACCGGAATCCGCACCACGAACGTGCTCCCCGGTTCCTCTTCATTGCTCCAGCATTGAATCTCTCCGCCGTGTGCGCGCACGATTCCGTAGCAGATGCTCAGTCCCAGCCCCGTCCCCTTGCCCACCTGTTTGGTCGTGTAAAACGGATCAAAAATCCTTTGAGTATCCGCAATGCCTGTTCCATTGTCGCTGATCGCCACTTCAATCATGTCAATTCGCCGGCGCGTATGAATCTTGATACGCCCGCGCTGCCCCGCTTCCTGCACCGCATCATAGGCATTATTCAATATGTTGAGAAACACTTGCTGCAGCTGCTGCGAATCCCCCAACGCCGGCGCCAGCGCCTCCTCGAAATCCTCCAGCACCTCGACTCCATGGCTCGCAAAATCGTAGCTTCTCAGTTTGATCGTCTGCCGCAAAACATTATTCACCTGCACAAGTTCCCGCTGCACCGGCCGCTGCCGTGCAAAGCTCAGCAAATCCTGCACGATATCTTTCGTCCGTTGCGTCTCTTGCAGAATGATCTGCAAATCGTCCCGCGCCGACACCGGCACTTCCGGATTCTCCAGCAGCAGATCCGTGAATCCCAAAATCGCCGCCAGCGGATTATTCACCTCGTGCGCCACCCCGGAAACCAGCCGCCCGATCGTCGCCATTTTCTCGCTGTGTGCTAATTTCGCCTGCAGCAGCGCCGCGTCCGTGATATCCGTCATCACCACCACCACGCTGTTCACCGCTTTTTGCTCATCTCTCATCGGGCTCAGGCTGATCGAAAAATGTCCCATCGAGCCGTCACTCCGCCGCACGCGCAGTTCCAGGTTTTCCACCTGCTGCCCGTTTGCCGTCGTGCCCAGCGCTGCGTCGAAATCCTCGCGGTGTGAAGCCTCCACCCAATCCACCAGCCGGTGCCCGATCAATTCGTCTTCCTGGTATCCCGCTTCGTAGCATCGCCGGTTTGCGTAGCTGATCAGTCCCGCCGTATCGAGCACCAGGATCATGCTCTGCGTGGTATTCAAAATCTTCTGGTTAAAGTCGCGTTCGCGTTGCAGTTGTGATTGAAACGTCTTCTGCTCCGTAACATCCAGCATCAGTCCGCGGATTTGCGCAATCCGCCCGCGTGGATCACGAACCGCCGTTATATTCTGCAGCGTGTGCAGCAGCGTCCCATCCTTCCGTCGCAGCGTCTCTTCGTAATTGCGCAGTACTCCTCGCTCGGCCAGTGCCTGCAAAAATCTCTCCCGCACATCCGGCGCCGGGTAGAGGTGCGGCCCCACATCCGCCCGCAGCAATTCCTCTCGTGACGCGTACCCCAGCATCCGCACCATCGCATCATTGACGTCCAGGAATCTTCCGTCCGGCGTTGCGAAAAACAATCCTTCTTGAATGCTGTCAAACAGCTCGCGGTATTTTCGTTCTGCCTCCCGGCGATCCGTAATATCTTTCAATACGTGAATCGTGCGCGTGTCATCGTCGGAAACGCTCGGCGTTCGCGAAGTGGAAACGAGAAATATCCTCTCTGACGACGCTGCTACATACTCTTCCCGAGTGCGCTTCGTATCCCGGCAGAATGGGCAGGGCAGATCGCTCCCCGTCTCCGCAATCTGCCGCAAGCTGCTCATCGCCTCGCCAACCAGCGCCACCGGCGGCACGCCTAGATGTGACGCCAGCGACCGGTTCGTTCGAACGATGTTCCACGCGCGATCGTGCACCACAATGTAGTCGCTGATCGCGTCGATGTCTTCCACCCACTGCCGCTTCGACCGTTCCAGTTGCGAGAATCGCCGGAAGTTCTCCAGGGACAACGCCGCATGGCTCGCCAGCGCGTGCAGCAGCCTTTTTTCATCTCCATCGAGGCTCTTCCCCTCACGCAACAAGCACAGTGTTCCCAGTTTTTCGTTGTCACTCCCTGCAATCCTCACGAATACCGCCGCAGTCGCCGCCTTCTGCTCCGAAAATGTTTCCGCTATTTCCTTAGGCAGGTCCTGGACATCAACCTCGCTTCGGCTGTCGCGCGCGCGTTCCATCAGCCACTTCTCGAAACCGTCGGCGATCACGCGCTCCGTTCCAGACGCGGGATGCAATTCCGACTCTCTCCCGCGGTAAACCGCCACGCCTCCCCAGATCGCATTCAGCATCCGCGCGCAACGCCGCGCAAACTCTTCTAGGAACCCTGGCAGATTCTTCGACTGCGCTGCTTCTACCGCCAGTTCCATCAACTCTTCCGCGTGTTTCGACATGGGCGCCGGTGCCAATACTTTCTCCCTCCGGCGCGTCGTGCTCTGGGTCGTCTTTGCTCTCGGTACACGCATAGTTCTTAAGCTGCGTCTCAACTTGCGAGACACACGATTTTACACCCTAACGGGCAGTCTCATTCTGAGTCAATTCCCCTTCCGTGCCGTGTATCCAAACCATCTACAACTCGCCTTTACCCAGCTCGCATTAAGTCTCAGGCTGAGACCTCATTACGCCCGGCGCACCTCGGCTGAGACAACTGCCCCCCACTCGCCTGTACTCTCCGGTCCTGTGAGCTTACTCTAAACCTTTGTAATTTTTAGACTTACGGTGCTTTTTCACCTTCAGCAGGAACACCTTACGGACCTTCTGACCTTGGCCCCAGACGTGCCTTCTCTCCTGCGGGGCTTCTCCCATTCCTAGGAGGGGTAGTGTCGATGAGAATCGGTAGGTGGACGAAGTTTGCTACGACTGCGACAGTTGCAGTCCTTCTTCTGGGGGCATCTGGGTTTTCCCAAACCGGGACAACGGACGAGTCTAAGCGCAAGGTCAAATCGAAGACCCTGCCCGTTTATCCTGAGCTGGCTCGACGTATGAACGTCAGCGGCAAAGTCAAAATTGAGATCGTCGTCGCGCCCGACGGCCATGTAAAGAGCACACGCGTCGTTGGTGGCCATCCCTTGCTCGTACAAACATGCCAGGACGCGGTGAAGGAATGGAAATTCGTGCCCATGTCGGAAGAAACCACGCAAATCGTTGAATTCGAGTTTCACGGAAACTAGGGCCTGGGCAGGGAAAAATTGTTACAGCACAAGCGGTCCGATTCTGGTCGCTGCGCTGCGGGGAGTGGAGGCATCTTGCAATGACCATCGGTAAAAAACTTTATGCCGGATTTGGCCTGATCCTGGGCATTCTCTTGGCGCTCTTCGTTGTCAATATCTTCGCGGGACTGAAGGAACGCTCCGCTCGCGCTGACGCCAGCAAAGCCCTCGATAGCGTTCGCATTGTCGAATCCGTTCGCTACCAGATCATGCTCAATCGCCTCAACATCAATAATTTTCTTCTGAGCGGTGATCCCCGCGACGAGGACAAGGTCAACAAAGGTCTCGCCGATATCACCGACCTCATCAAGCGTGGCGAATCTCAGGAAACCAACGAAGCCGTACATACTGCGCTCATCCAGGTCGAAAGCACCGAAGCCACCTGGGCCGACAATTTTGCCAAGCCTCTCATTGCCAAGCGCCATCAAGTCGATTCGGGAGACGCTACCGTCTCCGACCTTCAAATCTTCTACCTCCAGAAGGATCCCTCTTCCTGGCTGACCAAGTCTTCCGTCGTCCTCGATCAAAGCAACGCGGAGATCAGCAAATTCCTGAAAGAGACGACCGAGTCCGCAAGCCGTATGAGCACTTTCAGCACCTGGATGACGACTGGTGGCACCTTTTTCGCGCTCCTCGCGGGCGGTTTCATCGCCGTCTGGACGGCCCGGTCCATCACCGAACCATTGACTCACCTCATTACCGTCGCGCGCGAAATTGGCGACTCTGGCGATCTCGATCAAAACATCGACATTCACCGCAACGATGAAATCGGCGCGCTCGCTACCACTTTCAACAATATGGTCGCGTACCTCAAGGAAATGGCCAGCGTCTCCATGGCCGTTGCCGAAGGCGACCTGGCAGTGGAAATCGTACCGCGCTCCAAGCGCGACACCTTGGGCAACGCGTTCATTCGCATGTCACACGGCTTACAGGAACTCGTTCGCACCACTCGCGATTCCGCCAGCCAGGTTTCTGCGGGTTCCAATCAAGTCGCCGGCGCCGCCGATGAGTCGGCCAAAGTCAGCGTCCAGGCTTCCTCCGCCATTGAGGAAGTCACCAGCACCATGCACGAGATGAGCATTAACGTGCAGAACGTGGTGAAGAATACTCAGGTGCAGGCCTCCAGCGTCGCAGAGACTTCCGCCTCCATCGACCAGATGGTCACTTCCATTCAGCGCGTGGCCGACACCGCAAAGGTTCTTCTGGACATCGCCAACCGCTCTCGTGAAGAGGTCGTTACCGGCATCCAGACCATGGAAAAGACCACCGACGGACTCAATCGCACCAACCAGGCCATTCAATCGTCGGCGGAAATTATCAATATTCTCGGTCACCGCGCCGATGACATCGGCAAGATTATCGAAGTCATTGATGACTTGGCCGAACAGACCAACCTGCTGGCTCTCAACGCCGCCATCGAAGCGGCCCGCGCCGGTGAACATGGTTTGGGATTTGCCGTGGTTGCCGATGAAGTCCGCAAGCTGGCAGAAAAGTCCACGCAATCCACCAAGGAAATCGCCGACCTCATCCAGAGCATCCAGCGCGAAGCCCGCCAGGCCGTCGAGAACATGGAGCGCAGCACCCGCATCGTCGAAGAAGGCTTGAGCCTCGGCAACGATCTTGGTTCCGCTCTGCACAAGATTTCCAACGTCGTCACCGAAGTCTACAAGTTCTCCCAGGAAATCGGCGCGGCCACCAACGAACAGTCCGTCGGTTCTTCGCAGATCGCTAAGGCCACCAGCCGCTTGACCGAAATCACCCAGGAGATTAACTCCGCTGTCGAAGAGCAAGCCTCCGGCGCCCAGGCCGTCGTTCGCGCCATGGACAAAATGCGCGAACTCGTCCAGCAGTCCGCTTCAAGTTCTACGGAGCTTTCCGCGGCTGCCGAACAGATGTTGAAACTCTCTCGCAATCTGCTCGACAGCATGGACCGTTTTGTTCTGGATCGTAGTGTGCCTGCTCACGCGCACCGCGGCGATTCACAAAGGCAGCGCCGCGGGGGCGATTCGCACCGCGAGCAGGAACTCGAATACGCCGAATTGGCGCGTTCCTAAAGGCCTGGAGTCCCTTCGATGGAAAAGGATCTGCAAGTCGTAGGTTTCCGGATTGGAAATGAGACGTACGGCGTTCGCATTGCCGCCGTGCGCGAAATTGTCCGTGTTCCGGAAATCACCGCCGTTCCCAGCGCGCCGGACTTGATCGAGGGTGTCATCAATCTGCGCGGGAAAATCATTCCGGTCATGGACCTTCGCAAGCGCTTCGGTCAAACCGAAATCATCTCCGACAAAAGGAATCGCATTCTCGTCGTGGAACTGGACAACAAATTACTCGGGCTCATTGTCAACGCCGCATCCGAAGTCCTGAAGATTCCGCCCGCTGACATCGAAGCCCCCGGAACGGTTTTTGCCGAAGGCGAATCCGGTTACGTCACGGGCGTTGGTAAGCTCAAGGGCCGTCTCATTATCCTGCTGGACATTACCAAGCTGTTGCATCGCCCGGAGTACAAACGACTCGAGGAGGCCGCGGAACCCGTCGCCACCGCAAAGTAGCCCTGCTTTCGTCTCCCTCGAAAGCGGGCCGAACTGCCGGTCCCCGCACTCAACCACCATGGGAACGATCACTGCCCAGGTTCAACTCACCGAAGCGGAGCTGAAACTCCTGCAGACTCTCGTCTACCAGGAATGCGGCATGTTTTTCGATGAACGTCGCTCTCATTTCTTGAAGGATCGCTTGCAGCGCCGCCTCAAGGCTTGTCAGCTCGATTCCTTCTATGCTTACTACCGCCTGCTCACCAGCAGGGAAGGCCGCGCGGAACTGGCTCTTCTCCTCGAGAATCTTACCGTCAACGAAACAAGTTTCTTTCGCAATCGCCCACAACTCGATCTGCTCCAAAAAACCGTTCTCGAGGAAATTCTCCGCCGTAAACAGGAACGCCGCGATTTCACTCTCCGCGTCTGGAGCGCGGGTTGTTCCGCCGGTCAGGAGCCTTATACCGTTGCGATTTTGATTTGTGACGCGCTCGCGTATTACTACCTTCGGAACCCGCTCCCGTTCGAAATGCCTTCGCCCAAGCCGCTCATTCCGCCTCCCTGGAAAGTGGAAATCGTCGCTTCGGACATCAGCTATGCCAGTCTTCGCGTCGGCCAGGAGGGCGTCTACACCGACCAGCAGATGGAGCCTGTGGATTACACCTGCAGGCTTCGCTACTTCGAAAAGTCCGGTGACAAGTACGCGATCAAGCCGCAGTTGAAGCAGCTTGTTCAGTTCGACTTTCACAATCTCAAGACCGAATTCTTGCCGCGCCGCAACGACATCATCCTCTGCCGCAACGTCATGATCTATTTTGATGAAGCCGAGCAAAAGCGCCTGATTGAAAAGTTTTGGCACTGCTTGAATCCGGGCGGGTATCTCTTCGTCGGTCACGCGGAAAGTCTCTTCGGACTTACCCAGAAGTTCCGCATGGTCCACGAGAACAACGGCACTGCTTACCAGCGGAACGAGGCAACTACGTGAGTCGACAGCCCGAGGATCGCGGCAGCGAGTTGCGCGCTCTCTTCTTTGAGAGCGCCAGCGAACTGCTTCAGTCGCTCAACGAGGCGGGCCTCGAACTCGAGGCTCATCCCGCGGATGAGGATGTGATTCGCCGTGTGCGCCGCGCTGTGCACACCTTAAAAGGCGATTCCGCCGCCTGCGGCTTTCACAAGCTGAGTGAACTCGCGCACGAGCTCGAGGACGTGCTCACCCCGCAAATTGCTCACGCGCGGGGAGCAGAGCTGGCCGAACTCGTTCTTGCTGCCGCCGATAGTTTCGGTGCCATGCTCACCGCCTATCAGCGGAAAGTGGATCCACCATCCGTGGCCGCCCTTCACGCTTTAATCCAGCGGCTCCTGGAGGCTCCCCCCACCGCGGGAGTGTCTGCTGGTGGGCCGAGCCCGGGCCACGTGCCCGCCCGATTCGAATGGACCGAATACGAGCAGCTCATGATCTCGGAAGCCGTCCATCGAGGCGAATCCGTCTACAACATCGCTCTGCGAATCGACCCCAACAGCTTGATGCGCGCCGCCGCTTTCCAGCTCATTCGAAACGTTCTTCATGGAAGCGGCACTGTTATTGCCCTCCGCCCGGAGGACAACGCCGCGGCAGCTTCGGTGGAAATTGTCGAAGCTGCTCTGGCCAGTTCCCAGGCCGAAGATAAACTGGCGCAGCGCTGCAAGATTCCTTCGATTGTTTCCGAGGTGCGCATCGAGCGCGCGGCCACCGCGGAAACTGCCGAGCATGAATTGCTCGGCGATCTGCTCGAAGCCCAGGCAGCGCAAGTTGGAGCTGCTGCCACAGAGCAGGGCGAAAACGCGGGCCAGCCCGTTCCAGCCGGAGCCCCTTCGGCCGCAACTACTGTGGCCGAGAGTACTCTCCGTGTCGATGCTACCCGCATCGATGCCGTCATGAACCTTGTCGGTGAGCTGATCATCGGAAAGTCTATGTTGAATCGCACGCTCACGGAATTTGACCAGAAGCATGCGCGCGATCCGCTGCGTGCAAAACTTGCCGACGCTATGGCTTTTCAGGCGCGCATCCTAGATGAACTCCATAAATGCGTTCTGAAGATTCGAATGGTGCCCGTCGAACAGCTTTTCCGCCGATTCCCGCGCGTCGTTCGCGACGTCGCCAAGCAATGCGGCAAGGATGTGGCTCTCGAAGTCTCCGGGCAGAACACCGATCTAGACAAAAGCATTCTCGACGCCCTTGCCGAACCTCTGATGCATCTCGTTCGAAACTCCGTGGACCACGGAATCGAACCAGCCGACGAGCGCCTGACCGTGGGCAAACCCGCGCGCGGGACGATTTATCTAAACGCCTATCACCAGGGCACGCAGGTCGTCATCGAAGTCCGCGACGATGGCCGCGGGATTGACCTTGTCGCGCTTCGCGCACGCGCCGTCGAAAAAGGTATTCTCAAGCTGGAAGAAGTGCAGCGTCTCTCGGAATCCGAAACTCTCAATCTTATTTTCGAATCGGGATTGAGTACCGCCACGGAAGTTACGGAAGTGTCCGGCCGTGGAATTGGAATGGATGTCGTTCGAACGGTCCTCGACCGTCTAAAGGGCACTGTCCACGTATTTCAGCAGAAGGGCCGCGGCGCCACATTTCAATTGCGCGCGCCGCTGACACTCGCCAGCATTCAAACATTACTGTTCCGCGTCGGCGGGCGTCTGTTCGCCGTCCCGCTTTCGTCCGTTGTGGAAATCACCCGCATTTCGGACCAGGAAATTCATCGCGTGGACCAGCGTGAAGTGTTGCGCCTGCGCGACCAAATCCTGACCCTGGTTCGTTTGAATCATCTCAGCCGTCTGCATAGTATCGACACGCAGCCCGCAAAGAAGAAAAGTTTTGTCATCGTCATCGGCGCTGCCGAAAAAAGGTTTGGGCTTCTCGTCGACAGCCTCGTGGGGGAAGAAGAGCTGGTCATCAAGGCGCTCCCGGCCGAAATTATTTCCAGTGATCTGGTGAGTGGCGCTTCAATCCTCGGCGATGGCACAGTTGTCCTCATCCTGAATGTTCCCGCAGTTCTCTCGCGCCTCTCACGATCAACGCCGCTGGGAGCGATCGCATGAGCGAACGCATCCGAGTTCTCGTCGTGGACGATTCCGCACTGATGCGGAAACTGATTCCGGCGATTCTTGCGCGCGATTCTTTAATCGAAGTTGTCGGCACCGCCATGGATGGCGCATTTGCGCTGAAGAAAATTGAAGAGCTCCGCCCCGACGTCGTCACGCTGGACCTGGAAATGCCGCGCATGGATGGAATGGAAACACTGCGCTTGATCATGCGTCGCGCTCCGCTACCCGTCATCCTTTTCAGCACGCATTCGAAAGAAGGCGGCTACTCCACTTTCAAAGCTCTCGCGCTGGGCGCCGTCGATTTTGTCGCCAAACCCAAAGACGCAGCCGCTGGGCGTCTGGAAGAAATCGCCGATCAATTGATCGCCAAAATAAAAGTGGCCAAGCGCGCGGCCGGCCGCAAGCTTCCGCCCGCCGTGATTGTGGACGGTTCGCCGCTTCCGAAAAAGGGCATTCGAACGGCGCTGCCGCCGCGCCGCGTGATCGCCATCGGAATTTCCACCGGCGGTCCCAACGCTTTGCAATACGTGCTCTCGCAAATTCCCGCGGATTTTCAATCCACAATTTTGATCGTGCAGCACATGCCCGAAGGTTTTACCGAAATGTTCGCAAAACGCCTCGACGAATGCTGCGCTCTCGAAGTTCACGAAGCCCGCTCCGGTGATCTGTTGCTCGCGGGCCGCGTGCTGATCTGTCCGGGCAACCGCCACATCATGGTTCGCAGGATGCCCCGAGGGGATATGGCGGTGTTATCCGATGGGCCGCCGGTGAATGGGCACCGTCCATCCGCGGATGTGCTCTTCCATTCCGTGGCACAGGAGTTTGGACTGACGTCCGTAGGCGTTTTAATGACGGGGATGGGCGATGACGGATCGGAAGGGCTCGGCGCGATCAAGGCGGCGGGTGGCGTGACGGTCGCGCAGAGCGAAGATACGTGCGTGGTGAGCGGCATGCCGCGCGCAGCAATTTTGAAAGGTTATGCGAACAAGATTATTCCTCTCGATGGAGTCGCGACATTTTTGGTGCAGCACTACGGGGCGGAACGCAGCAGCACGGAAAGAATTGCTGCGGGGCAAGGCGCCGCGGAAAAAATAGAAAAGCACGACAAAAGCGAGAAAAATGATAAGAACGAAAAAATCGAACGAACCCCAGTTTCATCCCAGCGCTCGTGAAGACGCGAGCCGGGATAAGGAGAAGGCCATGAAACAATTTGCCGCTCTACTGCGAAAAGACAATCGGCCGGTACGGTATCTTGTGGTGGACGATTCCGTATTCGCGCGCAAAAACCTGATCAAAATGATCGAACAGTTTGGCGGCGAGGTGGCGGGTGAAGCCGGCGACGGCTTGACGGCCATCGCGGAATTCAACCGCACCAAGCCGGACATTGTGCTCATGGACATCACCATGCCGCAGATGGAAGGCATCGAGGCGGTGGAGCGCATCGTTCGGCAGCACAGCGACGCGCGCATCGTGATGGTGTCGTCGGTCGGATACCAGGAAAACATCCTGGCGGCGCTACAGAAGGGCGCGAAGCACTTCGTGCAGAAGCCGGTAAAGCCGGAAGTGCTGTACGAAATTCTCCGGTACGTTTTGAGCGACGATCCCAACGCTGCCGGCGCGCCGGTGGCGCTAGCAGGAGAACACCGCTCATGAGAATGGAACTGATCCAGCCGTTCATCAACGCCGCGGATGCGGTTTTTGCGGAGTCGCTGCAGGCGCCGACGAAAATCGTGGACCTGGCGATGGAAGAAAATGCGTACCGGCGGAAGGGAATTGCGGCGCTGATCGCGATTAAGGGTGACATTGAAGGGCGCGTGATTCTCGATTTGTCGCCGGAAGTGGCGATGAAAGTGGCGAGCCAGCTCGCGGGAGAAGAAATTGAGGCTAGCGAGCAGGTGGTGAAAGAGACGGTTTGCGAACTGGCGAACATGGTCATCGGAAATTCGGTGACGCTGCTGAACGACCAAGGTTTTCACTTCAAAGTGTTTCCGCCGGAAATTCATATGAATGACGAAGGGCTTGGCGGAAGCGCGGACACGGAAGCGCTGGTGATCTGCATCGAGACGCCGTGCGGGGAGATTTATCTGAACATTGCGATGCATTATCTGCACCGGCGGCGGAATGAGCGGAATGCGGTTCCGGCTTTGGATTGAAGTAAGGAAGTAACGAGGGAACGAAGTAAGGAACGGGAGAACTGGAGGACAGTTCTTCGTGAATGGTTCTGAGGGCTGAGGGTCTTCTGGGTGGTTTTTTCATCGTTGTTCTCTGCAAGTTGCAGATCCCGCATAAGATATCGACGAAGTTAAAGTAATACTTCAAGAATACGCCTGCGTTACCCCCCCTCCCCCATGGTTTTTGTAAGGATGTGATTCGCCGCTCTCGTGATCGAGTCGCCGCCCGACAAGCAGCTCTCCGGTTTCTTCTCTGGCCATGGCAATCTGCTGATAGCGTGTATGAAAATCGCACCCTATAATCAACATTGCTCGGCTCCTTTTCCCGAGCCTTGGTCGTTCAACAGCTGCCAAGTTTACTCGGTCGAAGGAGCCGACGCCGTCATCTAACCAGCCTTATGTCTTTGCCACCCGCCATCAAGAAGGGCATCGGAGCGGATTCAGTGCGCGGCGACGGTGTGGGAAAAGTCTTGGAAGCAGTTGGGCGGGGGAGTAATCTCGGGGACGATGCGGAGGGGAGGGCTAGATGGCAGGAACACCGGCAAATGTATTGAATATTCCGCGACCGTCAACGTTTGCGACGGCGGCGGAGGAGCGCGTGCATCGGAAGCGGATGCTGGCGGCGGCATTCCGGCTGTTTTCGAGGTTCGGATTTGATGAAGGTGTGGCGGGACACATTACGGCGCGCGATCCGGAAAGGCTTGACCATTTCTGGGTGAACCCGTTCGGGATGCACTTCGGGCAGATTCGGGCGTCGGACTTGATATTGGTGAATCACCGCGGCGAAGTGGTGGAGGGAAAATATCCCGTGAACGGGGCGGCGTTTGCGATCCACTCGCAGGTGCATGCCGCGCGGCCGGATGTGGTTGCGGCGGCGCACGCGCATTCGATGTATGGGAAATCCTGGGCGACACTCGGGCGGCTGTTGGATCCTATTACGCAGGACGCTTGCGCGTTTTACGAGGACCACGGATTGTTCGCGGACTTTACCAGCGTGGTGTATGAAACGTCGGAGGGCGCGCGAATCGCGGAGGCGCTTGGAAAACACAAAGCGGCGATTCTGCGGAATCATGGGCTGCTCACCGTTGGGAAGTGCGTTGAGGAAGCGGCGTGGTGGTTCATCACCATGGACCGCAGTTGCCAGGCGCAGTTGCTTGCAGAAGCGGCGGGGGTGCCCGTAAAGATCGATCATGCCACGGCGATTGCGACGCGGGAGCAGGTCGGAAGCCCTCTCGCGGGATGGTTCCAGTTTCAGCCGATGCTCGCGAGTATCATGCGGGACGAGCCCGATCTAGTGGAATAGGTTGGCGGGGCAAACGAGGGAAGAATGGAAAATGGAGAACAGAGAACAGAGAACAGAGAACAGAGAACAGAGAACAGATAGGCCCCGCGGATGCTGCGCACGAATGAGGCGCCTGCAATAGTCATCGTAGAGCGCGCTTTACCGTTACGAAGAACATTGGAGAGAATTCGGTGGCGCATTAGTGCGAGACGGTATACTGGTGCCGATTTTGAGATTAAAAAGGAAAATGCGGATGAGACGAGTTGCTGGGCTGTCCCTGCTGGTCCTGGTGGGTGGGTGGTTGACGCAGGCCAAGACGCAAAGCGGTGCGGAAGATACGCATGGGTCACAGAAGGCGGAACTGAAGCAGCAAAAAGCACTTGCGAAATACCAAAAGTCGCAACAAAAGGCCCAACTGAAGGCGCAACAAGAGGCGGACAAGAAGCAGCGGAAAGCAAACGAGAAATACGCGATGGAACAAGAGAAGGCGCAACGGAAGCTGCTGAAGGAAGCGGAACGTACGGCCAAACACACATCGTAGCCGGTTGGCGGATTGGTTTGCGTCGAAGGCGTATGCGCCGGGCGCCGTGTGCTCAGTCCTTTTATTGGGCGTCCGGAGGTTTGGCGGCGGCGTTGGTGTTGAGGTAGCGGTCGAACCAGTAGAGCTGCCAGTTGAGGCTTTCGACGAGGTGCTTGGGCTCGCCCGTGCGGGTGAGGTTGTGGTTTTCGCGGGGGAAGAGGACTAGCTCCGAGGGAACGCCGTAGTGCTGGAGCGCGCGGAACCATTGTTCGCCCTGCTCGATGGGAACGCGGAAGTCAAAATCGGAGTGAAGGACGAGCGTGGGAGTTTTCACGTTGCGCGCGTATTTCAGCGGAGAGGCTGCCCAGTATTGGTCGAAGTCATCGAAGAGGATACCGTTGAAATATTCTTCGTGGCCGTAGGCGCCGTCGCGAGTGCCTTCGTCGCTGATAAAATTGGAGACGGAGCGCAGGGTGACGGCGGCTTTGAAACGGTTAGTGTGGGAAACGATCCAGTTGGTGAGATAGCCGCCGTAGCTACCGCCGGTGACGCCCAGTTTGTCCGCATCAATCCAGGGATATTGCTTTAGCGCGGCGTCCAGTCCTGCCATAACGTCCTGATAGTCCATGACGCCCCAATTGTTGATTTCGCCGCGCTCGAATTTTTCGCCATAGCCGGTGGAGCCGCGGGGATTGCAGAAGAAGACACCGTAGCCTTTTGCGGCGTAGACCTGGAACTCGTGATACCAATCCACGCCGAACATGCCCTCCGGGCCGCCGTGAATGACGAGCAGCATGGGATATTTTATGCCGGGCTGCCAGCCCATGGGCTTGACGAAGAAGCCTTCGACGGGCCAGCCGTCGGAGCTCTTGTATTCGAGGCGTTCGACGGGTTGAAGATCGAGCTGCGCCCAGATGGCGGTGTTGAGGTGGGTTAACTGGCGTTCGCCTTTGCCGTCGAGATCGGCGACGTAGAGATCGTCGAGATGCTGGAAGTCGTTGGCGAGATAGACGATTTTTCTGGCGATGGCGTTGATGTCGAAAGCGTGGACGGCGCGTGGGCCGGAGATGATTGGGGAGAAAGTGCGCGCTGCTGGGTCGGCGCGAAAGAGCTGGATTTTCACCTTTCACACCGGCGGCGAAAAACGCCGAGGATGGCATGGGCCAACGCAATTCGGTAGGGATGAGGTCGAGACCGTTTACGGCAAGTTGGGAGGGAGAGCCGCCGACGGAATTCGCGAGATAGAGCTTGGGAAACTGATGACGCGAATCCGGCTGACCGGCGAAGAGGATTTGTTTGCCGTCGGGAGACCAGCGGGGGCTGTCGTCGTCGAAGGCGTGATCGGAGATTTTGGTGAGCGCGCCGCCGGCTGCGGGAATGACCCAGACGTCGGTGTTCTGGCTATCGTCGAAGGCTTTTCCAGTGCGATCGGAGACGAAGGCGATGCGCGTGCCGTCGGGCGACCATTGCGGGTCGCTGTCGTTCCAGTCCTGGCCATCGGTGATCTGTTTGGCATCGCCGCCGGGAAGGGTGATGATCCACAAATGGCGGCGCTTGTCGTCGTACCAACCGGTGTCATTGAACTTGTACTGGATATGAGAGTAGTGGTGGACGTCGCTCTTGCGATCGGCCGGGGCGATGGCGTCGGAAGGACCGGAAGAACTGATGGCAACGATGCGGGTGCCGTCGGGTGACCATTGAAAGCTTTGAACGCCGTTTTTCAGTTTGGTGAGGGCGATGGCTTCGCCGCCGCTGGTCATGGGGAGAAGATAGATTTGTGATTTAGCGGGATCGGCGGCGGGATCAGAATTGCGAGTGGAGATAATGGCGAGAGTCTTTCCATCAGGGCTCCAACGAGGAGAGTTGGAGCTGAAACCTTCAGCGCTCAGCCGGCGTGGCGGGGCAGAAGCATCAATGGGGACAAGCCAGATGGAGGATTCGCGGCGATTTTTTTTCTGGTCGATGGTAGTCAGGACATAAGCGACGGTCTGGCCGTCGGGGGAGAGATGAGGGTCGCCGATAAACTGAAAGGAGAAGTAGTCTTCGGGCGTGATGCCACGCCGGGTTTGTGCGCGCGAGGCGGTGGATGCGAGCACGACCAGCAAGAGGGAAGTAGCTGCGAGAAATAATTTAGGAAGTCTTCTCATAGTCGGAAGACTTTAGCATAGGAAGAAACGGGGATAAACGATTCCGCCGCGCACGATCAAAGATCGAAACGCGGCGGAGCGAGGAATGCGAAACTAGGAACTTAGGGTTGAACTTCGACGAGTTTCCAGGTCGGGTCGGGATTGTATTCGGTCATGGCAGCGGCGAGCTTGGTGGTGTTGGGGCCGAGGTTTTTCTCATAGACGCGGCCCTGCTGATTGATGATAAAAGTCATCACGCCGGAATTGCCCCATTTGTCAGGATAGGCTACCAACGCGTAACCGGCGATCATGTTGCCGTTGATGATGTAGCCGTATTTTCCTCCGGGAGCGTGCGCTCCCTGGCGAGTGAGGATCTTGAAGAAGTAGCCGTGATAGGGCGCATGATCGATTTCGGGAGCTTCCTTTTCGGAGCCTCCCTTTCCCGCGGCGCCATTGGCGGAACCGGCAGGACCGTAGCCTTCTGCCTGAGCGGCGGCAATAAGTTTTCCGAGTGGGCTCGGCTTGTCGTCTTCGGAAGTTTCCCAGTATAGACCGTTGTGCGAGCCGGGAGTGCTGAGGAATTTTTGTGCGTACTCGGCGACACCGTCGTGATCCCAATCGCCTTCGGTGTAGTACTCCCACTGGGCTACCGCGTAGGCGCGGCAGGTAGAGATCGCGGAAAGTTCGTCCTCTCCAATACGGCGGTTGGTGACTTCGTCGAGTCCGGCTTTCATATCGAAAAACCACTTGCCGTTATTCTGGACGAGCGGAATGGCGGTGGGCCAATTGTCCTTGCCGACGGTGATGGTGTATCTGGAATCGTCGACCTTCTGGAGCTGAGCGGATTCGCCAACGGCGACGGCGAAATCATCGAGGTCCTTGGCGTCCTCGACCTCGTCGCCGGAGAGAAGCTGGTCATAGTCCGGGCCGAAGAGTTTTGCGAAGGCGGAGCGGTCTTTGGACTTGGCGGCAGAAACGAGAGCCTGTAAGGCATCATCGGCAGAAGAGAAAGTGCTCTGCGATGACGCTTGGGCATGAGCGGAGGGGACGGCGACAAAGAGCCCTGCAGCAAGGAAGCTCGCGATAGCCAGCATCGCGGGAAATGCGAATCTGAAATTGAGACGGATCATTTGTAGAGCTCCCTTCCTTTGTTCAGCCGGTTCGCAGAGGATGATTTTCATGGCTTCCCCTTTTGACCGCCGCGCTGCGCGGGCGCAGGATTATTTTGTGCTCTTGGCTGAGGAGCGGGCCGTTGTTGCTGTTGAGGAGCAGGCCGTGCTTGAGGAGCTTGTTGCTGGCGGCTCGCCTGGCCACGCTGGCTGGAAGCCCGTGGATCGAAATTGGCTTCATTGGGGTTGAAAGTATGAGGAGCGGGCCGAGTCATCTGGGATTGAGGAGCGGGACGCGGCTGAGACTGTTGAGCCTGCGGGCGAGTTTGTTGGGGCGTTGCGCTGGGAGGATTTGGCATGTGCTGGGCGGGCCCAGGCATGGGGCGCTGCTGAGGAGTGGGAGGGCGGTCAGAGCGTGAAGCATTGTCGCGGCCACGGTACTGATCGATTTGGGGACTGCTGCGGTCAATGTTGCTGTCAATAATTTTGTTGGTGGGCGCGGGACGAGCATTGCCAGCGGGTTGCGTGTCGGGCCGGCCATTGTTGCCGGGTCTGTTCCCAGGCGGGGTGTTGCCGTTCGGCCGGCCGTTTGATCCGTTATTTCCTGGTGTATTGTTTCCTTGGGTGTTGACCGGCCTGCCGTTGTTGCCATTGTTTCCCGATGCGTTACCCGGCCGACCGTTGTTGCCATTGTTTCCCGACGCGTTACCCGGCCGACCGTTGTATCCATTGTTTCCCTGCGTGTTGCCAGGGCGGCCGTTGTTCTGGTAATTTCCGCGATCGACGCGGTTATTGTTTGCCTGGACGTTATTGTAGTTGACGTCCCGGTGGACCGAATTGTAGTGATTGATGTTGTTTACGTTCACGGTGCGGTTGACGACGCTTCGGTTGACGTTGATGTTGGTGTAGCGATTGTTGACGTAGATGTTGTTGTTGATATTCACGTTGACGCGGCTGCGGCCAATCCAGCCGCAATTCCAGCAACCGGCGCCCCAGCCTCCGGGATGCCAGCCGGTGTAATAGACGCCGCCCCAGCCGCCGCCGTAGCCCCAACGAAAGCCCAGGTTCAGCCAGACACCGATGGGATAGCCGACGCCAAAGGTGATGGCCGGGCCGTAGTAGGGCCGGCGATAGTAAATGATGGCGGGGTCATAGACGGGGACGTAGATGTACTGCGGCTGATAGGGATTGATGGCGATGTAGTTGTCCTGCTCGAGAACTTCCTGCTGCTGCGAAGATTGCAAATTTCCAGCGGCGCGAGCCATGTGGCGGAGGCGCTGAACCGAAGATGCGACGTCGGTGGACTGGTTGACGTAGGCTTGCCCAATCGAAGTGGTCCAGTCAATCTTGTCAGCCATCATGCCGATGACGGTGGGGTAGTGCGCGACGGCGCGCACGCTGACATCCCAGTTCTGATCGTCAACGCCATTGTCGCCATTGGCGCGGACGTAGCGCGCGGCCTCCTCGACCTGGTCGGGAAACGTTGAGGCGACAAAAAACTGTGCGAGGAGCGGGTCAGGGTAAAGCGCAATGGGGGAGAGAAGATTGTCAAGTTGCTCGGGTGAAAAGTTTTCGTATGCGGGTCCCTGATCTTGCTGCTGATATTGCGGCTGGTCCTGCTGCTGATCCTGGGGAAGCGGGCTCGGGGGTGCGGGAGCGGCAAGGAGAGGAGAGAGATTTAAGAAACTAAAAGTGAATAGGACGGCTAGAGCTCTAAGCATGAGTCAGGTGTCTCCTTTGACAGAATCATACCCAAAATTGGACGGGGCGGGATGTCCGAAAAGATACACCGCGTGCCATCAGGGATTAGGTGCAGTGCTGGGGAGCTGCGCCCATTTTTGCAAGTGAATTGGGCTTGCTTATCCCTTTAACCCGACAGGATGAATTTTGTTGCGGATTGGTGAAAGGGGCGCCTGCACGCGAGAAGAAGAATACATCGGTCCCGGAGACGAATGTTGGTGGTAGAATGCCGCTTTCCAGAGGTGCCCGAACAAAAATCCCGGCAAAGGAGTCGACACCCATGGTTCGACGATTGATCGCAATTTGTGCTTGCTTCCTTCTGAATTCCGTATGCCTGGCACAGCAGCAGACTGCGCCGGCCGCGGCCGCAACACCCGCGGCGGCGCCGCAGCCACAAGGGCCGCGAAAGCGCGTAGCGGTTATGAATTTCGAATACGGCACGGTACTGACTTCAGTGCAACAGATCTTCGGATCAAACCAGGACGTGGGCAAGGGCATTTCCGACTTGCTGGTGATGAAGCTGGTCACCGACGGAAAATATTCGGTGATCGAGCGGGCGGCGCTGGATAAGGTGCTGGGCGAACAGAATTTTTCGAACAGCAACCGCGCGGACTCCTCGACGGCGGCGAAGATCGGCAAAGTGCTGGGCGTGGACATGATCATTATCGGGAGTATCACGCAGTTCGGGCGCGATGACAAGAAGACGACGGTGGGGGGCGGGGGCTACGGACTGGGCAAGTTTGGAATTGGCGGAGTGCAGAGCAAGAACTCCAAGGCCGTCGTGGCGGTGACGGCGCGGATCATCGATACGACGACGGCGGAGATCCTGGGCGTGGCAGAAGGGATGGGCGAGTCCTCGCGCGGTGGGACGAGCTTGGTGGGCGGCGGTGGCGGCTGGTCGGGCGGCGGTGGTGGCGGGCTGGATATGAGCAGCTCGAACTTTGGCGCGACGATCCTCGGAGAAGCGGTGCACAAGGCCGTGGATTCTCTTGGGCAACAATTGGACGATAAATCCAGCGCGATGCCTACGCACAAGGTCGAGATTGCCGGGCTGGTTGCAGACGTTAGCGGCAATTCTCTGGTCATCAATGTCGGGAGCAAGGCGGGCGTAAAGATGGGCGACATTTTGCAAATCAGCCGAGTGGTGCGAACGGTGAAAGATCCGGCGACCGGGAAAGTGATCAAGTCCATCACCAATAAGATCGGGGATGCGAAGGTTACAGAGGTGGATGAAAACTCGGCGACGGTGATTTTGGGTGAAGGCGGTCCCGCGAAGGTGGGTGACGCCGTTTCGAATTAGGTGATCGATTGAGCCGCAGAACGCAACTTCTCGAAACCGCGACGAGCGAATCCGGTGGCGGGGCTTACCCTGGCGAGAAATGGAAGTGCGGCAGGAGGAGTTCGAAATGAGCGACGAAACAGAAATTACGCGAACAGGCGATTACGAAATCCTCGGCGTCCTCGGGGCCGGAGGGATGGGCAAGGTCTATAAGGTTCGAAACGTGATTTCGGATCGTGTAGAGGCGATGAAAGTGCTGTTGCCTAATCTCGCCGGGCAGAAAGAGCTGGCGGATCGCTTTCTGCGTGAAATCAAAGTTCTGGCAAGCCTGAATCACCCGAATATAGCCGCGCTTCGAACAGCCCTGACGGTAGACAACCAGCTGGTGATGATCATGGAGTACGTGGAGGGGACGACGCTGGCCGCGCACCTCGAAGGGAAAGCCATCTCGTGGGGAGATTCCCTGAATTACATGGACCAAGTTCTTGCGGCGTTGAGTTACGCGCACAAACAGAGTGTGATCCATCGCGACATCAAACCTGCGAACATGATGCTGACGCCGAGCGGCGTGATCAAACTGATGGATTTTGGAATTGCGCGCTCGGGGAGCGAACTTGGGCTGACGGTGACAGGTACGACGCTGGGTTCGCTCGCGTATATGTCGCCGGAACAGGTGAAATGCGAACCCATTGACGCGCGTTCGGATTTGTATTCGGTGGGGATTTCGCTCTACGAGATGGTGACGGGGCAGAAACCGTTCAAGGGCGACAGCAATTTCGCCATCATGCAAGCGCAACTGCAACAGATACCGAGGCCGCCGGTGGAACTCAGCGCGGATTTACCCCCAGCGCTGAACCAGATCATTCTGATGGCCATGTCGAAAGACCCGGGGCAGCGGTTTCAATCGGCGGATGCGTTCCGGAACGCGCTCAAGAGTGTTGCCGCGACGCTGGGAACACAAGGTGCTACCGTGCCGGTGGCGGCGGCTGCAACGCCACGTTCCGGTACAGTGGCTGCTGCTGCGCCTACGATGCAGGTGCCTCCACCACAGACGAATCAAGGAGGACACCGTGGCCTGTACATCACGCTCGGGGCGGTCATCGTACTTGTGGTTCTGGTGGCGGCAGGATTTTCGGCCCCGAGGTGGTTCAAAACGCGCGCGAATGGCGGGGCGTCTTCGCAGACTCGGCAATCGACACCTGCGCAGCCGGTTGCGACAGCACCGGCGAGTGAAGCAGGGTCCAATGACGCGGGGGCAGCTAGTCCGCAAATGATTCCTCCGCCAGACCAGCCGGCCGCACCGAATGCAGCAGCGACGGCGACAACTGCCGCGAGTGGTGGGGAGAAGAAGAACAAGAATGGACAAGCCTCTGGCGACCAGCAAGGGAAAAGTCAGGCAGCTGCGCAACCGCTGCGGCCTGATCCGGCTCAGCTCGCGGAGTTGGACCATGAAATGGATCAGATTAGTTCGCGCGAAGCGGCGGCCAACGCCAGTCTCGACAGTTTCCAGCGTTCACAGAGTTCCCAGGGCCTAGGACTTCGCGGAGACATTGTTTCGGCACAGCAGCGCATGCAGATGTATTCGGCCAAGGCGCAAGCGGCGCTGCAGGCGCAGGACATCGAGAATACGAAGAAATACCTCGCACTCATGGAAACGGAACTCGGAAAGATCGAGAAATTTCTGGGGAACTGAGCGGCTTGCTCAGGTGTCGAGGGGCGCTTTGATGTAAGCGGCGCCATGGCGGTAAAGGCCGGCGGTGGGAATCGCCTGAGAGAACACGATTCGAATAGGGACGAAGATGGCGCCGCTGCCGGGAGTGAAGGGGACGGCGACTTCCACGCGCGAGCCTTCCGCGTATTGATTGCGGCTGCGGAAACTGACTCCACCTTTGGACAAATCCTCGCAGACGACGATTTCCTCTTGAAAACCGCGCCGGCGGATGCAGGCTAACACGCGAGCCTTGACGCGAGTGCGGTTGCGTCGCGGAATGACGCGATCCTCGACAGAGGGCTGGCCAGGAACGTTCTGCACGGGGCGAAGCTCGGACTGGGATTCAATCCAGATGGACGGTGAGTCGCAGTGCCTGCAAACGCGAGCGATACACTTGCGGATCTCGAACGATTTGAGTTCCAGTTCGTTCAGATAAGCGACTTCGCGGCGCTGGCAGAAGCTGCATTCCATGAGCAGGCGCGCCAATGCTTCTTCGGCCTTGTGGGGAGCAGGGAAGTCGATGTCCCAGAAATCCGATCGAATATCGAGGATGTGGATGGCGTAGAGGAAGCCGTTGGGTTCCTGATCAATTTCGGCAACGACGCGCGCACGTGTGGACTTCCAATCGTCACCTTCCCGCTGACGCCGCAAGTGCAACTCCTGGCCGGTGGCGAGTTTGTCGGTGATGCGGAGTACGCCGCCATTGCGGCTCACAAGAAGAGTTTCGGCGGTCTGTTTGACAGCGGTGCCCATGTCGGTGACCCACGATGCCTCGACGGGCATGCAGAAGCTCACACGGTCACTTTGGCGAAGGCCATCCGATAGTATGGTCATAACAGTCTTTGAAAAAGCTTGAATTTTAGAGTAGCACGCAAATTCGGCGTGGAACGGCAAGCAATCGAGGGTTTTGTCGTTCCAAGTAATAGCGCACACGGACAAAGGCTGGGGCGTCTAACCATGGCTTAGCTGTTGCCTCTTTCGTAGTTGGTGTTCCTTGAAAGCCCCCCGGGAGGAGAGTTTTCGGGCAAACTATTTGGAGGGGGCTATCCTCCCGAGGGTCATTCGCCGAATGACACGCGGCCGAAACGACTGTGAGCAACGTAATTTCCATGGACGATCGAACGTCAAAAGGCGGGTCACGCGAGCTTTCCGTCCGTGACCGGCGCTACTCGATTCGCTACCCGTTTGCCGCGGACGTAGAACTGCTTGACCTGGAGTCCGGGATGAAAACGACGGGCGTAACCTCCGATATTTCCATGGGCGGAGTATTCGTCTGCACCAGCCGGCCGATGGCGCTGAATAGCCGGGCACGGGTGACGCTTACGCGGAAAGATCAGAAGGTGGAAGCGTTTGCCATCGTTCGAATCGTGAAGCCCCGGATCGGCATGGGCGTGGAATTCATTGATGTCGAGCCGCCTTATGATGGAGTGCTGGCGCGCTGGGTAGAAGTTCTCCGCAGATCCCGCTGAACAAACCTAGATTAAGAAGTTCCAAGAAAATCGTCAGGGCCGCGTGTCGAGCGGATGCTTGCTCTTCTCGTAGAACTCGTTTTGGATTTTAAGGCTGGCATCGTCGGCTTTGGCGGCACGAATGGCTTCGACGGTGAGATCAATCCAATTCTTCATGTTCCACTCGCCGAGTTCCTTCCGGGCGACAGACCCGTCGCCCGAATAGTGGTTTGGGAAGCGGGCGTACCACCAGATCCCGGTGTAAACCGTTTCGGGCAAATTCACGCGCTTTTCGTCGACGCCGGATTCGCTGGAGGCGCGGTCGAGGTGCACGAGGTCGGGACGGGAGACCATCGTATTGGCGGTTTCGTTTTCGCCCGCGTGGTAGTCGATACCGGTGGATTTTTTCGCGGGGCCGCCGGGGCGGCTCCTTTCGCCATCAAGGACATAGACCACGTAATCGTGAGGCTTGTCCATTTGCGACTGGGCGAAGAGGGGAAGCAGGTGCTCGTTTCCGCCGTGGCCGTTAACGATGACGATTTTTTTGCAGCCGTTGCGCGCCATTTCGTCGGTGGTTTCCTGGAGAAGCCTTAACTGGATATCGAGGCTGTAGGCGACCGTGCCGGGTTCATGCTTAGCTTCGAAAATCTGGCCAAAATAATATTCGGGAAAGACGACGGCGTATTCTTGCTGCACGGCTTGCAGCGAGGCGAAGCGGACGTTTAAGAGATCGGTTCCGAGCGGCAAATGGGGGCCGTGCTTCTCGAGAATGCCGAAGGGGAGGAGGCAAGTTCCTTTGGATTGTTGGATGGCTTGACGGAAGTCAGCGGCGGTGAGCTCTTCCCACCTGGCGGAGAGTTTGGATTGCGCGCGAGCTGAAGCGGCGAAGAGGGAAATCATCAACAGAGCGGGTAAGGCGACGCATTTCATGGAGACTCCTCCTGGATGCTCCGCATTTTAATCGTAACGGTTCCTTTTGGGGCTATTAAATCGATTTGAAGAACGAACTAGGGAGGGAATGAGCCGAGCGCTTGCGTGCCTATCTCTGCTGGGTCTTCCTCTCGATTCAGCAGAGCCGTCGGGGTTGGAGTGGGTTCGCGGATGAAAATATGAAAACGCGGGAAGGAAAAACTTCCCGCTACGTCGTCGATGACGTTGACCTGGCAGACGTAGAGTCCGGGTTTCAGCGACTGGAGCGGCAGATCGATCTGGAAAACGATGGCTTTGCGGTCCGGAGCGGTGACTTCGGTGGCCACTACAGGCTTGGATTCATAGATTTTCACGCCGTTCTGCAGGAATTCGATGCTGGTGAGAACGCGGACACTGTCGCGTGCAGATTTGGCTGGCGGAACATCTTTTGTTGCGCCTTGCGGAGCGGGGACGGCTGGGGGCGCGGGATTCTTTCCCTTCGTCGCGTCGTAAACCTCGTATTGCAAATAGAGATGCTGATCGGGGGTGAAGACATGCGTAATGTTGGGCACCAGCTCCATCTGGTCGCGGACCAGAGGGTTCGCTGTGCCTTTCTTGTTCGCCGCGGGCGAACGCAGGCTGCTCAACACCACGGAGCTCATTTTTAACGGGGTTTTGCGCAGGTCGGGAATCTGGACGTCTGTTTCGAAAGAACCGATGCGACCGGTCTGGTTTTCGCGCACGACAAATTTCAGATGGTAGCTGCCGGGAGCGAGGATGAAGCCGGTATTGTACTGGACGTTTTTGCGGCGGACCTGTGCGGAGCTTTCGACCGCAAGCTTGACGGTATCGCGCAACTGGCCGACGCGCACTTTCCCGCCTTCGCGAACTTCGCCGATGATGTCGATGGTGGCGCTGTCTTTGTCTTTTTCGGTTACAAAGGGAATTTGTGAGCCGGGGATGACCAACGAGACTGCGAGATAGTAATGGGAGTCATCCTGACGGAAAAACGCGGAGCCTGCGTAGAGAGGAACGTCAACACGGGGCAGCTGGGTTGCGAGTTCGTCTTCCAGTTGCTGCTCGCGATCGGCGCGATTCAGATGTTCGAAATCGCGGCCAGCGTAATAACCGGCGCGGAAATCGAGTTTAAGGTCGGGGCGGTTGACCACCACTTTCAAGCGGCGGAATTTCCCATCTTTCAGAGAGTTGTTGCTGGTGAAGCCGAGAACGTAATAGACGGAGCTATCCTTCTGAACTTGAGAAAAGACCCCGCTGAAATCGTTCGAATCGAAGAAGGCCTTGCCGCCGGTGTCTGAGGAAAGGGTAGAGAGGGTATCCTGGGAGGCGGCGTTTGAGTTCAGATCATTGAGAACGGATGCGCCGGAATAGGCTGACTGGCCGTGCAGGCTGGCCGATTGCGCTTCTCCGCCGGGGGGAAACGCCTGAAGGCCGCGAATATCGAGAGAATAGATGGAGACATTGGCTTTCACGGCGGCCGCGGTTGTGGCGCGTAGCGCGGATTGATTGTCCACTCCCGACTGGGTAATCCCGTTGCTGAAGTAGACCAGACTCTTCTTTTGAGGCAGCTTGCCTAGAGCCTGCATGAGGGACTGCAGCGCGAGGAGTTTGCGATCGGCGCTGAAGGTGTTGAAATCGGTATCGTCAGGAGTGAACGAGCCGCTCGTCTCCGCCGCTCCTTCGGAACTCCCCGTGGCGCCATTGTCGAAGCCCTGGCCCTCGCCGGAAGTGTAGGCGGATAAAGCGGCGAGGAGCTTGGTTTTGTCATCGGTGAAATCCAGATCCACGCGCATGTTGGTGGCCAGCGATACCAGGGCGATCAAATCCGCAGGCTGGATTTTCGTCTGTACGAATTTCTTCGCGGCGTCCACGGAGCGGTCAATCTGTTCGGGATCCATGGCCGAAAAATCAAAAAAGACGAGGATTAGGCGGCGGTCGCGGGCATCGAGCGAAGGCGGAGCTTTTTTCGGGGATCGAAGGAGGGCTCCGTCCGCGGCAACGCCGGAGACGGTGGCCTCCGCGCCCCCGGCTGCGGACATCTCGTCTACATTTTCGAAGTCAAAAGTGGAAATATTTTGTTTTTTTCCATCTTCGAGAAGGGTGAAGTCCTCTTTTTTCAGATCGCGGACGAGGTTGCCCTTTTTGTCGCGCGCCACAACATTTACCAGCACGAGTTCGGTGGTAACTTCGATGCGGGCCCGGCTGACGGCGGGCTGGCCGGACTGCTGAGCGAGCACAGGTTCCGCTACCTGCAAGACAAGCGCAGTAACGGTGACGAGCGAAACGATTTTTTCCTGAAGCCGCATCATCTTCCTTCTCTAGAATCGAAAGCGCGCTTGCATCGTCACGCGCCGCATGCTGCCCGCCGCAGTGATTTCTCCAAATGTGGAAGAGTTCACCACCGTATTTATGGAGGTGAAGTGCACGTTGTTAAAAACATTGTTGGCCGTGAGGCGCAGATCGAGCGTGCGCGATTCCTTAATGGAGATGGTCCTGTTGATGGTCATGTCGAAGGTGACCTGGCCCGGCCCCTCGATAATATTTCGCCCTGCGTCCCCGTATTGTGTAGGACTTCCCGGGGGACAGTTCACGTTGGGATTGCAAAATGCGGCGGTATTGAACCATTCGCGCGTACTTGGGTTGCTAACAGTGATTGGCTGGCCGCCGATGAGATTTGCGCGGAGAGAGCCGCTGACGCCACGACTGATGTCCACACCGCCGCCCAGGACGCGGGGGGTAAAGTACATTCCGGAAGCGATAGTAAAGTCGCCGCTCCACTGCCATCCGCCCAGGATATGACTCGCTGCGCCTTTTTGCGCGAAGCGGCGGCTTTCTCCGAAGGGCAAATCATAAATCCAGTTGCCGGTAAATCTTTGCGTCTGATCGAAGCTGGAAAGGCCGCGGTCATTGGAAATGTCGAACGGGTTCTGCGCGACGACGACGGCGCCTCCGCCGATGGAGGCCGCATCGTCGAGTGATTTGGAAAACACGTATTGCGCGCCGAGGCCGAGGCCTTTGGCCATGCGTTTGCGCAGGCGGACGGAAGCGGCATTCAGGCTGGAATTTCCCTCGGATGATTCGTATATGAAGGGTTGATTGCCGGTGGGAACCAGCGCGCGCTCGGTATCGAGGCGCGTTCCTTTTGCTCCGTTATAGCCGACGTTCAGCATGATGCCGTAGGGAAACTCACGCTGGATATCAAGATTCCAGATTTGCACGTAGCCGAGGCGGTAGTTGGGATCGATGGCGAAGTTGTTGGTCACCGTGCTTGGCGCGGCCGTTGGGAAGCCGTTTGCGAGGGTAAGCGGGCTCCCGCCGATAAGTCCGCTTACGTTTGTGGCATTCGTGGCTGCTTCCGCGAAAGGCGGCTGGAAGGCAAAGTTTTGGATGACGGTGCCGTATTGCGCGAGGTTGTAGTTGATTCCATATCCGGCCCTAACAACTGTTTGCTTCTGCGGCTTCCAGGCGAGGCCGACGCGCGGCGCAAAATTGTTGCGGTCCGGCTTTACGAGAGACTGGATGGGGGAAAACAAGAATGGACCAGAGCCGGGAGAGACGGGGGCTCCTACTGGCACAACGGGCTGCGCGCTGGTGAAGCCGGGCGAGACAGCGAGATTGCTGATGCGATCGCCAGCTTCGGTGTAGGGGCCGTTGTACTCGTAGCGCAGCCCGAGATTGAAGGAGAGATTGGGACGGAATCTCCAATCGTCCTGGATGAAGAAGTCGTAGGCGTTAGAGCGAAAATTATAAGAGCTGGCGCCGAACTGCAGGGAGGTCTGCTGCGGGAATCCAAGCAGGAAATCGGCAAAGTCAAGTCCCGTGTCCTTCAGAACGTTCCCGCTTGAATCGTAGGCCGAAGTGGCGAAACCGGTGAAAACGAAACTACCCTCGGCATTTCGCGAGGCATGAAAACTTTGAAGGATGCGCCGATAGTCGCCGCCGAATCGCAAGTTGTGCTTTCCACGATTCCAGGAAACGGTGTCGGAGAGGGTGTAGGTCTGGTCGAGTTCACGGCGTGTCATGGGGTCGTTCAGGCCGCCGAAAGAGGTGAAGCTGATTCCCGGCAATCCCCAGTCAAAGGGGTCGTTCGAAATGCCGCCGATGCCTGCACCGCCCGGACCAGCTACATCTTCCACGTTCGAATATAGGTTCGTCGTGGAGACGTGATTGTGGTTGTAGTTAAAACGCAGAATATTTGTGGCGCGGCCTTTGCCATAAGTCCAGCCAGCGGTGGCGTTCAGCCCTTGCGTGGACGTGCCCCCGTTCAGTGAAGGAAATGGATTTACGATGGTGCTCGAACTTCGCGACCAGTTCAGGCCAAAGTTAATGTTGTTCTGCGAACGACGCCGCCCACCCCCGCCTCCGCCGCCTCCACCACCGCCGAACGGGCCTGCGCCGGGCCCGCTAGCGGAGCCGAAATTGTGAATCAGGCGCACAATGGCGGTGTCGGAATTACTATCTCCCGTGGTGATGTAATGGAAGTTTTGCCCTAGGGCATTAGGAGGAATGTTTGGCAGCGGGATGAACTTAAGAAGGTAGGCGGAAGACGAGCTTATCAAAGTTGGATCGAGGACATTCGAAACACCATTGAACTGGTATGGCTGCCCAGTCTGGGGATTGAAGAGCGCCACAGGTGTACCGTCATTGTAGGTCGCGCCACGAAAATCTCCGCCGCGCTCCGGTATGGTTGGCACGGTGGAGAATGCGTCATAGGGATTACTGCCGCGCGATCCGTTCCAGCCCAGGAAAAAGAACCACTTATTGCCGCCGTTGAGGATCTTCGGGATGTTCAACGGTCCGCCGACGTTGGCGCCAAACCGCAACTGGTTGTAACTCTCTTTCGCAGAAGAGAGCCCCGAAAGGGAAAAAGGCCGCGCATCCAAGCCGGAATTGTCGTCTGAAAAATACAGCACGCCGTGTGGTTGATTGATATTGAATCCGCGTCCCATCTTGCCGATGGCGATGGCGCCGCCGCCCGGGCCGCCGAAGCCTTGACCGCCACCGAAACCACCGCCGCCTTCTCTTTGCGCACGCTCCCGAAATTCCTGGATGCGGTCTTGCAATTCGTCGGGGCTCCCACCACCGAAATCCTGCGTTCGCCCCTGTGCTCCGCTGATGCTCACGGATTCGGTAGGTCCCTCAGCTCCCGCGCCGTTCAGAGGGAGGCTGGAGAGATCGCTGCCTTGTCCGCCGCTCGAGGCACCCGCGGCGCCGAAGCCTGAGCTTCCGCCCGCCAGAGACGAAAGCGCGCTGTCGACCGCCAGGCTTTGAAAGCCTCGACCTGTGGCAGCGATCGCAGCGTTGTTATTGTTGGACTGCTCTTGCTGGCGAGAGGCGAGAATCAGTTCCGCATCCACATTCGCGGAGGGAGTTTCCGGGTTCAAGACGACTTCCTTGGTGAACACCGCAAAGCCCATGAACTCGACGCGCACTACATATCTGCCGCGAGGAATGCCTGACAGACTGAACTTGCCATCGAGAGTGGTAGCCGTCGTGATTTTTTTTCCTGTCAATGAGTTTGCCGCGGTGACGGTGGCGCCGGGCAGAGGAGTCTTACCGCTGCGGGCCAGGCCGGTGATTTCGTAGGTCGGGTTAGCGGCGGGAGTTGGTGCAGCTTGCTGCGGCGGAGCAGGGGGTGCGACATCCTGCGCGCGCGGGCTTGGGGCCGAGAGAATCGCGATAAAAGCAAGGATGAGGATGCCACGAGCAAACGACTTCAAGACTGGGGCTCCATAATCTAACTACGGCTGCGGAGCATTTTGTTTGGGTGTGGAGGCAGGCGTGCCCCCAGCAGGTGGGGTCCTTGAGGCAGCCATGTCCAGCATGCGCTGCCACTGTTCGGGCGAGACGACGATCACATTTTTCGGCACAAACACATTGTTCTGCACGGCGCCGCGCACCACGACATGGTCGCCGGGTTGTATGTCAGCCATCGTAATGCTTTCGCGGCCTTTGTGGAGCGAACTATCTTCGTTGAGTTCCAGCGTCTGGGTCACGTTGTCCGGCCGCAACACAGTAAGCTTTGGTGCATCAATGGATTTTACCTCGCCGGCAACAAAATCCTTTCCCATCTCACCGAAGCCAGCGCCGCCCCCGCCGCCGGGCCCCCTGCTTCCGCCTTCCGGTCCTCCCGCAGCGCGCGCGCCGATCATTTGCGCCGTCACACTATGATCCGCAGCTTCGTCTCCGCGCACGAAAACGATGTCGCCAACCTTGAAGTCAGCGAGCGTCGCGGGTTGCCGGTCCTTGCGGAACTCCGTTTTGTCGGTGACTCGAACGCTGATGGTGGTCCCGTCAGGCGTAGTTAGTTGCATGGTACCGTTGCCGAGTGCGGTGATTTTCCCGAACAAAGGCCGTCCCTGTCCGGCATTTGGGCGCGACCTCTGAGCGGAGCTGGGTGGAGCTCCCTGGTCTTGAGTTTGAGAGGCGCTGGGCGGAGCTTGCGACCTAGCGGTGGTCGCGCTCAGGAGACACACAAAGGCGATGAGAATTATTGGTTTACTTTGGATGATCATGACGCTCCCCCCCGGTAAAACCCTGCTGTTAGATAAAGATGAGGCCGGACGGGGAAAGAGACGGCGTCCGGGCCTACAGAATCTGCCCCCACCCCTAATTCCCCGTTTCGTGGCTGCAAGTTCCCGTAGAGGGAGCCGTTTTGCTGCAGGATCAGAAGCGTAAACGCTCAACCATGGTTCGATGGACGTGGTGGACGTGGCCCTTCTATTGACTTGCGTTGCATTCCTTGTATACGGTGGCGGCATGTCACCCAAGAAAACAGTCGACGCGTCCGGAGATGTTGCAGTGGTTGGGATGGTGATTGAGCGCGCCGGGGATGTCCTGAACTTCACGCTGGACAATACTGAGCACGGGAATGAAGTCACCGGGGAAATGCTCGACGCCATGCTGGAAGTACTTCGGGCGGAAGCCGCTCGACCAAGCGCCAGGGTGCTGCGAATTCGGGCGCGCGGCAAAGTTTTCTGTACCGGACGTGAACGTGCAGGGCGTGATGTAGAAGCGATTCGCCGCGAAGCCGCGCGTGTCATGGAGTTAAAGCGAGTGCTGAGAGGGTCTCCCTTAATCAGCGTTGCGGAAGTTCAGGGCGACGCGTTTGGATTCGGGTTCGGCCTTGCGATAGTGTGCGATTTCATTCTTGTGGCGGAGAACGCGGCTTTGGGATTTCCGGAGATGCGCTCGGGGTTGCCACCCGCGGTGATCATGGCCTATCTGGGTGAATACACGCTTCCGCGGTTCGCGTTTCCGATGGTGCTCCTTGGAAATCCCATCGCGCCGGGGCGAGCCTTGCAAATCGGACTTGTATCGCAGGTTGTGACCGCCAAGCGCCTCGCGGGCGAAGGGGATGCGCTCGTAAAACGCATATTGGATCTGGATCCGGGGGCAGCGCGACGGTGCAAGGAATTTTTTCAGACGGCTCAACAAAACTCTTTCGATCAGAACTGCCGCTTGGCAGTAGAAGCCTTGACGGTTGGCAGCCTCACCGCCCTTTCCCGGAAAAAGTGAATTGCCAGTGACTATCAACGCAGGTGCGCGGCTTGATCGGCTGCCCATTTCGTCGTTCCATCGCCGGATCATGTGGCTTATCGGAATTGGGATGTTCTTTGATGGCTTCGATATTTACGTGGCCGCGACAGTTCTCGGCGCGATGCTCAAGAGCGGGTTCTCCACGATGGGGCAGAACGCGCAGTTTGTGTCCGTGACGTTTATCGGGATGATGCTGGGTTCATTTCTGACGGGTTTTCTCGGTGATCAGTATGGGCGTCGATTCAGCTATCAAGCGAATCTTGCGATTTTTGGACTGGCATCGCTGGCGGCTGCCTTCGCGCCCACGATAGGGGTGTTGATTCTGCTGCGATTCATCATGGGGGTGGGGCTCGGAGCGGAGAACGTGGTTGGATATTCGACGATGACGGAGTTCATCCCGCCGCGGGTGCGCGGCAAATGGCTCGGCGGGATGTCTGTTTTTGTTGTAAGCGGCTTACCGATCACTGCGTTGGTGGGCACGCTAGTGATCCCCAGATTTGGCTGGCGCACGATGTTTCTGCTTGGTGGACTGGGGGCGATGGTGGTTTGGTATTTGCGCAAGGCGCTGCCGGAATCGCCGCGGTGGCTGGAATCGATGGGGAGGACGGGTGAAGCGGAGGCCATTCTGGCCGGCATCGAGAACGAGGTGGCGCTGGAGCATGGCCCACTTCCTGCGCCAATCGCCGCGCCGGCCAGTAATCCCTCACGGAGCCTCGGATCGCTGCTCAGTCCTCTGCTGCTGCCGCGAATGATCGTTGGGGCGGTAAGTTTGATCGTCGTCAACACACTCATTTTCGGATTCGTGACGTGGCTGCCGGCGTTCTTCGTTCAAGAGGGACGCAGCATCGCCACCTCTTTCGGATACTCGTTGGTGATGTCCATCGGGGCGCCGATTGGATCGGCCATCGGGGCATTTACGTCCGACACGTGGGGGCGCAAGCCAACCATCATCGGCGCTTCTGTGGTAACAATCCTGATCGGCAGTCTTTATCCGTTCATCAAGAATCCTGTCGAGCTATTGATCGCAGGATTTTTGCTGATGATCCCAATCTACGTTTTGGTCACCATCCTGTTCGCGATCTACATACCGGAACTATTTCCGACCGAGGTACGGCTGCGAGCTTCCGGGATCTGCAACACCTTTGGGCGTGGCGCGACGATTGTCACGCCGTTTCTGGTGGTGGGTTTGTTTCGAACTTATGGAATCGGGGGCGTCCTCAGCCTGATGATTGGGCTACTCATAATCGAGGTAATGGTGGTGTTGTGCTGGGGTGTTGAACCGAAAAACCGCCGCCTCGAAGAGATTGAAGCCGGAGTATCTGTTTCGCCGACGGCCGCAGCAATGGAGTCGAAATAACGTTGACGGACGGGGCACCCCGTCTGGCAAAATTGCAAATTCGCCGACAGATATCGGTTCTTCAGGGACACAGGAAAGTTGAGGACAGAGGGCAGGTAACTAGTGGTCGGACCATTAGACCGCAGGGGCGGAGGATAGTCGTAAGCCTTTATTTGTAGTTTTGATGCATGGCAGCAATGAAACACTTGACAGTCAGCTTCATATGGTGGTACAGCGGCTATACCTATTTCGTGGGGGGAGGTCCTCATGCAGTCGAAAACGCAGGGGAAGAGCACGCTTGGGCTCGAGAATTTCGTAAGAGTCGCCCGAGTTCTGGGGGCGGTTTGCGCCGTGGTACTCAGTGTCTTCGCGGCCTATGGGCAAGGTAATTTGGGAAGAATATTGGGCTTCGTCACGGACCAATCCGGCGGAAACGTGGCGAATGCGGCGGTGACTATTACGGACGTGCAAAGAGGCATCTCCCGGAATTTGACGACGGATTCGGATGGGGCATACGTTGCTCCGGGCCTCCAACCCGGCACATATACTGTGCGCATAGAGCTCAAAGGCTTCAAGACTTTTGAGCGGCAGAATATTCTGGTGGAAGTCGGAAAAGATGTGCGGATCGACGCCGTGCTGAATCCCGGCGCGACCACCGAAACGATCACCATCACCGAAGAGGTTCCGCTGATCGACACGAC
>Ga0210409_10000500_pt1 | contig 63080 bp, 57 predicted proteins | sample IncBWH17MmetaG_FD_161649 | JGI IMG/M metagenome (GOLD analysis project Ga0210409, IMG submission 161649) | Forest soil microbial communities from Barre Woods Harvard Forest LTER site, Petersham, Massachusetts, United States - Inc-BW-H-17-M | ecosystem: Environmental > Terrestrial > Soil >... | reverse complement strand
CTCGAAAACGCCCGCGGTGTAGGGAAAGCGGCCGGGAACGTTCTCCAGCAGCAGCCAGCGCAGCAGCTCGCCGTCGTCCTCGAACGACGGCAGCGCAACTTTCGGGATGCGCAGACCCGACAGCGACGCGGTCCCCGCGCGGGTTCGCACCTCGCGTCCGCGCACCTGTTGCACGAACTCCTCGCCCTGGTAGGCGAGCCGAAGTTGGGGCCAGCCGGTCAGAAGAGCGTCACTGGCCGGATCCAGGCTCGCGGCGCGGTCCTCGATCAGGTCCGCCAGCAGCGCAAGCGAGGGCCCATGGGGTTCGGGCGCGCCCGCAGCAGCGGCGGCGAGCAGTTCGCGCGCAGCCGACAGCTGCTGGCGCTGCCGGGCCAGCCGCGCCTGCTCGCGGGCGCCGTGCTTGTAGGCGCGGACGGTTTGCGCGATCTCGGCCAGGTAGCGGGTGCGCGCGGGCGGAATGATCGGCGACCGGTGGGTCGATGCGCGGGTTGACAGGGGCGCCAGCCGACCCGGCGTCAGCTTCAGCCCCGCTCCGGCCAGGCGCGGCGCGATCGCCTGGTACAGCGCGGTGACGCCGTCGTCGTTGAAGCGCGAGGCGATCGTTCCGTACACCGGCATGTCGCCGGGTGCCTTCGCAAACTCGCCCCGGTTGCGCTGCACCTGCTTGCAAACCTCGCGCAGCGCGTCCTGCGCGCCGCTGCGGTCGAACTTGTTGATCGCGACGAAGTCGGCGAAGTCCAGCATCTCGATCTTTTCCAGCTGGCTGGCAGCGCCGTACTCGGGTGTCATCACGTAAAGAGAAAGATCCGCCAGCGGCACGATGGCCGCGTCGCCCTGGCCGATGCCGGAGGTTTCGACCAGCACCAGGTCGAAGCCGGCGGCCTTGCAAGCGTCGATCGCGCCGGGCAGCGCCGCGCTGATCTCGGAGCCCGTCTGGCGCGTGGCGAGCGAGCGCATGTACACGCGGACGCCGTCCTGCCAGGGGCCGATCGCGTTCATCCGGATCCGGTCGCCCAGCAGTGCTCCGCCCGTGCGGCGCCGCGACGGATCGATCGAGATGATCGCGACCGTCAGGCGGTCGCCCTGGTCCAGCCGGAGCCGGCGCACCAGCTCGTCGGCCAGGGAGCTCTTGCCGGCCCCGCCGGTGCCGGTCACACCGAGCACCGGTACCGTGGCCGTCTGCGCGTCTTGTTGGATCGCCATGCGCAGCGCGGCGTCGGCCGTGCCGGATTCGAGCGCCGTGATCGCCTGGGACAGGGCGCGCCAGCGCCGGTCAAGGTCGGGGTCGCGCAACGCAGCGATCGACGTCGGCGCGTGAACGGACGGGTCCGTGTCGCAGTGCATCAGGATCTCGCCGCACATGCCGGCCAGCCCCATCCGCTGGCCGTCCTCCGGCGAGTAGATCCGGGTGACGCCGTACGCATGCAGCTCGGCGATCTCCGAAGCAATGATCACGCCGCCGCCGCCGCCGAACACCCGGATGTGCCCCGCACCGTGGGCGCGCAGCCGGTCCAGCATGTATTTGAAGTATTCCAGGTGGCCGCCCTGGTAGGAACTGACCGCCAGGCCCTGTACGTCCTCGTTCAGCGCTGCGGTGACAACCTCGTCGACGGAGCGGTCGTGGCCCAGGTGGATCACCTCCGCGCCCATCGACTGCAGCAGGCGCCGCATCACGTTGATCGAGGCGTCGTGCCCGTCGAACAGGGATGCGGCCGTCACCAGCCGTACCCGGTGGCGGGGCCGGTACTTGGACAGGGTGACCGCGTCGGACAGGTCTGTCATCAGCCGTCTTCGCGCCATGCGCACGCAAAATGGAATTGTTGCACGCGACGATACCCGCCGGATTCGCTATTTTGTCGGGATGCTCCGGAACGCCCGCCCCGCGGCTCTAGCACTGACGCTGCTGTCGATGGCTGCGGCCTCCCGGGCGGCGCCCGTGACCGCCGCCCCGTCTTGCGGGGCGGCCTGGCTGCCGGACGCGGCGCAGCGGGTGGGCTGGGACCGCATCGATCCGTCCACGGCGGTGCTGACGGTCGGAGCCGAGATCGTCGCCCGGCTGGAACTGTCCGACGCGCGCGTCGACGTGCGCTCCCGGGAGCATCCCGAGGTCGCCTTGGCGGATGCTCGCGTGGTGCTGGACGCGGACCCTGCCGTGCTGCAGGTGGACGCGCGCATTCGAATCGACTCCAGTTGTGTGCTGGCAATTGTCGGGCCCGTGCAGCGGGTGCCGGACGCGCGGCTGGCCGATCAGGCCGCCGCCCGCGCGCTGCTGGGTAGCGCGCAGGACGCGAACGGACGCGACGATCCGGAGCGCGCCAGCCGCCTGGCCTCGCGCGCCTGGTCGCTCCTGTCGGAGGTCAGCGTGGCCAGGCTGCCTCAGAAGCTGGACTTCGCGGCCTTTGCCATCGAGACGCTGCTTCAGGCGGGACGAGCGGACGAGGCGGCCGAAGCGCTCCGCCTGGCTTCGGATGCCGATGCGACCGGTTGGCCACAGAACCACCCTTCGAGACTGCGACTCGAGCTGGCCAGGGCCCGGGCGCTGTCGTATGCGGACCGCAACCAGCAGGCCCTGGCCCTGAGAGTCGCGCTCCAGCCCGGGGTGCTGGAGGTGTTCGGTGCCGCGTCCGACGAGTCCCTGGCGAACCGGCTGCGCATTGCCAATCTCAGGATGGAGCTGGGCGACTACGCTCAGGCCCGCGCGGAACTGGAAGGCCTGCGTGAACTGGCCGATCGGGATCGACGACCGGATGATCCGCTTCGCGTATCCACAATTCGGGCTCTTGCCAACGGGCTCGCCTGTCTGGACCTCGAGCGCGACAGCGTCGAGTTGCTCGATCGCCTGCGTCACGATCTGGTGGCTGCGCATGGAGCGGACGATCGGCGCGTGATCGACGTCGACGATCAGATCGCGCGGATGAGGATCCGCCTGGATCAGCTCGATCTGGCGCTGCAGGACGCATCGAAGGTCTATCTGTGGCGCTACCAGCATCTGGGCTTTTCCAACCCACGCACGCTCCAATCGTCCTGGTTGCTGGCGCTGCTGTACAAGGAGTTCGGCCGCTACGACACCGCCCGCGCCCTGCTCGGGGCGCTGCTGGAGCAATCGACGCGCACCGGCGTGACGGTGCCCCGACAGTTGACCCTGAAGTCCCTGGCCGTGCTCGGAAGCATCGAGGGCGCTCAGGGTCGAGTCGATGTGGCCGAGGAAATTCTGCGCACCGTCTGGGAGCAATACGTGGCGGTCGTGGGCGAGGCCTCGCTCGATACGACCCGGGCATTGACGGCGTATGCGCTGCTGCTGGTCCAGAGCGGCCGCCTCGACCGCGTCTGCCCGGGGCTGCCCCAGGCGTTCGGCGAGGACCGGCTCGCCGCCCGGCCGGACGTCCAGATCAAGGCGCTGGCGAAGATGCTGCTGGGGCTGTGTGCGCTGGTCGATGGGGCGTCGCCGGCCGGCTCGCAACAGGGCCTGGCCAGGATTCGCGCCGGCTGGACCGAATTGAAGGAGCGCGAAGGAGCGGGCAGCTACGCTGCGTTGTACGCCCTGTCGACGCTGGCCTGGGCACAGGACCGATACGGGGATCGACGCGAGGCCAAACGCCTCCTGCGGGAACTGGTAGAGCTGGCGGAACAGGCGCGGGGCGCAACGCCGGCGCGCTCTTACACCCATGACTACTGGTTTTCGAGATGGATGACCGATCACAGCCGCAACCTGGGCTACCGTGCGCTGGCGCTGCTGCATGCGCAGGACGGCGAGATCGACGAGGCGATTCGAGTGTCCGAATTGGCGCGGGATCGCAGACTGCGCGATCGCTTTTTCGAACGGGACAGCGGCTCAGCGAACCAGTCTGCGCCCACGCGCGAGACGATTCGTGCCCTGACCTCGAGTATCCAGGCGTTCGACGAACAGCTTGCGCTGGATGCGGACATCGTCGATCGGGTCAAATTGGAATCCGAGCGCACCCTGGCCATCGCGGAACGCGAGGAGCTTGCGCGAGGGGTGGACAGCCGCAGCCGGGAGTCCGCGCCGGCAGAGGCGCCGTCGGCAGCGGGCTTGCGGGCGCTGCTGGACGCGCAAACCGCCATCGCGTCGATTCAGCGGTCTGCGGACCGCTGGTGGGCGATCGTCATCACGCGGGATTCGGCGGCTCGGGTCGTGATGTTCGACCCGGACGCCGACATCGCCACGCTGGCGCGCTCCTGGGTGGGCGTTCTGGGAGGCGCGCCGCTGCGCGCCTGGCCGGTGGCGGCGAATCGCTTGACGCTGAGCTATTCCCGGCCCGAATCGGCTGTCGGGCGCTATCTTTCCGGCCAGCAGCTGGCCGAGCGCATGGGGGCTGCGGTTCTGGGGCCGCTGGTCGCTGCGGCGCCGGCGGCTCACCGTCTGATCATCGTCGCCGACGATGATTTAAATGGGGTCCCCTTCGAGGCGATGCGCATCGACGGCGTCACCGCGGTCGAAACGCTGGAGATTTCGTACGCGCCGTCGCTCGGCACGTACGCCGCACTGTGCCGCCTGGCCCGTCGGCAGGCCTGGAGCCGGGATCTGCTGTCGGTCGCCGCTGACGGCGCGCTCGACCCGAACTCGGTACCGGCGGACAGAATCGGGGAGCACTCCTACGGGGATTCCGTGCGGGCCGTGCTCGAGTACGTCGCCGCCCATCCTTTGCCGTTCGCACTGAGAGAAGTCGAGGCGGCGGCCGGCAATTTTTCGCCGACCCGGAGCACGGTGCTGCGCGGATCCGGGGCGACCAAGGCGGCGCTGTTGAAAGCGAGCCGGGACGGCCGCCTGTCGGACTATCGATATATCCATATTGCCGCGCACGCATTCGCCTTTCCGGACAATCCGGAGCGGTCGATGCTGGTCCTGAACGCAGACGAGACCGCCGGTGCTGCAGGCCGGGTGTTGACGGCGGCGGAACTGGCAAATCTGCGCATGGGCAGCGAACTGCTGGTGCTGGCGGCCTGCGGGACCGGGGTCGGCCGTTACGAGCCCGGCCAGGGCCTGCTGGGTTTTGCATTCGCCGCGCTGGCGGCCGGCAACCGGGCGGCGGTGCTGTCGCTGTGGGAGGTCGCCGACGACTTGACCGAGCGCTTCATCTCGAAGCTCTTCGAGCGCCTCAAGCAGGGCGCACCGCCTTCGGCGGCGCTGATCGCCACGCAGCGCGAGTTTGCGCGCGACCCGGATCCGCGCATCAACAGTCCAGGAACGTGGGCCGCCTTCGTGCTGTACGGCTATTCAGAGTTCCACCGTTAGAACGGCTTCGTCCACGGGCACGAAAAGGTCCATCTGCGTGCATCTGGGATCCAGCCACCGCTCGTAACGGTCCGGCTCGACGATCACCGGCATCCGGTCGTGCAACGCGGCCAGGCGCTCGTTGGCGGCGGTCGTAACGATCGTATAGGTTTCGACCGGCTCGCCGCTTTGCGGATTCAGCCAGCGCTCCCACAGCCCCGCCAGCGCGAACAGCGGCCGATCCTGCAACGACACGCGCCACTTGGTGCGATGGCCGGGCGCGCCGCTCCACTCGAAAAACGCGCTCACGGGCACCAGGCAGCGGCGGTTGCGAAACGCCGCGCGATAGGCCGGCAGGTCCGCCAGCGTCTCGATGCGCGCGTTGATGCAGCGCGAACCCATTTTCATGTCCTTGGCCCAGGCTGGCACCAGGCCCCAGCGCGCCAGCGAACTTTCCCTTTTTGCAGACAGGGGATTGATCCGGATGATCGGCGCGACCTCGGTGGGGCGCACATCACGGCTCGGCGCGAACTCCGGCACCGACGGAACTTTGAAATGTGCGCGGATCGCGGCGGGGTTTTCGGACAAGTCATATCGCCCACACATGAGTTAGGTGGAACTGACCCTATGGGCCCCTCACCCCCGGCCCCTCTCCCCAGGGGGAGAGGGGTGAGCGAACATCGGAGCTGGCTTACCCACCTTGCTGCACCCGTCCGGTCTCCCCAATGGAACGGGGCATCTTAAACTGCTGCTAAACCCGTATCTGAAAACGACCCGATGATGGCGACACCAGCGAAACCTTCGTCCAATGCGATCCGGATCGCGGGCCTGGACCACCTGGTGCTGCGGGTTGTCGACCTGGAGCGCGCGAGCGCGTTCTATCGCGATGTGCTGGGCTGCAGCGTGGAGAAGTGGCAGCACGAGTTGGGCCTGCTGCAGCTGCGAGCCGGCTCGGCGCTGATCGACCTGGTGACGCTGGACGGACCGCTGGGCCGGGAGGGCGGCGCCGGCCCGGGCCGAGAGGGGCGCAACGTCGATCACTTCTGCGTGCGGCTGGAGCGGTTCGATGAGGCGGCGCTGCGCGCGCACCTGGCGGTCCATGGCGTCGAGGCCGGCCCCAGCGCCGACCGCTACGGCGCCGACGGCTACGGCCCTTCGATTTACATCCGGGATCCTGACGGCAACACGGTCGAGCTGAAGGCGCCGCGCGCGCAGTGACGGTGCGCGCCGCAACCGCTAGATCGGCCGCGTCTCGTCGCGGCTGATCGGTTGGCGCTGCGGCGCGAACAGAATCCAGGTCACCAGCGGCCACAGCAGCGCGCCCACCAAGCTCTCGGTCAGGCCGATCCACCAGTTGTTCGAGGCGCCGCCCACCCACAGCCGCACCGCGGCCGAGGCCAGCTGCGCCACCAGCAGCAGCGGCAGCACGTACAGGCTCTGGCTGATCGCCGGGAACCACTGGATGCGCCGGTGCAGCGCGATGGCGCCGTATGCCAGCAGCGTGTAGGCGAGCGCGTGTTCGCCGAACAGCGCTCCGTCGTGCACATCCATCAGCAGCCCGAACAGGAACGCTGCGCCCATGCCGACGCGCCGCGGCTGGTGGACGTTCCAGAACACCAGGCCCAGGGCCAGAAAGTCGGGCACCAGCGGCGTGCGGCCCCACGGCAGAAGATCCAGCGCCAGGCCGGCCGCCAGCGATGCCCAGATGAACATGGGCCGCACCGGCCGCAGCACCTGCTTGTGCGGCTGGCCGCGCTGGAGCGCTGCCGGAGCAACGGCTGAGATATCGCCGTTGGCGCGGCGGCGCAACGGCCACAGCTTCATCGACGCGCGCCCCGGCGGCCGATGTGGTCGGTGTGCTGGTCCTCCCGGGACGGCGCCGGCAACGGGGTTGCCGTCACCTGAAGCACCACCAGCGTGCCGTTGGCGTTCACTCCCCCGGCCGGACGAACGATCACGCGCGCGAACTGATCTTTCACGTCGCGCTCCACCCGCGCGATCGTCCCGACCGGAAGTCCGGCCGGATACAGACCGTCCAGTCCCGAGGTGACCACGGTGTCGCCGCTGCTGACATCGGCGTTGGCCGCCAGGAAGTGCAGCTCCAGCGTGCCGGGCTCGGAGCCACCGAAAGCGACGCACCGCAGAGCGTTGCGAACGACCTCGACCGGGATCGACTGATCCCGTTCCGTCAGCACGGTGACCTCGGACACCATCGGAAACACGCGCGTGATCTGACCGACCACTCCCTGCTCGTCGATCACCGGGTTGCCCGCGCGCAGCCCGTCGGAGGAGCCGCGGTCGATCACCAGCTTGTGCGTGAAGCGGTCGCGCGGCTCGTACAGCAGCTGCACCGATTGGGTCTTGGCGCTGGTGCGTTCGCGCAGTGCCAGCAGCTGGCGAAGGTGCGCATTTTCCAGGCGCAGCTGTTCGTCCTGCAGCAAGCGCGCGGCCCGCTCGGTGGCGCTTTCGCGCAGCTGCGCGTTTTCCTGGGTCAGGTTTCCGACCGTGACCAGGTAGCGTCCGGCCGATGCCAGCGCATCACGTGGCCACAGCAGGACCCGCTGCAACGGATACAGCATCACACCGACGCCGATCCGTATCGTGTCGAGCGCGTTGACGCGCGCGTCGATCACGATCAGCAGAATCGCCAGGAACGAAAAGAACGCAAGGCGGGCACGGGCCGAGACGCCCTGGTTGAATAGCGGCGGCGGTCCGTACTCCATAGACGGCTACAACCCCCGTGTCTCACAGGGCTGGCGCGCCCGCGCGCGCTTCAGCCGTGCGCGAACACCGATCCGAGCTTGTCCATCCTCTCCAATGCGATCCCGCACCCGCGCACCACGCACGTGAGCGGGTCCTCGGCCACGATCACCGGCAGGCCCGTCTCTTCCATCAGCAGCCGGTCCAGGTCACGCAGCAGCGCCCCCCCGCCGGTCAGCATCATGCCGCGCTCGGCGATGTCGGCGCCGAGCTCGGGCGGCGTCTGTTCCAGCGCGATCTTCACGGCCGAGACGATCTGATTCAACGGATCCGTCAGCGCCTCCAGGATCTCGTTGCTCGAGATCGTGAAGCTGCGCGGGATCCCTTCGGAAAGATTGCGTCCCTTGACTTCCATCTCGCGCACCTCGGAGCCCGGGAAGGCCGAGCCGATCTCTTTCTTGATCTGCTCGGCCGTCGGCTCGCCCACCAGCATGCCGTAGTTGCGCCGGATGTAATTGATGATCGCTTCGTCGAACTTGTCGCCGCCCACGCGCACCGAGCCCTTGTAGACCATGCCGCCGAGCGAGATCACGCCGACCTCGGTGGTTCCACCGCCGATGTCCACCACCATCGAACCCGACGCCTCGGCCACCGGCAGCCCGGCGCCGAGCGCCGCCGCCATCGGCTCCTCGATCAGGAACACTTGGCTCGCGCCGGCCGCATCGGCCGATTCCTTGATCGCGCGCCGCTCGACCTGGGTAGAGCCGCACGGCACGCAGATGATAATGCGCGGGTTCGGCGCAAGCAGACTCGACGGGTGGACCGCCTTGATGAAGTGCTTCAGCATCTGCTCGGTGACCGTGAAATTGGCGATCACCCCGTCTTTCATCGGGCGGATCGCCTCGATGTTGCCGGGCACCCGGCCCAGCATCTGCTTGGCCTCCAGGCCGACGGCACGCACCACTTCCTTGGCGTTGGGTCCGCCCTCGCGGGCGATCGCCACCACGGACGGTTCGTTCAACACGATGCCTTTGCCGCGCACGTAGATCAGCGTGTTCGCGGTGCCCAGGTCGATCGCAAGATCACTTGAAAAATAACTGCGTAGGAAGCCGAACATGCCGCTCTATGGCTCCGGGTGAGGGCAGAAAAGGTCAGCCCGCCTGGCGGCGGGCTCGTTGTGCGAGGTGCGCCATAATAGACGAAATGCCGCGATGCACGAGTGCGTGGCGTCCGTCCGGATTAGTCGAACTGACGTGGAACTGACCCGCTCGACCCCCGATCAAGGTCCACCCAAGATGTCACTGACGCTGGCCGACGTTCACCGGATCGCCCACCTCGCGCGCATCGAGATCAGCGACCAGCAGGCCAAGGGCGTGGTCGAGCAGCTGAACGACATTTTTGCCATGATCGAGCAGATCGCCCGGGTCGATACCGCCGGGGTGGCGCCGATGACGCATCCGCTGGACGGGGTGCAGCGGCTGCGCGAGGACGTGCCCGAGGCGGCGCCGGACCGTGCCGAGCTGCTGGGCAACGCGCCGGCCCAGCAGGATGGGCTGTTTCTGGTGCCGCGGGTGATCGAATGAGGCGGGCCGGGCACGAAACCGGCCGGGGTACCCGCCGGTGACCGAACTCGCCCAAAGCAGCCTGGCAGAGCTCGGGAAGCTGCTGGACGGCGGCCAGGTGTCCGCGGTTGAGCTGGCCCAGCTGTTCCTGGAACGAATCGAACGGCACCGGGACCTGAACGCCTGGCTGGACGTGCGTCCGGAGCTGACGCTGCAGCAGGCCCGGGTCGCCGACGCGCGGCGCGCGCGCGGCGAACGCGGGCCGCTGCTGGGCGTGCCGATCGGCCACAAGGACATCTTCGTCACCCGCGGTTGGGCTTCGACTGCCGGCAGCCGGATGCTGGAAGGCTACATGAGCCCGTTCGATGCAACCGTGGTCGAGCGGCTGGCCAGAGCGGGGATGGTGTGCCTGGGCAAGCTCAACTGCGACGAGTTCGCGATGGGCTCGAGCAATGAAAACAGCGCCTTCGGCAACGTGCTCAACCCATGGGATCGGGCCGCTGTGCCGGGCGGCTCCTCGGGCGGTTCGGCCGCCGCGGTGGCAGCGCGCCTGGCGCCCATAGCGACCGGCACCGACACCGGCGGATCGATCCGCGAGCCGGCCGCTTTTTCCGGGGTCACTGGCGTGAAGCCGACCTACGGGCGGCCGTCGCGCTGGGGCATGATTGCGTTTGCCTCGAGCCTGGATACGGCAGGGCTGCTGGCTGCCAGCGCCGAGGACTGCGCGCTGGTGTTCAACTCGATGCTGGGTTTTGATCCGCGCGACTCAACCAGCGTGCAGCGCCCCGACGAGGACTTCACGCGCGCGCTTCAATCGGACCTGAGCGGGCTGCGGATCGGGGTGCCGGCCCAGTTTTTCGAGCAGGGGCTGCAGCCGGACGTCGAGGCGGCGGTGCGCGCCGCGATCGAGCAGTACCGGCACCTCGGGGCCAGCCTGATCGACGTGCAGCTTCCCAATGCGCCGCTGGGCATCCCGGTCTACTACGTGGTGGCGCCGGCCGAGGCCTCCAGCAACCTGTCGCGTTTCGACGGCGTGCGCTATGGCCACCGGGCCAGCCGCTTCGACGACCTGTCCGACATGATCAAGAAGTCGCGCGCTGAAGGCTTCGGGCCTGAACCCAGGCGGCGGATCCTGGTGGGCACCTACGTGCTGTCGCACGGCTATTACGACGCCTACTACCTGAAGGCCTCCAAGGTGCGCCGGCTGATCGCCGAGGACTTCCGGCGCGCCTTCCAGGTGTGCGACCTGATCGCCGGGCCGGTCACTTCCAGCGTGGCCTTCAATTTCGGGGAAAAGGCCGCCGATCCGGTCTCGATGTACCTGGCCGACCTGTTCACGGTGCCGGCCAGCCTGGCCGGCGTGCCGGCCCTGAGCATGCCGTGCGGATTCGGCGAGCGCGGCCGGCCGGTGGGCCTGCAGCTGATCGCCAATTATTTCGACGAAGCGCGGCTGCTGGGAGCGGCGCACCGCTACCAGCTGGCCACCGGTTGGCATCGGCGCGTGCCGCCCGGGTTCTGATCGAAGGGCTGCGGCAGACATGGCATCTCAATGGGAAGCGGTGATCGGTCTGGAGGCGCACGTCCAGCTGCTGACCCGATCGAAGATTTTTTCGCCGGCTTCGACCGCGTTCGGAGCCGAACCGAACGCGCAGGCCAGCGTGATCGACCTGGCGCTGCCGGGCGTGCTGCCGGTACTGAACCGCGCGGCGGTCGAGTGCGCCATCCGCTTCGGTTGCGCGATCGGAGCACATATCGCCGAACGGTCGGTGTTCGCGCGCAAGAATTACTTTTACCCGGATCTGCCGAAGGGCTACCAGATCAGCCAGTACGAGCTGCCGGTGGTACAGGGCGGCACGGTGACCTTCGTGGCCTCGCCCCGGTCCGGAGAACCGTATACAAATACGGTCCGTCTGACGCGGGCGCACCTGGAGGAGGACGCGGGCAAGTCGCTGCACGAGGCGTTTCGCGACCAGTCCGGCATCGACCTGAACCGCGCCGGCATGCCGCTGCTGGAGATCGTCTCGGAGCCCGACATGCGCTCCTCCGCCGAGGCGGTCGCCTACGCGCGCGCGCTGCACGCGCTGGTCGTATGGCTGGACATCTGCGACGGCAACATGCAGGAAGGCAGCTTCCGGTGCGACGCCAACGTGTCGGTGCGGCCGGCCGGCGATGAGCGGCTCGGCACCCGGGTGGAGATCAAGAACCTGAACAGCTTTCGTTTTCTTCAGCAGGCGATCGACTACGAGATCCGGCGCCAGGCCGAGCTGATCGAGGACGGCGGCCAGGTCGTCCAGGAAACGCGGCTGTACGACCCGAACCTGGACCAGACCCGTCCGATGCGCTCAAAGGAAGATGCGATGGACTATCGCTATTTTCCGGACCCGGATCTGCTGCCGCTGCAGATCGGCCCCGAGTGGATCGAGCGCGTGCGGGCGGGGCTGCCGGAGCTGCCGGAGGCGATGCGCGCGCGCTTTGCGAACCAGTACGGGCTGGGTGGCTACGACGCGGCGCTGCTCACCTCCTCGCGCGCGCTGGCGCAGTATTTCGAGGAGGCTGCGCGCGCCGCGCCCGATCCGAAGGCGATCGCTAACTGGATCACGGGCGAGGTATCGGCCGCGCTGAATGCGGCGGGTCTTCCGGTCGAGCAGTGTCCGGTTGCACCGCTTCAACTGGCTGCGCTGGTGTCGCGCGTCCACGACGGCACGATCAACCAGAAAACCGCGAAGGACGTGTTCACGGCGCTGTGGCAGGGCAAGGCCGGCTCGGTCGACGCCTATATCGACGAGCGGGGCCTGCGGCAGATCTCCGACGCCGGCGCGATCGAGGCGATCGTCGAGCAGGTGCTGGCCGACAACGGCGCGACCGTCGCCGAATTCAAGGCCGGCAAGGAGAAGGCGTTCAATGCGCTGGTGGGCCAGGCGATGAAGGCCACCCGGGGCAAGGCCAACCCGGCCCAGGTCAACGAGGTACTGCGGCGCAAACTCGGCGCTTGAGCGCCTGAACAGCTGGGTCGACTCACCCTGCCTTGGCCGCTACCCAGCCGCCGAACAGGAACGCCTGGTAAAAGCGAAGCGGCTCGACGAACCCGGCCTCCAGCAGCAGGGCCGGCAGATCGCTTTCGGGCATGAAGGCGATGTTCTTGAAGATGTGCGCGACATCCTGCGCCAGGTTCTCCGCAGAGATGCCCTGGGACATGTACGAAATCAGCCAGGCCCGCAACAGCTGCACGAACTCGGGCGAACGCTGATCGCCGAACAGGTCGGCCAGGACGAACAGGCCTGCCGGTTTCAGATTCGCGGCGATCGCGCGCAAGTAAGCGAGCTTGCTCTGCCGGCCTCTGATGAAGTGCATGACGAAGATCGACGAGGCCGCGTCGAACGGCGCCGGCGCCAGGTAGTCCTCCAGGCGGCCGTTGAAAAGCGCCACCGCATTGCCGATGCCCGCCTCGGCGATCCGGCGTTCGCAGGTCCGCAGCATGTCGGCCGATACGTCGACGCCGACGAAGCGCCATGACGGAAAACGCCTGGCCAGCGCGATGATCTCGGCCCCGGTGCCGGCGCCGGCCGAGAGAAAACTGGAATCGCGCGGCAGCAGGGCTAGCCACGGGGCGATCATCTGGTGCAGGGCATCGTAGCCGGGACAGGAGAGGCGAATGCCCTGGTCGTACCGTTCGGCCACCGCTCGATCGAAATAGCGTGCCGGGTCGAAGGCTTCTGGCGGCGGGTTCATCGGCACGGGGCGGGGCGCTACGCCTTATCCGCCGGGACGGCGCGGGCGAAGCTATCGAGGAGAGGCAGCAGCGGTCGGTGCTGCGCCGGGATCGGCGCGATTGTCGGAGACCTTGGCCGGAGCAGATTTGAAGCATCGGTCGAGAAATGCCTCGACGTGCTTCCAGTAGTCGATACGGTGCTCCTCCTGGTGGAACCCGTGCCCTTCGTCGCTGTACACGATCCATTCGACGTTCTTGTTCGTGTCCGACACCGCGTCGCGGAACTTCCTGCCTTGCTTGATCGGCACCCTGACGTCTTCCGCGCCGTGGGCCATCAGCAGCGGCTGCGTCAAGCGCTGCGCGTTTTTCACCGGCGAGGTCGCGGCGATCTGAGCCGCGTCCTTGTCCGGATCCGCGATCAAGGTCGGGAACCCGAACTTCTTCGCTTCCTCGGAAGCGTCGCTCCAGCTGATCGAGTACATCAACCCGATGTCGGTCACGCCAGCGAACTCGAATCCGCAGCGGAACAGCGCCGGGTCCTTGATCAGGCCCATCAGCGTGGCGTAACCCCCGTAACTGGCGCCCCCGATCGCGATCCGCGCCGGGTCGGCATAGCCCTGGTCGATCGCCCAGCGTGCCGCGTCGGCGAGGTCATCCTGCATCGCCAGCCCCCATTGGTGCCAGCCGGCATGGAAGTGCTCGTAGCCGAAGCCGGTACCGCCGCGAAACTCCGGCTGAACCACCGCGTAGCCGCGCGTGGCCAGAAATTGAGGCTGGTCATCCCACTCCCACGAGCCCCCGCGGACCCATGGGCCGCCGTGAACCAGGACGATCAGCGGCAGGCGCTCGTCTTTGTTCCGATCCGGCGGCAGTGTCACGTAGACGGGGATCTGCATCCCGTCGCGCGCGCGAAACCGGAAGAAATCCCGACGGCCCATCTGCCTGGAAACGATCCACGGGCGCGTGAGCGCCTGGGCCGCGAACTTGTTGGCCGCGGCGTCGAACAGCGCGAATCGAGTTGGCTCCCGGTCGGATGCCGCGCGCACCAGGAAGAACTTGGACGACAGGCAATTCCCGCAGGTGATCGTGTTGGTGGTACCGGGCAGGGCCTCGTCGACTGTCTTCTGCGCCTCGGCCATACGCGGATCGATCCACCGGGTGCCGTGCGCGTCCGTTAAGTAGTGGACACCAAGCAGCTTTCTAACCTTGTAGTCGACTTCCCAGCTGCCGACAAAGTCGAATCCCTTCAGAGCGAGGAACGGCTTCCAGTTCAGCTCCGATTGCTTCAGATCGACTACGTAGACGCCGTCGGTCTTCCATGCATAGAGCAAGTCGTCGAATCCGATGAACTCCGGCTTGAGCGCAGCGGGGTCGAATGCGTCTTTTTCTTCCAGCTCCTTCCACGCATCGGAGCCCTTTTCGCGGTAGTGAACGCGCTGGACGTTCTTGTGAATAGAAGTCGCGATGCGCGCATCGCCGTCCCCGTCCAGCAACCACCAACGAACCCAAGGCGGCTGATTCCCAACCAGATCGTGCTGTTCGTGCGTGCGCGTGTTCAGGCGAACCAGCCGTACGTGATCCGGGTTGTACGGATCCGTTTTCAGGAAAGCATATTCCGCGACCACGACATCATCGGTATCTCCGGGCAGCGTCCTGTGGAATACGTACGTCGTCGGCAGGATTTTGGACGTGAGCGCGTTACCCAAGTGTTCCTGCTGGAAGGCGAACTGGGCGGCGATCAGCCGTTCGAAATGCGACCCGTCCAGGTCGATCGCGAACAGGCCACCATTGCCGGTCTCGCGCGAAGACTGCAGATCATGCGCGTCGTACACCAGGCGCCGGTTGTTGACCCAGAAGAATCGGCGCACGTCGGCCCGGTCGAACGCGGCCAGGCCGCGCAGCTGCAGCGGCTTGCTCAAGTCGGCAACCATCAGCGCCACGCGCCCGCTCGGTCCGAACGCGGTCACCGCAAGATAGTCCCCATCCGGGGAAAGCTTCGCATCGGTCACCATCGGATCGCGGAAGAAGTCCTCGACCGACGGACGCTGCGCCTGACCTTCGGCGCGAGGCGCAGCGGCGGCCGCGCACGCAACCGCGGCGATCACGGTCGTCCGCACGATCCGGACCAGACGCCGAGCATCGCACCTTGCGGATTCGATGTCCGCCATCGCAGTGTTCTCCCCCTTGTTCGTTCCAGTATCGAGGCGGGGCCCGCGCCCGTCAACCGCCCCGAGAAAGGCGGCCGGCGCCTATCGCTTATGCGGCAGTCGGGCCCACGTCGTCCGCGAACGAAGCGACGGTCAACGCGAGGCGGCAGGCAGGGCGCGATCCGACGGATGGTCAAATGTCAGGCGCTCAGGCGCGGGGTGTAAACAGCGGTCCAGCAAGGCCTCCACGTGCTCCCAGTAGTCGATTTGATGCTCGGCCTGGTGAAACCCGTGCCCTTCGTCGCTGTACACGATCCATTCGACGTTCTTGTTTGTCTTTGACAAAGCGTCGCGCAACTTCCTGCCGTGCCGGATCGGTACTCTGAGGTCCTCCACTCCATAGGCCATCAGCAGGGGCTGCTTCAGGCGTTGCGCGTTCTGCAGCGGCGAGGTTTCGGCGATCTGAACTGCGTCCTTGTCCGGGTCCCCGATCAGGGTCGGGTATTCGTATTGCTTCACTTCCTCGGAGATGTCGCTCCAGCTGATCGAGTACAGCAAACCGATGTCGGTCACCCCGGCGAACTCGAAGCCGCAGCGGAACAGGTCCGGGTCCTTGATCAGGCCCATCAGCGTGGCGTACCCCCCGTAACTGGTGCCCCCGATCGCGATCCGTGCCGGGTCGGCATAACCCTCGGCGATGGCCCAGCGCGCCGCGTCGGCCAGGTCGTCCTGCATCGCCAGGCCCCATTGGTGCCAGCCGGCACGGAAATGCTCGTAGCCGAAGCCAGTGCCGCCACGAAACTCCGGCTGAAGCACCGCGTAACCGCGACTGGCCAGGAATTGGGCCTCGGCATCCCACTCCCACGACGTTCCCCGGGTCCACGGTCCGCCGTGAACCAGAACGATCAGCGGCAAGTGCTCGTCCTTCTCCCGCCCCGGGGGCAGGGTCACGTAGACCGGGATTTCCATGCCGTCACGCGCGCGAAAGCGGAAGAATTCGCGGTGTCCCATCTGCCGCGCATCTATCCACGGGCGCGCGGGCGTCTGCCCCGAGAACTTGTTGGCCGTGGTGTCGAACAGCAGGAACCGGGTCGGCTGCCGGTCCGACGCGGCGCGGACCAGCAAGAACCTGGACGACAGGCAGTCCCCGCAGCTGATCGAGTTGGTGGTGCCGGGCAGGGCCGCGTCGATCGTCTTCTGCGCTTCGGCCATACGCGGTTCGATCCACCGGGTGGCGGGCGCGTCCATCAGGAAGTGCACGCCGACCAGCTTTCTTGCCTTGCGGTCGACTTCCCAGCGGCCGACCGAGTTGAATCCCTTCAGCGTCAGGAACGGCGTCCACTGCAGCACGGCCTGCTTCAGATCGGCCACGTACAGGCCATCGGCCGCCAAGGCATAAAGAAGGTCGTCGAATCCGATGAACCTCGGGTCCAGGGCCGCGGGGTCGAATGCGTCCCTTTCATCCAGCACCTTCCAGCTCGCCGAACCTTTCTCGCGATAGTGAACCCGCTGGATGTTTTTGCGCTTCGAGATCGCGATGCGCGGTTCGCCGTCTCCGTCGAGCAACCACTCATGAACCCAGGGCGGCTGATTCTCAACCAGGTCACGTTGATGGTGCGTGCGCGTATTCAGGCGAACCAGCCGGACGTGATCCGGGTTGTACGGATCCGACTGCAGAAAGGCGTATTCGGCGACCACGACATCGTCGGTATCTCCGGGCAACGAACTGTGGAACAGGTACGTGGTCGGCAGGACTTTGGATTTGACGAGGCTGCCGGTTTGTTCCTGCTGGTAGCCGAACCCGGCGGCGATCAGCGGCTCGAAGTGCGACCCGTCCAGGTCGATCGCGAACAAGCCCCCGTTGCCGAGCTGTCGCGCCGACTGCAGATCTTGCACGTCGTATACCAGCCGCCGGTTGTTGACCCAGGCGAAGTTCCTGACGTCGGCCCGGTCGAAGGCGGCCAGGCCGCGCAGCTGCAGCGGCTGGTTCAAGTCCGCGACCATCAGCGCCACACGCCCGCTGGGACCGAGCGCGGTCACCGCGAGATGGGTTCCGTCCGGCGATAGCTTGGCACTGGCCACCATCGGACTGCGGAAGAAGTCTCCGGCGGGCGGCGGCTGCGCTTGGGGGTCCGCTGCTGCCGCGCCCGCGCACGCGAGCGCCGCCACCGCGGTCGTACGGACTATCTCGATCAAGCGGCGCGCACGAGTTCCCGCGGATGCGGCGACCTCCATGAAGCGCTCCCCCGGTTGCCGGGCCCAGTATCAATGCGGGAACTGAGGTCGTCAACTGCTTCTATTGCAGTCGCGCGGACGCGTCCGCGCGGCGGCGGCCTGCGATAATCCGAACGATGCAGCCGATCATCTCCGTCACCAACCTGACCAAGACCTACGCGTCAGGTCTGCAGGCCCTCAAAGGCGTCGATCTGCAGATCCGCAAAGGCGAGATCTTCGCGCTGCTCGGCCCCAACGGGGCCGGCAAGACGACGCTGATCAACATCGTGTGCGGCATCGTCACGCCGTCCGGCGGCACAGTGCTGGTCGACGGGGCCGATATCGTGCGCGACTACCGGGGCGCGCGGTCGACCATCGGCCTGGTACCGCAGGAGCTCAATATCTACGCGTTCGAGTCGGTCTGGTCCAACGTGAGCTTCTCGCGCGGCCTGTTCGGGCGCGCACCCAACCCGGCTTTCGTCGAAAAGCTGTTGCGCGACCTGTCGCTGTGGGACAAGCGACGCGACCGCATCATGACGCTGTCGGGCGGCATGAAGCGCCGCGTGATGATCGCCAAGGCCCTGTCGCACGAGCCGCAGATCCTGTTCCTCGACGAGCCCACCGCGGGCGTAGACGTGGAGTTGCGCCGCGACATGTGGGCCCTGGTGCGCGGCCTGCGCGCGGCCGGCGTCACGATCATCCTGACCACCCACTACATCAACGAAGCCGAGGAGATGGCCGACCGCATCGGCGTGATCCACAAGGGCGAGCTGATCCTGGTCGAAGACAAGGTCGAGCTGATGAAGAAGCTGGGCAAGAAGCAGCTGACGCTGCACCTTCAGCAGCCGATGGTGCAGATCCCCGCGGCGCTGGCGGACTGGGCACTGGCTTTGAAGGATGGCGGCCGCGAGATCGAGTACCGCTTCGACTCGGAAGACGAAGGCACCGGGGTGCCCGCGCTGCTGAAGCGGATGGGCGAGCTCGGCATCGCATTCCACGACCTGAATACGCGCCAGAGCTCGCTGGAGGAAATCTTCGTCAGCCTGGTGACCGAACGGCCGGGAGTGCGGCAATGAGCGCCCTGGCCTTCAACCGCCACGGGGTCTGGGCCATTTACAGGCTCGAAATGGGGCGGGCGATGCGCACTCTGCTGCAGAGCCTGCTCACGCCGGTGATCACGACCTCGCTGTACTTCGTGGTGTTCGGTGCCGCCATCGGCAGCCGGATGACCGAGGTGCACGGCGTGCCGTACGGCGCGTTCATCGTTCCCGGGCTGATCATGCTGACCCTGTTCACCGAGAGCCTGTCCAACGCGTCGTTCGGCATCTATTTTCCGAAGTTCACCGGGACCATCTACGAGATCCTGTCGGCGCCCGTGTCGCCGCTGGAGATCGTGCTCGCCTACGTCGGTGCGGCCACCACCAAGTCGATCGCACTGGGGTTGATCATCCTGGCAACGGCATGGTTCTACATACCGATCCAGATTGCGCACCCGGCATGGATGATCGCCTTCCTGCTGATGACGGCGGCGAGCTTCAGTCTGTTCGGCTTCATCATCGGGATCTGGGCCAACAGCTTCGAGCAGCTGGCTTTCATCCCGATGCTGGTGATGACGCCGCTCACTTTCCTGGGCGGCGCGTTCTATTCGATCGACATGCTGCCGCCCGCGTGGCGCACCGTGACGCTGTTCAACCCGGTCGTCTACCTGATCAGCGGGTTTCGCTGGAGCTTTTACGGCAACTCCGACGTGAGCGTCGGCACCAGCCTGGCGGCGACGCTGGGGTTCTTCGCCGCGGGGCTTGCGGTGGTCGTCTGGATTTTCCGGACCGGCTACCGGCTCAAGACCTGAGCGGGGGCGGTCTCAAGCGAGCCGCCGGCCGGCCAGTCGCTCGAGAATCCGTAGCGGCGAGCGGCCCGGATCGAGCATGGCGGCAACCGGCAGCAGGAACGTCTGCTCCAGCATGAACTGGCCGGACAGGGCGGCGTGCGACACCGCGTCGGTCTGAACGATCCAGGTCGATCCGGCCGGAAGCCTCAAGCGGGTCGACACGGCGCCGGCCTGGTAGCCGAGGTCCGCCTTCATCCGGTCGTGCAGCCGAAGCATGATCTGGTCGTACTCGGTGCGCAGGCCGCGGGTGATGCCGGCGGCGCGCAGCAGGCGGGCGTAACCGGCCCAGCGGCGCGAATAGCCTGGCTGAAAGCGCCTTGCCACGGCCTCGAACGGCTCGCCGATGTTCCAGACCCTGTCCTTGCCCTCGGGATGGATGTTGCTGAACACGCGCAACAGGCGCCGACCCTGGTTGGGGCTGGACGGAAATGCGTCCACGTGCAGCCTGCGGTCGTCCTTGCGCCAGGAACTCGTTCGGCCGGACGCCTCGATCGGTCGAAAGCTCGTGCGCGCGACCTCGAGCGCCTCTACATAGTGTGGCAACAGGGCGCGAACCAGCGCGAACGAGGCGCGCGCATAGCGCTCCAGCATCTGGTGCAGCGGGCCGCCCTGGTCCGTCCGGATGGACGCGCCGCGCAACCGGCCCGTACGGAGGTCGAAACTGACGTGCTTGGCTCCGCGCTTGACGCACTCCGGCCCCAGCAACGGCCGCTCCGCATCGTCGAGCGGGAATGCGAGGCGCGGCAGCAGGATCAGGCCCCCGGCCTCCAGCACGCCAGCGGCCTGCGCCTGCTGGTGCTCGGTGAACCGGGCCTGCCACGACGTCTCGTCGATCTGCAGAAGCTCGAAGCGGTCGTAGGCGGGTGTCTGCCAGAACAGGTGATCGGCACTGGCCGTCTGCGGTCGCGCTGAGAGCGTCTGCGGATGGTGCAGACCCCGCTTCAGAACGCCTGCCCCGACGTTGCGCTGAGTCATCGGTACAAGGGAACCGGTACGAGGAAACCGGTAGGGGGAAACCTTGAGACCCGGTAAGTTTAGACATCGGTTGCGACCCTTAATTCCCAAACCAGCGTGAAATCACGGGATTTCAAGGGAGTAGCCTTACCGCACACTTGTCATCCAACGATGGAGGTTCAAGATGGCAACGTTCATCAGTCTCGTGAACTTCACCGATCAGGGCATCCGCAGCATCAAGGAGTCGCCCGATCGCTACGCCGCCTTCAAGGCGACGGCCGAAAAGTCGGGTGTCAGCGTCAAGGGCATCTATTACACGGTTGGCCATTACGACATGGTGGTTGTCAGCGAGGGCACCGACGAGGCGGTCACCGCGGCGCTGCTGAAGCTCGGCTCGCAGGGCAACGTGCGTTCCGAGACGCTGCGAGGCTTCTCTCTGGACGACATGAGGAAGATCATCAGCGGCATTTAAGAGCCCGCCTGCACCAACGCTAAGGCGGCCGGGGTGGCCCCTAGCCTTGGTGTAGGACAGGCGCCTGCGCCGCTAGGCGGCGGTCCAGTCCAGGATGATCTTGCCGGACTGCCCCGACAGCATCGCTTCGAAACCGGCCGCGTAGTCGTCGATCGCGAACCGGTGGGTGATGACCGGCGTGATGTCCAGGCCCGACTGCAGCATCGCGATCATCTTGTACCAGGTCTCGAACATTTCACGACCGTAGATGCCCTTGATGATGAGCCCCTTGAAGATCACCTGATTCCAGTCGATCGCGACGTCGCCCGGCGGGATTCCGAGCAAGGCCACCTTGCCACCGTGATTCATCGAGGTGAGCATGCCGCGCCAGGCTTGCGGGCTGCCCGACATCTCCAGGCCGACATCGAACCCCTCGGTCATTGCCAGCTCGCGCATCACCGACTCCAGGTCCTGCGAGGCGACGTTCACGGCGCGGGTGGCGCCCATCTTCAACGCCAGTTCCAGACGATAGTCGTTCACGTCGGTCACGACGATGTGGCGTGCGCCGACGTGGCGGCAGATGGCCGCGGCCATGATGCCGATCGGCCCGGCGCCGGTGATCAAGACATCCTCGCCGACCAGATCGAAACTGAGCGCGGTGTGGGTCGCGTTGCCCAGCGGATCGAGGATGGCGGCGACTTCGTCGGAGATGTCGTCCGGAATCTTGAAGGCGTTGAACGCCGGAATCACCAGGTAGTCGGCGAATGCGCCGTCCCGGTTCACTCCGACTCCGACCGTGTTGCGGCAAAGATGGCGCCTGCCGGCGCGGCAATTGCGGCAGTACCCGCACGTGATGTGGCCTTCGCCGGAGACGCGGTCGCCGATCCGGAAGCCGCGCACCTCCGAACCCATTTCGACGACCTCTCCGACGTACTCGTGACCGACGTGCATTCCGACCCGGATCGTCTTGCGCGCCCACTCGTCCCACTTCCAGATGTGGGCATCGGTGCCGCAGATCGCGGTCCGGCGGATCCTGATCAGCAGATCATTGTGGCCGACCTCGGGTTTCTTGACCCTCTGCAACGACAGGCCGGGACCGGCCTCGGCTTTGACAAGGGCTCTCATCGGGCTGCGGCTCGATTCCCGGCGGTCCCGGCGGGTTCAGCCGATCACGCCGAGCTCGCGCCCGACGCTGGTGAACGCGGCCACGGCCCGATCGATATGCTCCGGCGCGTGCGCAGCGCTCATCTGCGTGCGGATGCGCGCCTTGCCCTTGGGAACGACCGGAAAGGAGAATCCGACCACGTAAAGGCCGCGCTCCAGCAGCTTCTGCGCCATGGCGCCCGCGACGGCTGCGTCGCCCAGCATCACCGGAACGATCGGGTGTTCGCCGGCGGCGAGCGCGAAGCCCGCGGCCGCCATCGCGTCCCGAAAGCGCCGGGTGTTGGCGCGCAGGCGCGACCGCAGCTGTGCGCCCTCGCGCTCGAGCAGGCTCAGCACCTCGAGGCTGGCGGCCGCGATCGCTGGCGCCAGTGAATTGGAAAACAGGTACGGCCGCGACCGCTGTCTGAGCAGATCGATGATCGGCCTGCGTCCTGAAACATAGCCGCCGCTGGCCCCGCCCAGCGCCTTGCCCAGCGTGCCGCTGTTCAGGTCGATACGCGGGCCCACGCCGCAGTGCTCGGGGGTGCCGCGCCCATGTTCGCCGAGCACGCCCACGCCATGCGAGTCATCGACCATCACCAGCGCATCATGCCGGTCGGCGAGCTCGCAGACGGCGGCCAGGTCGGCTACCGTGCCATCCATCGAGAACACGCCGTCGGTGACGATCAGCTTGAAGCGCGCCCCCGCCGCATCGGCCGCCTGCAGTTGAGCCTGCAGGTCGGAGCTGTCGCGGTGGCGATACCGGTAACGCTGCGCCTTGCTCAGCCGGATCCCGTCGATGATCGAGGCGTGATTGAGCTCGTCGGAGATCACCGCGTCCTGCTCGGCCAGCAGCGTCTCGAAAACGCCCCCGTTGGCGTCGAAACAGCTCGAGTACAGCAGCGTGTCCTCGGTGCCGAGGAGGCGTGAAATGGCCGCCTCCAGCTCCTTGTGAACGGTCTGCGTTCCGCAAATGAAACGAACCGACGCCACCCCGTAGCCGTACGCATCCAGCCCCCGCTTGGCCGCTTCGATCAGCCGCGCATCGTCGGCCAGGCCCAGGTAGTTGTTGGCGCAGAAATTCAGTACGACCTGCCCGTCGCGCAGCCGGATGTCCGCGCGCTGGTGACTGGCGATCACCCGCTCGGACTTGAAAAAGCCCGATTCGTGCAGGCCCGCAAGCTCGGCTTCGACGTGCTGGACGAAAGCGGGGTTCACCCGGGGACTCGCCGGGCTACTTGTTGACGGTCGAGGCGCCCACCGTGCACACCGCCTCGTCCTGCGAGCCGGTTGCGCCCGAGCACCCGATCGCGCCGATGATCTTGCCCTCTTCGATCAGCGGGATGCCGCCGCGCGAAGTGATCACGTCGTCGAGCGACAGCACATACAGATAACCTTTCTTCTGCACCGCGTCTTCGAAGGCGCGGGTCGGCCGGCGATATTTGACGGCCGCGCGTGCCTTGTGCTCGGAAATCGCGATCGACGCGGTCTGGGCGCCGTCCATCCGCACCATCGTGACCAGGTTGGCGCCCGAATCGACGACTGCGATGTTCAACGGCCAGCCGCGTTTTTCCGCTTCGGTCATGGCCGCCTGCACAGCCGCCTGCGCGCGCTTGAGCGTAATCGGCGGACCGTAAGGCGTGTTGAACGGCATTTTGTCCGGAATGTCATCGAGCGGATTGGCGGCAGGTGGCGTGGCCGTCGACGGAGTTTGCTGGGCCGCTGCCACGGCGCCGATCAGCAGGGCGGCGCCGGCTATTGCGTTGCGCAGTGGGTGACGCGTCACGGTACTCTCCCCGAAGAAGTGGTTATGTCGGTCGACCGGGCCTTCGCACGGACCCGGCGCGCATCATAGCCTGCCGATATAGGGGCAAACCGCCCCGCGCCTTCAAGCGCATCCGAGGCGCTCCGCCAGCGCCGTCAGGCTCGGGACCGACAGGTCCACCGGCACACTGGCACGAGTCTCGCCGCGATCGGGCCCGAGCTCGTCGGGTCGCGCCACGAAGGCGGTGCGCAGCCCGGCGCCCGCCGCAGCGGCCAGGTCGGACGAATGCGCCGCGACCATCATTGTCCGGGCCGGCTCGCAGTCGAACGCGGCGGCGGCCGACAGATACACGGCGGGCTTGGGCTTGTAGTCGCGCGCGAATTCCGCCCCGACGATCGCGTCCCACAGGAAGCCGTTGCGGCGCGCCAGATCGACCATCAGCGATACGTTGCCGTTCGAGCAGGGGGCGATCCGGAACTTCCGGCGCAGCCGCTCCAGCGCCGGCGCCACATCCGGCCAGGCATCGAGCCGGTGCCACGCAAAGTTGAGCTCGTCGCGCGTCGCGTCGTCGATGTGGTCCAGACCAAAGCGGCTGATGACCCGGTCCAGGTTGCGGCGATGCAGCGCGTCGAGCTTGCAAAACGGCCGTTGTCCGCTGCGAACCTCTTCCATCGCCGGCTGGTACTGTGCGCGCCAGGCGTCGGCGAACGCTTCCCAGTCGATCGCGACGCCCAGAGGCGACAGCAGCTCGCGGCTCTCGCGCGCGATCGAGCCTCGCCAGTCGACCAGGGTGCCGAACACATCGAAGAACAGTGCCCGCAGTGTTTGCATGCTTTCCTCGCCGAGGCGCGCGCATCGTTGACCCGACGCGATCGCGCCGAGGTGACTTATGATTTTACGGATGGCCCAACCGGAGAAGCGCGCGATGTCTCAGCAGACCTGGACTGCGGTCGATCACTACCTGGACGACGTGCTGGTGGGCCACGACGCGGCCCTCGATGCGGCGCTGCGAGAGAGCGCGGAGGCAGCACTGCCGCCGATCAACGTCGCGCCGACCCAGGGCAAGCTGCTCAACCTGCTGGCGCGCTCGATCGGGGCCCGCTCGATCCTGGAGATCGGCACGCTCGGCGGCTACAGCACGATCTGGCTCGCCCGCGCGCTGCCCGCGGACGGACGTCTGATCACTCTGGAAATCGATCGCAGGCACGCCGAAGTGGCGCGGGCCAACATCGCCCGGGCCGGGCTGGAGCAGCGCGTCGAGGTCCGGGTGGGGCGAGCCCTCGATGCGCTGGCGCAGCTCGGCGAGCAGGCGGCAGGACCGTTCGACCTGTTCTTCATCGATGCCGACAAGCCGAACATCCCGGCTTACTTCAGCTGGGCGCTGCGCCTGGCCCGGCCGGGCAGCCTGATCGTGGTCGACAACGTGGTGCGGGACGGCGCCGTGATCGAGGCTGACAGCGCCGACGCCAGCGTGCAGGGCGTGCGCAGGCTGAACGAGCTGATGGCGTCGGAGCCGCGCGTTGCCGCAACCGTGATCCAGACCGTCGGCGTCAAGGGCTACGACGGCTTCGCGCTGGCGCTGGTGACCCGACTCTGACGCCGGCGCTCAGGGGCCAGAATCGGGGGTCAGAGTCTCAGTCCGGCCCCGAATCCCGGGATTGATCGCGCCGCTGCGCTCTTTTCCGGGCAACGCCCGCGGCCGGTTGCGCCACCCTAGCAGAGGGCCGTTGCAACGTCTGCGGTTGACGTCTGCGCTTGACCCACCCAATCCGCACTCGTCGCTAAAGCCAAGTCGCTGGCCGACGCCTGGCGAGACAGAGGCTATGGAATCGAAGGTGAGCGGGCCAATTCCCCTCGAAGTCCTCGGAATTCCGGCGCAGCAGCCGTTGGATGTGCTCGCCTCAGAGCTCGGCTGCGTATTCTGGCTGACCGGACCGGATGGGCGCCGCCTGCTGTACGTGACCTCCAGCTGCGAGCAGATGTGGGGAACGCCGGCGCACGTGCTGTATCAGAACCCGCTCGCACTGCTGGAGCATATACATCCCGATGACCGCGATCGCGCGGCGCGAGCGATAGCGTCCGGCTCGGCGGCGAGCCAAGCTCTCGAATACCGGGTCGTGCGCGCCGACGGCAGCATTCGCTGGATCATGGAGCGCATGCGCCGCGTGCGCGACGCCGCTGGCAAGCTGCAGTACATCGGCGGCTTCGCCTCCGACATCACCGAGATCAAAACAACGGCGGCCGCGCTGGCGTCTTCCGAGACGCGCTTCGAGTCGACCTTTGAGAACGCCGGAGTCGGTCTGGCCCATTGCGGGATGGACGGGCGCTGGATCCGGGTGAACCAGGCCGCCTGCGCGTTGCTCGGCTATCCCCGCGAGGAGCTGGTCGGGCAGCACTTCAAGAATGTCGTGCATCCGGAAGACGCGGAGCGCAGCCTGGCGGTGGCGCGGGGAATCGCCCGGGGCGGGGCGGCCTCGTTTACCCACGAGGTGCGCTACGTGCGAAAGGACGGCACCGTCCTGTGGGTGAAGAGCTCGGGCGTGTTTGTGCCGGCGGCCGGTTGCGACTGTGAACACGTGATCGTCGCCATGTCCGAGATCACGCAGCTCAAGGCGACCGAAGACGCGCTTCGCCGGAGCGAGGCGCACTTGGCGGCCGTGCTGGACAACTCGCAGGACCTGGTCTGGGCGGTCGATGCCGGCCACCGCTTGACCCGGTGGAACACCGCGTTTTCCCGCTCGGCTGCGCTGGCGCTGGGAACCGAGGCTTCGCAGCGGGCGTTGCAGGTCGGACAACCCTTTCCGACGCGGGCGGTCGACGCCTGGCGCCGGCTGTTCAACCGCGCGTTGACCGGCGAAAGCTTCCGGATCGAGACCAATCTGACCCGGAAAGGCGCCGATCCCGGCGTCTTCGAAGTTTCGTTCAGCCCGGTGCAAGACGCATCCGGGGTGGCGGTGGGAGTGGCCTGCTTCGGGCGCGACGTGACCGAACGGATACGCACCGCTCAGGAACTGGCGCGCCAGCGCACGTTCCTGCACGACGTGATCGATGGGAGCCAGTCGCTGATGTTCGCGAAGGACCGGGGCGGCCGCATCCTGCTGGCCAACCAGGCCTTTGCGGATTTGTGCGGCAGCTCCGTCTCCGACATCGTGGCGGCCGGGGCGGAACGCGATTTTCTGCGCAGCGTCCTCGCGCAGTTTGCCGCCGGCGACGACGAGGTGCTGGCAGAAGGACGGGAGGTCATCCTGCCGGAACTGCAGTACACGACGGCCTCGCGTCAGGCCAGGATATTTGCGGTCAGAAAGCGTCCTATCACCCCCCCGGGGTCTGCCGAGCCCTCGGTGCTCACTTATGCGCGCGACATCACCGACCTGAAGATCGCCGAAATGGGGATCTGCGCGATCAACGCGGACCTGGAAATCCGGGTGGAAACCCGAACGCGCCAATTGCAGCAGGCTCTGGCCGATCTGGCGTCCCGGACGCGCGAGGTGGGGATCGCGAAGGACGCGGCGGAAGCGGCCAGCCGCGCCAAGTCCGCCTTCCTGGCTGCGATGAGCCACGAAATCCGCACTCCGATGAACGGGGTGATCGGGATGGTCGACCTGCTGCGCGAAACGGCGCTGTCCGAATCGCAGCAGGACTGCGTCGATACGATCCGAGAATCCGCCTATGCCCTGCTGACGATCATCGACGACGTGCTGGATTTCTCGAAGATCGAGGCCGGCCGCATGGAGCTGGAGTTGACCCGCCTCGATCCTGCCCTGATCGTGCGGCGCGTCTGCAACACGCTGGCGGCCGCCGCCGAAAAGGCCGGCGTGGTGCTGCAGCCGACGTTCGGCCCCGACCTGCCCGACGCGGTGCTGGCCGATCCGGTGCGACTGCGCCAGATATTGCTGAATCTTGCCGGCAACGCGATCAAGTTCTCGGGCAAGAGCGAGCGTCACGCCGGTCGCGTCGAGGTCTCAATCGAGGCGGCTGCCGGCGGCGGCGACCGGGTCGATCTGCGATTCGCGATCCGCGACAACGGGATCGGGATGACGCGGCAGGAAGTCGAGCGCCTGTTCAGGCCGTTCACGCAGGCGGAAAGCTCGATGACGCGTCGCTTCGGCGGAACCGGTCTGGGACTGTCCATCTGCAAGCAGCTCACCGATCTGATGCACGGAACGATCAACGTGCAAAGCGAACCCGGGGTCGGTTCGACCTTCCGCGTGACCGTGCCGACGCGCCTCGACACGAGCGCGCCACCCGTGGCCGCGCAAGCACCGGCGCGGGCCACACCGCGGCCCGATCTGCCGGCCAACGGCAGCGGCCCGGCGCGCGAGCAGCTCAGGATTCTGGTCGTCGAGGACAACGAGCTCAATCAGAAGGTGACGCTGCGCCAGCTGCGCGTGTGCGGATTCGATGCCGACCTGGCTTGCGACGGCCGGGCGGCGCTGGAACGGTGGCGCGGCGGCGACTACGCACTGATCCTGACCGACCTGCACATGCCCGAAATGGACGGCTATGAGCTGGCGCGCGAGATCCGCCGGGCCGAAGGGGCCCAGGCCCGCGTGCCGATCGTCGCCTTCACCGCCAACGCGATCAAGGGCGAAGCCGCCAATTGCCGGGCCGCCGGGATGGACGACTGCCTGACCAAGCCGGTTCAGCTGGCGGATCTGAAGGCGATGTTGCACAGGTGGACACACATACAGGAGTGAACATGGACAGCGATAGAGGCGCGCCATTCGAGGCCGACGAAGGCTGCTGCCGCCTCGCGACCTACGACGAGTCGGTTCTGCTCGGCCTGCTGGACGGCGATGCGCAGCTTGCGGCCGAGGTGCTGAGCGACTTCGCTGCGGCCCTGCAGCGCGGTTCCGACCAGATCGAGGCGGCGTTTCGCGACGGCCGGGCGCAGGACCTGGTTTTGGTGGCGCACCGTTTGAAATCCACCGCCCGCACGGTCGGCGCGCTGCAGCTCGGTGAGCTGTGCGAACGGCTGGAGGCGCAAGCCAGCCGCGGACCGGTCGAAAGTCTGCACAGGACTATGCTGGCGGTCAGGGTGGAGATCAGCGCCGTCTCGAAACGGCTCGATACCACCGGCACTTAGACTTTCATGTCCGACGCACGAACCGATTCGACCCGCCGCGCTCGCCCGACCGCCTCGATCCTGGTGGCCTCGGACGGGCACACCAACGCGAAGGTCGTGTCCGACCTGCTCTCGCAGGAGTTCGACGGCGTGCGCCCGTCCTGGGTGCCCGAATCGGCCGTATCCGACTACGACGCCTGCCGCCCCCAGGTGCTGGTGCTCGCCTTCGAAGAGCTGGAAAAGGCAGAAACCTATTACCTGGGACTGTACCGGCACAGCCAGGCCATCCGTGTGCAGCCGCACCGCACCATCATTCTGTGTCACAAGGACGACGTGAAGCGCGTGTTCGAGCTGTGCCGCACCGAGCACTTCGACGACTACATCCTGTTCTGGCCGATGTCCTACGACGGCTATCGCGTCCCGATGGCCGTGTACAGCGCGCTGCGGCACCTGTCGGCCTTGACGTCCGCCCCGGGCTATCCGCGCGAGGTCGTCGAGGGTGCGCGCCGCCTGGGTACGATCGGCGAGTTCCTCGACGGCCGCCTGGCCGCCGGCGCACAGCACATCGACACGATCCGCTCCGCGGCGCAGCGGGCCGGCCAGGGCGGAAACGCCGGGGCGGCCGTGCAGGCGGTCGCCGATGCGGTGGCGCCCGCGAGCCGCTGGATCGACGAACTGCAGGCGGACGCTGCGCCCTACGTGCAGGCGGCCCAATCGATGCGGTCGGTGGCGGAGCAGAAACTGTATCGGATACTGATCGTCGACGACGAAGCATTCCAGCGCGAGCTGCTGGCCAAGTATCTGAGGAGTCAACCGTGCGAGCTGATGTTCGCCGCCGACAGCTCCGAGGCGTTCGCGCTGGCGATGGCTAACCGGCCGGACCTGATCCTGATGGACATCGTGCTGCCGAGCGTCGACGGGCTGGAGGCGACCCGCCGCATCCGTGCGCACCCGGAGCTGGCCAAAGTGCCCGTCGTGGTGCTCACCGGAAGGTTCGGACAGGCAGCGGCGGCCGACAGCGAGCGCGCTGGAGCGACCGATTTTCTGGTCAAGCCGGTCGACCGCAACGTGCTGGTGACCAAAGTGCGGGAGATTCTGGCCGCAGCGCCGAAGTCAAGCTGATCGATCGCGTCTCAGAAGAGCGCAACGAGCTCCTTGTCGCTGCCCTTCCACCAGCCCTCCTGATCGACCAGGCGGGCCATGCGCTGCGCGTCGCCCGAGCGTCGGGACGGCTTCAGGCGGTGTTGCCCCTTCAGCATCGCCGTGCACTCGGTGGCTGCAACGGGGCGCGAGAAATAGTAGCCCTGCACTTGGTCGCAGTCGTTCGCAACCAGGAACGCCAGTTGCGCGGCGGTCTCCACGCCTACCGCGACGACCCTCAGCTGCAGGCAGTGCGCCATCGTGATGATCGCCTTCGCGATCGCGGCGTCATCCGGACTGTCGGCGACCTGGTCGATGAACGAGCGGTCGATCTTGATCGAATCGGCCGGAAAGCGTTTCAGGTAACTCAGGCTGGAGTAACCGGTGCCGAAATCGTCGATCGCGATGCGCACGCCGAGCGCCTTCAGGTCGCGCAGGGCGGGCACGATGTCCTCGCCATGACCCATCGCCGTGCCTTCCGTGATCTCGATCTCGAGCAGGCGGGGATCGACCTCAAATTCGGCCAACGCCCGCCTGACGGCACCGGCCATGTCCTGGCGCTGGAACTGGGTTGCCGACAGATTGATCGCGATCGGCAGCGGCGTGACGCCCTCTTCCCGCCAGGCGTGGATCTGCCGGCAGGCCGCGCGTAGGACCCATTCCCCGACGTTGACGATCAGGCCGGTTTGCTCGAGCAGCGGAATGAACTCGTCGGGCGCGACCAGCTCCTGCCCCGGGCGCTGCCAGCGGATCAGGGCTTCGAATCCGTCGACCTGGCCGCTTTCAAGGCTGACCTTGGCCTGAAACTGCAGTACGAATTCCTCGCGCGCCAGCGCGCGTCGCAGATTCGTCTCCAGCTCGAGACTTTCCCGGCCCCGCCCGTTGGGCTGCGACGTGAGAATGCTTGTTCCTGGCATGGCAAGGGGCGCGTGACGCCCAATCCTCGGTTTGGCGGCTCGACCCACTGCAAGATTCGCAGCCAGCCGGTCCGCTGCTCTGACAGCTTCCCATTACCTCTTTCGGCCGCGGCCAGTTCATCTGTAGCTGTTGCCGACGCGGTCTTGCGACAGATAAAACGGGGGTCACAATGCACGGTCGGACCGGATAAGCTGCCTCGCGGACCTATCTGCCCCGAGTCGCTGCGGCGCCAGCGTGATCGGCCGCACTGGCCATCAGCTGGTGGCGGGCGGCTGACACCGGCGCGGTGTCGACACTCGAGAACAGCCACAGCACGCTGCTCAGCACCAGCGTGGAGGCCAGCGCGGCGGCAGCGACGCACATCAGACGGGACTGGATGCGGTTTGCGGTATTGAGGTTCATCGTCTGTCTCCCGGATTCGGCCGGTGCGGCGCACCGGTCTCGACGGGTGTCACTGTGCGGCCGACGATGCCTTTAAGTCCTTCAATGGGCTGAATCAGGGGCTTAAACGTTCTGAGGCGGCCCGAGCGCCTTGAAATAGACCGTCGTTGCGCACAGCCCGCCGCCGGGCCAGAGCGCATACCCCGGGATGGTCCCGCAACGCTGCCAGCCCAGGCGTTCGTACAGACGAGCGGCGGCGCCGTCAGCCGTGTCCAGCACCAGCAGCGACCGGCCCGCGTCCCGCGCTGCCTGCTCGGCCGCCGTCATCAGGGCGGCGCCGATGCCGCGTCGGCGCGCGCTGCGATGCACCAGCATCTTGGACACCTCGCCCCGATGCGGCTGATTCTCGGCCTGTGCCCACACCAGCTGCACGGTGCCAATGATGCGTTGGTCGCCATCCTGCGCCACCAGCAGCACCCGGTCCAGGCGCGCCAGGCCGTCGGCAACGGCGCGCCAGAACGCCTCGGCCTTCAGAGGCGCCAGCGGGTGCATGAAGCTCACCGAGGCGCCGCCGTCGACGCAATCGATCAGCACATCGCACAGCTGGGCCAGATGAAGCGGATCGTCCAGCGAGTCCAGGCGCCGGACGCGGGCAGCCTCTGTCATACGGGGTTTTTCGCAGATGTCGGTACGCGGATCGTAATCAGTTCCGCGAGGCCGGCACGGGCGCGTCGCTCTCGCGCGGGGGATGCAGACGCAGGAAGGCGTCGGCGGCATCGCGCGCGCGCCGCCGCACTTCGCCCGGGCCGGGCCGGCCGGCCAGCCCCAGCATCAGGCCGACCATCAGGTCTTCCCACAGAAGCGCCATGAACTGCCTGGCCATCCGGTCCGGATCGGCGCCGTTCAGCAGACCGGCCGACTGCGCCTGTTCCAGGATTTCCTGCAGCGCCGTGCGCGCGGCCTTGCGTCCGAACACGTCGAGCGCCTGCGCCACTTCGGCCGACCGGTCGGCCTCAGCCACGGCCAGGCGGAACACCGCGATCACGTCGGGATCGCTGATCTCGGCCAGCAGCACCGACCCGAACGCGACCAGCGCCGCATGAAGGTCCCGGCGGTCGCGCACCGCGGGCCGCTCCGCCGGCAGCCGCATTCTCTTGGAGCGTTCGGCAATGCAGGCAACCAGCATCTGCTGCTTGCTGCCGAACAGCGCGTACAGCTCGCGCTTGGAGACCTTGGCGCGGGTGGCGATCTCCAGCGTGCTGGCCTGCGTGTAACCGTGTTCCGTGAACGCCGCGAAAGCGGCGCTCAGGATGCGGTCGCGGACGAACTGTCCGGCCGTGGTTTCCCCGCCCTTGCTGGCTTCCGACTTGACCCGGGCCAAGATCACCCCCTTGACATGGTACCGACCGGTACCGTAGGATGCGCCACGTTGGTACCAAACGGTACCACAGGTTCGAGTGGAGGTGAAGATGATGGCGACAGTGGATCCGACGACGCGCCAGGCGGGGCCCGCCGCGACGGCGACGGTGGTCCGCCTGGACCGGGTTACAAAGACATATCGCTCGGGCGCAGTCGATGTTCCCGCGGTCAAGGGCATCAGCCTGCAGATTCCGTACCACCGCTTCTCGGTCGTGATCGGTGCCTCCGGCAGCGGCAAGACGACGCTGTTGAACATCATCGGCTGCATCGATTCGCCCGGCAGCGGCACGGTCGAGGTGTGCGAGCAGAAGGTCGGCGAACTTGGCGATGAGGCCCTGTCCGACTTCCGCGCCCGCAACATCGGCTTCATCTTCCAGACCTTCAGCCTGGTGCCGGTTCTTTCCGCCTACGAGAACGTCGAGTACCCGCTGTTGCTGGTGAACATGCCGGCGGCCGAGCGGCGCGAGCGCACGCTGGCCATGCTGGAGGCGGTGGGCCTGACCGCGCACGCCCGGCGGCGCCCCAACGAGCTTTCAGGGGGACAGCGGCAGCGCGTTGCGATCGCGCGCGCGCTGGTCAAGGGTCCCCAGGTGGTGCTGGCGGACGAACCGACCGCCAACCTGGATTCGGCCACCGGCGCTTCGATCATCGAGCTGATGCGGCGCGTCCAGGAGCAGTCGCGCACCACCTTCATCTTTGCGACCCACGATCCTCAACTGATGTCGCACGCCGACGAGATCTATTCGATCCGGGACGGAGAGCTGATCGACCACCGCCATGGAGGGGCACGATGAACATGCTGCTGAAAATCGCATTCCGCAATCTGCTGCGCAACCTGCGTCGCTCGACGATGACGGGGTCGGCCGTGGCCGCCGGCGCGCTGGCGATGCTGCTGTTCGGCGGGTTCGCTTCGTACATTTTCGCGGGACTGGAGACCAACAATGTGCAGCGGATCGGCCATCTGACCGTATTCCGCGATGGGTACTTCCTGCTGGGCGCGGGCAATCCGGCCGCTTACGGGATCGACCACTACCAGGATGTGATGACGCTGATCGGCCGCGATCCGGTGCTCGGTCCGATGATCAACGTCATGACGCCGACCCAGTCGCTGGTGGGCATTGCCGGCAATTTCAGCGGCGAGGTGGACGCGTCCAAGACGTTCCTCGGCGTCGGCTTGATTCCGTCCGATCGGGAACGGATGCGGCAATGGGACGAATTCGGCGCCAGCCGGCGCTTCGAGGCCGACGCGAGGATGTCGGACAACGAGCCGGCGCGCGGATTGATCGGGGTCGGGCTGGCCCGCGTGCTGGGCCTGTGCGCTCCGCTCGGACTGCCGGGCTGCCCCCGGCTGCCGCCCGCTGACGCATCGTCGGCGCCCGGCGCGTCGGCCGTGCACCAGGACATTGCCGATCTGGCCGCGCACGATCTGGGCGGTGACCGTGCGGGCTCCAGGCAGATGCCCGAGATCGATCTTCTGGCGGCGACCAGCGGCGGTGCGCCCAACGTGGTCCGGCTCACGGTCAGCGGCGGCGAGCCGCAGGGCGTCAAGGAACTCGACGAGAACTACGTCGCGATGCCCCTGGCGCTCGCGCAGCAGCTGGTGTACGGCCGCGGAGAGCACAAGATAACCGGCATCCAGCTGCAGCTTCGCCGCAGCGAGGACCTGACGGCGGCGCGGGCCCGCCTGGCGGCCCTGTTCAGCCAGAACCATCTGAACCTGGACGTGCGCGACTTCGGGGAACTGACGCCGTTCTACGGACAGGTCGTGAAAATGTTCAGTTCGATTTTTCTGTTCATCGCACTGGTGATGGGCGTGATCGTGCTGTTCGCCGTCGTCAACACGATGACGATGAACGTGATGGAGCGGACCAACGAGATCGGAACGATCCGCGCGATGGGCGTGCGCCGTAGCGGGATCCGCTCGCAGTTCACGATCGAGGGTTCGCTGATCGGAGCCATCGGGGCCACCACCGGAGCGGTGCTTGCGCTGCTGGTGGCCGCGCTCATCAACCACGCCGGGCTGACGTGGATTCCGCCGGGCAATGTCAACGAAGTGCCGCTGCGCCTGGACGTGGCGGGCCGGCCGCTGCTGGTGATCGGAGCCTGGATCGGTCTGGCGCTGGTGGCTATGGTGGCGGCATTGCTTCCGGCCAACCGGGCGGCGCGGCTGCCGGTGGTCGATGCTTTGAGACACGTGTGAGGCAACCATGAACTGGCTTACCCGGATCGTTTTCAGTGCGCTGGCGCTGTTCGCTGCCGACGCGGCCCTCGCTCAGACGGCGCAGGAGATCGTCGCGGCAACGGACCGCGTGAGAAACCCCGACCAGCCCTTCCGCAGCGTGCTGACGCTCACCGAGTACGTCGGCGGCAAGGAACGGGATCACGACGTCCTGGCGGTCTACTCCAAGGTGGACCCGACCAGCGGGCAATTCCGCAACCTGGTGCAGTACCTGGAGCCGGCGCGCGATGCCGGCAAGCGGGTCCTGCTGGACGGCCATTCGCTGTGGTTCTTCGACCCGGACTCCAAGGTCAGCGTGCGCATCTCGCCGCAGCAGCGCCTGATCGGGCAGGCCGCGGTCGGCGACATCCTGACCGTGAACCTGTCGATCGACTACACCGCCAGCATGGTCGGGGTGGAAGCGATCGACGACGCAGCGCGAAAGTCGCGTCAATGCTGGCACCTGGAGCTGAAGGCCGCCAATGATCTGGCCACTTACAGCCGCGTCGAATACTGGGTCGAGCAGGGCAGCTTTTATCCGGTCAAAGGCAAGTTCTATTCGGACAGCGGTCGATTGCTGAAGATCGTGTACTTCCGCAATTTCTCGCAGCGCCTCGGCTCGATACGACCCGTCGAACAGATCATCATCGATGCGGTCGACACGTCGCTCGCCACCACGGCCGCCTTCGGCGAGTCCGCTTTCCGGGATGTTCCGGAAGGCTGGTTCCAGCGCGACTACCTGCCGCGCTTGCAGATCAAATGAGGGCGTGGGGCTGGCCGGCGTTGCTGCTGGCAGCGGCGCTGGGATGGGCAGTGGCGCGGGCCGACGAGCCGCCGGGCGAAAACAGGGATCTGGACCTGATCCCGAAGGCGGCCCAGACGCCGCAAGCTGCGGCGCCCGAGGCACCGGCCCCGGCCGGCACGACCCGGAAGCTGTACCTGGAGAACGCGTTCACTCAATCCTGGACGCGGGACGGTCTGCTGGTGCCGCTGCCGCCGCCGCGCCCCTCGGCCTGGCAGGAGCGGCTGCTGCTGGATGTGCGCGACGAATGGCGCGTGGGAAGCAACGTCGGTCTGACCTACAGCGGGCGCCTGAACCTGCGCGCCGAGGACGGGCTGGACTTTCCGAGTCACCAGAACGTCACCAACGATCTGCGCGAGGCGTACGCGAGCTGGGAGCCGTTCGAACGCACATTCGTGGACGCCGGCCGCATCAACCTGAAAAGCGGCGTCGCCCTGGGGTTCAATCCGACCGATTTCTTCAAGACCCGTGCGGTGGTCGAGCCGCTCTCGGTCGATCCGGTCGTGCTGCGCGAAGATCGTCTCGGCACGCTGATGGCGCGCGTGCAGCGGATCTGGGCCGGGGGTTCGTTCACAGCGGCCTACGCGCCCGAAGTCGCATCGATCAGCCCGATTTACAACGATTCCAACCTGCACAGCTTCGACCCGATGTTCGATCGGACCAACGCGCAGGACCGCTTCCTGTTGAAAGGCAGCGTCGACCTCGGAAGCAGCTTGAGCCCCGAATTGCTCGCCTATCACGACAACGGGCGCACCCGCTGGGGATTGAATCTGACCGAAAGCGTCGGCCAGAGTGTGGTGGCCTACGCCGAATGGTCGGGCGGGCGGCGCTCCAGCCTGATGGACGAGGCGCTGAGCTTCGGGCGTGCGAGCGGTACGCTGCCGGCTGGCGCGCCCAGCGTGCTGCCCAGTGACTCGCGGCAGCATTTCCGCAACGAGCTGGCGGCAGGCGCCTCGTACACGCCGAGCGAAACCAAGATCACCTTCAACCTCGAATACCATTTCAACGAGGCCGCTTTCTCGGGGCGGGACTGGAACAACTGGTTCCTGGCGGGCACCGGCACACGCAGGGGCTCGCCGGTTGCCGGCCAGCTCTGGTACATCCGCGGTTACGCGGCCGACCAGCAGGAGCCGGTCGGCCGCAATTCGATCTTCCTGCGCGCGGACTGGGTCGACGCCTTCGTTCCGAAGCTGGAGCTGACCGGCTTCGTCGACACCGATGTGGTGGACGGTTCGGCCCGGCTCCAGGTGACGGCCGATTACTACCTGTCGGACCACTGGACGATCGGTGGTCTGGTGCTGGCAGAACTGGGCGCCCGGCGCTCGGACTTCGGCAGCCTGGCGCAGGGCGGAAGCGTCCTCGCGAAGGTCGCGCGCTATTTCTGATCCGGCTCGGCGCGCGCCTCGTGCGTTTCGCCGGGTTTCTGGAGCTGCGCGCTCAGCAGCATGTGAAGCGCCGCCGCTAGCATGAGCACCGCCAGCACGCCTCCGAGGTACAGCATCGCGAACCAGCCGAGCCGCGACCACAGCGAAGAGCGCTCCGGCACGTCTTTCATCAGTGATAGCCCTCGTCGCCGTGACGCACTTTGCCGCGGAACACCCAGTAAGACAGCGCCGTGTAGGAAAGAATGATGGGCAGGATGATTGCCACACCGACGAGCGTGAAAATCTGACTTGAGCGGGGCGCCGAAGCAGCCCAGATGCTCAGGGTCGGCGGCACGATGTTCGGAAAGATGCTGATCAGCAAGCCACTGTAGCCGAGAAAAATGATAGCTTCCATCAAGATGAACGCGCGCGCCTCGTGGCCGGAATCCGCGGAGCGGAAGATGCCGATGACGCAGACCAGCACGAGCAGCGGTACCGGCGCAAAGTAAACGAAGTTGTGTCCGCCGAACCAACGTTGCGCGACGGTTGGTTGACCAAGCACGGTCCACAGGCTGATGACTCCAATGATTGCGAGCAGTACCAACGACGAGGGCTTCAGTAACGTCCGCATGCGCCGTTGTAGATCGCCATCGGTCTTCAAGACGAGCCAACCGCAGCCGAGCGTCGCGTAGGTGACCAGGAGTCCCAGCCCGCAGAACACCGAAAACGGCGACAGCCAGCCGAACGGGTCGCCAGCAAATCTGCCATCGACAATCTTGATGCCCTGCAGCAGCGTGCCGAGGATCATGCCCTGGCAGAACGTCGCCGCTCCCGATCCCATGATGAAGGCGAGATCCCAAAGGTTCCGCGTGCGCTGCGCCTTGGCGCGAATCTCGAACGCGACGCCGCGGAAAATCAGCCCGCAAAGCATCGCTATCACCGGAAGATAGACGGCCGGAAGCAACGTGGAGTATGCGACGGGAAATGCTCCGTAGAGGCAAGCGCCGCCGAACACGAGCCAAGTCTCGTTGCCGTCCCAGACCGGAGCGACCGTGTTCAGCATGACCTCTCGGTCGCCTTCGCGATCAAAGAACGGAAACAGAAGGCCAATACCGAGATCGAAACCATCCAGCAGCAGGTAGAGGAACACGCCGAGGCCGACGATGCCTGCCCATATGGTCGGAAGATCGATCGTCACGAGTGGCTCACTCGTCGATCGGATCGGTGGCGCGCGACATCGGTCGGCGGTCGAAGCGTGCAATGCCCTTGCCGAGGTCGCCCTGTACGTCGGCCGCCGGGTCGCCAGCATCCGGTCCCTTCGCCATCAGCTTCAACATGTAGTAGACGCCCGTGCCGAAGACGAGGAAATAGACAATGATGAACATCAACAGCGACGTCCCGACTTGTTGCGAAGACAAAGGCGAGGCGGCATCCGCGGTGCGCAGCACGCCGTAGACGACCCAGGGTTGGCGTCCAACTTCGGTGGTGATCCAGCCCGCGAGCAATGCGATCAGACCCGACGGCCCCATGGCCAGGGCGAAGCGTTGGAACCAGCGTGTGTCATGGAGTCTGTTGCGCAAGCGCAGCACCAGTCCGAGCACCCCGAGCAGGAGCATCAGCAGGCCCATGCCGACCATGATGCGGAAGCTCCAGAACACGATGGTCGAATCGGGGCGGTCCTCGGGTGCGAACTCCTTCAGGCCACGGATTTCGCCACTCCAGGTGTGCGTCAGGATCAGGCTGCCCAGATGGGGAATCGATAACGCGTATTTCGTTCGCTCCTGCTGCATGTCTGGCCACCCGACGAGATTCAGTGACGTGCCACCCTTCTCTGTTTCCCACAGGCCTTCGATCGCAGCGATCTTGGCCGGTTGGTGCTCGAGCGTATTGAGGCCGTGCGCGTCCCCAGCGATCATCTGGATCGGCGCGGCCACGAGGATCATGCCGACCGCCATCGAGAATGACTTCCTGATGCCCTCGCCGCTGCGGCCGTTGAGCAGGTGCCACGCGGCGCAGCCCGCCACGATGGTCGCTGCCACAATGAAGGCCGCAAGCGACATATGAACGAGGCGGAACGGGAACGATGGATTGAAGACGATTTTCAGCCAGTCGAGCGGCACGACGGTGCCGTCCACGATGTTGAAGCCTTGAGGCGTCTGCATCCAACTGTTCGAAGCAAGGATCCAGAACGCCGAGAACAACGTACCCAGCGCGACCATGGCCGTGGCGAGAAAATGCAGGCGTACACCGACGCGCTTCCAGCCGAACAGCATGATGCCGAGGAAACCGGCTTCGAGGAAGAACGCTGTCAAGACCTCGTAGGTGAGCAGCGGTCCGTTGACGGAGCCGGCGACGCGGGAGAAGCCGGCCCAGTTTGCGCCGAACTCGTAGCTCATCACGACACCGGAGACGACGCCCATGCCGAAACCGACTGCGAAAATCTTCGACCAGAAGAAAAAGAGTTGGCGATAAACCGACTTGCCGGTTCGCAGCCACAGGCCCTCGAGCACGGCGAGATAGTTCGCGAGGCCGATGCTGATCGCGGGGAAGATGATGTGGGCCGAGATCGTGAACGCGAATTGCAGCCGCGCGAGTACCAGGGCGTCACTCGTCTCGGGCATCAGACTCGCACTCCTCTCCCAACCGCACCGCGCAGGCGCCATCGAGATTCTGCGCGTCTTCCACACGTCACGCAGGCCGCCACAGGCCCCTCTCTAGGGAATCGGGCTGATCGATACGCCGACGCCCTGTATCGGGCCGAGCGGATTGTGCGTGACCTGCTCATTCCTGACGTTCGGCTGCCCGCCCGCCAGCGCGAACACGGCCATGTCGTCGACGAAGACGATCAGCCCGCTGAAGGTCCAGCCGGTGGTGAGCGTACGCCGGCGAAAGTTCAGAAGGTCCAGCCAGAAGCTTCCGATGCGCTTGGTGTCCGTCTGGTGAACCTCGATCGCGTATGCGGTACAACGCTTGCCGGCATTGAGGCAATCGGCAATGCCGCGCTCCAGGTGCTCGGGCGGAACGGCGGCCACGGCATTGAATCGCTGCAGCAGGTCCGTGTAACTGAGGATCGTGATCGAATGGTTGACGCTGGGATCGATTTTCCGGTCGCCGAGGTCCTGGCGCGTGGTCTGGTAAGGCACGATGTGGTCGATCGCGGTGTAAGCGTCCTCGTAACTGGACCATGGTTGAATCGTATGGTCGACGCCGGAGGGCAGCAGGGTCTTGCAGCCTGCCGGAGCCGCCAGCAGCGGCACCAGCAGCGCCAGCGTCGGGATGCGGGCTCGCGGCCTCGCCGGTCGCAACGGGTGCTCGTCGGTGGCCGCGGCGCGCTGGTCGTCCATGCGTGCTCCGAAGATAGCGGTCTTGCGCCGCAGCTTAACGTGCGCGCCGCAGTCGGGCGAGCATTGGCGCAGCGGCGGCATGGCCGCGAAGGGCACGCGCTCTCGGTTATCGTAGCGGGCACGATGCTTCTGGCGGATGGACGCAGGATCGGATGCCTGGAAGTCGGAAGGGCCGACGGTCTTCCGATCTTCCATTGTCATGGCAACGGCTCGTCGCGCCTGGAAGTGGTGCTGTTGGCCGATCTGGCGAGCGCGGCGGGCGTGCGCCTGATCGGACTGGATCGGCCCGGCGTTGGCCATTCGGACCCGGCGCCGGGACGCACGCTGATCGACTGGCCGGACGACGTTGCTCAGGTCGCCGACCGACTGCAGATCGAGCGCTTCGGGATCGAGGGCGTGTCCGCCGGCGGCGCCTACGCGCTCGCCTGCGCCGACCGGATGGCCGATCGGCTCACGGGATGCGCGCTGGTGAGCTCGATGTGTCCACCCGAACTGTTGCAACAGGCTGCGCCGGTCTGGATGGGCGGGGCCTGCTGGATGGCCCGGCATTTTCCCGAGGTGGTCCGCGCCGCCATGCGGGCGGCCCTGCCCGATTCGCTGTCCGGTGAGGCCGGAGCGGACCGGCGCCTGCTTCGAATCGCCTCGGTGCTGGGCAGACCCGACCGGGACGTGCTGCACCGGGCCGGCGTCAGGAAGGCGCTGGCGCGCTCGATGCTCGAGGGCCGCCGCCAGGGCCCGGCGGCCAGCCGCAACGAGATCCTGGCGTTGCTGTGCAACTGGAACCTGCGCATCGAGCAGATCGCGTTGCGCCGGATCTTTCTGTGGCACGGCCAGCGCGATCGCCTGGTCCCGATCGGACCGGCCCGGCTGCTGGCCGGCAGGCTGCCGCATTGCACGGCGGTGTTTTACGCCGATGAAGGTCACTTTTCGACGCTGGCGAACCACGCGCAGGACGTGTTCGCCGCGCTGGGCGGTTGATCTGGTCGCCGCAGCGGGCATCGCGGCCGTGGCTCTGCTGGGCCTGCTGGTACTGGTCTACCTGCGGCAGGAAGCGCTGATATTTTTCCCGCAGCCACTTACGGCCGATTACGACTTCGCATTGCCGGGAGTCGACGAAGTCCGGATCCCGGTTGACGGAGCCACCCTCTCGGCCCTGCATCTGACGCTGCCGCAGCCCAAGGGTCTGGTGTTTTTTCTGCACGGCAATGCCGGCAACCTGACCGACTGGTTCGTCGACACGCCGTTTTACTGGGCCACCAACGTGGATGTCTTCATGATCGACTACCGGGGCTACGGCAAGAGCACCGGGCGAATCCAGAGCGAGGCCCAGTTGCACCAGGATGTGGCCGCCGCATGGCGCCACATCGCGCCCCGCTACCAGGGTCGGCGCAAGATCATCTACGGTCGCTCGCTCGGCACTGCGCTGGCAGCGCGCCTGGCCGCTCAGGTGCAGCCCGATTTGACCGTGCTGGTTTCACCGTACTGGAGCCTGGTCGAGCTCGCTCACCTGCACTACCCCATCTTGCCGGCGGCGTTGCTGCGTTACCCGTTGAAGACGTTCGAGGACATCGGCCGGATCGAGGGCCCGGTTCTGATGATTCACGGTGAGCAGGATGCGCTGATACCGTTCGACCACAGCGTCCGTTTGCTGGCGCTGGCTCGCCACGCCGAGCTGGTGCGGATCAACGACGGCGGCCACAACGACCTGCAGGAATTCGATTCGTACACGCGCGCCATCGCCGAGGCCATCGGTCGCCTCTAGGTCGCACTGAGCCCTGCGCGTGCCCTGCAAGATCGGCCGAACGGTCTAGGGGCCTCGACCCTGTCCGTCGAAAGGACTCCCACAAAGGAAGTAGCGCGCTTAATGTTGATACCAACAATGCGGCGCTATAAAGCGTGCAGCGAGTCCGACAGCGTGCGCCTGCGATCGGGCTGTCCGAGCGCGCCGGCTCGGCGGCGCGATTGGTCGAATCGGTCCGAAAACCATCCGCTTTCCTGGGGAAGCCGGCTCTGGGCTGGCGCTATTACATGTTGAGTGGATTGAGGAGCACCGCCCGAGGCACCCTTGCTGCAGCCCCCAGTACGGCCGCAGGCGTGCAGCCCGGCCAGTGGTGCAGCCGCGAGGAAGCCATCATGGGCACTGCGGTGCGGGTCGAACTGTGGAGCGCGGATCGAGCCGCCGGCGAGTCCGCGATCGAGGCCGTGATGGAGCAAATGCACCACATCGACGAAACGATGAGTCCGTTCAAACCGGATTCGGAGCTGTCGCGCATCAATCGGGAAGCCTCGAGGCGGCCGGTGCCGCTCAGCGCGCCGATGTACGACATCATCGCTCGTTCGGTCGGGTTTTCCGAACTGTCGGGTGGCGCATTCGACATCACGTACGCCGCTGTCGGGCATCTGTACGACTACCGCCTCGGGAGCCGGCCGACCGAGCAGGAGCTGCAGCGCGCCAGGGCGTGCATCGGCTACCGCAATTTGCAGCTGGACCCGGACGCGAGCACGGTTCGCTTTGCGCAACCCGGAGTACGGATCGATCTGGGCGGCATCGCCAAGGGCCTGGCGGTGGACGACGGCGCCGCGATCCTTGCCGACCGCGGCATCCGGCACGCCATCGTCACCGCGGGCGGTGACAGCCGCATCCTGGGCGACCGGCGCGGCAGGCCGTGGACTGTCGGGATTCGCGACCCGCGCAGGGCCGGCCAGATGGTGGCCGTGCTGCCGCTGCAGGACGTGGCCCTGTCGACGTCAGGGGACTACGAGCGTTATTTCGAGGCGGACGGGGTTCGTTATCACCATGTGATCGACCCCGCCACGGGCCGATCGCCGGCCGCTGTGCGCAGCGTGACGGTGATCGCGCCGGATGGGCTCACGAGCGAGGCGCTGACGAAAAGCGTTTTCGTGATGGGTGTGGACAAGGGCATGCGCTTGATCGACTCGCTCGACGGGGTCGACGCCGTGGTGGTGGACGCGGCCGGTGCTCTGCATTACTCGTCGGGGTTGCTGGATGGGGGCCGTTTCTCGAAGGATCGGTAGCAGGAGGCAAAGATGGCAGTTCACACAGAAGACACTTCCCGGTTCGCCGTCTGGACGGCGCTCGCCTCGAGCATCGCGCTGGCGGCCTGCATGTCGGGCTCGACCTCCGATTCCGGATCGACCACCGTGGCGGGAGACGTTCCGATCGCGTACGCGATGCGGGCCGGCACCGTCACCCTCAATCCGCTCACCGCCAATCCGTTTGCCCCGGGGGGCGACTTGATGATCCGGGAAAAGTCCTCGCCCAGCGCCCCCGAGCACAACATCACGGCGCAGTTCACCCAGGGCAAGGGCGACGTGACCGACCCGTCGGTGTCGTACGACGGCAAGAAGATCGTGTTCGCGATGAATTGCCCGGCCTCGAACACGTCCAAGATCGGCAATCAGCCCGCGTGCACCGGTCACTGGAACATCTGGGAATACGACATGACGACCGGCGGACTCACCAACGGGTCGTTTCGCCGCATCACCAGCTCCTCCGGCGACGACGTCGCCCCCGGCTACCTGCCGGGAGGCGCCGGTTTCGTGTTCGCCTCGAATCGGCAAACCGCGTCGTATCCGAACCAGGCCCTGGGTCACAGCTATTTCGCGCTGGACGAATACGAGCGCGAGCAGGTTTCCAATCTGCACACGATGGATCTGAACGGCGGCAACATCCAGCAGATATCGTTCAACCAGAGCCACGACCGCAACCCGGTGGTGCGCCCCGACGGCACCATCATGTACTCGCGCTGGGACCACGTGGGCGACCGCAACCGCTTCACGGTGTTCACGACCAAACCGGACGGTACGGGCCTGTTCGTCCTGTACGGTGCGCACAACGATGCCAACAGCTTCCTGCACCCGCGCGACATGGATCCGAACGGACCCTACAAGGGGTATATCGCGACCGACGCGATGCCGCTGGACCGCACCCAGGAGGGCGGCGCGCTGATGTTCATCAACGCGGCCGATTACACCGAACAGAACACGCCGGCCAACTCGGCCGTTCCGGCGCAGGGCGGCCAGACCCAGCCGACGGCGCAGGCGCTGAACTTCGGTGGCGGGGTTTCCCAGTACGGGCGCATCACGAGTCCTTACCCGCTGCTGGACGGCACCAACCGCGTGCTGCTGGCCTATGCGCCGTGCGAGGTCACGAACAACGGGGTGGTCGTTTCGTGCGCGACCCTGACGGCCGCCGAAATGGCGCGCCTGAGCATGGAGAACCGGCTGATCGCTGACATCCAGGCCGATCCGATTCAGAACAACGTGCACCCGTCGTACGCGATCTACATGTTCGATCCGAACGCCCAGACGTTCCTGATCGTGGCGGCGCCTCCGACCGGGTTCCTGTACACGCATCCAGTGCCGATCATGGCGAGCAAGGAGCCTGCGTCGGCATCGCCGACGCTGCTGGATTCGTCGCTGCCGGCCGGTTACGGCCTGCTCGACGTGCAAAGCGTGTACGACACCGACGGCCTCGGACGGATGGGCGACCCGGTGCTGAGCCCGACCGACCTGCAGTCCGGTTGCACCACGGCGATCGCCAAGACGACTCCGCTCGACCCGCTCGATACGCGCCCGATGATCGCGGACCTGGTGAAAATCAAGGATCCGGCCAATGCTGCGTACCGGTGCGCACCGGTGCGCTTCGTGCGCGTTGTGCGCGCAGTGGCGCCGCCGAGCGGCGCGACGGGTACGCGGCAGGCCATCGGGGACACGGAATTCGAGATGCAGCAGCTGCTCGGCTACGCGCCGGTGCAACCGGACGGATCGTTCACCCTGCTGGTTCCGGCCGACACGCCGATCGGGCTGCAGTTGCTCGATTCGCAGGGCCGGGCTTTTCAGATGCACACCAATTGGATCCAGGTGCGTGCGGCGAGCATCGCGCATGCGACGGCTGCCACAGTCCGCGCAAAGGCGCCGCGATCAACACGGGCACGGTCGCCAACGCCGTTCCCGCTGCCTGGCTGCCTTCGATGGCGAGCCAGCACCAGGCCGGCGATACGATGGCGTTGACGTTGAGCCGGGTCGACCCGACCACGCTGAGCTATATGCCGGATCCGGTCTACACGGACGTGTGGGCGGGCGCGAGTCAGGCGCGCGCGTCGATCGCGATCAAATATACGGGCAACGCCCTCAGCTCCGACAACCTGGTCGCTCCCGAAGTGGCACCGACCAACGGGGTCATCAACTACCCCGACCACATCCAGCCGATTTGGGAGCTCAACCGCGGCGCCAGCACCTGCACCAACTGTCACAACGCCACCGATCCGATCGGACTTGACCTGACCCGCACGACCGCGGGAACCGGGCGCATGGCCTCGTACGAAGCGCTGCTGGTGGGCACTCCGATGCTCAACCCGACCACCGGGCTGCCGGTCACCCAGATCCAGGACGGCGTGCTGGTGGTCCAGCGCAATCCGGCTCTGGTGATCCCGACCGGCAGCGAGGGCGACGTGGTCGGCGTGGCACGCAAGAGCCGGCTGACCGAGATCCTGTCGGGCCAGAGCCTGATGACCGATGCGGCCTCGCAGGCCGCGCACCCGAACCCGCCGGCGGGCGCACCGAACCATGCCACAATGCTGAACGCCGCCGAAAAGCGATTGCTGGTGGAGTGGATGGATCTGGCGGCCAAGTACTATAACGATCCGTTCAACGGGTCCAACGGGATGCGCACGGTCAACTCGCTCAGTCAGGCGACGTTCACCGCGCAGGTCGAGCCGATCCTGATGAAGACGTGTGCGGCCAATTGCCACCAGGGGGTCGGAAGCAACCAGTTGCCGCCGCCGGGCACGTCCTTCGTCGACAACAAGCTGGTACTGACCGGGACGGCGAGCAGCGATTTCAATGTGGTCCTGACGTTGATCACCAACACCTGCAGTCCGGCCACCAACCTGCTGCTGAGCATGCCGTCGACCATTCCGCACCCGCCGGGGGCGACCAACCAGACGGCGGCCGTCCTGCCCACCGCCGGCGCCGACTACGCGACGATCGCGAGCTGGATCCAGGCCGGTTGCGTTCCGTGACGAAGAGGGCCGGACGACACCCAAGGAGTGCACGCGCCGCAGCCGGTTGCGCGTTGATGTCCCTGGCCGCCTGCGGAGGCGGCACTGTCAGCGACCCGCCGCTTTCGGGGGCGCAGGCGTTGGCGTTCGCCTATTTCCAGAAATGCGTGAATCCGATTTTTGTGACTCCGTTGCAGGTCGCGGTGGGTGGAACGACCACCACCAAGACCTGCGCGGCGGCAGCGTGTCATGCCAGCGCGACGGGCGCCGGCGGGGCATTCCGTATCATTGCGACCGCCCAACCGGTGGACCTGTCCAACGCGGCCAACACGCCCGCAGTGATCCGCACCTCCGACATGTACAAGAACTTCACCTCGGCGCAGGGTGAGACCGTGATCGCTTCGCCGTCCCAGAGTCTTCTGCTGAACAAGCCGCTGGTGCGCAACGTGTTCCACGGCGGCGGGGTGGTTTTTGCGAGCACCAGCGACTCGAACGTGAGACTGATCGAGTACTGGATCGCCAATCCGGTTCCCCAGGGCCAGGACGAATTCAGCACCGCAATTTACTCGACGATGTTCTCGCCGGCGTTCAACCCCAGCAGTCCGAATAGCAGCACGTGCAACAGCTTTTGACTGCTGTGGCGGCCGCCTTGAATTCCAGAGACCGGTTGCTGACGGGACTCGTCGCCTTGTCGCTGGCGCTGTGGGCGGCTGCGGCCGCTGCGGGCGAAAAGGTGCAGGTGACCGACCCGTACATCGAGCTGCGCACCGGTCCTGGCCGGGGCTATCCGATCTTCTATGTGGCCGAACGCGACGAATGGATCGAAATCGAGGTGAGTCACACCGACTGGTTCCAGGTGCGCACGTCCAACGGCAAGGAGGGCTGGGTGCAGCGCGCGCAGCTCGAGACGACGCTCACTCAAATTGGTACGCCCACCCGCTTTCGCGACATCTTCGTGGACGACTACCTGCATCGGCGGCTGGAGTTGGGCGCCGCTTACGGCCACTTCAAGTCCGACCCGATGCAGAAGGTATGGGTGAGCTACAACTTCACCGATACGCTGGCGCTCGAGGCCACCGGCGGCCAGGTGCAGGGCGCGTTCTCCGGCACCGACTTCTGGCACGTCAGCCTGCTGGTGGAGCCCTGGTCGGACTGGCGGCTGGCGCCGTACGTCGGGGTCGGCCTGGGGCGGATGAGCAACATCCCGAACGCGAGCCTGGTGGCGGCCGCCAAGTCCAGCGCCAACCTGGCCGATGCAACGGTCGGGCTGCGACTGCATCTGGCCGACCGGTTCATCGCGCGCCTGGACTTCACGCAGTACCTGGCGTACATCGCGGACAACCGCACCGATCAGTATCGCGCGGTCACGATCGGGCTCGGCTTCTTCTTCTGAACATTCGCGAGCGACCCATGCGCAACCCTGCATCCTGGAAGTTACTGCTGCTGGCGGCGTTCGGCCTGTGCCCGCTGGCCCACGCGGCCGATCAGCAGGCGGTCGACGAGCCGCCCAGACCGCCCGCGTCCGACCAGCAGGTGATCCAGCCGGAGCTGGACCTGCGCCCGGTGAAGGTGCTGCACATCCCCTCGAACGATTTCGAGCTCGGACTGTTCACGGGCGTCTATTCCACCCAGTATCTCGGCACCGATCTGGTGGGGGGAGTGCGGCTCGGCTATCACATCACCGAGGACTTCTTCGCGGAGGCGATGTACGGCAACACGCGCGTGACGGACGACGTCTTCCGCCAGATCCTGCCGAGCGGGCTGTTCCCCAACAAGGAAGAGAAGCTCAGTTATTACAACATGTCCTTCGGCTTCAACGTCCTTCCGGGCGAAGTATTCTTCTGGAGGAGCACGGCGAGGCCATCCGCCCTGTACCTGATCGCGGGACTGGGGAGCACGAAAGTGTTCGACCAGCGCCACTTCACGGCGAACGTCGGTTTCGGCGTTCGCGCGTGGCTGTCCAACTGGGCCTCGCTCCAGGTGGACATGCGGGACCACATTTTTTCGCTCGACATACTGGGACAGCAAAGGTCGACACAGAACCTGGAATTCACCGGCGGGATCACCTTGTTCTTCTGACTATAGGAACGCCGCACATGAACTTGCGATTGTTTTCATCCGGGCCGCGCACCGCGGCGATCATCGCGGTCTGGCTGGCCGCATCGGCCAGCCTGCCGGCCGCTGCCGCAATGACGCCCGGACCGGCGCCGGATTTCACGCTGCACAGCATGGCCGGCTCGAACCTGCGCCTGCAGGAGCAGCGCGGTCAGGTCGTGATGCTGAACTTCTGGGCCAGCTGGTGCGGCCCCTGCCGGGTGGAGATGCCGCGCCTGAACCGGCTGTACCAGAAGTATCACGCCTCCGGTTTCCAGCTGCTCGGAGTCAACGTCGACGACGACATCCGCAACGCGGTCGGCGCCTCGTCCAAGCTGGGGCTGCAGTTCCCGGTGCTTCTGGATACCGAAAAGACGGTCAGCCGCCTGTACGACCTGAGCACGATGCCGTCAACGGTGCTGATCGACCGGGACGGGCGCGTGCGGTACGTCCATCTGGGCTACAAGGACGGCTACGAGCAGACCTACGAAGAGCAGATCCGGGAGTTGCTCAGGGAATGAACGCGCATCGGACACTTGCGACGGGCCTGATGGCCGCTGCCGCGCTGTTGGCGGGCTGCGGCATCCAGCCGTGGGTGAAGCCGTACGAACGTGAACGGCTGGCCGATCCGATGATGAAGTTCGCAGGCGAACCGCTGGCCGACAAGCACCGGGAGCATGTCTTCGACGTGCGGGAGGCTGCCCACGGCGCAACCGGCGTGCAGGGAGGCGGCTGTGGCTGCAACTAGGGGCGGGCGGGCGCCGGCGCTGCCCGGCAGCCCGGGCATGCGCCCGCTGCTGGCGGTCGCGGGACGTTGCATCCGCGCCCTGATCGGAACGGACGATCGGACGGCGTGCGCCGACGGTGCGCGGCTTGCCGGGCTTGTGGGCGGGGTGCTGGCCGCCGCCGGCGCGAAAGGCGCCGACCTGCCGGAAGATCGGGCCGACACGATGTTCCACCTGTACGACGGCGGCGGGGTCACGGCGCTCGGACCGGCCGTGCTGATCCGCAAGAGCCTGTTCGATCGCGTGTCGGTGACCGGATCCTATTATGTCGATATGGTCAGTAACGCCTCGATCGACGTGGTGACCACCGCGAGCCCCTATCATGAGACTCGCAAGGAAGCCGGGCTCGGTCTGGACTATGTCTACCACGACGCGCGCATCAGCCTGTCGGGCACACACAGCAAGGAGCCGGACTACACGGCCGACAGCACGAGCGTCGACGTAACGCAGGACGTGTTCGGCGGGATGACGACCGTCAGCTTGGGCTACACGCGTGGATGGGACACGGTGGGCAAGCACGGTTCTCCCACATTCTCGGCTCAAGCGAACCACTGGCAGTACCGGTTCGGGGTCACGCAGATACTGACGCCGCGCTGGCTGATGAGCCTGAACCTGGAGTCGGTCTCGGACAGCGGATATCTGCAGAGCCCGTACCGGGTTGCGCGCGTGTTCGGCGCCGCCGTACCGGAGCGCGATCCCACGACGCGCACCGGCCGCGCGGTGCTGCTGCGAGCGGTCGGCGACATCGGATCGCGCAGCGCGGTACACGTCCAGTACCGGTATTTCTGGGATACCTGGAACATCAGCGCCCACACCGCCGAACTGGGCTATAGCCGGCACGTCGGTGAGCGCTGGCTGGCCGACGCGTATTTTCGGTATTACAGGCAGGATCATGCTCTTTTTTACAGCGACAATTTCAGGGCGGAAGAGACCTACATGTCGCGCAACCGCCAGCTCGGCACCTTCTGGGACGCGGGGCCGGGTTTGAAGACGTCCTACGCGGTTGGACGCTTCGCTTCGCGCTTCGACGTCAAGGTCAACGCGGCGTATCAGTGGCTGCGCTTCCAGTACAGCGATTTCACCGACATTCGCACCGGCAAGCTGTATTCGTTCAATGCGAGCGTGCTGGAATTCCAGGTGTCGGCGACGTACTAAGAGAAGGCTGGTTACGATGATGAACGGATTGCTTCGTGTGCTTTCAGCCCGGGGCGGCCGCAGGTCCGCCGCCTCGATCGCTGCCGCAGCATCGCTGGTGGCCGGATGCATCGTGAGCATGGCGGCGGCGTACGGTGCCGACGAGCCGGCGGCGCCTGCAACGGCGCCCGCACCGGCGGCGCCGGATGCCTCGAAACCGGCGCCTGCGGGGCCTGACAGCGTGGCGCCTGCACTGGCGGCGCCGCCGGCGAGCGAGTTTTCCAACCTGGACGGTCGCATCCAGGACACCAAGAGCGAGGTGATCCAGCTCAATCGCGACCTGATGGTGCTCGAGGAGGAGCTGCTGTTTCCGGCCAGTACGCAGGTGGCGGTGTTCGTCTCGATGGACGTCGGCAAGTTGTTCGAACTGGACTCGGTGCAGCTGAAGCTCGACAACAAAGAAGTGGCCACCTACCTGTACACGCCCTCCGAGGTGCAGGCACTGCACCGCGGCGGCGTGCAGCGCATCTACCTGGGCAACCTGAAAGCAGGCAGTCACGAGCTGGTCGCGTTCTTCACCGGTGGTGGGCCGCACCGGCGCGACTACAAGCGCGGCACGACCATCAAGTTCGACAAGGGAACCGACCCGAAGTACATCGAGCTGCGGATCAAGGACTCGACCGGCAAGCAGCAGCCCGAGTTCGACGTAAAGGTCTGGCAGTAAGTTAGGTGGAAATGACCCTATGGGCCCCTCACCCCCGGCCCCTCTCCCCAAGGGGAGAGGGGTGAGCGACTATCCGAGCTGGCCTACCCCCCTTGCTGCCAACGGTCGAGGAGAGGGGTGGGCGACCATCGGAGCTGGCTGCTCCCTTCGTGGAGGAGATGAGTCTTGATGCGCTTCTTGGCCTTCATGCGCACCGGTGGATGGCTGGCTGTTGGCCTGGCGGCGGCGCTGGCCGTCTGCGCGCCGGCGACGGCGAAGAAGCCGCCGCGGCATGTGGTCAAGGATCCCTATTACGGCGACAGCCTGTTCTACTTCTTTCAGCAGCGCTACTTCACGTCGGTCACGGACCTGATGGTGTCGCAGCACTTCGAGCGCCTGAAGCATCACGCCGATGAGGCCGAGCTGCTGCGCGGGGGGCTGTACCTGTCGTACGGGATGCACCGCGAAGCCGGCGACATCTTTGCGCAGCTGATTCAAAAAGGCGCCAAGCCCGAGGTGCGCGATCGCGCCTGGTATTACCTGGCCAAGATCCGATACCAGCGCGATCTGCCGGGCCAGGCCGAGGAGGCGCTCAGCCACATCGGCGACCGCCTGCCGCCCGAGCTCGAAGAGGACCGGATCCTGCTGCAGGCCAATTTGCTGATGGCGCGCCACGACTACGCCGATGCGGCGCGCTATCTGAGAAAGCTGGCCGACGACCCGGACGCCGACGTCTACATCCGTTACAACCTGGGCGTTGCGCTGATCAAGAACGGCGACGTCGATCCGGGCACGGCGCTGCTGGACCAGATCGGGCAGGCGCCGGCCGAAACTGAAGAGCTGCTCAGCCTGCGTGACAAGGCCAATGTCGCTCTCGGGTTCACGGCGCTGCAGAACAGCGAACCGGAGCGCGCCAGGACGTACCTGGAGCGGGTCCGGCTGTCGGGCATGCTGGCGAACAAGGCGCTGCTGGGGTTTGGCTGGGCGGCCGCATCGCTGAAGCAGCCGAAGGATGCGCTGGTGCCCTGGACCGAGCTGGCCAAGCGCGACACGGCCGATGCGGCCGTGCTGGAGGCGAAGCTCGCGGTGCCGTACGCGATGAGCGAGCTGGGCGCGTACGCGCAGTCGCTCGAGCTGTACAACGATGCGATCGGCGTGTTCGGGCGCGAGCGCGTGCGGCTGGATGAGTCGATTGCCGCGATTCGCGCCGGCAAGCTGGTCGAAGGCCTGCTCGAGCGCAACCCGGGCGAGGAGATGGGCTGGTTCTGGAGCATCGACCGGCTGCCGGCTTTGCCGCACCCGCAGCACCTGACGGCTGTGCTGGCGCAGCACGATTTCCAGGAGGCCTTCAAGAACTATCGCGACCTGCTGTTCCTGTCGAAGAATCTGCAGCAGTGGCAGGACAACCTGGGCATTTACGCAGACATGCTGGCCAATCGGGCGCAGGCCTACTCTGCGCGAGTGCCCCGCGTCCGTGCGCGGGCGAGCGCCCTGGGGCTGGATGCGCTGGAACAGCACCGGATGGATCTGACGCGCGAGCTGACCTGGGCCGAAGCGCAGTCCAATGTGTACGCGCTCGCGGACCCGAAGGAGCACGCACTGGGCGAGCGCCTGGCGCGGGTGCGCTCGGCGCTGGATCAGGCGGGCGACGACCCGCAGCTGGATCCCGAGCGCGAGCGCTACCGCCGCGCGGCGGGGCTGCTCACCTGGCGGCTGACGCAGGAGTTTCCGGTGCATCTGTGGGAGGCCAAGAAGCGCCTCAGGGAACTGGACGGGGAACTGGGCCAGGCGCGTGACCGCGACAACGCGCTGGCGCAGGCGCAGCGCGAGGAGCCGGCCCACTTCCAGCAGTTCTCCCAGCGGATCGCCCAGCTCGACTGGCGCATCCGCTCGCTGCAGCCGCACCTGGCGGAACTGGTCCGCGACCAGCAGCAATATATCCAGGAGCTGGCCGTGGCGGAGCTGCAGCGCCAGAAGGATCGGCTGGCAAATTACTCCACGCAGGCGCGCTTTGCGGTGGCGCGGATCTACGATCGCGCCAACGTGGGAAAGGCGGCGAACGTTCAGCCGGGTGAAACCGGGCACGCGCCATGAACCTTCATTCTCGCCGCCAGCGCGATTGCATGCGATGGTCCAACCGGCTGGCCTGGGTGCTCGCCGGTGCGCTGTGCGGATGCGCCGCGCCGCAGAAGCCGGAGCCGGCGACGTTGAAGAGCCTGCAGAGCCGGCAGATCGAGGTGGTTCCGGATCAGAACGTCGAGGGCAGCCAGGAGCGCACCATTGCGGCCTATCAGGAGTTCCTGAAGTCGGCGCCGAACGATCCGCAGCGGCCCGAGGCGATGCGCCGCCTGGGCGACCTGGAGATGGATCTGGCCGACGTGAGAGGCGCGGCGCCCCAGACGAGCGACCGCGCTCCCGACTACCAGGGCGCGGTCAAGTTGTACCAGGAGTACTTGAAGAATTTCCCGAAGGACTCGGGCAACGACAAGGTGCTCTACCAGATGGCGCGCGCCTACGAGCAGATCGGCGACCTGGAGACCGCGCTGAAGACGCTGGACCGTCTCGTCAAGCAGTACCCGAATACGCGCTATCGCGACGAGGCGCAGTTCCGCCGCGGCGAGACGCTGTTCACCATGCGCGACTACGCCAGTGCCGAAATCGCGTACGAGACGGTATTGCGCGGCGATCCGTCCTCGCCCTACTACGAGCGTTCGCTGTACATGCAGGGCTGGTCGATCTACAAGCAGGGCCGGCTGGAGGAGGCGCTGAGGTCGTTTTTCGGCGTGCTCGATCTGAAATTGGCGGGACGCGGCGACGCCGCGAGCCTGCAGGACATCTCCGGCCTGACCCGCGGCGACCGCGAGCTGGTGGAGGACACGTTCCGCGTGACCAGCCTGAGCCTGGAGAGCCTGCAGGGCGCCGAGTCGATTCCCGCCTACATGACCACCCCGGTGCGGCATGAATACGAGTTCCGCGTCTACGAGCAGCTCGCCGAGCTGTATATCAAGCAGCAGCGCTTCAAGGACGCCGCCGACGCGTTCAGCGCGTTCACACACCGCTACCCGCTGCATCCGCAGGCGCCGCTGCTGCAGGCCCGCGTGATCGAGGTCTACCAGAAGACGGGCTTCGCCACGCTGGCGGTGGCGGCCAAGAAGGACTACGTGGCGCAGTATGGCGCGCGCAGCCAGTTCCGCCAGGCCAACCCGAGGGACTGGGAGCAGCGCGTGCAGCCGATCGTAAAGGCGGACCTGGCGGAGTTGGCGCGCCAGTATCACGCCAGCGCGCAGAAGAGCAAGAAGAGCGAGGACTACCAGGAGGCGGTGCGCTGGTACCGCGACTACCTCGAATCGTTCCCGTCCGATCCGCAGGCGGCGCAGAACAACTTCCTGCTGGCCGAGTTGCTGTTCGAGGACAAGCGTTTTGCGGAGGCGGCGCCGGAATACGAAAAAGCCGCCTACCAGTACCCGCACCACGAGAAGAGCGCCGACGCCGGATACGCCGCGCTGCTCGCCTATGTGGAGCTGGAGAAAACGACGGCGCCGGGCGAGGCGCTCAAAAGGATGCAGCTGGCCCGGATCGACAGCGCGCTGCGGTTCGCGCGCACCTTTCCGGACGACGCGCGCGCCGGCGCGGTGCTCGCCGATGCGGCCGACAAGTTGTACACGCTGCATGACCTGGACCGGGCGCAATCGGTCGCGCAGCAGGTGGTGGCACTGAAGCCGCCGGCGGCGCCGGCCCAGCGCCGCGTCGCCTGGACCGTGATCGCTCACAGCGCCTTCGAGCGGGGCGAGTTCGACCACGCGGAACAGGCCTATGGCGAGGTGCTGGCGGTGACCCCGGACGGCGATCCGGCCCGCAAGGAGCTCACCGAGCGGATGGCGGCCTCGATCTACAAGCAGGCCGAGCAGTCGCGCGACAAGGGTGACCTGAAAGCGGCGGTACAGCTTTTCGAGCGCGTCGGCACGGCCGCCCCGCAGTCGCCGGTGCGGACCACCGCCCAGTACGACGCGGCGGCGGCGCAGATCGCCCTGAAGGATTGGGACGCGGCGGCCCACACGCTGGAGGATTTCCGCCGGCGCTATCCCGACCACCCGCTGCAGCCGGAAGTCACCGGCAAGCTGGCGGCCGTTTACACGGAACAGGGCAAGTGGGCGCTGGCGGCCGCCGAATTCGAGCGCATTTCGGTCGCGAAGAAGGATCCGCAGCTGGCGCGCGGGGCGCTGTGGCAGGCGGCGGAGCTGTACGAAAAAGCCGGGGCGCGCGAGCCGGCAGCAAAGGCCTACGAGCGCTACGTGCAGCTCAATCCGCAGCCGCTGGAGGCTGCGGTGGAGGCACGCTATCGGCTGGGGCGGATCGCGCGGCAGGACGGCAACGGCGCACGCGAGCTCGCGTGGATGAAGGAGCTGCTGCAGGCCGACCAGGGCGGCGGCAGCGCCCGCACCGACCGCACGCGCTACCTGGCTGCCACAGCGGCGCTGGCCCTGGCTGCGCCGGTCTACGACGAGTATCACAAGGTCGCACTGGTGGAGCCGCTGAAGGCGCAATTGAAGCTGAAGAAGGCGAAGCTGGAGGAAGCGCTGAAGGCCTACACCCTAGCGGCCGACTACGGCGTGGCCGACGTGGCGACCCAGTCGACCTATCGCATCGCCGAGCTCTACCACGATTTCGGCCGTGCTCTGCTGGCCTCGCAGCGGCCCAAAGGCCTGTCCAAGGACGAGCTCGAGCAGTACGACGTGCTGCTGGAGGAGCAGGCCTACCCATTCGAGGAAAAGGCGATCGCGCTGCACGAGGTCAACGCGCATCACAGCACCGACGGCATCTACGACGAATGGGTCAGGAAGAGTTATGGTGCGCTGGGCGAGTTGCGCCCGGTGCGCTACGGCAAGACCGAGCGCAGCGAGGTTGCCATCGATGCGATTCGCTGACCGGATTCGACGTTGCGGCCTGGCTGCGCTGTGCGCGGCGGTCTGCGGCTGTGCGAGCGTGGCCCCGAAGCCGGTCGCCCAGCCCGCGGCCGGCCCCACCGCGGGCTCGGCCGCCACTGCGGCGGGCAGGGGCGGCGGCGCCTCGGCGGAGGCGGCCGCAAGGAGGCAGAAGGAGACCCCGACCGGCATCACTGCGGCCGTGCAGCAACAGTTCGACGATGCGATCGAACAGCTCAATGCGGGGCGGGCCGAAGAGGCCGCGCGCGCTTTCCTGGCGCTGACCCGCACCAATGCGGAGCTGGGTGGCCCTCACGCGAATCTGGGAATCATCTATCGGCAGACTGGCAAGCAGGCCGAAGCGGTGGCCGAGCTCGAACAGGCCGTACGATTGAATCCGCAGCAGCCGGTATTCTTGAACCAGCTCGGCATCGCGTACCGGCAGCAGGGGCAGTTCGCGAAAGCCCGCGAGGCGTACGAAAAGGCCATCGAGCTCGATCCGAGCTACTCGGCCCCCTATTTGAATTTGGGGATACTTTTCGACCTGTATTTCTGGGACAGCAAGCGAGCGCTCGAGCTCTACGATCGGTATCTCGCGCTGACCCCGGGCGGCGATGACAAGGTGGTCAAATGGGTCGCCGACATCAAAAATCGCCAGCAGGGCGGCAAGCTGAGCCGCCAGGAGCAGCCATGAAACAGCCACCATTCGTTGCGCCGGCCGCGATCGCGGCCGCGGCGCTGCTGTATGCCACGGCCGCCCTGGCCGACGACCGCGCCGTGATCGATCGCACCCAGATCATCGGCAATCGCGAGCTGCCAAAGGTGCTTTATATCGTGCCGTGGAAAAAGCCGGCCCCGGGGGACCTTTCCGGGGTGCCGTCCGAGAGCGTCCTGGACGAGGCGCTGGCGCCGATCGATCGCGACGTGTTTCGCCGCCAGGTGCAGTACAACGCGCTGACGCAGCCCGGCGGGGCCGGGCCGGCGCAATCATCCAGTCCGGTGGTTGCAGTACCGTCCCCGAAGTAAATCGATTTTTTTCACAGCGAGCCAGAATCGCAATTGGAGACCAGGCGATGAGCACGTTCGATACGGCCGTCAAGTTTTTCCAGGACTGCGGCTTTTTCATTTATCCGAGCCTTTTGATCTTGGCGTTGGGTTTGTCGATCGCGATCGAGCGATTCATCGTGTTGAGTCGCGCCCGCATCGAAAACCGGAAAATGTGGGACCGTATTTTGCCGCTGCTGCAGGGCGGCAAGTTCCAGCAGGTATTCGGCTACACCTCCAAGTCCGACACCGCGATCGGCAAGATCGTCAGCAACGGGCTCAACCGCCTGGGCAGCGCGCGGCGCCGCGAGGACATCGACGCGGCGATGGAAGAGGGGATGATGGAGATCGTGCCGAGGCTGGAAAAGCGCACCCACTACATCGCCACCTTCGCCAACGTGATCACGCTGGTGGGTCTGCTGGGCACGATCTCCGGCCTGATCCGGGCGTTCACCGCCGTGTCCCAGGTGAACCCGGCGGAGAAGGCCGAGATGCTGTCGGCCAGTATCTCGATCGCCATGAACAACACCGCGTTCGCGCTGGCGGTGGCGATCCCGTTCCTGCTGATCCATTCGTTCCTGAGTGCGCGCGCCAGTGAAATCGTCGACAGCCTGGAGGCGGCCAAGATCAGCTTCCTGAACCTGGTTCAGCGGCACTCGCACGAAGCGAAAGAGGCGCACTGACCATGCCGATCCGACGACTGCACAAGCGGCCGGCGCAGCTCGAGGTCAGCGCGTTCATCAACCTGATCGTGGTGCTGGTGCCGTTCCTGCTGTCGACGGCGGTGTTTTCGCGCCTGGCGGTGCTCGACCTGACGTTGCCGCCGGCCCAGTCGAGCGGCCTCGAGAAGGTCAAAGGCGACCTGCAGCTCGAAGTGGTGATCCGCCCCGAGAAGCTGTCCGTCCAGGATCGGATCGGCGGCAACATCATGGACATCCCCAAAACCGCGTCCGGATATGATTTCCGCGCGCTCTCGCAGGTGATGGAAGAGCTGAAGACGCGCTTCCCGGACAAGACCGAAGCGTCGATCCTGGCCGAGCCCGACACATCCTACGACGTGCTGGTCCGTGTGATGGACGCGGTCCGCGAAGGCAACGTGGCGCAGGGGGCCAACGTCGTGCGCGCCGATTTCTTTCCGGACATTTCGATCGGCGATGCGCCGATCCGAACGACGGGGGCCGGATCATGAACTACATGTCGCCGCTGCAAAAACGCGCCGAGCGGCGCACCCGCAATTTATCGCTGGTGGACCTGAACCTGGTCTCGCTGATCGATATTTTCACGATCCTGATCTTCTTTCTGCTGTCGAATTCGCTCGACGTGGAAATCCTGCCGAGCAACAAGGCCGTGAAGCTGCCGGAGTCAACCGCGGACAAGAAGCCGCGCGAGACCGTGGTCGTTGTCGTCACCGACAGCGATATCCTTGTCCAGGGGCGCAAAGTGGCCGAGGTGGCTGACGTGATGAAGGTTGAGACCGATCTGATCGAGTCGCTGAAGTCGGAGCTCGACCTGCAGGCTGGCCGCCAGGTGATCCGCCAGGAGAACCAGGCGCAGACGAAGGCCATCACGATCATGGGCGACAAGCAGATCCCGTACCGTCTGCTGCGCAAGGTGATGGTCACATGTGCGCGCGCGAACTTCAGCGAAGTTTCGTTCGCGGTGCTGAGAAAGAACGAAGTGTGATGACTGCCAGACTCGCTGCCCACCACGCCGTCACGGTGCTGCCGTGGACGCTCTCGTCGGACGACGAGTCGCGTTTCCGCCGGATCCTTGCCGCGGTGTTGCTGCTGTGCGTGATATTCGCGGTGGCGATCCGGGTGCTGCCGGCGCCGAAAGAGGACCTTGCGAAGCCGGAAGAGCTGCCGCCGCGCCTGGCCAAGCTGCTGCTGGAGCACCAGCCGCTGCCGCCGCCCCCGGTCATCAAGCAGCAGCCGGTGCCCCAGACGCCGACCAAGACCGAGGTGCCCACACCGCGCACGGCCAAGAAGGTGCCGCCCAAGATCCCGGTGCCCGAAGCACGCCAGCCCATTCCCGAAAAGCCGCCCGGCGAAGTGCTGGAAGCGGCGCGCAAGAAGGCTGCCGGCGTGGGTCTGCTGGCGATGAAGGACGAGTTGCAGGAACTGCACGGAGCGCCTCTGGCGCTGCAGCTCAAAAGCGGCATCAAGCAGGGCCCCGGCGTCGGCACCGGGGTTGGCGCGGGCGTCGGTCCGGGTCAGGGACTCGGCATTCCGACCCGATCGATGATCACGTCCAACGCCACGCGCGGCAGCGGGGGCATCAACACGGCGGCCTACAGCCGCGACACGGGCGGCGGCGGACTGGCCGGACGCTCGACCACGCTGGTCCAGGGTGTTGCCGCAGGCGGGGGCGGTGGCGGTCCGGGCGGTGGCGCCGGCGGCCTGATGCAGCGCGGCGGCGACGGCAAGGCGTCGCGTTCGATCGAAGAGATCCGGCTGGTGTTCGAGCGCAACAAGGGCGCCATTTACGCGATCTACAGCCGTGCCCTGCGCGAGGATCCGACCCTTCAGGGCAAGATCGTGCTCGAACTGAAAATCGCGCCTTCGGGCCAGGTACTGGAGTGCAAGATCGTCTCCAGCGAGCTGAAGGACACCGAGCTCGAGCGCAAGCTCCTGGCCCGCATCCGGCAGCTGGATTTCGGTGCCAAGGACGTGGCGCTGATGGTCGTCACTTATCCGATAGACTTCCTTCCCTCATGAAGCTGCGGGCATTCTGCGCAACCATGCTGCTGGCGTTGTCAGCCGGCGGCGCGCTTGCGCAGGAGCGGGCGACGCCCGATACGAAGGCGGCCGGCAGCGTCGTGCCGTATTGCATCGAGCCGATGGAGTCGATGCCGCCGAAGATCGTGGCGCTGATCGATCCGCAGTTCCGCTGCGAAGCGGGCACCCATCTGAAGCGCGACAGCCGCCCGGCCGTGGTCGTCCCGACCGGGGAGGAGTCGTCGGGACGGCCGTTCGTTCTGCGCTTCAGCCCGGCGGACAAGGTCAACGCCTGGTACGTGCGCGGATACACGACAGAGTCTAAGTAGTAAGGCCCTCACCCCCTCCCCTCTCCCGCTGCGCGGGCGAGGGGCGATACGGCGCGCCGGTGCGAACGTCTGCGTACTTGCGAGGCCCGATCGCCCCTCGCCCGCGCAGCGGGAGAGGGGAGGGGGTGAGGGCCTACCGCTGAGAGTCCTCGTTCATTCGCAGCGCTCAACGCTGCGACTTGCGCGCGGCGATCCACTCGTCGATCCGGGCCTCCAGTACGTCCAGCGGCAGACCGCCGTCGTCGATCACCGCGTTGTGGAAGCGCCGCAGATCGAACCGGTCGCCCAGGGCTGACTTGGCCCTGGCCCGCAGCGACTTGATTTTCAGCTCGCCGATCTTGTATCCCAGCGCCTGCGCCGGCGTCACGAGGTAGCGGTCGACCTCGGCGGTGGCGAAATCCTCGTTCAGTGCGGCGTTCTCCGTCATGTACGCGATGGCGCGCTCCCGAGTCCATCCAAAAGCGTGCAGCCCGGTGTCAACGACCAGCCGGCAGGCACGCATCATCTCGGCCGACAGCTGGCCGAACTTCGAATACGGGTCCTGGTAGAAGCCCATCTCTTCACCCAGACTCTCGGAGTACAGCGCCCAGCCTTCGGCGTACGCGGTGAAATTCGTGAAGCGCCGGAAAGCGGGCAGGTCTTTCAGTTCCTGCGCACGCGCGATCTGCAGGTGATGGCCGGGCACAGCCTCGTGCAACAGCAGGTCCTCCATCTTGAACTTCGGCCGCGTACGCAGGTGGTTCACGTTGGCTTCAAAGTATCCTGCGCGCGAGCCGTCGGCGCTGCCCGCGGTGTAGTGCTCCGCGTTGTCGCCCTCGTAGTCCTGCATGGCGCGTATGCCGTAGGGCAGTCGCGGCAGCTCCGCGAACAACGCGGGAAGCTGCGCATCGGCGCGCTTGGCGATATCGCGGTATCCGGCCAGCATGTCTTCGCGCTGGTCGTAGTAGAACTGCGGTGAATCGTTCAGGAATTTCAGGAATTCGGCCCGAGTTCCCTTGAATCCGGTCCGGGCCATTACGGCTTCCATCTCGGCCAGGACCCGCGCGACCTCACTCAGGCCGAGATCGTGAATCTGGCGCGCGCTCATCGACGTGGTGGTGCTCGCAGTGATCAGCGCCTGGTAGAAGTCCGTTCCGCCCGGCAGCTCGGTGACCCCCAGGCCCTTGCGCCGCGCTGCGGCCGGAAGGTAGGTCGACTGATAGAACTCCTTCAACGCCCGAAACGCCGGAACGATCTGCTCCGCGATCACCGTGCGCGCCGCATCCGTCAGGCGCTGTTGATCGGCCTGCGCGATGTCATCCGGAAACTTCGAGAACGGCAGATAGAGCGACGACTTGGTCGCGTCCGTCACGATCTGGGAATCGAGCTGGCCGGGCACCCGCTGGATGGCGATCGAAGGGGGTACCCATCCGGCGTCGACGGCGGCCTGCATCTGGTACTGGTACTGGCTCAACAGCCGCGGGACCGAGGCGAGACGCTTCAAATAGGCGTCGTAATCGGCCACGGTTCGAAACGACGTGGACCGGGCGAGCAACGGCAGCACGAATTGCGGACCGTAAAACTGGGTGACCGGCGACCAGCCCATTGCCAGGAAGGCGTCCGACGCCCCGTACGGGGCATCGGGAAAGAAACCGTCGATGCGCATCCGGTTGGTCGCCACCGTGGTCAGGACCTCCAGGGATACGCGGTTCTGAACCGACAGTGCCGACGGATCGAAGGATCGGAGCTGTTTGACGAGCTCCGCCCAGTGGGACTTGCGAGTTTTGACCTCGGCCGGCGACTGGCCGATCAGGCGGTCGTTGTAGCGGTTGTCGCCGCGCAGCGTCGAGGACTCGGGCACCTCGCGCGAGTACCACTCCCAGTGATCTACCGCCAGAGCCGTGAAGCGTTGGTCGGCAGCGCTGTCCGAGAGCGCGGGCTGCGAAGTGAAAACGGCGGCGGCAGATATCGCGATCGATGCAAAGCGAGCCTTCATGTGGTCTCCGTTTGCCTTTCTTCCATCACCGCCCTCACCCCCTCCCCTCTCCCGCTTGCGCGGGCGAGGGGCGATCGGGCGCCGCAAATGCGATGCAGTTCGCAGGGGCACTCGGTATCGCCCCTCGCCCGCGCAGCGGGAGAGGGGAGGGGGTGAGGGTGAGCGCCCTCACCGCTGGCTCTGCCGCAGCAGCTCGACCAGGTGTTCCTTCCACACCACGGCCTTGGTATGCGTGCCGTGCCCGACCGTACGGTCGTCGGCCGGGATCAGCAGCGCGCGCCCGTGCGGGACCCGGCCGATCTCGCGCTGCAGGATTCCGAGCTCGGGCGGGTTGATCAGGTCATCGCCGGTGTTGATCGCCACCAGCGGGGCCGAGATTTTCTCCAGGTCCGGCCCTGGATCGTAGTCGTACGAGCTTTGCACCTGGTACAGCAGGTCGTTGGCGTCGTTCGAGTCGAGCAGTTCCGAGGTCAGCCGGTCGGTCAACTGATCGGCCGCCTGCAGCGTGGGCGCTTCCTTCTGCCGCAGAACCGGATTGGAGGACATCAGCAGCAGCATCTGCACGGCGGGACGCAGCCCGGCCGGCTGCTGTTTGTATTCGCCGCCTTCCCATCCGGGGTCCAGTCGGATCGCGTCCAGCACCAGCCGGCGCCACATCCGGTTGCGCCCGGAGATCTGGGTGGGCAAACTCGCCATCGGCATCAGCGCGTCGCTGAAATCCGGGTGGCGCTCTCCCCACAGCCAGGTCTGCATTCCGCCCATCGAGGTGCCGAACACCAGGCGCAGATGGTCGACCCCGAGCCCCTCGGTCAGCAGGCGGAACTGTGCCTGTACCGCGTCGCGGTAACCGTACCTCGGAAAGCGCGCGTGCTGCCCGTCGCTGGGCTTGGACGACTTGCCGTGCCCGATCGAGTCGGGGAACACGATGAAGTAGCGC
>Ga0210409_10000497_pt1 | contig 63419 bp, 62 predicted proteins | sample IncBWH17MmetaG_FD_161649 | JGI IMG/M metagenome (GOLD analysis project Ga0210409, IMG submission 161649) | Forest soil microbial communities from Barre Woods Harvard Forest LTER site, Petersham, Massachusetts, United States - Inc-BW-H-17-M | ecosystem: Environmental > Terrestrial > Soil >... | reverse complement strand
TCACGCCCGCCCCACCGTAGCATGCTCTCCAATCCCCACCTGCCCACCTAAAATCGCCCCATCTTCCACCACACTCGACCCCGAAATCCCCGTCTGCGCCGCAATAATAACGTTCTTTCCTATCAAGCAGTTATGCCCAATATGCACCAGGTTATCGATCTTCGTCCCCCGCCCAATCCGCGTCTCCCCCAGCGCCCCGCGGTCGATCGTAGTATTCGCCCCAATCTCAACGTTATCTTCCACATACAGCCGTCCCTGCTGCGGAAACACCAGATACTCCCCTGTCTCCGAGTTCCTCACATACCCAAATCCCGTAGACCCCAGCACCGCTCCCGCCTGCACCACCACCCCATCCCCCAACACCGTCCCCGCATAGATCGTCACCCCCGCTAAGATATTGCAATCCTTACCGATAACCACTCCATCGCCCAACACAACCCGAGGCCCAACCCAAGTCCCCGCCCCAATCGTCACTCCATCCCCAACCACCGCCGTAGGATGAATCCCCGCCTCAAATCCCTTACCCTTCAACCGCTTAGCAACCAACGCAAACCCATACCTCACATCCAAAGCCCAAACAATCCGCGGATCAGCCGGCAACTCCCAAAGCTCCAACTTATCGCTAGCCAGAATCGCCCCCGCCTTCGACTCCAGCGCTGCCGTCAGTGTCGTGCTATCAGTAGCGAACACCAGCGAACTCCCCGTCGCCCCCTCAAGACTCGAGACCTCGGTAATCTCCGCCTCCACCGCCGGAGCCTTCACCCCAATCCAGCCGGCAATCTCACTTATCTTCGCCATCAGTAGATCCCCTCTTCCCCAGGCGGCCGTGTCTTCCACCGCCGGTGCATCCACAGCCACTGGTCCGGATAACGCCGAATATACCCCTCAATCGCCGCCGTAAACGCCGCCGTATTCACCAAAGCGTCGCTCTCCGAGTCGCCCGTCTTCACCACTTCCAACTCTTTGCCGAAGTGCAGCACATACTGCCCTTCAGCCTCTTCCCACAGCAAAAATCCCGGAACCACAGCAGCTCCCGTCTTCGCCGCCACCCGCGCCATCCCCGAAGCCGTACACGCCTGCACCCCAAAAAACGGAACAAATACTCCCTGCGGAGGCGTCATATTCGTATCCATCAGGATTCCAACCGTCTCACCCGCCCGCATCGAAGCAATTAAACCCCGTGCAAAATCGTCCTTATGGATCACCCGATTTCCATGCAAACAGCGAATACGGTTCACAAAAGCATCCACCAACGGATTATCCAGCCGTCGTATCACCATCCCCATCGGCCGTCCCATCAATGAGTGGTAAAAGCTCGACAACTCCCAGGCCCCAAGGTGCCCCGTCAGCACCAGCACGCCCTTTCCCCGCTCCCGCGCCTGAGTATAGTTTTCGAGTCCGTCATAGCGAATAAACCGGCTGGCAGACTCCGCCGTATATTTGGGCATCTGGCAAAACTCCGCCAACAGCCAGCCCAGATTTCTATACTCGCGACGCAGAATAGCCTCGCGCTCCCCATCCGAAAACTCAGGAAACGCCAGTTTCAGATTCCGTAGACCCACCCCGCGCAACCGCCCCAGCGCATGGTAAGCCAATACCGCAATCGCAGCCCCTTTAAACCGGGCCAGTCGCCTTGGCAGCAGCCGCAGCACATGCACAAAGAGCCACACCAAGCCAAACTCCGCAGTCTCGCGGACGCTGACCTTTTCACTAGGCAGTTCTCTCTGGGTAACTTCGCTCAAGTCTCTAGTTTACTGGTCCCTAAGCTTTTCTCTGCTCCAAAACAAAAAGAGAGCGGCCATAAGCCGCCCTCTTTGCAATTCCCACGAACAGTTTTCTACAGACTATTGTGCCTTCGCAGCCACAAAATGCTTCGCTACGGTCCGCACAAAAGGACGAGCTTCCTCAGGCGTCGGTACGCCTCCCTTCAGAATCGTGTCAAAGGGAACCGCATCGCCGTACATCGTACGGGTGTCATCCTGGTTTTGCGAAAGAACTGTACCATCCAGATCAATACCGGCAAACAGACCTTTGCTGCGTGACCATGTCAGAAACTCAGCATTCAGTTTCCAGTCCGTCCCAGCCTGTGCATTCCTGCCCACCGGCCCCGCAGAAGCAGCAGCATCGCCGCCGATCTTGAACTTATTTTTCAACATGGCCTGGAGGCCCTGATCATTCATCGCGACCAGTATCAGATCCGTGGCCTGGCCACCAATCTGGAATCCAAAGCTGCCACCCTCGAGCTGCACGAAAACAGGCGCGCTCCAACCCTTGGGACTACGGCAAGTGGCCACGCCTTGGCCGTATTGCGCTCCAATGACAAATGCGGCCTTCTTGAAACTCGGTATAACGACCACGCAATGCGCACCGCCAAGAATGCTATCGGGAATACCCTTGTCCGGAGCATCCATAATCTCACCAAGAACTGCGCTGGCATCATTCAGACGCCCCAGCAGCTTCGCCTTATCTGTCGCTCCTAATGCACAGACCGAACTTGCCATCATTGCAACGCCACAAATCGCTGCGGATACGTGCTTCATTTTCATATTCATCGTTTTTCTGCCTTTCGAACGCAAAAGAGGTTCGGGATGAACTCCTAAGAGTTCTATTTACAACAATATATGAGATGCCTCTCATCAAACCGAGTTGTCTGCTCTCTCAAGAGTAGCTGCTTAAACAAAAAAATGGGGTTGAAGAGATAGTGTCGGATGACATGCACCCGATACTCTCTCTACAACCCCTCTCCCAGGTCTGTGTTGCTTGTGTCAAGGTTGCCCCACTTCCTTGTTTCCCACAACGGTACGGAGGTGTGCATACCTTTGTGCGTTCCACGTTAATGAGTTAGTTAATAGAAAAACTGAATGTTCTCAACACTATGAAACGAGTTTGCGATTTACGGCCTGAACAGTAAGAGCAATGCGGTTATCAACGCCCACCTTTCGCATCAGCCGCCCCACATAGGCCTTTACCGTATTGATATCGATCCCCAAAACCCCGGCGATCTCTTTGTTGGCACGGCCCGCGACGAGTAAGCGCAAAACCTGCTCCTCCCGTTCCGTAAATTTCGGCTCCGCAACGCTACTCTGTATCTCCGCTGCAGCAGACTCGATCAACCGGGCCATTACCTTTCGCGGTGCCCACACCGAGCCATCCTGCACGATATTGATCGCCAGCCGAATCTCACTCACATTCGCCGTGTGAGCCAGATACCCTTTTGCGCCCGCTCCTATTACACGTTGGATGTGATCGTGGTCCTCTTCCAGACCGAGCACTATCAGCCGCAGGTGAGGCCGCGTTCGCCGAAATGTTCCCAACAGTTCAAAGATGTGGTCCGTACACGCACTGTCAATCAGGATCACAGACACTCCCGACGAGTCGAGAGCGCCTGGCACCGACAGCGGAATGATCTCCACCCCGCTGCCATCAGAAAAAATTGCCTGCAATCCGAGAATTCGCAGGGGGTCTGTAGCAATCATGCCCAGACGCAGCTGTTCGCGAGACGGTGTCTCTTTCATGGCCTGGTCAGCGTCCTCACGCCGTGCTCTATTTGTTACGTGATGCCAAGAGATACAGTGCAACAGGCCTATGGACTACAGCTTTGGCAGAACGATTCCCTGCTGATTCTGGTACTTCCCTTTGCGGTCCGCATAGCTGACCTCGCAGACCTCGTCGGACTGGAAGAACAGAATCTGGCATAGTCCTTCGTTCGCGTAAATCCGCGCCGGCAGCGGCGTCGTGTTCGATATCTCCAGAGTCACAAACCCCTCCCACTCCGGTTCGAAGGGCGTGACATTGACGATAATCCCGCACCGCGCATACGTCGACTTGCCGACACAGATCGTCAGCACATCGCGCGGAATCTTGAAGTACTCAATCGACCGCGCCAGCGCAAACGAGTTCGGCGGCACAATCACACTTGGCGCCTGCACCGAAACAAACGACCTCTCGTCGAATGCCTTCGGGTCGATAATCGCACTGTTCACGTTCGTAAATATCTTGAATTCATCCGAAACCCGCAGGTCATATCCGTAGGAAGACAGCCCGTAGGAGATGACTCCATCTTTTACTTGCTTTTCGCTGAACGGCGAAATCATTCCATGGTCTATCGCCTGCTGGCGAATCCAACGGTCACTTTTAATGGCCACTCTAGATTGGTTCCCTTCGTAATCCAATTCCGTCATCTATTGTCGCAGAAGTGTGTAAACTGGGTTCCGCAGGTTACCTTTACTCTTGCTTCATTAGATTCTTCATCTTACGGTAGCGTTCTTGCGTTGACAATCTCAGTCCGACTTTCTAACATCACGATACTAAAACCCGGTCAGTACTTAGTTTTGTAAAAAATTACAGCCCAAGGACGGCGGCCCAGAATGATTAAGCAGGATCTTATACAGAGGGTTGTTGAGCGTACCGGACTGCCTAGAACAAAAGCAGAGTCCGCGGTAGACGCTATTTTCGAAAGCATGAAGCAAACCTTGATTGCCGGCGACCGCATCGAACTTCGCGGCTTCGGCGTCTTCACCGTAAAACCCAGAAAAACCGGCATCGGCCGCAACCCACGCACCGGCGCGGAAGTCACCATCGCTCCCGGCAAGGCCGTCCGTTTCAAGCCCGGCAAGGAGCTTCATCTCTTGGAGTAGCGCAGCTTCCGTCACATCAAGTGCACTGCATCCACGTCGACCACCAGGTTTCGACGCGGAATGTTCTGCGTCTCTGCGAATCGCAGCATAGCGCGCAAAGCTTCACCCAACGCCTGTCTCCGCTCCGCCTTCAGCACAAAGTGATACCGGTAGATTCGCTTCAGCCGCACAATCGGCGCAGCCGCCGGCCCCAGCACGCGAATCTTCTCCATCCTCGTCTGCTGGAACCACCGTCCCAACACACTCGACCACCCCGTAGCCTCCTCCAACTTCTCGCTCTGGATCACCACATTCGCCAGCACCGCAAACGGCGGATAGTGCATCCACCGCCGATAGTTCATCTCTTTGGCCACAAATCCCGGATAGTCATGCTGCGCCGCAAACTGAATCGCATAGTGATCCGGATGATAAGTCTGCACCAGCACCTTCCCCGGCAGATCGCCCCGCCCCGCCCGTCCTGAAACCTGCGTCAGTAGTTGAAACACGCGCTCTGCTGCACGAAAATCCGGCAACCCCAGCGCAAAGTCCGCGCCCACCACACCTACCAGCGTCACGCCATGAATGTCATGCCCTTTCGCAATCATCTGCGTCCCCACAAGCAGATTGATCTCCCCAGCATGTAACCGTGACAGTAGCCTTTCCATATCGCTGCGCCCGCGAACCGTATCGCGATCCATGCGCCCAATCCGCGCCGTAGGAAATAATTCCTGCAACCGCTCCTCGCCCTGCTGCGACCCCGCACCCAGAAAATACAAATGCTCGCTCTCGCACTTAGGGCAAGTCTTCGGCACGCCTCTTCGAAATCCGCAGTAGTGGCACTCCAACCGCTGCCCCGGCTGTGCAATCGCGTCACTCCCACTCACCGGCTTGTGGTACGTCATCGAGATCGCACAGTTCTCACACTCAATCTTTTCGCCACAGCTCCGGCACATCACTACAAACGAATACCCGCGCCGGTTAAGCAGAATAATCACCTGCTCTCCTCGATCGAGCGTAGCCTGTGTCTCCTCCATCAGCTTGCGCGAAAAAATATGCTCCTGCCCCGTCTCCTTGAACTCGTTGCGCATATCCACCAACTCAACCCCAGGCAACGGACGATCCATCACGCGCTGCCGCATCTCCACCCGCGCATACCTGCCCTTCTCCGCATTCGCCCAGCTCTCCAGCGAAGGCGTAGCCGACCCCAGCACCACCACCGCCTCATTCAGCTTCGCCCGCATCACAGCCACATCGCGACCGTGATATCGCGGCGTCTCTTCCTGCTTGTAACTGCCGTCATGCTCCTCATCCACGATCACCAGCCCCAGCTTCACCACCGGCGCAAACACCGCAGACCGCGTCCCCACAACAATCCGCGCCTCGCCCCGCCGAATCCTATGCCACTGCTCCGCCCGCTCATCCGGAGTCAACTGCGAGTGCAACAGCGCCACCTCATCCCCAAACGCCGCCACTAATTGCCCCGTCATTGCTGGAGTCAATCCAATCTCCGGCACCAGCAACAACGCAGACTTCCCCGCATCCAAAGCCCTGCGCATCGCCGCAAAATAAACCGCCGTCTTTCCCGACCCCGTCACGCCATACAGCAGATGTGGCTTAAATCCCCCCTGCGTCATAGCCGCCGCAATCGTACCCAACGCCTCCATCTGCGCCTCATTCAGAGCGTGTTCATGCGCATGCTTCTTCCCATGCGACCCAACGCCCCCCAAATGAAAATCCTCCGCCACTTCTTCAATCGTCACCAGCCCACGCTTCACCAGCGTCCCCAGCGTAGACTCCGGCACCCCAACCCGCGCCAGCCTCTCCCGCAGATCCCGCACCCGCATCCGCCCATCCACCGCCGCCAGCTCAGCCATCACCGCCAACTGATTCTCATTCAACCGAGGCAGCCGCGCACCGAGTCTTTGCTCGCTACTCCCTCTTCCCTCTTCCCTCTTCTCTGAGCCGTGCGCCAGCACGGCGATCTTCTCCAACCGCCGAGCATCCCGCTCCTCCGCCACCGCCTCCCGCACCAACCACTTCTTCTTAACCATCCCCTCCAGCAGAGCCTTGTTCGCCCCGGTAGCCGACCGCAGCGCCGACACCTTCGCCTGTCCACCATCCTCCAGATAGTTCAGCACCGCATACTCGCGATTCTGTTCCTCCGCCGACAGCTTCGACCGCCGCGACGAACCCTTCGCCGCCCCCTCATACAACACCTTGCGTCCCGCCTCTGCAATCCTGTAAGCCACATGCCGCTTCACCTCAGCCGACAGCGGCAGCATCCCTCGCAGCACCTCGCCCAGCGGAGCCACATAGTACTGCGCGATCCACCCCGCCAGCTTCATCAACTCATCTGGCAGCAGAGCCACCTCATCCAGCACCTGCTGTACCGGCTTTACCTCGACACCCTCAGGCGCATTCTCATGCACCTTCACCACCACCCCCATCAACCGCTGCCCACTAAAAGGCACCAGCACCCGCGCCCCCACCACAGGCACCACCCCATTCACCCCATAGGTAAACGTCTGGTCCAGCGGAACCGGCAAAGCAACATCACAAAAAACAGCCATTAGATGAGATTAGAGGTTCGTTGCGGAGAAGACCATAACGCGTCTACGAAAGGAATGCATAAAAATGGGTTGAACTAGAAGTTATCGAATACACTTCACTAGGAATTCAATCCGGCCCGTAATAAACAAAACGTGAACGTTACCATACAGGAACGCAAATTTAGTTTTCGATCCGAGTTCGATATCTCAGCGCCCTCTGGCAGTTTTTATGCGCGAAAGTCACTCGTTGGAAACGGCCTTCAATTACAAACTCGAAGTGGCCAAGATATCGTACATCTCCGAAGCCGGCTCTCATTCCTTCGAAATAAGTATGACTTTGAGTTCGCCGCTGGCGCGATCTATCACTTTCAATGCGAAAAGCGCTGGAAGGGCGTTTACCTGTGCGAGCGCGATGACGACCGCTTTCGCCTATATCGACACAAAGGCGTCAGGTATTCCGTCTTTCAAGACGACCGACAAATAGCCGCCTTATCGAAAAACCGCGTCGTTCTCGGCAAGGGGAATCGATACGACATAACCATGAACGCCGACGCAAATGTCGTCATCATCGCCTGCATGGTGCTTGCCGTGAACACTTCCGACAATGATGATCACCAGGAGTCCGTTACCTACGACTTCGGAAACCTCGGTCCGGAAGACAGGCCATTTGATGAATCATGGGAAGCAAATGGGTGAGCAGGTCACAGAGACAGCCGGGTGCCCCATCCTTTGCAGTCTCACCGCAAAGGGTGGGGCATCGTGCGCAGCACGACCTCTTTCCTCAACCCGCCGAGTGCGGGTGCCCCATACATCGATTTTGATGTGTGGGACATCGTGCGAAGCACGACCGCTCTCGTCAACTCCGCCAAAGGGTTCGCAGTTCAACTACTCCGCTCGCAAAGCCTCCACCGGGTTAACAGACGCCGCGCGTCGCGCAGGAAGATAACTCGCCACCATCGCAGCCACACCCAGCACGGCAGCGACAGCCGCCAACGTAGGCACATCCCAGGCCCGCACATTGAACAGCAGCCGCCGCATCAGAGCGCCGGTAGCAACCGAACACACCAACCCCGCGCCAATCCCCACACCGGCCAGCCACCCAGCTTCCTTCAAAATAAGCCGATACACCGTCCTCCGTTGCGCACCTAAAGCCATCCGCACGCCAATCTCCCGCGTCCTCTGGCTTACCGAATAAGCAATCACCCCATACAGCCCCACGACGCCCAGCAGCAGCGCCATCCCAGCGAAACCTCCCACCAGCCAAGCCGAAGAGCGATGCATATAAGCCGCCGGCGAGTCATTGATCCTGTCGCTCATCGTCACCTCCCCATACGTAAAGATCCCCCGATCGATCTCGTGTATCGTTCCCGAGATATCCTTCAGCACCGACCCCTCCTCCTGCGACGTCCGTACCACGACGGCAAAGTCGTTGTCCGGCCCCTGGCTAAACGGCGAGTACATCGCCGGCCGCATCGCCATATCCAGCGGCCCTTCCCTGATGTCGTCCACAATCCCGACCACCTCCGTCGCTGGCGGCCCACCCACATTAATCCGCTTGCCAATCGCATCCTCCCCAGCAAAATACTGTGCCGCCATCGTGCGATTGATGATCACCACAGGAGGCTTCGACGCATCCTCCCCCTCGCTAAAATAGCGGCCACGCACAAGCCGCGCCTGCAGCGTCGTAAAGTAGCCAGGGCTTACCCGCCGGGCATTCGCCTCATTGTGTTCCCGAAGCTGAGGCCGCCCCTCCACCTGGAACTGCATAATCCCATCTCCATCGCCCACCGGCAGGCCATTAGTAATCCCCACCGATCGCACTCCCGGCAGACTCCCGATCCGCTCCACAATCTGCCGCTCCAGCGCAATCAACTGTTCGTCCTTCGCATACCCGTTCCTATCCACTCCAAGCGCATACCGGTTCCTATCCACTCCAATCCGCATCATCGCCAAATGGTCCGGCTGCAACCCTGTATCCATGTGCAGCAACCGATAGAAGCTCTTGCCCAGCAGTCCGGCGCTCACCAGCAGCACCACTGCGATCGCCAGTTCAACCACCACCAGATTCGCCCCAAACCGCCGCCAAATCGTTCCCGCCGACCCGCGCCCGCCCTCCGCCAGCCCCTCTCGCATCCCCGCTCCCGGCAGCCGCAGCACCGGCGTCAGCGAGAACAGCACTCCCACAAACAAAGAGATCACCACCGCAAACAGCAGCACATGAGGGTTCAGCCCCAGCCCGCGAAGATACGGCATCCCATCCATCATCTCCACCGGGATCAGCCGCGTAAGAAGCCGCATCGCCTCATACGCACACGCCACGCCAACCACGCTGCCCGCGACCACCAGCACCATCCCCTCCGTCACAAACTGCCGCATCAGCCGCATCCGGGAAGCACCCAGCGCGCTCCGTATCGCCGTCTCTCTCCTCCTGCTCTCCGACCGCACCAGCAGCAGGCTCGACACATTCACGCACACTATCAGCAACAGCAAACCCGCTCCCCCCAGCAGCACCAGCAGAATCGGCCGCACATCGCCGACGATCACCTCCGCCAGCGGCACCACCGTCGCACTCCGGCTGCGGTTCGAATCCGGATACTGCCTCTCCAACTGCTGCGAGATCGACGTCATCTCAGCCAGCGCCTGCTGCACCGACACCCCATCCTTCAACCGCGCAATCCCATACAAACTATGACACTTTCTGCAGTTCAATCTTTCAGCCGCAGGGTGCAGCGTCGCCCAGAACTCCGCAGGCTCAGCCGGAGAGAAATGAAAATCCGCAGGCAGCACCCCGACAATCGTGTTCGGAGCACCATCCAGCGTCACTGTCTCGCCCAATACGTCCGCTCTCCCGCCATACCGGCTCTGCCACGCAGCGTAGCTCAACATCACCGTGCGCGACGCAGAAGCCGCATCCTCACCCTCCCGAAAATCGCGCCCCAGCACCGGCTTCACGCCAAGCGTATGAAAAAATCCTCCGCTCACCCGCGCCCCCTGCGCCTTCTGCGTTCCCGTCGATGTCGTCAGCGTCAATCCATCATCGATCTCGTACACATCCATCGACTGAAAGACCTTGTTCCTGCTCTTCCAGTCCGCGTAATCCGGATAAGAGAGGTGATACCGCGAGCCCAGCGCGTTGCTCTCGAACAGGCTCACCAACCGCGCCGAATCCCAGTACGGCAGCGGCTTGATCAACGCCGCATCCACAAAAGCAAAGATCGCCAAATTCGCGCACAGACCCAGCGCAAGCATCGCGATCGCCGTTGCCGCAAATCCCCGGTTCTTCCCAAGCTGCCGCACTGCAAAACGAAGGTCCTGAACCAGGTCCGCAAAAAAAGGAACCGTGCCACGCTCTCGATAAGCCTGCTTCGTCGACTCCACCCCACCCAGCCGCAAAATAGCCTCCCGCCGCGCCTGCTCCGCGTCACGCCCGCACGCATCTTCTCTTCGACATGCATCTCAAGGTGGCTATCGATCTCATCGGCAAAACCCTGCTCCCGCTGCTGCCTGGGCACCAGACCCGCAATCCGCACGATCCACGCTCTCAACCGCTTCATGCGATCTCTCCCTTCGACGACAGGAACCGCGCCAGAATCGCCGTCGTCTGCTCCCAATCCCGAGCCTCCCTCTCAAGCTGTCTCACCCCGGCCCGCGTGAGCTTATAGAACTTCGCCCGGCGATTGTTCTCCGACACCCCCCACTCCGACGCAATCGCCCCCTCCTGCTCCAGCTTCAGCAGAGCCGGATAGAGAGTCCCATAGTTCAACGAGAGAAGGTCTCCGCTAGTCTGCTCAATCCTCCGGGCAATCCCATACCCATGAAGCGGCCCCAGCGTCTCCAGCGTCTTCAACACCATCAAAGCCAGCGTGCCCTGCCAAACATCCGCCTTATCACCCACAACGCCTCCTATTGCCAAACAATAGGACTATGCCACACTCCCCTATGGGGACACAATAGAGAAATTCCCAGCAAAAACTCGGGTGCCCCATCCTGAGCGCGCCTAACCGCGCGAAGGTTGGGGAATCCACAAAACTCTAATCACCAAAACACACAAAACCCCAGCAAAAACACATGTCAAGCCCCAAAACCCATAACCCCATGAAAACAAACCAAATACGCTTGCAAAGGAGTTATTCCTAACCCGCTATAATAGAACTAGAAATAAAAAAGCCCCGGTCAAAAAGCCGGGGCTTCCCCATTTAACCCGTAACCCAAGCCGTACCAATATTTTAGCCACAACCCATTTAGAATGAATATTTTGCAGACACCAACCCGGCGCAAACCACTGAATACAGAAGACTTACGCCCAAAATACCCCCACAAGGAGGGGTACCCTACCCTTTGGCCGCAGCCTTCAAACCCATCTCCGCCATCACCATCTGCAGATCCTTCCACGCCTCGCCCTTCTGTCGTGGATCGCGCAGCAAAAATGCCGGGTGATAGGTCACCACCAGCTTGGCCCCTCTGCATCCATGCCATGTGCCGCGAAGAGAAGCCAGCGACTGCTTCACCCCAAGCAGATACGTTGCCGCCGTTGCACCCAGCGCCACAATCACTTGAGGCTGGACCACATCGATCTGCCGCAACAGAAACTGCGAACAGGTATTCGCCTCCACCGGCTCTGGAGCGCGGTTCGCAGGCGGCCTGCACTTCACGATATTGGCAATGTAGACTTCTTCGCGCTTCAGTCCCATCGCCCCAATCATGTTGTTCAAAAGCTGCCCTGCCTTACCCACAAACGGAACCCCGGAAGCATCTTCATCCGCACCCGGGCCTTCCCCCACAAACATCAACCGCGCATTCGGATCGCCATCAGCAAACACAATCTTGCGCCGTCCCGCATAAGCCAGCGGGCACCGCGTGCAATCGCCAATGTCTTCCTGAATGGCACGCAGAGCATCCGTCTTCTCTGCCGCTACGACGCGCACCCCCGGCAGGGGTGCAAGATTATCGAAACTAACCAGCTTTGCGATCGGAGGCTCCAAAAAATCCGGCTTTGCAGGAGCAGCGGAAACAACCACCGCCGGAGCAGGCGTAACTCTCACCGGCAGAGGCTCAGCAACAGCCTCCACCGCGACATCGGCAGCGATCTCAGTAAAAACCGGCTCGCCCCGGCGATAAAAATCATGAACACCCATGTCGCGAAAGTATTCGACATACGCCCGCAACCGCTCTACATCTCCAGCCATAGCTCTATGGTATCGCGCTTAGTGGACGGCAATATCCAGAGTCGGCTCCACAATCGTCTTCGGCAGAACGAACTTTACATGACCCTGCTTGATTTCGTCCTGCGCCACCCGGCAAGCCTTCATCGACTTCGCCACGATCAGCGGTGAAGCCCCATTCTGCAACTGCCGAGCCCGTCGTGCCGCGCCTTTTACCAGGCTGTATTTATTGTGCAAAGCATTTTCAACCATCATGAGACCCCCTGTTGTCTGAATTTATAACTCAGCACAACAAATTCCGAAACACAAATCGCTCCGGAAAGCATCTCTAACTGCTAAATGTCTCTAATGCCGCCTTCAACCGTGGTGAAGCCGCATCTGTCCGGCAACTGCCAGCAACGGACTGCACTCCACCATCCTCGCCACGCTCACTCAGAACAATCGCCCGCATCTCGGCCACAGCCTGATCCAGTACATCGTTCACCAACGCATACTTGTAGTCCCAGATCTTCTCCAGCTCATTCTTAGCCTCCGCGAGTCTGCTCTCGATCACGGTCTCGGAAGTCATCTGCTCTGCCTGGCTCCGGTTCCGCAACCGCTTCGCCAATACTTCCGGATTCGGCGGCAGAATGAAGATCGAAACCGCATCAGGTTTCCTTTTCATCACTTGCGCCGCACCCTGAACATCGATATCCAGCAGTAAATCTTGCCCAGCGTCCTTCGCATCCTTGAGTGCCGAGACTGCCGTCCCGTAGTAGTTGCCGAACACCTGAGCCCACTCCAGAAAATCTCCCGCTGCAATCATCCGCTCAAACTCTTCGCGGGTCGTGAAGTGGTACGCCTCTCCATCTCGCTCTGATCCGCGCTTCGCGCGGGTGGTATACGAAACCGAAAATTCCAAGCCTGTGACCAGCCTTCGAAGCTCGTTCACTAGCGTAGATTTGCCCGAACCCGAAGGCGCCGAAATGATAAAAAGTTTGCCTGCCATCAGCCCCTGAACACCTTGATTATGTCGATATCAACCAGTGTAACCGCCCCGCCTGCTCTACTCCAGATTCTGCACCTGTTCCCGCGCCTTCTCGATCTCCGCCTTCATCTCCAACCCAAGCTCCGTAATACGAAGACTGTTCTCCCCCGTGGCCCCACTCGTCTTCGAGAGCATAGTATTAGCCTCCCGATTCAACTCCTGCAGCAGAAAATCCAGCCGCTTCCCCAGCTCCCCACCCTCATCCAGCAGAGCCACAAAGCGGTCCACATGCGTCCGCAATCTTACGAGTTCTTCCTCGATATCGCTCTTCTCCGCAAGCGCCGCAGCTTCTGTCAGCAACCGCTCCTCACTCACAACGACACCCTGAGTCAGCTCAGTCAGTCTCGCTCGCAGCCGCTCAAACTGAGCCTCGCGCACTCCATTTCGCAGCCCAGCCATCTCCGTGGAAAAGGCCCGCAACCGCAGCATCGACGCCCGCAGCTCCGCCACCAGCGCTTCACCCTCCTGCCTCCTTCCCTCGTTCAGCTTCTCCACCAGCAGTGGAACCAGCGCCACTACGGCGGCCTCTAGTTCCGACGTATCCCCCGCCCCCGTACTGGCCTCCACGCTCATCACACCCGGTATCCGCAGCATCGCACTGAGATCAGGCTCGCCAACAATCCCATGTGCTGCCGCGCCTTCGCGAAACGCCTTCACATAAGCGCCCAGCAGATCGGCGTTCAACTGAACCTCAACGCTCGCCCTCCGCTCTACCTGCAATGTCACATCCACGTGCCCTCGCCGCAGATTCTCCTTCATCAGCCTGCGCAACTGCATCTCCAACCCATCGCAGTACGAAGGCAACCGGAAACTCAGATCGAGAAACCGATGGTTCACGCTCTTCATCGTCAGCGTAAAGGCCAGCCCATCACCCGCAGAACCCCTCAGACTCGCAAAACCCGTCATCGAATAGACTTCACTCACGCAATACCCTCCACCACATGCGCCACATCACCATTTCCGTTCGTTACGAGGCCCACATCTTTGAACTGCATATCGTAAAGCCGCCGATACATTCCAGAGTGCCGCATCAGCTCGTCATGAGTCCCAATCTCCGATATCTGTCCATGCTCAATCACCGCAATCCGCGTAGCGCTCCGCACAGTCGAAAGCCGATGCGCAATCACAAACACTGTGCGCCCCTTCATCAAATTCGCCAACGCCGCCTGCACATACTGCTCGCTCTCCATATCCAGCGCCGACGTAGCTTCATCCAGAATCAGAATCGGAGCATTCTTCAAAATCGCCCGCGCAATTGCTAGCCGCTGCCGTTCTCCCCCACTCAGCCGCGTGCCCTTCTCGCCGATCTTCGTGTTGTACCCCTCCGGCATCCGCATAATGAAGTCATGCGCCAGCGCCATCCGCGCCGCCTCTTCCACTCTGCTCAACGGAACATCCGGCTGACCATACGCAATATTGTTCCGCACCGTATCGTTGAACAGCACTGTCTCCTGCGTCACCTTACCGATCAACTTCCGTAGCGAATCAATCGTTACATCACGAAGATCATTCCCATCGATCAGAATCCTGCCTTCATTCACATCGAAAAACCGTGGAATCAAATTCACCAGCGAGGACTTGCCCGCTCCACTCGGCCCCACAAACGCAATTACCTCGCCAGGCTGCACCTCAAGATTGATCCCATGCAGCACCTGCTTGGTCTCACCATCCTCAGCCGCATAAGCAAACCCCACGTCCTCAAACTGAATGCCTTGGCTGAAACCCTTCAACACATAAGCGCGCTTCTTTTCTTGCACATCATCCTGCGCGTCCATGAACTTGAAGATGTCTTCGCTCGCTCCCAGCGCCTGCTGAAAGCTGTTGTAAAACAAGGCAAACTTGCGCACCGGATCGTACAACGTAAACACCGCGATCAGAAACGTAATAAACGATCCCGCGGTCATGTCCCCGTGCAATATCCGCCCGCGCCCAAATAACAACAGCAACGCAATTCCCACCGACCCCAGAGCATCCATCAGTGGCGAGCTAATCGCTTGCGCACTCACCGATTTCAGATTCGCCCGGAACAATCGACGCGCAGCCCTGCGGAAGCGATTCATCTCCCACAGTTCCATCCCGAACGCCTTCACAATCCGGTTGCCCGTGATCGTCTCATGCAGAATATTCTGGATCTCCGCCAGCTTGTCCTGCCCCTTGCGCGTCGTCTGCCGCACGCGTCTGCCAATCCGCCGCGCCGACGAGATCACCACAGGCACAAACAGCAACAACGCCCAGGCCATCTTGCCGCCCACCATCACGACAACGACCACGGTAAACAACAGCGTGAACAGCTGTTGTAGAAAATCTCCCAGCACACTCGACATCGCAAACTGCACACGCTCAATGTCATTAATCAAAGTCGACAGCAACGAGCCCGTCGTATGCTTTTGAAAAAACGCCACCGACCGCCGCAGAACAGCGTTATACAAATCGTTCCGCAAATCCGTAATCATGCCGAACCCGGCATAATTCACCAGGTACGTTCCCACATAATCGCAGACCGACTTCAATAGCGCCGATACCACCAGCGCATACGCCACCACGGTCCAGGCATTTTGAAAGTAGTGAGGCACCAGAAAATGCAAATTCAGATTCCACCCGACCTGTGGCACATGGAACACCAGCACATCATGCGACACCGCATCCGGCCGCAACACATTGTCGAAGATCGGCTTCACCAGCAAGATGCGGAACGCAGCCATCGCGCCCACAACCGCCATCAACACCACGGAACCCAGCGAATAAAGCGCGTATGGCCGCACATAGAGAAGTAACCGCCAGATACGCTTCAAGCCGTCACTCTCCCAATCATTCTCATCGTGCTGCGCATCTCTCTATTCTATTGTGCTAGGCGATTTCTCCGGCATCCTAGCGCGGCATGTCCCGATGCGTCGTCTTTACGCGATGACCCGCCGCTGCCAGCCGTTTCTTCATCTCCTCCGCAATAAAAACCGACCTGTGCTGTCCGCCCGTACACCCAAAAGCTACAGTCAGATAGCTCTTTCCCTCCTGGATATAGTGCGGCAGTAGGAACTTGAGCATCTCCGTCGTCTTATCCAGAAACTCCGCCGTCTGCGGAAAGTCGCGTACATACTTGGCAACCTTGGGATGTCTGCCCGTGAGTTTGCGAAACTCCGGCACAAAATGCGGATTCGGCAGAAATCGCACGTCGAACACCAGGTCCGCATCCGCCGGCACACCATTCTTGAATCCAAAACTATTCGAAGAGATTGTCAGATTGCGATCGCTCGCCTCACGCTCAAACTGTGCATTGATGTGAGCCCGCAACTCATGCACATTGAACTTCGTCGTATCCAGCACAATGTCCGCAACATTGCGAATCGGGTCCAGCCGCTTCCGCTCCGCGCGAATCGACTTCAGCACCGTATCTGCACGCCCCATCGGGTGCGGCCGCCGCGTCTCCGAGAACCGCCGTATCAGCGCATCCTCACTCGCCTCCAGGAACACAACGCGCGTCGGCAGTACCCTGCTGACCTTCTTCAATATCTCTGGAAACTCATCGAGCCGCATCCCCTCGCGCACATCGACCACCAACGCTGCGCGCTCAATCTCCGCCGACTGCCGCACCAGATCGGCAAATCGCGGCACCAGCTCAAGTGGAAGATTATCGACTGAGTAATACCCAAGATCTTCAAACGCCTTCAACGCAGACAACTTGCCCGATCCCGACAGCCCCGTCAGGATCACCAACTCACCTTTGTTCTCTGGCCCAGTCTGACGCTTTACTGCCTTCTTCGTTCGCTTGCGTGGTGGCATGCTAGAAATCCTAGCACTTGCACACGACACTTACCGCTTTCGGGCCAGTCGACTTTTCGGGGCCAGTCTACGGAACCTCGATCAGCTCCATCTTTCCATCACGCTTACGATGCAGCACCATCGCCTGCCCCTGATGATCGCGAAACACAAAAACATCCCGGTCCCGAAAAGCCGCTTCCTTGACAGCCTCTTCCAGCGACATCGGACGCAACGCCACTCCATCGCTCGATCTCGCCACGTGTGGCTCAGCCAACGGCGAATGCGAAGGGAACGAGTGAACCAGCATCGGCACAGCCTTGCGTCCGTTGCCGTTCTTCGTTGCAACCTTAACCGCGGGAGTCTCCGCCGCAACCTTACCGCTCCCATTCGACGAAGCTTTCTCAGCCACAGCAGCCTTCACATCGCTCTTCGGATGCCGCTTGATCGTCGAGTGTCTTTTCTTATGTCGGATCGCCTGCTTCTCCAGCTTGTCCAGGCCGTCGTGCAACGCGACCACCATCTCTGTCGCCTCACACCTTGCCACCAGCTTCTGATTTCTCGTCTGTACCGTAATCTCGGCAATGTGCCGGTACTTGTCCGTGCACAAAATCACATGCACGTTCCCGGAGCTGCCAACAATCTTCGAGATTCGTTCCAGCCCCGCCTCAACCTGTAACTTCAGTTTCTTCGTAACGGTGGTTTGTCTACCGGTATACTCGACGTCCATCCTGCTCACCTCGTCTTTGCAGCAAAAAATTTTCTGCCGGTCAGCGCACACGACGTTGGTGTGTACTAGGAATTTGCATATCCTCACGGTACTTCGCAACTGTCCTTCGTGTCACCTGGATGCCTTGCCGCTGTAACTCCGCCGCCAACTGGTCGTCGGTCAACGGCTTCCGTTCATCTTCTTCTTCAATCAGCTTCTTCACCTTGCGCTTCAGCAGCACAAGCGGCAAATCTCCGCCCTCCGGCCCATTCACTCCCTCAGAGAAGAAGAACCGAAGCTCATATACCCCCTGCGGAGTATGAACATATTTATTTGCCACTGCGCGGCTCACCGTCGAAGGATGCACACCAATCTCTTCAGCCACTTCTTTGATCATCATCGGTTTCAGTGCATTCACCCCATGCTCTAGAAACTCCGTCTGACGCCGCACGATCACGTCGCATGTCCGTACAATCGTATTCTTTCTCTGCTCGATGTTCCGCAACAGTTGAATCGCCGATTTATAGCGTTCCTTAACGTACTCCTTAACTTCCTTCTCCGTCTGCTTCTGCTGCAACATCTTCCGATAGCCCTGGTTCAGCCGCAGCGTTGGCAAGTCCTCTTCGTTCATCAAAACAACATACTTCCCGTCACGCTTTACAAACGCCACATCCGGCTCTATCAATCGGGTTTCGCTCTGGTTATAGCGTTGCCCCGGTCGCGGGTCCAGCGTTCGAATGTAATCCACCGCCGCCTGTGCCTGCTCCGCGGTTTGCCCACAGCTTCGCGTCAGTTCACGCATGTCCTTCTTTTGCAACAGAGGCAAGCAATTCGTCACAATGTGCGAGGCGAGCGAAAAAACATCTTCCCTGCACTTTGGCCCTTCCTCATGGGAAGCCCCATCGTTTGCAGCAGCCTTACGTCGGCGCTCGGCCACAATCTCCGCTTCATTCTGCTGTGCCGATATCTGGATCAGCAGGCACTCCTTAAGATCGCGCGCTCCCACCCCAACCGGATCCAGGTTACTGACGATCGCACGCGCCTCCTGCACAATCGCCAGCAGTTCGGCCTGCTCTTCGTCCGCCCCAGCCGCAATCTCAAAGCTCTCCACAGGCTCTTCGCCATGCTCAGGATTCCCCTGCGATTCAATCCACGGTTGAAGTTTTGTCTTCGAACCTCTCTCAAAGGGAATCGGCGCCGGCCTTAGCGGCACCTTCGCCTGCAGCAGCGATTCCACCAGGTCCTCATCGCTCGCCGTCAGGTATCCCTTCTCATCCAGGTTTCCGACCACCATCTCAGCCGCCAGCCGAACCTCCGGTGTCAGCGTTAGCGAACCCAATTGCCACATCAAATGATCGCTCAGCGTTCCCGGCTGTGACAAAAAGTTCTCAAACGATGGTTTGTCATACTCCTCAAAATTCGAGGCCGTCTTGAACCCTGGATCCAGATAATCCTGAAAGTAGCTACCAAAGTCGATCTCGTCGAAGGGGTCTTTCTCTACGCGCTCATGCTCGGCCACAACTTCTTCGGCAGAGCGCTCCCGGTCGCCCTCAATTCCCGTGCGTTCATCCAGAGGAACGGCAGACTCCTCCAGTTCCTCCAACACCGGATTCTCCACCATCTCCGTGTTGATCATCTCCTTCAACTCAAGCTTGTTCAGCGCCAGCACGCTGACCATCTGCACCAGACCAGGCGTAAGCACCTGCCGTTGTGACACTTTCAAATTCAGCTTGGGTTGCAGCAGCACGTTATCCTCTCATCCACCTTGTAGTGTCACTCATGCGTTTACCGTATCTCTTGATACAGACCATGAAAGCCGCCTCCCGGCGCTGAGCGCCCCGGCTTGGCCACAGTCTACACGGCCTGAATCTTTCTCGCTGTAGTCTAACCCGCTACGCCACCACATACCGTGTCACGATGGTCGCTCCTGTTTACAACGGAAGTTGTAGCAACCATTCAATCCTCTTGGCAATCAACGACTCTTGGCAATCACAGACTAGTCCATCGAAAATTTTTCACCCAGATACACTCGCCGCACCTCCGGATCGCGCCCCAGATCCCCAGGCGTCCCCGCCCGGAAGATCTTTCCTTCATTGATGATGTAGGCCCGGTCCGTCACCGAAAGCGTCTCGCGCACGTTGTGGTCGGTAATCAATACGCCAATTCCGCTTTTCTTCAAATCGAAGATGATCTCCTGAAGATCCAGCACCGCAATCGGATCGATACCCGAAAAAGGTTCGTCCAGCAAAATAAATGCCGGATCGATCGCCAGGCAGCGCGCAATCTCCACCCTCCGTCGCTCGCCGCCGCTCAGCGCATATCCCCGTGTGTGCCGCACATGCCCCAGGTTCAGTTGTTCAATCAGCTTCTCCGTACGTATTCGTCGACTCTCCCAGCTCAGCTCCTGCGTCTCCAACACGGCCAGAATATTGTCCTGCACTGTCAGCTTGCGGAACACGGAAGGCTCCTGCGGCAGATAGCTGATCCCATAGTTCCGCGCACGTAGATACATCGGCAATCGGCTGATGTCATGTCCGTCTGCAAGGACTCGTCCTTCGTCAGGCCGCACCAGTCCCACGATCATGTAGAAGCTCGTCGTCTTGCCCGCACCATTCGGTCCCAGAAGGCCCACCACCTCGCCCTGTTCAATCTCCAGGTTCACACCTCGCACCACCTGCCGGCCGCCGTACGACTTGGCAATCTCCTCCGTCGACAATGTCTTCATCAGTTCTTTTTCACCCGCGTCTCTGTGCGCACCCGTTGTCCCGCGCCAGCGTTCTCTCCATTAGAAATCACAACGCTCTCATCCCCCGAATGGAACTGTAAGGACGCGCCCGTCACCATGCCTTGCGCTTCGTCCATAATCTTCGGGGGTGACGCTGCCGTTCCTGTCAAAACAAACAAACTATCGCTGGCCGTATAGATCAACTGTTCCCCTGTTGCCCGCCGTCCTGGCTGCTCCATCTCCACCTGCCCTGTCACCACAATGCGCTCTACACTGCCGCCCATGAATCCTCCCGGCAGCCCTGCGGTGCCTGTCGCGGCAGCAGGCTTATTCCCTCCACTTGCGGCCTGCAGATACGCAACAGCATCCTGCCCACGCATCTTGCCAGATGCATTCTCTACCGCAACGCCACCGCTAAATTCAGCCTGCCGCGTCTCGTCCGAATACACCAGCTCCCGACTAACGACGCGCACAGCCCCCTCCTTTCTCAGATCAACTCTCTGCTCAGATCTCGGATCAGCCTTACCCGTCCCACTCTTCCCCGAGCCGTGGCCCACCAACACCGTATGAACCGCCATCGGCGAACCCTGCCCCTCGCCATGCGCCGTCAACCGCCGCCGTCTCTGCTCAAACTGCAGCACCGGAGCCTCAACCTGCGACCCACCTTGCCAAAGTCGCGCCTGCTTTCCTGCTCCTCCATAAAAGATCGCCTGATCCGTCGCCCGTTTCAGCTCCGCCCGCGACGCCAGAACATGCACCACATCACCCTGCGCACCTTTAGTCTGCATGTAGCTCGCCTTCACCGATCCCTCAGCCACCCCATCGCCCGATCCCTGCTCCATCGCCACCTTATCCGCCCACAGCACACTCCCGGAATCATCCTTTACCTGAACGCCCCCAGTCAGCGTCATCCATTTTGTCGAACCGTCATACGCAGCCTTCTGCGCCGTAGCCCGCTGCTCCGTCGGTGCATTGGCATCGCCTGGCTTACGAACCGGTTTATGCATCATCACGACATTGCCCTGCTGCTCTGCAGTCGCGATCTCCTCGGTTCTCCCTGCCGCCGCAGTCTTGAAGCGAAAATCCATCGTATCGCCCGAACTCGTATCCTCAACCCCCGTGTCGCTCATGCGCCGCAAGGCCGTATGTCCCACTCCATGCCCATCTGCAATCCGAGTGACGCCCTCTACCTGCATAAAATCTGCCGTCAAAACATCCCCGGCAAGCGCGCTGCTCACAGGCCCCCCCTTATCTCTGGCAGCATCCACCATCTTTAGCCTGGCGTTTCCACTAGCCTTCGCATCGCGCAACTGCGTCTTCCCCGCACTATCCGCGCCTAGCGCAAGCTCCACCTTATCTCCGCCCAGCTCACGCTCACTCCAGGGATCGCGCGCCGCAGTTGAAGCCCTCACCCTCTCATTGAAGTGCACCGCTCCCGTCAAAACCACCTGCTCCGGCCGACCCTTCTTATCAAACGCAGTCCGCCCTTCAGCCGATACCCCTTGAACCTGCCGCAACGACTCGTCCATCACATACCGAACGCCATCATAGAGCCGTGCCGTTTGAGGCCGCCCATCGGCATTCATCAAAACATTCGCCCGCTGCGCCACGATCCTTCCACCGCCCTGCTCCAGCGTCACATCTCCATCGGCATCCAGACTCTCAACCCCGCCATCGCTCCGCATATGCACTACCGCCCTCTGGGCAGCTGCGGTCTGCGTCACACCCGACTTCCCGTCGCCCACCGACACATACTTCGCCTGCGCCAGCGTCACCCGATTGTTCGTCCGGTCCATCTCCGCACGCGACGCCGTCAAAACCATCGGCCGCCCATCGTGCAGCCCATTCACCTTCACCGCCGAGTGCAGCACCAGTATCCCCGTATCCGAGCTATAGTCAGCGCCCCTGGCAAAGCCATTCATCCCCTTGAACTCAAACTCGACATCCTGGTCTGTCGCCGCCACTCCCAGCTCGCGCATAAAAACCAGCCCGCTCGTCCTCACATGGATCAGCCGGCTATCTTCGCTTCCCTGCTCGACCGCACCCTCGCCATGCAGATCTTTCCCAGCGGCATAGTCCGCCTTCCCATGAGCATCCGTCGCCATCGGCGCCTGCAGATCGATATGCACCTCGCCAGCCGCGCGAATCACTCCCGCCTTCTGGTCATACTCAAACTCTTTGCCATAGATCCGGTCCGCACGGTCCTGCTTCCGTCCATAGAGAACAATCCCCACATCATGCAGCGTCACGATACCGTCCTTGCGCTGCACCGCCTTCGCCGCATGGATCGTAAATATGGTCCTGCCCTTGACCGTCTGCGAATACGTAAACGCATTCGTCTCCTGGCTGATATCAATCCCCAGCCTGGCTGGCAGGTCTTTGATAAACCGGTGCGCCCGATAGTGGGCATATCCCAGAAAACCAACAACCACCATCACAAGCAGGCCCGCGCCCACCAGCAGCCAAATCCGCAATCTCTCAATAGAAACGATCTTGCCCATCCACATCTATCTTCTCACCACTGCATGCTTTCTACTCCCTACCCCTCTTCCCTCTTCCCTCGAAACGACTAGACTATCCCCATGGCCGATCAGCTCTACCTAAGTCTCTGGTTCCCCAACTTCCGCCTTGAATCCCTTCCCGACGCTCTCGTCTCGGTCATGCGTCAATTCGCCCTTGTCAGTGGAGGCCCGGAAGCCAAACGCGTCGCCGCAGCCACTGTCTATCCCATCAGTTTCAACGAAGCCCCCACCTACCAGCGCATCTACGTCAACGACGACCGCTCCGAAGACACCTCCGGCTCCATCATCGAGAACGCCGTAGCCGAAGCCACCGAGCAACTCCACGACGACATGGCCTACGAATTCGAGATGAAGTGGAACTTATGGTCCCCGGAAGTCGATCCCAACCGCATCCCCAACCCTGACCTCGACCCCGATATCGACCAGGACGACAACTACGCCGCCCTCGACACCCTCTGGAAGCCGCAGCCCGCGACCGTCCGCTTCCTCGGCCTTGGCCCTCAATTCGATGACGCCAGCTTCGAACAAAACGGTCACATTCGCATCGACTTCGGCCTCGACACCCCATGGCTGGCCGAAACCCTCGATGACGAAGAACTCGACGAAGACGCCGCAAAACACATCCAGCAGAACGTAGAAAAGCTCCTCGCCTTCACCCTCTCGGTCGAAAAGAACTGCGGCATCTCCAGCCGCCTCCTTTGGACCGAATCCGGCGAACCCCTCGCCCAAAAACTAATCGACCGCCTCCAGCGCCTCAACTAAATAGCAACTGCCAAATCGGCCTTGGTCGTTAGCGGCAGACTCGGCCAGAACCACGCAGGTTAAAACCTGTGCGTCCTTCCCATTGGCGTTAGCTCTGCGAGGATGAGCGACCTTTACGGAAAACATACGGAGTCTGTGGTCTGCTTGTTCTGAAAGGCAAAAAGATGCGCTCATCTAATCGATTTTTTCACTGTATCGTTCCCGTTGTGCTGTCGCTACAGTTTGCCGCTGCCTCCGCCGGGGCACAAGTGGCACCCTCTTCGCAAAATGGTGAAGTAGAAGAGTTGCGCCAGACGGTACGAGATCTGGCGCTGCGGGTGGCAGCACTCGAGAAGCAGTTGCAGAACCAGCAAACCGCGGCGGTGGCCCCCCCGCCTCTGACTGCACCTATAGACGCAGCAGGAGAGCCGACGGCTTCTTCCAGTTCTCTTTCCAGGCCTCTAAGCAATGTAGTGGCGGAGGTAAATGCCGCGCCAACCCCAGCGCTAACAGCCGGCGTCTCACCACTGCCCGCCACAGAGCCCGGCGCACATCCTGCTCTGGGAGATGCGCTCCCCGCGCAGCTGCCAGGTGGAGCGACGCTGAACTACTTCGTCGACGGCTATTACGGGTACGACTTCAATCATCCCATCGGGCGCGTCCAGTACCTTCGTGCTTACGATGTGCTCAGCAATGCTTTCAGTCTGAATCAAGCGGGGGTTGTGCTGGCGCTTGATCCTAATGTCGCAGAAGGGCGGCGTTACGGCGTTCGGCTGGATCTTCAGTTCGGGCAGGCCACAGAAACGTTGCAGGGAAATCCTGCGAATGAGCCTCGGCCGGAGATCTACAGGAATATCTTTCAGGCGTATGGGACGTATGTGTTTCCCGTGGGCCGTGGCCTGAATGTCGACTTCGGGAAGTGGGCGAGCTCGATTGGAATTGAAGGCAACTACACGAAGGACCAGATGAATTACACGCGATCGTTCTGGTTCAATTATCTGCCGTTCTATCACATGGGGGTTCGGGCTAACTACAAGATCAACGATAAGGTGTCGGCGAACTACTGGATTGTGAATGGAACGCAGCAGTCGGAGCCTACGAACTCGTTCAAGGATGAGTTGTTCGGGCTGGCGTTGCAGCCGACGAAGAATATTTCGTGGACGGTGAACTATTACCTCGGACAGGATAATCCGGATGTAACGCAGGTGCAGGGCTGCAGTACTCCGGTGCAGCCGGGGCTGTGTCTGGCTCCGATCACTCCGGCGCCAGATGGCAAACTGCACATCTTCGATACTTATGCGACGTGGAATGTAACGCCAAAGGTGACGCTGGCGCTCGATGGTGACTATGTGGTTTCGAGGACGTGGGCGCAGGCCGGACCTGGAATGTCCTCGGCTCCAAAGCATGTAATCGGCGGAGCGGGTTATGCGCGGTATCAGTGGACCCCGCGCATGGCTGTGGCCGGACGGGCGGAGTATCTTTCGGATCGGGGTGGCCTCTTCAGCGGGACGACTCAGGCGCTGAAGGAGTTTACGGGGACCTATGAATTCAAAGTGGCGGATGGACTCTTGTCACGTCTGGAGTATCGGCGTGACTGGAGCAATGTGCCCTTCTTCTTAACGAACAGACCGGGAGTCCTTTCGGCGAACCAGGACACACTCACAGTAGGACTGGTGTGGTGGTATGGCGGTAGGCAAGGAGCCTGGTAGATCGGACCGACCATAATTGTCCAGCGTAACGGGAAAATTCATCGAGATGAATTAGTTTGTTCAGAGGAGACATCTATGCCGCTTACAACCGATGAGAAGATTCTTGCTCTGAGTGAGGAACTGCTGAAGCTGTTTGAAGCAATGTTTGGGCCGCATCCCGGATTCCGGCCGGTGCATGCCAAAGGCGTTTTGTTGACGGGGACGTTTACCCCTTCAAGCGAGGCAACGTGGCTGACGCGAGCCGCCCATGCGACTCGGCCATCTACGCCAGTGACAGTCAGGTTGTCGGACTTCACAGGCATACCGCTGATTCCGGACAACGATGAGAATGCGGATCCACGCGGCTTTGCTGTGCGGTTCCACCTTGCCGAGCATGTGCACACCGATATCGTCGCTCACTCCGCGAATGGATTCCCCGCAACGACAGGGCAGGAGTTCCTGGAATTTCTGCGAGGCGTTACGCAGCCTGACAAGGCAAAGGTGATGGAGTTTGTAGGCAGTCACCCAAAGGCGTTGGCATTTGTGCAATTGGTAGGGAAGTTTCCATCGAGCTTTGCGCGCGATAGCTACTTTGCATTGACTGCAATGAAGTTCACAAACAAAGATGGCGTCAGCCGGTTCGGGCGTTACACCTTCGTCCCCGAAGCAGGAGAAGAACATCTCGATGCTGAAGCGGCCAAAGCAAAGAGTGCAAGCTATCTCTTCGACGACCTTGCAGAAAGGATCGCGAAGGGGCCTATCAAGTTCAAACTCACGGTGCAGGTAGCCGAAGATGGCGATAACGTAAACGATGCCACCATACACTGGCCATCGGAGCGCAAAGTGGTTGAGTTAGGCACGCTAACGTTGACGGATCGTGTCGCCGATGATGCTCACGAACAGAAGACCATCATCTTCGATCCGATTCCGCGGCTCGACGGAATTGAGCCATCGGATGATCCGCTCCTGGAGTTGCGCGCTGCATCGTATTTGATCAGTGGACGCCGGCGGCGAGCCGCTCCCGAACAGTAATGATGAAAAAGGGCCGTCCAATCGAACGGCCCTTTTCATTGCTCATGATGGTCTGTGATTAGACGTGTACTTCCCAGCCCTTTTCGTACGTACGCCCCCAGAGCTTCATCGCTTCGGGATCATTTAAAACATGACCAGTCTTGGGATCAAGCGTGAGCTCATGCTTTGTAAAGTACGCAATGTTCGATAGCTGAAGCAGGGTCACGCTCACATTCGCTACAGGAATAGGCGAGTTCAGCTTATCGCCATGCCGAATACCGTTGATCAAATTGAGAAAGTGGGCGTCTGTCATGGAGTCGCGCCCGATCGTGTCGGTGCTGACAGTCTGCTTGCCGGTCTTGAATTCATCGGTCTTTTTTCCGTTCCAGTCATATAGCTCATAACCATCGCGGTCGATGAGAATGGAGCCCTTCGTTCCAAGGATGGAGGAGCCACGGTCGCGACCGTAGATCTTCATGCCTTGGCAGCAGCGCCCCTCCCAGTTGATCATCTTGCCGTCGTACTCAAAGTTAGTGTCGAGCGTATCGTAGAACTGCCAGTCATCCTTGAAGTTATAGCGTCCGCCGGCAGCAGTAACGCGATTGGGATATTCAACACCAAGCGCCCACCGGCAAACATCCACCTCGTGAGTTCCATTATTGAGAGACTCGCCAGTGCCATAGCGCGTGAGCCAATGCCAGTTGTAAGGATGGATGTTGTCCTTGTACTCACTGCGCGGCGCAGGCCCTTGCCATAGCTCCCAGTTGAGTGTCGCGGGAACCGCCGCCGGTTGCCCATAGCCCATCGACTTGCGCTTATTCACATACCAGGCCTTCGCATAGTAAGGATCCCCAATGAGACCGTCATGGATCTGCTGAATCACCTTGATCGTGTAATCAGAAGAACGCTGTTGATCTCCCACCTGCACCAGCTTGCCATATTTCTTCTGCGCTTCGACCAGCAGTTCCCCCTCGCGAGGATTATGGCTGGAGGGCTTTTCGACATAGACATGCTTACCCGCCTTGAGGCCAAGGATCGCCATCGGAGCGTGCCAGTGGTCCGGCAGCGCAATCGTGATAACGTCAACATCCTTGGCATCGAGAATCTTCCGGTAATCCCCTTCGGCCATCGGAGCGTAGCCCAGCTCTTTCTCAGCTTCAGTGGCGAATTTGGCGAGGACTGCCGAATCAACATCACAAATGTGCGAGACACGCGCGGAAGCAGCGTTGTTCTTAAGCGCTGAGAGATGAGCATAGCCGCGGCCGTTCAGTCCGAGGATGGCAAAGTTGAGCCGGTCGTTCGAGCCCATGATCTGAGCGTAGCTTTTGGCAGTGGAACTGATTGCAGCACTTGCGGCCGTTACGGCTAAGCCGTCAAGAAATGTGCGTCGAGAGATCATTGGTGCTCCTTCTTCATATGGCCCGATATGGCGGGAAATGAGGCGGTATCCCTTATACATCGGTTTTAGTTGCAAGTTCAAACCATAAACAATTGCCCATAGGATTGAAGAAGTTAGATCGTATGACCCGCCAGGAAAACAAACGCCGCATATCTCGAATCTGAGATATGCGGCTCGAACCTTCTCTTGCAACATCCGCCCTTTATCCAGCCACAACAATCTCCGAAAAGTCCGCAATCCCGGAAAAGCTTTGCACGATCGAACCCAATAGCGCCAACCGGCTGCGCCGCACCGTCTCATCCGGATCCATCACCATCACCTGATCGAAGAACGCATCCACCTGCGGCCTCAACGTAGCAACCTGCTCAAGCGCCGCTCCATACTCATGCCGAGCCTTCAGCTCATCCACCTTCTGCCCCACGCTTACTGACGCCGTCATCAAATCGCGTTGCGCCGGATGCACCTCTTTCACTCCACTAGAGGCCTCCAACAGTTCGCCCTTCTCTTTCGCCTGCAAAAGAATATTCTTCATCCGCTTGAACGCCGCCGAAACCGCAGCAAAGTCATCCGAACCCCGAACCGCCGAAACCGCAGCAGCCCGAGCCACCGCATCCCGAACATCATCCGCGCCCGCAGCCAGCACAGCCTTCACCACGTCATAAGCCTGTCCCTTAGCCTCGCGCAGATAGAACTCCAACCGCTCCTCTAAAAATCCACGCACCTTCGCCGCAAGCGCATCATTTTGCCCACAAGCCGAACCCGCAACCTCACTCAACGTAAGCGGCAGCACAACGCCGCTCTCCGCCAGAGTCTTCACAATCCCATTCGCCGCACGTCGCAGCGCAAACGGATCCTTCGATCCCGTAGGCTCCAGTCCCAGCCCAAACATCCCGGCAATCGTATCGGCCTTATCCGCAATCGCCAGCACCGCGCCCTCAACCGTTCGCGGAACCGAGTCTTCCATCGACTCAGGCTTGTACTGGTCATAGATCGCATCGCTCACCGCAGCCGCGTAGCCCTGAGCCCGCGCATACAGCCCACCCACCACACCCTGTAGCTCCGTAAACTCCTTCACCAGCTCTGTAGTCAGATCGGTCTTCGCCAGCACCGCAGCCTCATCCAGAGCCACAGGATTCAGCTCGCATCCACGAGCCAGCACCAATCCCACCAGTGCCGAAGCCACCTTCCGCACCCGACCCGACTTAGCCGCATAACTCCCCAGGTCCTTCTGGAACGTAACGTTCTTCAACAACGCCACACGCTCCATCAACGGAACCCGCTGATCGAACTCCCAGAAAAACCGCGCATCATTAAACCGGGCCCGCAGCACCCTTTCATTCCCATGCCGAATCACCGCCTCACCCGCAGCATCCGTCTCTGTATTCAACACCGCCAGAAAATGCGAAGCCAGCTTTCCGTCCTTATCCTCCAAAGCAAAGTAACCCTGATGATCCCGCATCACCGTCACCAGAACCTCCTCCGGCAGCGCCAGAAACTCCGGCTCAAACCCACCCAGCACAACCGAAGGCCACTCCGTCAGATGAGTCAGCTTATCCACCAGCCCATGATCCTCACGCCACCGCAGACCCTCGACAGTCCGCGTCACCTTATCCAGAGCCTTGCGAATCCTCTGCCGCCGCACCTCTACATCCGCAACCACAAACCCCTTTAGCAACGCGCCCTCATACTCACCCGGAGCACTCAAAGCAATCGCCATATCCCCAAACAAAACCCGATGCCCATATGTAACATTCGCAGCTACATATCCGCCAAACTCCACCGGCACCGTCTCCCCACCCAGCAACGCAACCATCCACCGCACCGGCCTGACAAACCGCTCCGGCCTGCCCGCGCGCCAGTACATATTCTTCGCCCAATAAATCCCCGCCAACTCCTTAGGCAACTCAGCAGCAATCACTTCAGCCGCACCACGCCCAGCCTTCACGGTAGTCGCCGCCAGATACTCACCCTTGGCATTCGTAACTGTCTTCAAATCCTCAACGGCCACCCCAGCCTTCTTCGCAAACGCAAACGCCGCCGGCGTAGCCGCTCCATCCTTATAAGCCACCTTCACCGAAGGCCCCACCAACTCCTCGGCCACATCCTCCTGCCGAGCCGCAACATCACCTACCCAAACCGCGAGCCGCCGAGGCGTAGCAAAGCTCTTGCTCTCTACACCAGCCGACACCAGCCGCTCACGTTCCAGCATCCCCACCACACGCCGCTCAAGCTCCGCCTGCGCCCCTGCAACCATCCGCGCCGGAACTTCCTCCAACCCAATCTCAAACAAAAACTCAGCCATCGCTCTCAACTCAAATCCCGCCATCAAGGCGCATCTCTAATCTGACTAAACAAAACCGGGTGCCCCATTCATGCGGTCTCATCGCATGAGTGGGAAAGTACACCGTCAACCCGCCACAACCTCAGTCTCCAACGCCGTCAAAGCCTCACCCTGCGCCGCATAAGCCTTCGCCACGCCTACCACCAGCGTCCGAATCCGCGCCATCACACCCACGCGCTCCGTCACCGAGATCGCCCCGCGTGCATCCAGCAAATTGAAAACATGCGAGCACTTCAACGCCAACTCATAAGCTCCCAGCACAGGAAACCGCTTCAGCTTCAAAGCATCCATATCCTCGAAGCCCTTAGCCTTCTCCAACAAAGCCAGGCACTCCGCCTCATACAGATTCAAATGCTCCCAAAGCTTCCCCACATCCGCATAGTCAAAGCTGTAAGCCGAAAACTGCTCTTCCTCTGAGAGCCGCATATCACCATAAGTCACCTCGCGGCCAGTGTCCGGTTCGACTGCCCAAACAATGTCGTAAATCGATTCCTTGTCCTGAAGAAACTGCGCCATCCTCTCCAGCCCATACGTAATCTCCCCACAGATCGGGTCGAGATCCATCCCCCCGCACTGCTGAAAGTACGTGAACTGCGTAATCTCCTGGCCATCCATCATCACCTGCCAGCCAACGCCCCATGCGCCACCCACCGGCCACTCCCAGTTGTCCTCTTCAAACTTGATGTCATGTTCCTTCAGGTCAATCCCAATCGCCTCCAGCGACTCCAGATACAACTCCTGAATTCGCACCGGTGGCGGCTTCAGAATCACCTGAAACTGCGTATGCCGAAACAGCCGATTCGGATTCTCCCCATACCGTCCATCCGCCGGCCGCCGCGAAGGCTGCGCATAAGCAATCCTTACCGGCTTAGGCCCCAGCACCCGCAAAAACGTATCCGGAGACATAGTCCCCGCGCCCACCTCAACGTCATAAGGCTGCTGCAAAACACACCCCTGCTCCGCCCAGAACGTCTGCAGCCTGAACAAAAGCTCCTGAAACGTAAGTGCCTTCTTCTTTCCACCAATCGCAGTCATGCATCTCTCTTCATTTGCGGTAATCCTCCGATTCTAAACGCACCCCATCAAAATCTCTCCGCGCCCGCTCAATCTCCTTCCCATGCCTCTCCGCCCAAATCCAAACCCCGCAAAATGCCTCCCCCAAACTCCTCCCCAAATCCGTCAGCTCATACTCCACCCTCGGCGGAATCACCGGATGCACCGTCCGAGTCACCAACCCATCCCTCTCCATCTGCCGCACCGTTTTGGTCAGCATCTTCTGGCTGACCCCACCCACCAGCTCACCCAGCCGCGTAAACCGCACCACCCCGTGCTCCTCCAAAACCTCCAGCACCAGCATGGTCCATTTATCCGCCACCCGCTCGATAATCTCCCGCACCAGCGCATCTAACTTCGGGTCCGTCACCGCAGGAGGCCCCACTCTCACCGCCTTCTTCCGCGAAACCATCGTTTTTTCCATATTTTCCTTCACTCTCTTTTAGGCAAGTATAGATATTTCAGGTGCCTACTTCCCAATGGATACAAACAATCCTACTATTCTTTCAGGAGAAATGAACCAATGAAAACCACCGGAAACACCATCCTCATCACCGGCGGCGGCTCCGGAATCGGCCGCGGCCTCGCCGAAGCCTTCCACCAGCTCGGCAACAAGGTCATCATCGCTGGCCGCCGCAAGCAGGTCCTCGACGACACCACCGCCGCCAACCCCGGCATGTCCTCCATCGCCCTCAACATCGAAGACCCCGCCGACATCCGCAAAGTCGCCGCCCAGCTCGCCACCGACCACCCCACCCTTAACGCCGTCATCCACAACGCCGGCATCATGCGCCCCGAAAACCTCCTAACCCCGCAACCAGACCTCGCCGACGCCGAGGCCATCATCGCCACCAACCTCCTCGGCCCCCTCCGCCTCACCGCGGCCATGCTCCCCCAACTCCAGAAGCAGCCCCACGCCGCCATCCTCACCGTCTCCTCCGGCCTCGCCTTCATCCCCATGGCCATCACCCCCACCTACAACGCCACCAAGGCCGCCATCCATTCCTGGAGCCAGTCCCTCCGCTACCAGCTCAAATCCACCAACATACAAGTCATCGAGATCGTCCCACCCTACGTCCAAACCGAGCTCATGGGCAGCGCCCAGGCCGCCGACCCACGCGCCATGCCATTAAAAGAGTTCCTCGACGAGACCATCAACCTCATCAAAACCCAACCCAACGCCACCGAGATCCTCGTCGAGCGCGTAAAACCCCTCCGGTTCGCCGAGCACAACGGCGTAGAAAAATACACCACCTTCTTCCACCAATTCAACGACGCCATGAACCACCCTCACTAATTTGCAGATGTTTTGCATTTGTAGTTGCGATTGCTGTTGTCTTTGTAGCTTCGGTTGCCGTTGTTTTTTGTAGTTGCGGTTGCGGTTGCGGTTGCTGTTGCTGTTGCAGTTGCAGTTGTTTTTTGTTTGTCATCCCGTAGGGATCTGCGGTTGCCTTTGCTTTTGTCGTTGTCTGTTTTTACGTCGTCATCCTGAGCGCAGCGAAGGATCCCTGTATTTTGCTTTTGCTTTTGCCTTTGCCTTTGCCGTTGTTTCTGAGGTAGGCCGAGGCTTCAGCCCAGGCACTTAAAGGGGCCGCAAAAAAAGGGGCTTTAGCCCCTGAGGTATGCCTCTTCCCCACCATAAACCCCGGGGCCCGGACCGGCCCCGCAAACCTACTCCTGCTCCACCATCTCCAACAATCCCCGCCGCCGCACCACCAACGCCATTACCGCCGTAAACACGAGTGCCCCGCAAGTATCGATCATCACATCGCGAAAGCTACTCGTCCGCCCCTCAAGAAAGCTCTGGTGCCATTCATCCAGAGAAGCAACAAGAAACGTGCAAAAGACCGCCAGCCCAGCAGCCTCCAGGCGCAGCCCAGACCGCGTCCCCTTCCAGAAGAGATCCACCGTCACATACCAGGCCCGGTAGAACAGCACGCTCAATATTCCATAGCCGCTAAAGTGACCCAGCTTCCGAAGGAAAAAGTGCACCATCTCAAACGAAGGAGTATCCGTCTGTCCCCACAAGGCATGGCAGATACTCAGCAGCCACCGGCTCGTATTTGCGGAGCCCATCGTCACGGTCGATTCCATCCAGATCACACTAAGCCCAAAGAACACAGGTACCCAGTTGATCGGCGCAGCCATCTGTCGAGTCTTCGTCATAGACATTCTCAACTCATCCATCGGGGTCCCCCACCTACGTGTTAGACGCCGTCACCTGCCTTTTGGCACAAAAACCGGCTGGGGAGTGCACAAACTCTTCGACTAAATCAAACCTACTCAACGTGATAATTCGGAGCCTCACGTGTAATGATCACATCATGCACATGGCTCTCGCGCAAGCCCGCATTTGAGATCCGGATAAACCGTGACTTCGTCTGCAACTCCGCAATCGAAGCACATCCCAAATACCCCATACCCGACCGCAATCCGCCCACAAGCTGGTAAACCATCCCCTCCAGAGGTCCCCGATGGGGCACACGCCCCTCGATCCCCTCCGGCACAAACTTTGCCAGCCGGTTCTGCGAGCCTGCCTCAGGAGCCGTCAACGATGGCCGCTCCGTGCTCGCCGCATCATTCATATCTTCCTTACCCTGGAAGTACCGCTCGCCCGAACCCTGCGCCATCGCCGAAAGCGAACCCATCCCGCGATAAGCCTTGAAGCTGCGCCCTTGGTACAGAATCGTCTCACCCGGGCTCTCATCCACACCCGCAAACAGCGAACCCATCATCACAACGCTCGCGCCCGCCGCAATCGCCTTCGTCACATCGCCCGAGTACTTGATTCCGCCATCCGCAATAATCGGAACCCTATACTCCTTACCAGCCTTATAAGCCTCCGAAATAGCCGTAATCTGCGGCATGCCCGCGCCCGTCACCATGCGCGTCGTACAAATCGAGCCCGGCCCAATCCCCACCTTGATCGCATCCGCACCGGCTTTAATCAAAGCCACCGCGCCTTCATAAGTAGCAATGTTTCCCGCCAGTACATCGATCTCCGGAAACCTCCGCTTCACCTCGGCCACAGCCTCCAGCACCCGCGAAGAGTGCCCATGCGCCGAATCGATCGCCAGCGCATCCACCCGCATCTTCACCAGCTCCGCAGCCCGTTCCAGAAAATCGCCCGTCGCCCCAATCGCGCCCGCAACCCGTAGCCGCCCCTGCCAGTCCTTCGAAGCATTCGGATACTTCAGCTTCTTCTGGATATCCTTGACCGTAATCAGACCCTTCAGCTCATAGCTGTCATTGACCACCAGCAACTTTTCCACCCGATGCTGATGCAAAATCTGCTCCGCCTGCTCCAGCGTCGTCCCCACCGGAACCGTGATCAGATTCTTTTTCGTCATCACCGAATCGATCGGCAGGTCTGTCCGCGAGACAAACCGCAGATCGCGATTCGTAAGAATCCCCACCAGCTTCTTGTTCTTCGTCACCGGCACGCCCGAAATCTTGTACCGCCGCATCACATCCAGCGCGGCGGCAATCGTCTGCTCCGGATCAATCGTCACGGGGTCCACGATCATCCCGCTCTCCGACCGCTTCACCTTGTCGATCTCACCTGCCTGCTGCTCAATCGTCAGGTTCCGGTGCACCACACCCATGCCGCCCTGCTGCGCCATGGCAATCGCCAGACGCGACTCCGTAACGGTATCCATGGCAGCCGACATCAGCGGTGTATTCAGCGTAATCTGGCGTGTCAGCTGCGTTTGCGTGCTGACCTGGGTAGGCACAACCTCGCTATAGGCGGGAACGAGGAGAACGTCATCAAAGGTAAGAGCTTCAGGTACAGGTATTTCGATCATAAATAGGTATCAATCTTGAGGAGGTGTCCAAGCGAGGCATGATTGCCACGGGGTTTGATAGATTGTAGAGTTGCTTTCCCTCTAGAGCAAATCCAAACCACCAAAATCCTCCGAAAACACCCAAAACAACTGGGTGCCCCATCTGAGCGCGCCTCACCGCGCGAAGGTTGGGGATGCAACCCTCCTCCCCTCAACACCTTCCCTCCACCACAACCGGGTGCCCCATCCTTCGCGCTATCGGGGTCCCCGACGAGCGTATTTGCTCGTTGGGGTGATTGGGCGAAGGGTGGGGTATTCGCGCCACTCGCGAACCGCCTTCCCGTCCCCGCCACAGAACTGGGTGCCCCATTCATGCGGTCTTATCGCATGATTGGGCATTCGAGCGAAGCTCGAACCGTTTCCCCAAGCACCAGCTAAAGTCCACAGTTCGCCATTCCCTTTGTTAGAGTTAGAGATCCACCCCTGACCCCTACCGAGCCCTCTCCAAAGCCAACACCGCATACCCAGTAGCTGCATCGCTCATAAAACGCCCAACATCGCTCTTCGGGTCACGCTTTTTATTCAACGACGAAGCATACCAATCGCCGTCTTTCTCCTGGTGATCTTCCAGCCACTTCAATCCACGCCTCCGCATAGCGACCCCACCGCTACCCCCCGAATTCTCCAACGCCAGTACAGCCAGACCAGTTGCAAGACCATCGCTCTCCACTGGCTGCGCCGAATCGTCCTGCCGCTTCCTCTGGTCCATCGCCGAGAGCCTCCACCCGCCGTCCGCCTGCTGCAGGCCCTCGATCGACGCGAGCAACGCCTTCCGCTCGGCCTCGGTCAACAATCCGGACACCTTGCCCGACGCCCACAAAACATAGATCTGATTCATCAGAGGCTGAGCCGCATACTCCCGCCGCAGATACTGCCGCAGCCGCTCCACATGCTCGCGAACCCCTGGCTCATCGGCATATTGATCCGGCGCGCCACCCACCTCCACCATCAGCAGCGCCGCACCCTGATACGCGGACTCGTTCGCCTCCCACGGGCCCAAATGGAAGTCCTGCCACTTCCATCCGCCGGCCTTCTCACCCGACTCCTCCTGCAGCGTCCAGGCTGCGTCCAGCGCGGTCCGCGTAACCGGACGCAGATGTCCCTGCCGTGTGTCATAGCTTGTCAGGATCACTGCATTCAGCACCGCTTCGGTCGCATGCGACTCCGACGTCTTACCAGGACCGTGGACCGCGTCGGAGTAAAACGGGATCATCTCGGACCAATGGTTCACACGCTTCTCCACGCTGTCCAGCATGACCTTCTCGGGTGCGGCCATCTGTGTCTCGCGCAACTCCTGTCGCAGCGCCGACCGCGCCATCGCAAACGGCACCACCGTATGGCACGAGATGCAGAGCGTTCCGTGATCCTTCTGGGCAGCCGGCCAACTCTGCCACCAAACCTCACGACGATCCAGATAGTCCGCCGCCGCCACAGCATTCCAGCCCTTGGAAGGCGTAGAGGGTGTCTTGGAAGCCTCATGCGCCGACACCGTGTTCCAAAAACCAATCCCTGCAGTCGACCCAACCAGCAACACACACGAATACAAAGCGCTGCTTCTCATGGATATCCCCTTGATCCGTCTGATCAGTTGAGTTCGTTCAAGCTGGAGAATGCACTGATACTAAACCCAATAATCGCAACCCGAGCCGATAATCTCTGTCCTATCCATCCCCAAAAGCTCTCTCTATCCCCACTATTGGCAAACGCAATATCTCCAGTATTTCGCCGTTGCCTTCCTTTATCGCGGTACCTAAGTCATCCTGGGTTCTAGCCCAAAATAAACTTCAAAAAACTACAAAATCCACAGCCCTCAAAAACCTGCCCGTCCTGAAACCACCTTCTCCACCCAATCCACCACAACTTGACCACAAATCCACCACAACCAAACGCCCAAAATCTCAAAAAAGGCCTACAAAACCCCACACCCCACCACCAAAAAAATCCGGACATTGAAATAGAAACCAACAAGCTGTATCATTCAATTTGCAACGATTTTGTTCCGTCGTACGGACGTGCCGTGACCGCACCGGCGAATTGACGGAAGAGATGAGTGGGCTAAAGCCCACTTTTTATTTGCTCTAAAGGGCCCTCTGTAAAAGCATCAAAATGAGTCACTTAACCTATGGCACTTCAGTTAGACGAAATCCGAGCCACTGCCCAGCGCGTTGCCGCTTCGCATAATCTCGACCTCGTCGACATTGAGTTCCAGGGCGGATCCAAACACCGCACTTTGCGCATTTTTATTGAAAAGAATGCACTTGAACGCGCTAAACTAGCCGAAACCGCATCCGAAGAGCTTCCAAAAGGTGTCCCAGCAGAGTTGCTCTCAGGCGTAACCCATGAAGATTGTGCCACTTTCGCCCAGGACTTCGGCACAGTCCTAGACGTAGAAGACCTTATTCCCGGTGCAGAATACACCTTGGAAGTCTCTTCTCCGGGTCTCGAGCGCAAGCTCTTCAAACCAGAGGACTTCACCCGCTTTCAGGGCAGCCTCATCAAACTCCAGACATTCACGGCGATCAACAAAAACCGCCAGTGGCAAGGCCGTCTCACCCGATTCGCAGACGGTGTACTAACAATCGACCTCTCTGCCGTCAAGCAGAAGGGCAAGGCCAGGAAGACCGTAGCCGAGCAGCTAGTCGAAATCCCCCTGGCCAACGTCGAAAAAGCAAATCTGGTCGCGGAAATCTAGTCGCTCTCCGCAAAAACCGCACGACAACGCGACAGCAACAAAACCGGCCGTTTCTGGCCAACCCATGAAGGACGAGTGAAGCGATGGCAAGTGTTCTGTATCAATCGATCGAGACGTTAAGCCGCGATAAGGGAATCGAGCCGGAAGTCGTAGTCGGCGCCGTTGAGGACGCCATCGCCCTGGCCACCCGCAAATACTACAAAACGCAGGAAAACATGCGTGCCGAGATGGATCGCGAAACCGGCGAAATCCGCGCCTACGTCTACAAGACCGTCGTCGAGACCCCCGAGCAGATCGAAGACGACATCAATCAGATGACCCTCGATCAGGCCCGTGCACTGGCCCCCGAAGTCGAGGTCGGCGGCGAACTCCGCTTCTACAAGGACACCACCCCACTCGGCCGCATCGCCGCTCAAATGGCCAAGCAGGTCATCTTCCAGAAGGTCCGCGAAGCCGAGCGCGACACCGTATTCAACGAGTACAACCACCGCGCCGGCGAGGTCCTCAACGCCACCGTCAAGCGTCTCGAGCCCATGGACGTCATCTTCGACCTCGGCAAAGCCGAGGCTCGCATGCCTAAACGCGAGCAGTCGCGCCTCGAGCAGTTCGCCGTCGGCGAGCGCGTCCGGGTTGTACTTTTGCGTGTAGATCGAGCCGCCAAGGGCCCGCAAGTCATCGTCTCCCGCGCCGCCCCAGGCCTCGTCCAAAACCTCTTCCAGTCCGAGGTCCCCGAGATCTACGACGGCACCGTCAGCATCAAGGCCATCGCCCGCGAAGCCGGCGAGCGCACAAAGATCGCCGTCATGTCCCGCGACAAGGACGTCGACCCAGTCGGCGCCTGCGTCGGCATGAAGGGCATGCGCGTCCAGTCCATCATCCGCGAGCTTCGCGGCGAAAAGATCGACATCATCGAGTTCTCCGACGAGATCACCACCTTTGCCGAAAAGGCCCTCCAGCCCGCCAAGGTCAGCCGCGTCTCCATCACAGACCTCACCGACAAGCAGATCGAGGTCATCGTCGACGACACCCAGCTCTCGCTCGCCATCGGCAAGAAGGGCCAGAACGTCCGCCTCGCCGCCAAGCTCCTCCAGTGGAAGATCGACATCAAGAGCGAAGAGGAGAAGCGTCAGGAGGTCGAGCAGCAGATGCAGGCCATGTCCGGCGGCCCGACCACGGCAATCGAGCAGGTTACCGAGCTCGGCGAATCCGTCCTCGAGAAGCTCATCGCTGCCGGAATCACCACCGTCGAAGCGCTCGCCGACATGACCCCCGAGCAGCTCGAAGAGGTCCCCGGTATCGGCGAAAAGACCGTCGAGAAGATCTCCGTCGCTGTTCGCCACTACTTCGGTCAGTACGAAGAGGGTGAGGAGCGCCCGGCCGTTGCAGTCACCGCCGCTGCGGAGCCCGCATCTGAGGAAACAGGGGAGGCAACCATGGACAGAACACCCGAAGCCATTCTCGCGGAAGAAGCCGGCACTGGACGCGCCGAAGAGGTTCATGGCCTCTCCACAGAAGAAATCGTGGACGCCGAAGACGAAATCTCGGCCAGCGACGCCTTCAGCGAAGCTGACGCCCGCGAAGAACGAATTGAACTAAATAACGACGCCGTAGACACCCTGGTCGACGAAGCCCAAGAAGTCTCCGACGAGGGCATTGACGACGGAAACGATCGTGGCTAGCTTCCAAAGCCACGCAGGACAAACATCCCTGAAGCGCATTCACCGCGATTTCAGGGATAATACTTACAATAGAGATTCCTACCTCGATGAGGCTGATATGAACAGCTAAGGGCGCAAGGAAGCGAAAAGGGACGGATGAGCAAAGTTCGAATCAACGATTTGGCACGAGAACTGGAAGTCAAGAGCAGGCCTATTCTGGATGCCCTCGAAGCCATCGGCATTACCGGCAAGACGCACTCCAGCTCCATCGAGGCCGACCAGGCCGAGAAGGTGCGCGCCTATTTCAATGGTGGAAACCGCAGCACCAGTGCGAGCAAACAGGCTGCCGAAGTGAAGCCGAAGTTCGACCTCTCGAAGGTGTCGAAGCCGGGCGATGCCCTCAAAGCAATCCTCGAGCGCAAACAGGCCGAGGCCGCCATCAAGGCCGCCCCGCCGCGTCCCACCGCTGCAGTCGTCGCGCCCCCAGCCACCGCTCCCGCAGCGGGCACTCCACCACGCGTTGCGGCAGCAGCGCCCCCACCGGCGCCAGCACCTCCCGCGCAGGCAACCACGACCGGCCCACGCCGTATCGTTCCCCTACCCCGCCAGGGAGCCAATATCGTCGCTCCGCCTCCGGCGCCAGCCATCGCAACCAAGCCTCCCGTGGGCCCGGTCATCGCGAGGCCTCCGGTCGTTGCAGCACCAGCACATCCGCCCGCATCGGCGCCTCACGCCCCATCTCATCCAGCGGACCGACCTATCGCTGCCACACCTGCGGCTGTCGTTCCTCCGACGCCGGCAAAGCCTGTTACTGCCCCCCCGCCAGCTCCAGTCGTAGAGCACGCAGCGACAGTTCCGCCTCCCGTCGCGACTGCACCCCCTGCTGAATCAGCGCCGGCCAGCGCAGAACCCGTAGCCGCGGCGCCCCCAGTCCAGCCTGAAGCTCCAGCAGCACCGGCCGCTCCCACTGGCCCTCCGGCACGGCGCGTCATCATGCCGCAGACGGGTCCGCGCCCCATCTACACCGCTCCTCCGCCAACCCCAGGAGCCCCGCCGCGCAATCGTCCTATCTTTGAGCGTCCACGTCCTCAGGCCCCCGGCGCACCCGGTTCACGTCCTCCAATGGCACCCGGCGCACGCCGCCCCATGCACCCCACCCGTACCTTCCCCGGCGGTCCAGGAGGCCCCGGCGGAGCACCCGGACGCCCCGGCTTCGCCCCCGGAGGCGCACGCCCCGGCTTCGGCGCACGTCCCGGCTTCGGTGCCCGCCCCGGAGCACCAGGCGGAGCCCCCGGCATCCTGCCCGGTCCCGGGGAAAGCCCGACCGGCATGCGTCCCGCGGCACGTCCCGGCCAGCGCCGCGGAGGCCAGCGCTACGAGAAGACCAAAGAAGGCCCGATGAAGGGCTTCCAGCCGCCACCGCGTTTCGGCGGCGTGCAGCTCTCTCGTGAGCCCCTGCCCATCACCAAGACCATCACGGTCACCGAAGGGATCAGCGTAAAGGACCTCGCCGAAAAGCTCGACGTACGCGGCAAGGACCTCATCGCGACCCTCCTGATGAAGGGTGTCTTCGTCACCGTCAATCAGTCGCTCGAAGGCGAGCTGGTCAAAGACGTCGCCCGCCAGTTCGGCGCCGACGCCCAGGTCATCTCCGTCGAAGAGCAGCTCGAAAACGAGGCCATCGAAGGCTTCCTCGAAGACACCACGGGAATGGTCGAGATCAACCGGCCCCCAGTCGTCACCGTCATGGGTCACGTCGACCACGGTAAGACCTCGCTCCTCGACGCCATCCGCTCCACCGACGTCGCCTCAGGCGAAGCCGGCGGAATCACCCAGCACATCGGCGCCTACAAGGTCAAAATCACCAAACCCGACTCCCCTGCCTTCGGTCGCGAGATCGTCTTCCTCGACACCCCCGGTCACGAGGCCTTCACCCGCATGCGTGCACGCGGAGCCAAGGTCACCGACATCGTCGTGGTTGTCGTTGCAGCCGACGACGGCGTCATGCCTCAGACCCTCGAGGCCATCGACCACGCTCGCGCCGCCAAGGTGCCGATCATCGTCGCCGTCAACAAGATCGACAAACCCGAAGCGAATCCCGCGAAGGTTATCCAGCAGCTCGCCGTCCGCGGCCTCCAGCCCTCCAACCAGGGCGGAGACACCGAGTTCGTCGAAGTCTCAGCCAAGAAGCGCATCGGCCTCGATCTCCTCGAAGAGATGATCTGCCTCGTCGCCGACATCAACGCCCCCAAGGCCGTCCCCGACCGTCCCGCCGTCGGCACCGTCATCGAAGCCAAGCTCGATCGCGGCCGCGGAGCCGTCGCCAGCATCCTCGTGCAGAACGGTACCCTCCGCACCGGCGACAGCTACATCGTCGGCAACACCTTCGGTAAGATCCGCGCCATGTTCGACGATCGTGGCCGCGCCATCACCGAGGCCGGCCCATCAACCCCGGTCGAAATCCTCGGTCTCGAGGGCATGCCCGACGCAGGCGACACCTTCCTCGTCATGGCAGACCGCGACAAGGCCAAGGGCATCGCGCAGTACCGCAAGCTCAAGGAGCGCGAAGCCCAGCTCGCCAAGAGCTCGCGCGTATCTCTCGAAGGCCTCTCCGAGCAGATCAAGCAGGCCGGCATGAAGGACCTCAACCTCATCCTCAAGGGCGACGTACAGGGCTCAGTCGAAGTCCTCGCCGACTCTCTCGAGAAGATGTCGACCGAGAAGGTTCGCGTCCGCGTCCTCCACTCCGGCGTCGGTGCCATCACCGAGTCCGACATCCTGCTCGCCTCCGCATCGAACGCCGTCATCATCGGCTTCAACGTACGGCCCGACAGGAAGTCCGCAGAGATCGCCGAGCGCGAAAACGTGGAGATTCGCTTGCACTCCATCATCTACGAGCTGCAGGACGAGATCACCAAGGCGATGTACGGCCTCCTCGAGCCAGTCTTCAAGGAGAACTACGCCGGACGCGCGGAGGTCCGCAACGTCTTCAAGATCACCAAGGTCGGCCAGATCGCCGGCTGCGTTGTCACCGACGGCCTCATCAAACGCGATCAGCAGGTTCGCCTGCTTCGTGAAGGCAACGAGGTCTGGAGAGGCAAGATCGCTTCTCTCAAGCGGTTCAAGGACGATGTCTCTGAAGTCCGTCAGGGTGTCGAGTGCGGTATCGATCTCGCCGGTCACAAGGACATCCGCGTAGGCGACATCATCGAATCCTTCACCACCGAAACCCTCGCCGCCGAACTAGGCCAGAACTCAGCCGCAGCACGAAAGGCCGAAAAAGCCGCCAAAGAAAAGGAAGCCGCCGCAGCAGCCGAGCACTCAGTCAACGCCTAATCCAAATCAATCCATTCACACAAAGGCCGGGAGCAATCCCGGCCTTCACTTCTTTTAGCGTTGCCTTTGCACTCTGACGCTCGATGATCTCCCGCTCACACGTGCACCACATAATTTGTGGTTTCGCGCCTCGCGACCAAGGCCCTACGATTTCTTGTTGAGGTCGTCGTCCTTGGAGTACTTGGTACCCTGCAGGGTCAACTGGAGCGCGAGACCATTTTTGGTAATCTCGTAGGCCCAAACGCCTGGAGCAATCTGTGTCGCTCCCGAGTACGCTCCCCCGGACTCGCCCGCTTTCGCCGCGGCGTCCGCTTGTCCAGAACCCGACCATCCGGAATTCATAAACTCGTTTAGCGCTTTATCGCTTTCGAACACGAAGATCACGCGATAGTCCTTCACTCCCATACCCAGACCGGCGCCCGCCGAAACCATCTTCATGAAGGTTTCCTGCTTGGAACTGTTGTCGATAGCGATTCCTGAACCACGCGCCGTGCTCACCAGCAGGATGTGCGTCCCCATATTGTCAAAGACCGCATATCCGGCAGCCTTTTGGATAACCCCCTTAGATTCGGGTTTTAGTTTGTAAAGATCCTGCAGAGTTTTATTAGCCATCTTGCGAGTCTTGTCCCGCTTCTTATCGGGGGAATCGCCGGCATTTGCCAAACTGGTAGCCAGCACGATCAATGCGAGGCCTGTAGCGATTGTTCTAAATCTCATTGGCGCTCTCCTTATCTTCGAGAACCGCTTACGGGTACGTCACGACGTCCGGTCTCCTGTAACCCTCCCTACTCACTGGAACAGGACATAAGGCGCTTTTTCTGTGATTTGTGCAGCACTCAGGTCACGGCGTGACGGTTCTATGGGCAGTTTCTCCGCTGTGGACACTACATTATCTTCAGTTTTGTATCGTCTTGGGAACCCATTTACAGCGTTGTATTAAGCCTAACCAACGCAGAAATCTTCCGGGATACGGTAAGAATCGAGGGCCTTTTAAAACCTGATCAAACACGTTACGCCCAAGTTGTTTGAATGTCCAAACCTGGAACCTTCTCACTCCTGAGTAATAAAAAGGAGATAAAACAGATGCCGGACGCTGGCGCGCTATTCGTACGGTTTCATCGCATGAATGGGCAATCGCACGAAACGCGATCTCTACGGCGGGTGGCCCATACATCAAACGAGCTCAATACCTGGGTGCCCCATTCATACGCGATTTTGCGCATGAGTGGGCAATCGCGCAAAAGCGCGATCGGTTCTGCTTAGACTGACTAATGGCACAGCCTCAGTCGGCCATACTCGAGACGCTCGAAGCAGCCTACCGCTCTTGCGAAGCCTCAAGCGCACCGGAAAGTACGAAGGACGAAGCGAGTTTACCGGCACCTGGAGACGATGAGAGTGATGTCGTCGTGTTGCTGATTCGGGCTGAACTGTTGTACGTCACTGGCAATTGCGGCGAGCAACGCCGATGAAGGCAACTCGCGGTACCGCTGCAATGCATCGATCAGGCGATGTTCTGCGTATTCCTCTCCTGCATCGTTGCACGCTTCGGTGACGCCATCGGTGTAGAGCACGAGAGTGTCTCCCGAGGACAGCTGGCATTCACGGATCGAACACTCCCAATCGTTGAAAAGCCCGAGCACCGTGCCTGTCGAATGAAGCCTTTCGACGGTGCCGTCGCGCCCGAGGACAAGGGCCGGGAGATGCCCGCAGTTGACATAGCGCAGTCGCCGCAGGTCGTCGTCATATTCCGCGAAGATCAGCGTCGTATAGGCGCTGTCGGTTGTGTTCTCGTAAAAGAGCCGGTTGACCGACTGCAACATACGTTGCGGCTCATCCAGCGCGATTGCGGATTGACTGCGGAGATTCGCCTGCAGGTTGGCCATCAGCAGAGCGGCGGCGATTCCTTTTCCCGCAATGTCGCCGATGACCAGCCCGATCCGTCCACGGCCAAGATCCATGAAATCGTAATAATCGCCACCGACCGAGTGGGCCTGAATACAGGCGCCGGAGTAGTCCAGTGTCCTGAGGGCCGGGAGCATCTGGGGAAAGAGCCTTGCCTGCACCTGCTTGGCAATCTCCAGTTCCTGGGCAGCGCGGCGTTCTGCTTCCAGTTTTTCGGCCAGAGCGCGGCGTTCCGCTTCGATCGCCTGCGTAACGTCATCGAAGCCAAGGAGAGCGAAGCCGTTTCCGTCTGGATCCTTAAAGACAGTGAAGATGCCACCGCTGGCCCAGGGGGAGGGGGCGGGTGGATGCAAAAATTGGACCCCGCGGGCGGACCATTCGTTGTAACGGGCAATGACGTCCTCAGCCATGAAGGCGACGTTTCTGGAGTGACCGACGAACTTGTGTTCTTCTGAACCCGGTGCAGGCGCGATGATGCCAAGAAAAGCGTCGCCATCGGGAGGCGACACGGCGACCCAGCGGAAGTCCAGTGCCACCTGGATATCATGAGTGAGCGTAAAGCCAAGCTTGTCGATGAAGAAGCGAAGGCTGACATCCTGGTCGCGAACATAGATTGTTGCGGCGAGAAGACGCAGATAGGGCTTTTCCCGGTCGAGACGAACGACAGGAATATCCGAGCGCTTGTGCGGGCGAGGGTCTTCCATCGGGGGATTATAAGTCTCCCGAAGTGCGGCGAGACTGGGTGGCCCAGATTTGAATCTAACCACAAAATCGGGTGCCCCATCTTCACGACGGCTTTATCGTCGCTAAGGTGGGCAATCGCGCGAAGCGCGATCCGTTTTCGCTTAGGGGGACAGTTTCATCTGTACCGTATTCGATGCCGCAAAACGGTCACCACTGCCGAAGGCCGGAGAGAAGGCCGATGATCTATAGGCCCTTCGCTGTCTCCCGCGCACACTTGCCCCACATAATTTGTGGCTTCGCGCTTCGCGATCAAGGCCTACGATTTTTTATTGAGGTCGTCGTCCTTGTAGTACTTCGTACCCTGCAGAGTCAACTGCAAGGCGAGACCATTCTTGGTAATTTGATAGACCCAAACCCCCGGGGCAACCTCTTCCGCTCCCGAGAAAGCTCCGCCCGACTCGCCCGCCTTGGCCGCGGCGTCCGCTTGCGCCGAACCTGACCAGCCGGATTCCAGGAAGTTGTTATACGCTTTGTCGTTTTCGAACACGAAGATCACGCGATAATCCTTCACACCCACACCCAGACCAGCACCGGCCGAAACCATCTTCATGAAGGTTTCCTGCTTGGAACTGGAGTCGACGGCGATGCCTGAGCCACGCGCGGTGCTCAACAGAAAGAGATTCGTCCCCATGTTATCGAAGACGGCATATCCGGCAGACTTCTGGATAGCCCCCTGAGCTGTGGGTTTCATTTTGTACAGTTCCTGCAGAGTTTTATCAGCCATCTTGCGAGTCTTGTCCCGCTTCTTGTCGGGGGAATCTTTGGCACTTGCGAAATTGACAGCCAGCAGAATCATTGCGAGGGCTGTAGCGATTGTTCTAAATCTCCTGAATTTCATCGGCATTCTCCTTATTTTGAGGAACCGTTCCTACTCGCTGGACTAGGACATAAGGCGCTTTTCTACTGACAGAATTACTGGTCGTTTGCGCACGACCAGTGCAGCACTCAGGTCACCGCGCGAGGGTTCTATGCGCAGCTTCTCCGCTGCGGACACTACCTTTATCTTCAGCTTTATATCGTCCTGGGAACCCAGTTACAGCGCGGTATTCACCATAACCAACGCAGAAATTTTCCGGGATACGGTAAGAATCGAGTGCCTTTTAAAACCTTGATCAGACACACTACGCCCAAGTTGTCTGAATGTCCAAACTTGGAACGTCTTCTCATTCCTAATGAGACAAAACAGATGCACCTCGCTGGTCTCCCAACTGTGGGAATAGCCAAAACACCTTTCCACAACCAAATCCTTGACACGCCTGATAACCTTAAATCTAGAGAAGAAGCCCGGCCAACCGCCGGGCCTTCGCATTTAAGCCAGGCACACATGTCCCCGAAGTCCGGACTCATGTCTCCTGTTTTGAATACTTTGCATACTTTAAGTACCGGTAGGGGGTACCATGGAGAAGACCAACATCGAGACCAAAACCATGGACCTCTCCGCCATCCAAACCGCCCTCCGCGAAAACAAACTCGACGGCTGGCTCTTCTACGACCACCACAACCGCGACCACCTCGCCTACCGCATCCTCGGCATCCCCGGCGGCCACATCACCCGCCGTTGGTACTACTTCATCCCCGCACAAGGCGAGCCGCGCAAACTAGTCCACCGCATCGAGTCCCACAAGCTCGACACCCTCCCCGGCCCCAAGACCGAATACTCCTCCTGGCAAGAGCTCGAATCCAAGCTCCAATCCATGCTCACCGGCGCGACAAAGATCGCCATGCAGTACTCCCCACGCAACGCCATCATGTACGTCTCACTCGTTGACGCGGGCACCGTCGAGCTTCTCCGCTCCTTCAACAAAGAAGTAGTCACCTCTGCCGACCTGGTCAGCCACTTCGAAGCCGTCCTCACCGAAGCCCAGATCGCCACTCACTACGAAGCCCAGCACCGCCTCGACGAAATCCTCGCCGCAGGCTGGCGCGAGATCGGCACCCGCGTCCGGTCTAGCAAGTCGGCAACGGATGAATACACCATTGTCGAATTCCTCCAACGCGCCATCGAACAAGAAGGCCTCATCACCGAGCACGGCCCCAACGTCAGCGTAGGCCCCAACTCCGCCGACTCCCACTACGAACCCACCCGCGCCTCATCCAAGCCCATCCGCAGCGGAGACTTCGTCCTCATCGACATCTGGGCCAAGCTAGCCAACAATCCCGAAGCCGTCTGGTACGACATCACTTGGACCGGCGTCGTCGATCGCGAGCCCATCGACCGCGAGCACCTCATCTTCAACACAGTCCGCGACGCCCGCGACGCCTCCATCGCCGTCATCCAGCAAGCCTTCGCCACCAACACCCCCATCGCAGGCTGGCAAGCCGACGACGCCTCCCGCAACGTCATCCGCGCCGCAGGCTTCGCCGACTTCTTCACCCACCGCACCGGCCACAACATCGCCACCGAACTCCACGGCAACGGCGCCCATCTTGACAACCTCGAGACCCACGACGAGCGCCTCATCCTCCCCAACACCTGCTTCTCTGTCGAACCCGGCCTCTACTTTCCCGGCGAATTTGGCGTCCGCAACGAGATCAACATGATCACCCGCCCCGGCCGCGCCGAAGTCACCGGCCTCATGCAAAACGAACTAGTCCGCATCTAGCAAAATCAATTGTGATCAGCAGATCTGGCCACTTCCGCAACGTACATGACCACCTGATATCATCAAATTTGAAATGACGACCAACGTTCAAACGCGCGCGCAAGCCGCCGGTAAACCCACCACCACGGCACCAGTCATAGTCCTGCTGGCTGGATGGCTGATCCCCGGCCTGGGCCACCTTCTCCTCAAAAAGTGGATCCGAGCCTCCCTCATCTTTGTTTCAATCCTCTCGATGTTCTTTATCGGACTCGCACTCAAAGGCAAGGTCTACTCGCCCAATACGGCCGAGCTCCTCGACATGCTGAACTTCGTCGGCGGTCTCGGCACTGGCCTGCTCTACATCCTGGCGCGCGTCTTCGACCTCGGTCAGTCCTCCGTTCAGATCGCCATCGCCGACTACGGCACCAAGTTCATCGTCGTTGCAGGCTTGCTCAACATCATCTCTGCAATCGACGCCCACTCGCTGGCCACCGGAAGGAAAGCTTCGTGACCATCTCTCACTTCGGCGCAGTCCTTCTCTTCTCTCTCTTCACCTCCGTGGTCTTCGGCATCACCCAACGCTCCGAGCCGCGCATGATGATCCGCTTCGGCGCCTTCTGCTTCGCCCTCTTCGTCGGCGGCACCATCGTCGCAAGCTGGGTCATGTGGCTCATCAAGCACTAACCCAATTCAATCCAAAATTCCGATGCCCCACCCTTCGCGCCTTTGCGAAGGGTGGGGTATTCGCGCTACGCGCGAACCGCCTTCCTCGACCCACACCGATTCCAGGCGCCCCAATAAACTCTCTTCCCTCTTCCCTCTTCCCTCTTCCCTCTTCCCTCTTCCCTCTTCCCTCTTCCCTCTTCCCTCTTCCCTCTTCCCTCGCAAAACATAAACCCAACACAATCAACCAACTAAAAAAATAATCCCCAAAATCCCCAGCAAAATTGCATGTCAAGCCCCAACAACACCTAACCCAAATCTGGTCAACAAGATACCCATTGCAAAAGGGTTATCTCCAGCCAGCTATAATTGATTTATAGAGAATAAAAAGGCTCCGGGAAACCGGGGCTTTTTCCATTTTGAAAGGAGAATACCCGTAACTCTTTTGTTTGGACGAATTTGGCCGTAAGCCCTTTGTTTGGACGAATTTAGAGAGTCTAATTTCAACACGTCATTGAAAACAAAAGGTTTATCTGTATAGACCCCAGGGGAGTGTACCCGCATGGTCGATTTGGGTGATTGACCATCGACCCCGTCAGAATGCCTGATAGTGGAGCAAGGAGAGACAAACCAAAGTGCTGCAATAGCAAAGGTTACTTTAGGCTGGCGTCGAGAAAAACCAATGGTGTTAATACCTTTGGGGACGATATTCTAATAATTCGTCAAACGGTGATAAATGAGTGTACGTCGTTCCGAGAGTGAAGACGCGAGGTCCAGGGCTCTTTGGACAAGAGAGCTGTTGGCATGTCAGCCCGAACAGGACTGCGAAGAACTGGTGCGCCTGACGGCCACTCTGTGCGGTGCTCCAACCGCACTCCTGACGCTGCTCGACGAACGTCATCAATGGTTTCGCTCCTCGGAAGGTCTGCGCCTCGGCGAGACGCCACGCGAAGTCGCTTTTTGCGCCCACACCATCCGCCAGACCGGCCTTCTTGTCATCAAGGACGCGCTGATGGACGCCCGCTTCAGCATTAATCCACTGGTGACGGGCGAGCCCCCGATCAGGTTCTACGCCGGAGTTACGCTTCACACCACAGACGGACACGCACTCGGCACTCTCAGTCTCCTCGACACAATGCCGCGGATATTAACTCCCGAGCAGGCTCATACCCTGCAAGTGATGGGACGCCAGACCGCCGGGCGTTTGGAACTGCTCGTCCAGCGAAAGATGCTCGACGACATCGCCAAAGAGAAAGACAAAGCAACAGCAGGCCTCCAGGCCAGCGAAGAGCTCTTCCGCGCCTTCATGAACGCGAGCCCTTTCCTCAGCTACATCAAGGACGCCGCTGGCCGCTTGCTCTTCTACAACCGCAGCTTCGCCCACCGCTTCGGCGTCAGCGAATACGCTTGGCTTGGACGAACCGACGAGCAGCTCTGGTCCCGCAACCTGACCAAGTCCGTCCGAACCCACGACCTCGAAGTCATGGCCGGCGGCCAGATCGTCGAAACAGAGGAACACATCCGCGCAGCCGACGGCACCATCAGCTCCCTGCGCTCTTTCAAGTTCCCCTGCCATGACTCCGCCGGAAACGTCCTCCTCGCCGGAGTAGCAGTCGATGTATCGGAAGAAGTCGCCCACAAGGCCGAGCTCGAACGCTACCATCGCGAGCTCGAAGAAGCGAACGATCAGCTCCGCCGCCTCGCCGTCACCGACGAGCTCACAGGCCTGCGAAACCGCCGCGCCTTCGAGGAGCGCCTCGTCATGGAGTTCTCCATGGCACGACGGAGAAAGCGCCAGCTCTCCGTCCTGTTGATCGACGTCGACGACTTCAAGACCATCAACGATCGTTGGGGCCACGCAGCAGGCGACGAAGTTCTGCGCCGCCTCGGAATGATCCTCCGCACGACAGTCCGCCTGCCCGACCTCCCGGCTCGCTACGGCGGCGAAGAGTTCGTAGTCCTGCTCCCCGAGAGCGGCGAAGAGAGCGCAATGGGCTTAGCCAGGCGCTTGATGCAGCGAATCGCCGTAGAAGAGTGGGAGAACGAGCCAGTCACAATCAGCATGGGAATGTCCTCCATGAATGAGTCGCTGATGAATGGCTACCAACTCGTCGAGCTCGCCGACGAAGCCCTGTACGCCGCCAAACGCGCTGGCAAGAACCGCGTCATGGTACACAGCGGCTAAAAGAAGTCGGAAATAAGCAAATAAGGCGCACCGAAAGGTGCGCCTCATTTGCTTGATAAATACTGCGAGAGATTTATGCCTCTTCGCTGGGAGCTTCCGGGTTCTGCTCTTCAAGCTGCTTCTGCAGCTCTTCACGCTTCTTGGCGCGAGCCTCAGCACGCTTCTGTGCCTTCTCGTTCAGCTCGTGCTCTGCACCGAGCAGCTCGATGAACGCCATCTCGGCAGCGTCACCCTTGCGGGCGCCCGTGCGAGTAATGCGGCTGTAACCACCATTGCGCGCTCCATAGCGAGGAGCAACAACGGCGAAGAGACGGTCAACCGACTCTGGTGTCATGAGGTAAGAAGCGGCCTGGCGACGGGCATGAACATCACCACGCTTGCCGAGAGTAATCATCTTCTCGACGATCGGTTGAGTCGCCTTGCACTTGGTAATGGTCGTCTCAACACGGTCCATCACAATGATGGAGGTAACAAGGTTCCGCAGCATAGCGCGGCGGTGGCTGGTATTTCGTCCTAATTTGAATCCTGCATTGCGATGGCGCATGGTGTTTTCTCCTTCGACCCGGCTTCTGCCGTGAGTCGGATTACTGAAATTGGTTAAGGGGAAATTGGGAACAGAGTTTATTGCTCTGTTCCCTTTCCCTGGTGTTAGAAGTTCTCGGTCTCGTTCGGAAGATCGAGGTCGTCATCTTCGTCCTCGTCGTCGTCATCGAAGTTACCGAAGCTTGCCGCGAGAGTAGCCGCCGGCAGAACCGAGGTAGGTCCGGGCTGCGGGTTGCCGTTCTCGTCAATCTTCATGCCAAGCGAAAGCCCCATCTGCGCCAGAATCTCCTTGATCTCGTTCAGGGACTTGCGACCGAAGTTCTTGGTCTTCAGCATCTCTGCTTCAGTCTTCTGGATGAGCTCACCGATCGTGGCGATGTTGGCATTCTTCAGGCAGTTGTAGCTGCGAACCGAAAGCTCAAGCTCTTCGACCGAGCGGTTGAGGTTCTCGTTGCGCAGTGCGGGACCGTCATGCAGACCATCGTGCCCAGCTTCCAACTCTTCTTCGAAGTTGATGAAGATGGTCATGTGGTCCTTCAGCAGCTTGGCGGAAAGGCCAAGCGCATCGGCCGGAGCAACAGTTCCGTTGGTCCAGATCTCGAGTGTGAGCTTGTCGAAGTCAGTGATCTGACCGAGACGAGCCGCCTCAACGAGGTAGTTGACCTTGCGGACAGGCGAGTGAACGCTGTCGACCGGAATGAAGCCAAGACCGAGGTCGCCGTCGAAGTTCTTGTCTGCCGAGATGTAGCCACGGCCGCGCTTCAGACGCATCTCCATGTCGATCTTGCCGCCCTCGGAGATCGTGCAGATGTAAACGTCCTTGTCGAGAATCTCGACATCGCCATCAGCCTCGATGGAACCCGAGGTCACAACGCCAGCCTGATCGGCGCGCAGGTACAGCGCCTTGGGGCCGTCGCCGTTCAGCTTGAACGGGATCTGCTTCAGGTTCAGAATAATGTCGGTCGCGTCTTCAACCACGCCGGTGATCGACTGGAACTCGTGCAGCACGCCCTCGATGCGGACTGCCGTAACAGCAGCACCTTCGATCGAAGACAGCAGTGTGCGGCGAAGCGCATTACCAATGGTCGTACCGAAACCGCGCTCAAAGGGCTGCGCGGAAAATTTGCCGTACTTGTCGGTGAGAGTTTCGTTCTCAACTGCGAGACGCTTGGGCTTCTGGAATCCTCTCCAAAGCATGTGTATTTCTCCTTTCCGTCCTGGCCGCGAAGCATTCTGCGGACCGGCGGGTGGTTCGGTTGCAGGTTAGGTTGTAAGTACAGAGATCAGAGCTTTCGCTCCAGTTCTCTGGTTGCACTCTAAGCGCAGCGAAGAATGTTTATCCTCGCTGCGCTTAGAATGACAAGCTTGTTTGTAACCGCGAACGCTACGATTACTTCGAGTAGAGTTCGACGATCAGCTGCTCGTTGACTGGCAGGTTGACATCCTCGCGCTTCGGCAGAGCAATAACCTTGCCGGAGAGATTGTCGCGGTTGATGTCCAGCCAGGTCACGGCGCGCTGGCCGCTGGCAAAGTTCTTCGCCTCTTCCAGGATAACGAGCGCCTTGGAGTTCTCACGGATTGCGATCTCATCGCCAACCTTGCACTGGAACGACGGAATGTTGACCTTGCGGCCATTCACGCTGATGTGGCCGTGACGCACAAGCTGACGCGCCTGGCGACGGCTCAATGCGAAACCAAGACGGTAAGCCACGTTGTCGAGGCGAGTCTCAAGCTGCTGCAGAAGCAGTTCGCCGGTAACACCGGTCTTGTTAGAAGCCTTCTGGTAGTAAGCGCGGAACTGGGTCTCAAGCGTGAAGTAAATACGCTTGGCCTTCTGCTTCTCACGCAGCTGCAGACCATAGCCCACAACCTTCTTCACTTTGCGGGACTGGCCGTGCTGGCCTGGGGGAAAATTGCGCTTCTCAACGGGGCACTTCTCGGAGAAGCACTTGGCTCCCTTAAGGAAAAGCTTGGTGCCGTCGCGACGGCAGAGGCGGCAGACGGGTCCTGTAAAACGTGCCATTTCTAAATCTCCTGACTTCGGTTGTCGATCGCTTTACACGCTGGCTGCGCTTCATCACGATCCGGGTTCTAGTTGAAGGTTACGGGTTGCCAGTTATTAGTTGATTGCGCTTCTCGATTGCAACTAACAACTGACAACCTGCAACTCGTACTTATACGCGGCGGCGCTTGGGCGGACGGCATCCGTTGTGCGGCATCGGCGTAACGTCACGGATGCTGCGCACCTCGATACCTGCCGAGGCGAGCGCACGGATCGCCGATTCACGGCCGGAGCCGGGACCCGAGACGCGCACATCGACCGAGCGGAGACCGTGGTCGCGAGCTGCATTGGCTGCGCCAACTGCGGCCTGTTGCGCGGCAAACGGAGTTCCCTTGCGGGAGCCGCGGAAGCCGAGCGAACCCGAGCTCTTCCAGGACAGCGTGTTGCCGGTCTGGTCGGTGATGGTAACGATCGTGTTGTTGAAGCTGGCCTGGATAAATACAAGACCAAACGGAACGTTCTTCCGTTCGCGCTTCTTGAACTTCTTGTTCTTGCCAGCCTTGCCGGCGGCTGCTTTGTTCTGAGTCTTCGCCATGGCTTATTTCGTCGCTTTCTTCTTACCGGCGACGGTTCCCTTGCGAGGACCTTTGCGGGTACGAGCGTTGGTGTGGGTGCGCTGACCGCGGACAGGAAGCGAGCGGCGGTGGCGGAGACCACGGTAGGACTGAATTTCGATGAGGCGCTTGATGTTGAGCGAGATGTCCTTGCGGAGATCGCCTTCGATCTGGCCCTCAGCTTCGATAACCTGACGGATGCGGTTCAGCTGATCCTCGTCGAGCGTGCCGATCTTCGCAAACGGATCGACATCCGCCTTTACGAGGATCTTGGCCGCGCGAGAATCGCCGATGCCGAAGATGTAAGTGAGTCCGATGCGCGCCTGTTTGTTGTTAGGGACATCGACTCCAGCAATACGTGCCATGGGGGTCCTTTTCGGTTGGGCTCTGTTAGCTTCGCCACGAGAGCGGGGTGACTGGTTTGCGGCTGGTTCGCGGGGTTCAACGCAAGCCTTGACTTCGGCTAACTAGCCTCGCGGGGCCGGGTAGAGCTTCTTAGCCCTGACGCTGCTTGTGCTTAGCGTTCTCGCAGATAACGCGAACGACGCCACGGCGGTGAATTACCTTGCACTTATCGCAGATCTTCTTTACTGATGCACGGACCTTCATAAAACTCCTAAAACAGCCTTGATCTCTAGCCGTTGCTTCCAGCTAGACGCAGGGCAAGTGGTCTTGTATTGCTTGTTTTCAGCTCAAAACGTATGAGCTGACGCCGATACGCACTATCTACTTGTAGCGGTAGACAATACGGCCACGGTTGAGATCGTACGGGCTGAGCTCAATCGCGACGCGGTCGCCGGGGAGGATGCGGATGAAGTTCTTGCGCATACGTCCGGAGACGTGTGCAAGTGCCTGGTGCTTGTTCTCAAGCTCAACCTTGAACATCGCATTCGGCAGGGTCTCGACGACCACCGCCATTACCTCAATTGCATCTTCCTTCGACAAACGCTCTCCTTTGGAAGGGACAGGGCATAAACCCTTTGCTTCCACAACTATTCAGCGGGATTATCCCACCAGCTCGATTCAAACTGAGAAGTTCGGGGCCCGATGCTGCTGTGTCGCACGCAAGTGCACACAGCAACTCTTATAGTAACCCAAAACAGGGGTAAATTCCTAGCGAGTCAACACTAAAGGCCCATCTTTTGTCAGGGCGACGGTATGTTCAAAATGGGCACTGTAGCTACCATCCACAGTAACCGCCGTCCAGCCGTCCTTCAGAACCCGAACTTCGGGCCCTCCAGCATTGATCATCGGCTCAATTGCAAGTACCATGCCGGCTTTCAGCCTAGGCCCCTTCCCTTTGGGGCCAAAATTCGGTACCTGGGGATCTTCATGCATGCTGCGGCCAATTCCATGACCCACAAAGTCACGGACAACGCCAAAACCCTCCGCCTCGCACAGTTCCTGGACTGCTGCGGAGATATCGCCCAAACGCCCCCCAACCTGGCACTGCTCAATAGCCTTCTCAAGCGAAGCCTTGGTGACGTCGAGTAATTTGTGCGTTTCTGGCGACACCTTCCCAATCGGATAGGTCACAGCCGCATCGGAGTAGAACCCATCGATAATGACGCCGCAGTCGATGGACAGAATATCGCCCTCTTTGAGGACGCGCTTCGCATTCGGCATCCCATGCACAACTTCGTCATTGACCGAGGTGCAAAGCGCTGATGGGTAACCGTGATATCCCTTAAACGCCGCGATACCGCCCAGTTCCGCGATCTTTTTTACCGCAACCTCTTCAAGGTCCATCGTCGACGCGCCCGGGACGACATGCGGCGCGATAGCATTATGCACCTGGCGAAGGGCCTTGCCGGAGATCCGCATCTTCTCGATCTCCTGCATCGTTTTGATCATGATGGCCATAACTTAGAGACCCGCCTGCGGTGGTTTAAAAGTGCCCTTCGGAAACTGTCTGCGAAGCTCTTTCAACGCCGCAGTAATACTGTCCGCCACTTGATCGACCGATACAGCACCGTCAACCTCCCGGAAGCGACCACTCAATCGATAATGCTCGATCACAGGAGCTGTCTGAGAATCGTACTCCATCATCCGCCGGCCGAAAGCTTCTTCCGTGTCGTCGGAGCGATGCTGGAGCAGGGAGCCTTCCACGTCGCAGAATCCGTCCTTCTCGGGAGGATTGAAATAAATATTGTAGATTCGCTTGCACGTCGGACATATGCGTCGGCCGGTGATACGCCGCAGCAATTCCTTTTCATCGACGCGAATGCTCACCGCAATCAACGGTGCGGTTTCGCCCGAATCTCCGAGATGAGCATCGAGCCAGGTAGCCTGTGCGATGGTGCGCGGAAAGCCGTCGAGAATGTACCCTGCATGGACATCTGGCGCAGCCAGACGCTTACCCACCATGTCATTTACCAATTCGTCAGGAACAAGCTGTCCCTGATCCATCAGGCTCTTTGCCGCTTTCCCAAGATCTGTGCCCTTCGCAATATTCTCGCGAAGAATATCGCCTGTCGAGATCTGCGGAATGCCAAACTTCGACATCAGGAGCTGCGCCTGCGTCCCCTTGCCAACCCCGGGTGCACCCAGAAGAAGAACCGGCCCGGGCAGAAAGTGATCGTCTGCCGGGGCCGGAGTATGAGCTGCGGAATCAATGGTCAACGTCAACACTTCCTACCAGCTCTTGCGTCCGCGGATGCGACCGCTCTTGGGAGAGAAGCCGTCGTAGTGGCGCATGATGAGCTGCGATTCAATCTGCTGTACCGTATCCATCGCAACACCAACCACGATCAGCAGCGACGTGCCACCGAAGTAGAAGTTGACGCCAAGACCGTTGGTTACCCATGTCGGCAAGTGATCGAAAGCCGGACCAATCAGCCAAAGATGATTGAAGTGAATACCGCTGATCAGGAGCTGCGGAATGATCATGATGATGATCAGGTACATCGCGCCGACCAAGGTGATACGCGTCAACACATCGTTGATGAAATCGGCAGTCCGCTTGCCAGGACGAATGCCCGGAATGAAGCCACCGTACTTGCGCATATTGTCCGCGATGTCGTCCGGACGGAAAACGATCGAGATATAGAAATACGCGAAGAAGACGACAGCAACCATATAGAGCAGCTCATACCACGGCTCACCAGGAGCAATTGCGCGGAAGAGCGGCCCGAAGAACGGCGAGTCCTGCAGCGAATAACCGAAGATATGAGCGCCAGAGAAGAGCAGCGGAGCCGAAAGAATCGAGCTCGCAAAGATGATCGGCATAACGCCACCGGAGTTCACCTTCAACGGCAGGTGCGTCGACTGACCACCCATCATCTTGCGGCCGACAATACGCTTGGCGTACTGCACCGGGATGCGGCGCTCCGAGCGTTCGACGTAGACGATGAAGGCCACAACAGCAATCATGCCCGCAATCAGGATCACGATAGCGATGGGAGTGAAAGCGCCCCAGGCGCTGTCACGAGCCTTGATATAAAGCTCCTGAATACCGCGAGGGAGACCGACCACGATACCGGTGAAGATCAGCAGCGACATACCGTTGCCGATACCACGCTCCGTGATCTGTTCACCCAGCCACATGATGAATGCCGTGCCGGCAGTGAGAGTCAGCACGCACATGGGGATAAACGCCCCACGAGAAATTGTGACCATGGGCGCACCGGTAGAAGTGCCCGTCAGCGTAAGCGCAATAGCAAACGACTGCACGATACCCAGCAACACCGTAACGTAACGGGTCCACTGAGTGATCTTGCGGCGGCCAAGTTCGCCTTCCTTCTGCAACTTCGCCAGTGGCTCATAAATCACTGTCAGCAACTGGAAGATGATCGACGCCGTAATGTACGGCATGATGCCGAGCGCGAAGACTGTCAGACGGCGAAGGTTTCCGCCGGAGAACAGGTCAACCAGGCCAAGAGCTGAACCTGAGTTCTGATTAAAGAACTGGGCCAGCATGTCGGCATTAATACCGGGGGTAGGGATGTGCGATCCGAGACGATAGACGGCCAACATACCAAGCGTGAACAGAACACGCTTGCGGAGGTCGGGGATACGGAAGATGTTTGCGATTTTCTCGAACATCGAAGAGTGGGACCTCGGGATAAAACGTAGTTCGGGTGAAACGGCAATGCGAGGGCGGATGCCCTCGCCTGCCATAAAGTCTAAATGCTTTCGTTAGCCAATCAAAATAGCCTTGCCGCCGGCCTTCTCGATCGCTTCCTGGGCAGTTTTGGAGAACTTATGCGCGTGAATGGTAACAGCCGTCTTCAGCTCTCCGTTGTTGAGAACCTTGATCAGGCCGTTCTTCCTGCGCAACAGACCGAGCGCAATGATCTTATCCAGCGTGAACTCAGTCTCGTTCGAAGCGGCGTTGATCTCGGCAACGCGGTCGAGGCCAAGCACGGTGTACTCCACGCGGAAGATATTGGTAAAGCCGCGCTTCGGCAGACGGCGGTGCAGCGGCATCTGGCCGCCTTCAAAGCCGCGCATCAGCGACGAACCCGAGCGGGAGCCCTGACCCTTGTGACCACGGGTCGAGGTCTTACCCATGCCCGAACCCATACCGCGGCCGACACGCTTCTTGTTTTCATTCGCCTTCTTGGGGGCGCGCAGATTGGAAAGATTACGAATTGCCATTGTTTCCTCGCTATAACGCCGGCTCACTCGCAGTGAACCGACTCGCATTGTTTGGCCGGCACTAGGCTCGGCGATTGATGAACTACTCGACGACGCGGACGAGGTGAGGAACCTTAGCCACCATGCCACGAATGGATGGCGTGTCCTCGCGCTCGACGATCTGGTTCAGCCGGGTAAAGCCAAGGCCCTTGATAACGAGCTTGTGCTTCACAGGGGTGCAGATCTTGGAACGGAAGTATTGCAGTTTGATCTTGGCAGTTGCGTTGTTGTCAGCCATCGGACTAGAGCTCCTCTTCAGCTTTGCCACGCAGGGCGGCGACTTCGGCCTTATCCCGAAGCTGGATGAGAGCATCGAAAGTGGCCTTGATAACGTTGTGCGGATTCGCAGTGCCGAGCGACTTCGTCAGCACGTTCTGAACACCGGCGGCGGTCATAACGGCGCGCACAGTCTTGCCGGCGATAATGCCAGTACCTTCAGGAGCCGGCTTCAGCATCACCTGGCCTGCGCCAAAGTGGCCGAGAACCTGGTGAGGAATCGTGGTCTGCGTCAGGTTGACCTTGTGCAGGTTCTTCTTGGCCGCTTCGATCCCCTTGCGAATCGCCTGGGGAACTTCCTTGGCCTTGCCGGAACCGTATCCAACTACGCCCTCACCGGGATCGCCAATGACGACCAGTGCGGCGAAGGACATGTTCTTACCGCCCTTGACGACCTTGGTGACGCGGTTGATGGAAACAACCTCATCCTTCAGGTTGAGCCGGTTCGCGTCGAGCTTTTTCTTGATTGCCATAATTTCTTTATCCAGCTTTCTGGCTGCCGCTCAGGGCGCCTTATAAACCTTAGAACTCCAGTCCACCTTCGCGGGCTGCATCGGCCAGGGCCTTCACGCGACCGTGATACAGATAACCACCGCGATCGAACACGATCTTCTTGATGCCCTTCTCTTGTGCGCGCTGAGCGATCAGCTTGCCAACCTCAGCCGCAGCAGCGATGTTGCCGCCGGAGCTCTTCTCTTCACCCTTCTTGCCCATGGAGGATGCCGAAGCAATCGTAACGCCGTTCAGGTCATCGATGAGCTGGGTGTAGATGTGGTTGAGCGAGCGATAGACATTGAGGCGCGGACGCTCTGCAGTGCCGGACATCTTCTCGCGGATACGCGTGTGGACGCGCTTGCGGATGACGTTGCGTTGACGGGGGCTGATCATAATTCTCTTTCCTTCCTAGTAGCGGCGTCAGAGTACTGACGACGTTCGGTTGTTTGGATAGAGATAAGAGTCTTACTCTTATCTCTATCCGGATTAGCTTACTTGGCGCCGGTCTTTCCGACCTTCTTCTTCAGCTTCTCACCGGTATAGCGAACACCCTTGTTCTTGTAGGGATCCGGCTTGCGAAGCGAGCGCATATCGGCGGCGACCTGACCGACCTTCTGGCGGTCGATGCCGGAGATGGTAACGTGCGTCTGCTTGGGATCGATAGCAACCTCGATGCCGGTAGGCAGCGGGAACTCGATCGGGTGCGAATAACCAAGAGTGAAGACAACGACATTCTTGCCCTTCATCTCAACGCGGTAACCGATGCCGACGACGTCAAGCTCTTTGGTCCAGCCAGCGGTGACGCCCTGAACAGCATTGAACACAAGCGCACGAGCCAGGCCATGGAACGCAGCCTGCTTGTCGTTCTCGCGCTCAGCGACGATAGCGCCGTCCTTCTGGACGAGGGTGATTCCGCCCGGAAGCAGAGCAGTTACCTTGCCCTTGGGTCCTTCGACCAGGACAGTGTTGCCATTGACGGTGTACTTGACACCGGCGGGCACGGGGATTGGCTTCTTGCCGATACGTGACATAACTAATTCCTTCTAGTGGCTTGCGAGTCGCAGGAGTACATCCTGTTCCACTGCAGCCGAAGCGGACAAGCCGCCAAAACTAAATCGCTAAACAAGGGAGTATCAGGCGAACGCCGTAAACTCCAAAAAATTACCAGACTTCGCAGAGGATCTCGCCGCCAACGCCTTCACGACGCGCCTGACGACCAGTCATGACACCCTTCGGGGTGGTCATGATCGAGATACCCAAACCACCCTGGACGCGGCGGATCTCATCGCGGCCAAGATACACACGGCAACCAGGACGCGAAACGCGCTGCAGATCACGGATGACAGCCTCGTTGTTCGGACCGTACTTCAGATAGACCCGCAGAACCTTCTGGCCATTCTCCTCGGTCGGCTTGTAGTTCGCAATGTAGCCCTCTTCCTTGAGGATGCGGGCGATCTCGGCCTTCAGCTTCGAGGCAGGAACGTCAAGCTTCTGGTGACGTGCACGGATGGAGTTGCGGATGCGGGTCAAAAAGTCTGCTACTGGATCGGTGAGGTTCATTCATTCTCCTTCATCCCCCGTTCGCTCACGAGTATCTCTCGCAAGAACCAGCGGGGATGTTGTTGCAGGTGTTACTTTCAGACTTCTGCATTCAAAGCGAAAACCCGAATGAGGTCTCTGAAAGGAGCGTCCGGCCAGGCCGTGCGCAGGTGATAAATCTATTCTACCAGCTCGACTTCACAACGCCCGGAATTTCTCCCTTAAGAGCGAGCGAACGGAAGCAGAGACGGCAGACGCCGAACTTGCGCAGGAACGCGCGAGGACGACCGCAGAGCTGGCAGCGGTTGTGCTGGCGGGACTTGAACTTCGGGGTCTTTGCATCTTTTACGCGTTTTGCGGTAGTTGCCATGTTTTCTCTCTATCTTTACTGCAAACTTGTTCGAGGGCCGAAGGGCCTTCTTTTGAATCAGTTACGCTCCAACGCGGAAGGGCATTCCAAAACCCTTCAGCAGAGCGCGGGCACCGTTGTCATCCTTCGCCGTCGTGACGATGGTGACGTTCATACCCTTAAGCTTATCGACCTTCGCATAGTCAATTTCGGCGAAGATGAGCTGGTCGCGCAGACCCAGCGTGTAGTTGCCGCGGCCATCGAAGCTCTTGGAGGACACGCCACGGAAGTCACGGACACGGGGGAGAGCAATCGAAATCAGACGATCCAGAAACTCGTACATCGTATCGCCGCGCAACGTAACCATCGCACCAATCGGCATGCCCTCGCGCACCTTGAAGGCCGCAATGGACTTCTTCGCCTTGGTCGTCACAGGCTTCTGGCCGGCGATAGCGGCAAGGTCGGCCACCAGGGGATCCATGATCTTGACGTTCTGAGTCGCTTCGCCCAGACCCATGTTGATGACGATCTTCTCAAGCCTGGGAATCGCCATCACGTTGGTGACGTTCAGCTCTTTGCCCAACGCCGGTTTGATCTCTTTTTCGTACTTCTCTTTCAAACGTGTTGCCATAATATTTCTTCTCTTTCTCCACGATTCCGGATTGGATCTAATCCGTGTACCGATACGTAGGGTGAACCGTTGTTACAAAAAGTTTATAAATCTCAGCCTTACTTCTCTTACTACTTCTTCTTCTCGGCAATCGTGTTTCCACTTGCCTTCGAGAAACGAACCTTCTTGTCGCCTTCAAAACGCGAACCAACGCGCGTCTTGTTACCGTCGCCATCGACCAGCATGACGTTCGAGATATGAATCGTGGCTTCCTGCTCAGCGATGCCGCCCTTGATGTTGCGCTGCGGGTTCGGCTTCACGTGCTTCTTCACCATCATCACGCCCTCAACGAGAACGCGGTTCTTGTCAGCGATAACGCGAAGGACGCGGCCGGTCTTGCCCTTGTCTTTGCCTGCGATCACTTCCACTTTGTCATTACGCTTGATCTTGATGCCTGCCATAACTCTCTCTCAATCCTCGACGATCTGTGCGGAGCCGGACTCCGGAAAAAATGTGGTGCCATGCGCGAACGCATGGCAGAAGAACTAAATAACCTCAGGTGCAAGCGAAACAATCTTGAGAAACTTCTTCTCACGAAGCTCGCGGGCCACGGGTCCAAATACGCGCGTTCCAACCGGCTCCATCGCATCGTTGATCACGACAGCGGCGTTCTGGTCGAAGCGAATGTAAGTGCCGTCCTTACGACGGTACTCTTTGCGGGTGCGGACGATAACCGCCTTTACTACTTTACCCTTTTTTACCGTTCCATCGGGGGAAGCTTCTTTCACCGCCGCGGTCACGACGTCGCCAAGGCCGGCCTTCTTGCCCAGACCGCCACCGAGGGGCAGGATCACCTGCAGCTTGCGCGCGCCGGAATTATCGGCCACGTCAAGAATTGTTCTCATTTGTACTGACATCGTTCGTCTCCTGGGTGCAACGGCCCGGGGCTATACCCCATGGCTTGATCTCGTTCACAGGGCGATCAGCCCCGTGTCTACTTACTTGACTTCTGCGGCTGCAGCCTTCTTGTCATCGGCCAGCGCGAGCGAGGAGCGGCGAACGATCTCCTCAAGCGACCAGCGCTTCAGCTTCGACAAGGGGCGTGCCTCACGGATCCGTACCACATCGCCGACGCGTGCGGAGTTCTGCTCGTCGTGCGCGTAGAACTTCTTGTTCGACTTCATCACGCGCTTGTACTTCGGGTGGGCCTTGCGCATCTCGATCTCAACGACGATCGTCTTCTGCATCTTAGTCGAAACGACCAGGCCAACCTTCTCGTTGCGGCGTGAACCGGTGGTCTCGGCGGAGGTCGCGGCTGCTGTGGTGTTCGTTGTGTCTGCCATGATTAGTCCTTCTTCGCTTTCTTGCGGGCGGTGCGCGTGCTCTTGGCCGGTGCGGCGTTGGCTACAACGGGGTTGGCGGCCTTCTCGGCAGCCAGCGTGCGCTGACG
>Ga0210409_10000495_pt1 | contig 63510 bp, 51 predicted proteins | sample IncBWH17MmetaG_FD_161649 | JGI IMG/M metagenome (GOLD analysis project Ga0210409, IMG submission 161649) | Forest soil microbial communities from Barre Woods Harvard Forest LTER site, Petersham, Massachusetts, United States - Inc-BW-H-17-M | ecosystem: Environmental > Terrestrial > Soil >... | reverse complement strand
AATACCGCAGCGCCCGCGCCGAAGGCGATCGCCGGACCAGCAGAAATCCACCGAGATAGTCCGCAAGCCCCGCTACCAACCCCAGCGTAAGGCTCAACCAGAACACAGACATAGCTAGCCCTTACGGCGAGTCAGCACAACGCCGCCCCTGCTTCCAAAAGATCATATCGTCTTGATTTTACCCGTCTCCGGCCACTGCGACTCACGCGACAGATAGAACACCACACCCAGCCCGCAGAACAACACCAGCCCTTCCATCCGCTCCGACAACACATGCAGCCGCTCGAAGTCCACCCGCCCTGCATTCTCCAGCGAAGCCGTCTCCACCTGTCCGCCGGCCACCATCCGATCCCGCTCCATCGCCGGCAGAATCCTGTACTGCGAGTAGGCCGTCACCGCCAGCATCACACCAGCCAGCGCCAACTGAATCGCGAAGCTCACCCGCGCCGGAACCTCAGCCCGAAACCACAGCAGGGAAGTAGCCGCATAAAAAATCGCGCCCCCAACCAAACCTATCATGTGCAGCGCTCGGAGCGTGCCTCCCACCACCAGACCAGCCTGATGCGCACTCGACAAGCTATGAAACGCCACCGGCGCAACCACAAAGGCAAAGAAGATAAGCCCACCAACCCAAGCCACCATCGCATACAACCGCAAAGCCCGCAAAACTGTCTGCATCGATTAAACGAAGTCCCTTCCGATCAGTCGTTGAATTCGTTCCTTCATTGGAGGATGCGTCGAAAACAGATTCGCAAACCCTCCGCTGCCCAGCAATGGAGCGACGATAAACAGATGCGCCGTCGAAGGCGAAGCCTGCATCGGAATCCGCTTCGAGTATGCATCCAGCTTCTGCAACGCCCGAGCCAGAGCATAAGGATTGCCCGTCACCGCAGCGCCCGTCGCATCTGCCTCATACTCTCTCGACCGCGAGATCGCCAGTTGAATCAGCGAAGCCGCAATCGGAGCCACAATAATCATGAGCAACGCGCCCAGCCCACCACCGCCACGATCTCGGTCCCGTCCACCACCACCGCCGCCAAACATCGAAGCCCAAAAACCCATCCGCGCCACCATCGTAATCGCGCCCGCCAGCGTAGCGGCAATCGAGCTGGTCAGAATATCGCGGTTCTTTACATGCCCCAGCTCATGAGCCAGCACACCCTCCAGCTCTTCATCATCCAGCAGATCCAGAATCCCACGCGTAACCGCGACTGATGCATGTTGCGGATTCCGCCCCGTAGCAAACGCATTCGGCGAGTCCGTCGGCAGCACATAAATCTTCGGCATCGGCAGACCCTGCTTCGCCGTCAACCGCTCCACCGCCGCATACGCTCTCGGTAGCTGCTCGCGAGTCACCGGCTGCGCGTTGTACATCCGTAGCGCCAGCTTATCGGAATAGAAATAGGTCCCGAAGTTGAACACCACCGATAGCACGAACGCCAGCACCATCCCATTGCGTCCGCCGACCATGTCCCCAATAAAGATCAGAAACAACGTCAACAGAACCAATAGCAGCGTCGATTTGAAGGTGTTCATGGCTACCTCCTACACAGCAGTTCCCGCAACGCGAGACGCCTCGGCATCCCGTTCACTACGCAGAAGCGCTCGTCTCAGCACAATCTCAAGCGCTGTCTTCTGCTCGACATATTCGCTCTCGCTCAACCGCCCTTGCAACCTATCCGTCTCCACCGCAAACAGCTCTTCCTTCAAGGCCGCCAGCAGCGCATTTGGCCCCACAGCAAAAGAGGCTCCCGTCGCAGCCGGAGCCGCCGTGTGCGGCGAACCGTTCTTCAGCATCACGCCCGCGCCGCCAGCCAGCAGCAGTCCCAGTCCTCCCAGGATCCACCATTTGTACTTCGCCCAAGGATCATTCGTCCCTTCAGGATCAAGCGGAGTCCCCAATCCACCACCCGGCCGCGTATCCGCAGCCGCCGCATTTCCCGCACCCGCCGGCGCAGAAGTATCCGTGCCTTGACCACCCTGCCCATCGGCCGCCGCAGCGCCCGAATCCCGCGGCAACTGCCCCGTCCCCGAAACCGTAAAATCCAGCGCCTGCGAAGGAGCAACATTCCGCGCAACGTAAGTCTGGGCATTCGTATCTTCGGTCACAGGCGTGTACGGAGTTGAAGCCCCACCTTTGAACGTCATGCTCTTCGGCATCATCACCGCAATCGTGTCGGTCGGCATCACCATCCGCGGAGCGAACTTGAAGTTCCCGCCATAAGGCAGCTTGTACGTAATTTGAAACCGTGTTTCTCCCGGCCGAATCGGAAAGATAAACGCATAGTGGTTCGGATCGCCCAGCGGCACCGGCGAAGCCTGCACCGGCATTCCACCCGGCCCCAGCGCAGCCGATCCTTCCACCACCGCACCCTCCGGTAGATAAAACTCAAACGGCCGGTCGCTGAACTGCGTCCGTGGCGGAGTCGACTCATTCTTCACAAAGAAGTTCTCGACCACCTTCAGACCCTTGCCGCTCTCATCGGTCTGGATGCGGATTACATCCGCCTCGCCGCTGATCCCTTCCACCTTCGCCGCAGCGCTGTAAACCTCGACCTCCACCGACTGTGTCCCCTCCGGCGCCGGGCGGAAATAGTTCGCCTTATCGTGCGTCACCCGCACCAGGTGAATGCCCTTGTCCGGGACATCCAGCGTAAATCGCCCCTTCGAGTCCGTCTTCGTGCGCGAAGCCTCCTGCATACCCTGTTGCAGGCGAATCAGCACGACGTCATCGCCAGCCGCGGGCTTATTCGTCGTCTTATTGATAACGGTTCCGGTAATCGAGTCCGCAAGCGCAAACCCCGAAAGGGTCGCGGTCATCGCAGCAGCCAAAGCAAAACGTCGGAGAGAAAAGCTAAAAAAGGTCACACTTAAGTTTACGTCAAACGAGCCACAAACAACGCAGCGGTCGAGAACCCAGCGACCCATCCGGACCCATGTAAAGTAAAAAAACTAGGAAGGAGCGGAATAAATGAACGATGTTAAAGATCCCATGCAAGCAACTGTCGTAAAACTGGTCGACGCTATCTCCCGTACCGAAGACTCGTACTTCAACGACATTCTGACAACATTAAACGATCACGTCGTTCGCCTGAGCATCATGACGGAACCCTACTTTTGGCATCGTCATCCAGAATCCGATGAGACGTTTTTGGTTATCGAAGGCGCTCTCGAAATTGAGTTTGAACACTACCAGGTTGTACTTACGCCTGGAGAACTGATGACGGTCCCGAAAGGGGCCATCCACAGGACACGTCCCGTTGGCGGACGCAGCGTAAATTTGACCGTGGAATCCGCAGCAACCACCACGGAAAAGATCGAGATGCCCGTTATTTAGTGAGCCGTAGGCGTCCAACATGGTAAGAGTCTGTCTGCGCCATCGCGGTCACTCTTCAATTTTCGATCGTTACGCCCTGCTCCGCCGTCCAAGATCGCCGCGCGCCTGCAAAGCTTCCATCTCCGCGATCACCCGCGCCGCCTCATTCTCCAGCCCAGCCCGCTGCTCTGCATAATCCTGCTCAGGATATTTCCCAGCCAGATACTCGAAGTTCAGATCCCGCAGATTCTCGTAGATCACTTCCTTCCGCTCGCGCAGATAATCCACCCGCGTCTTATCGGCCTGAACGAACGGATTCCGCTCCGGCCAGAAGATAAATGCAAACAGCGCAAGCGTCAGTACCACACCCGCAATCATGCCCATTAGTACTCCGTCTCCCTGCGAATCCTCTCGCGCAGCGCATCTTCTCCAATATCGCGGCCGCCCGAAATAGCAACCGGCATCTTTGCCCCCGACCGCAGCTTCCAAACCCGAATCAGAAACGCAGTTCCTACCGTAGCAAGCAGAAAAACCGCGAGCGGAGCGATCCACGCCACATTATCGAACCCGCCGCGTATAGGAGCGGCAAGCACAGTAGGCCCATACTTCGCCGCAAACCAGTTCGTGATTGCGGTATCCGATCCGCCCGCCGACATCTGCTGCCGCAGTTCTCCAATCATCCGGTCCGAGTCAGGACAGCCCACGTGATTGCACTCGAGCAGAATCTGCCCACAGCCACACACGCAGATCATCTGGTGGCCAATCCGGTTGAACCGTGACGTATCGTTCGCCCCGATCATCATCACGCCCAGCAGGCAGACCATGGCCGCCTGTATCCATCGCTTAAACATGGTTGACCTCGGCCTCGACCGGTACTTCCACCTCCACCAGGGCCTTCTTGGGTGTCCTGGTCACGTTCGGCACCAGAGCCACAAACGTCCCCAGCACCACAATCCCAACCCCGATCCAGATCCAGTTCATCAGCGGATTCAGAAACACCTTGATGATCGGCTTATCCGTATCAGGATTCTTGCCCTCATAGATGACGTAAAGATCGGTCTGTAGGGTAGAGTGGTTCGCCACGATCGTCGATGTCTGTTGGCTCGCCTGATAGAAACGTTTCTCCGGAGCAAGCTGCGTAATCTTCTTGCCGTTCTTATAAACATCCAGCAGCGCGTACTCGGTATCGAAGTTCGGATTCGAATCCTGCGTGAAGCTCTGGCAAACCAATCTGTACGGCCCCATTCTCATTTCATCGCCGAAGCCCATCTCCTGCTCGCGCGACTGATTGAATGCGCCGCCGGCGATTCCGATAAACATCACCACGATGCCGAAGTGGACGATATACCCGCCATACCGCCGCGTGTTTTTTCGTACCAGCAGGATCGTAGAGCCAAACAGACTCTTCCCCGTCTGCGTCCGCACTACGGCAGCCCCGCGCAAAAACTCCGCAACGATAGCCGTAATCACGCCCGCAGCAAGCGAAAACGTAACCAGCGAAAAGATCTCCGCCTGCATATCATCGCCCGCGCTCCACGGATGAACGCCAGAGACAATTAACCCTACCAGCGCCAAACCCATCGCAATTCCCGGCAGAATAAAGTTTCGCCGGATCGACCGAAGCGAAGTCGAACGCCATGCCAACAGCGGCCCAACTCCCGTCAGGAAAAGCAGAAACAAGCCAATCGGCAGGTTCACTCGGTTATAAAACGGAGCTCCTACCGTAACCTTCGACCCCTGCACATACTCGCTCAAAACAGGGAACAGCGTTCCCCATAAAACCGTAAAGCACGCCGCTAGCAGCACCATGTTGTTGAACAGAAAACTGGACTCGCGGCTCACCAGCGACTCCAGTTTGTTCTCACTCTTCAAATGGTCCTTCTGCCTGAAGAACGTAAACAGGCACACAGCAAACACAAGGATGATGAACCCGTAGAACCAGCTTCCAATCGAACTCTGCGCGAACGCATGCACCGAGCTCACAATGCCCGACCGTGTCAACAGCGTCCCCAGAATCGTCAACAGGAACGTCGAGAAGATGAGCCACACATTCCAGCTCTTCATCATCCCGCGCTTCTCCTGCATCATCACTGAGTGCAGAAATGCCGTTCCAGTCAACCATGGCATCAACGAAGCATTCTCAACCGGATCCCATCCCCAATACCCACCCCAGCCGAGTACGCTATAGGCCCAGTGTGCCCCCAGAAAGATTCCGCAGGTCAGAAACAGCCACGTCACCATCGTCCACCGGCGCGTAATGTGGATCCACTTCTCTCCCGGATACCGCATCATCAGCGCCCCCAGCGCAAACGCAAACGGCACCGAGAACCCAACATATCCGAGATATAGCATCGGCGGGTGGATCACCATCTCCGGATATTGCAGCAGCGGATTCAACCCGAATCCATCCTGCGCCACCGGCCCTGGCTGAATCGCAAACGGAGGAGCCGCAAAGTTCAGCAGCAGCAGAAAGAACACCTGAATTCCAGCCAGAATCGTCGACGCGAACGCCGAAAGCCGGACATCCACCTTATGCCGCATCCGCAGCACAAACCCATACGCGCTCAGAAGCCACGCCCACAGCAGCAGCGAGCCTTCTTGCCCCGACCAGAGCGCAGAAAACTTGTACGCCGTATTCAGGTCCTTATTTGTATGGTGCAGGATGTAAGAAACTGAGTAGTCGTTCGTAAACGAAGCCCACACCAACGAAAACGCCGCGCAGCTCAGCGCTACAAAACTGCCGATTCCTGCTCGCCGCGCCGTCTCACCCAACCGGCCCGCGCCGCTATCGGTCGTATTCCGTCCGCGCCAAAGCGCAACCCCGCCGACAACTAACGTATAAACACTTAAAGCCAGGGCTAGAAGCAGCGTGAAACTGCCGAAGTCCGGCATAGGATGCGTTCGCATGAATTCCTCTACCCTTCATTCTCTCAAGGGAAAGGCTCTCACAGCAATAAAGCATCGTTTACCGAACCGTTCCGTCGCGCCGGTTCGGTCTGTTGCGAGTGGATTAGACTCTGCACGCTGGCCAACAGATGGTCCGGAAGCAACGGCTTCAGCCGGAATAGGACATTCATGCCCTCGTACTCCGCCTCAGCCTCTTCCAGTCCACTGATTACAAGCACTGGAAGTCTGGGAAACATCTTGCGCAGCTCGCGAACAAAGTCTGCGCCGCTCATTCCAGGCATGATGTGATCTGTAATCACCAATTGAACGTCTATGGGATATTCCCCAGCCCGAAACAGCTCCAAAGCACGCTGCGGATTGAGTGCCGCAATCACAAAATATCCAGCGCGCTTCAAGATCGTCTGCCGGGTGGCCGCTTGAATTGCATTATCGTCGATGAGAAGAAGGGTGTCGGGCATCACAGGTCGGTACTCCAAGGAGGAAAAAACTGAGAAAGTCCTGCAAGTGTTCATTGAGAGTCTCTTTTCGTCCGTCGCAACATGCGAACAAACCCGAGAGAGTTCACGCAAGTTGTACATGCAGGTTGATCCTGCATTCAATGCCCCGTTGGATGCAGGGTAAGCCCTTACGAGTTTCCCAATCCCTTTCAAAATTGGTTTCACACTTTTCCATCCCTGCTGGACGGAGGGGTATAAACGATTTAGAGTTGGCCAGAGTGCCTATAATTCCAATGCCTTTCCAAGGGTGTCCGTGACATTATCCATCGTCGACTGGCTGATCATGCTGGTCTATTTCGTCTTCGTTCTGGGCATAGGTTTCGCTCTCAAGCGTTACATGCGGACCAGCAACGACTTCTTCCTCGCCGGGCGATCCATCCCGGCCTGGGTCTGCGGTCTCGCCTTTATCTCCGCCAACCTCGGGGCCCAGGAAGTTATCGGAATGGGCGCCTCGGGTGCCAAGTATGGCATCATTACCAGCCACTTTTACTGGATCGGCGCCATCCCCGCGATGATCTTCGTCGGCATCTTTATGATGCCTTTCTACTATGGCTCCAAGGCTCGCAGCGTCCCCGAGTACCTGCGCATGCGGTTCGACGAGAAGACCCGCGCCCTCAACGCCTTTTCCTTCGCCATCATGACGGTCCTCAGCTCCGGTATCTCCATGTATGCCATGGCGCTGCTCATCCAGACCCTCGGCCTGCTCCACGGCATCATTCCGGATCCATACATCTTCCACGTCTCGGTCATCCTCTCGGCGATCATCGTCCTTGGATACATCTTCCTCGGCGGCCTCACCAGCGCCATCTATAACGAGGTCCTTCAGTTCTTTCTCATCGTCGCCGGCTTCGCTCCTCTGGTCTGGATCGGCCTCCGCAACGTAGGCGGCTGGCAGGGAATCAAACAGACCCTCCCGGCCACCATGACCCACTCCTGGCGTGGCATGGGCCACGCCTCCACCAACTCCCTAGGCGTCGAGTGGATCGGCCTCGCCATGGGCCTCGGCTTTGTTCTTTCCTTCGGCTACTGGTGCACGGACTTCCTCGTCATCCAACGTGCAATGGCTGCCGACTCCGAGGTTTCCGCCCGGCGCGTTCCTCTCATCGCCGCGATTCCCAAGATGTTTTTCCCCTTTTTGGTCATCATGCCTGGCCTCATCGCCGTCACCGTGACCTCCCACATGGCTACCCCATCCGCCACATCGGGTGCCCCATCCTTTGCGGCTTCGCAAACGGTGGGGTCTGTAGCTGTGACCAATCCCTCGATCCCTCTCGACGAGCGTCACCCTCACGGCATCATCCCGCAGAAGACCAACCCGGTCAACGGCCAGCCGGTACTCGACACTAACGGCAACCCTGTCTATAACTACGACCTGGCCATCCCGGTCATGCTTCTCCGCTTCTTCCCGACAGGAATTCTCGGCCTTGGCCTCACGGCTCTTCTTGCCAGCTTCATGTCCGGAATGGCCGGAAACGTCACCGCCTTCAACACCGTCTGGACCTACGACATCTATCAGGCGTACATCAACAAGAAAGCCACCGATTCCCACTATCTCTGGATGGGCCGCATGGCCACGATAGGCGGCATCGTCCTCTCCATCGGAGCCGCCTACGCCGTCACGAACTTCAACAACATCATGGACGCGCTTCAGCTCATCTTCTCGATAGTCAACGCGCCACTCTTCGCCACCTTCCTCCTCGGCATGTTCTGGAAGCGCACCACTGGCCACGGAGCCTTCACCGGCCTCCTTGCAGGAACTGGTGCAGCGCTCCTGCATCACGGCCTAACCATCCCCGACGACGCAGCCACTGGCATCCACGGCGGTTGGATTGCCATCCTCCATCGCTACCCCAGCGACATGGCCCAGAATTTCTGGACCGCCATCTTCGCCTTCTCCGTCAACCTCGTAGTCACAATAGCGGTCAGCCTCATGACTAAACCGCGCGAGGAGGAAGAACTGGTGGGCCTTGTCTACTCGCTAACGCCGAAGCCGGTTGAGCATCATTTGAGCTGGTATCAGAAGCCCGGAACCCTGGCCATCGCTGTACTCGCCGTGCTGGTGATCCTTAACCTGGTCTTTGCATAAGGAGAAACATGGGACTCGACATACGCATCCCCCTCGGCCTCATCTTCCTCATCACCGGCGGCATCATGGGCCTCTTCGGTTTCATCACCCGCAACTCGGGCATCTACCAGCGGTCGATGGGCATCAACCTCAACCTCACCTGGGGAGCCGTCATGTTCGTCTTCGGCCTTATCATGTTCCTTGTAGGCCGCCGCCAAAAATGGCAAGATGACCCTGTCAATCCACGCCCCTGGGAAAAAGGCACGGGCTCTCGCTACTAATCTTCAATCGCCAAGTTGCCCCCCACCTCCTATCAATATTGCGCAAAGTATTCAAAATAGATACTTTATGCTCGTGCTTTCGGCCGAAAAGTGCCATTTATTGGCATCTAAGTCTGTAAAGTATTCATAAAATGGGACTTCTTCTTGACTATATAGCTGCACTCTGAAACTGCCATTCCTAACGTCAAGCCCCCCCCGATTGAGGCTCCATTCGGCAGTTATAAGATTCCTTCTTCAGCCGACTTCATCTGCAATCTTCGGACTGTCTCTGTGCGACGAGTGGGACTATACTTAGCACGCTCTCAAGAACCTCTTGGGAATTGGTTCTTTGTTAAATTGTGGAGGCGTATATGACGACCACTGCTGGATCTGTCGCAGCATTGCTGGCCATCGCTCTGTTAGGGTCTGTCTCGCGAGCACAGGATGTATCCAATCCAGTCCAGACCGAGAACAAGGTTGAGGCTTCTCCGACGGCCCTATCGCAATCTTCTCCAGCATCCAACGGAGTACGCATCGTGCGTCTCAGCCAGGTGAATGGCGCGGTGCAACTAGACCGCAAGACGGACAGGGGATTCGAAACGGCGTTCGCCAATCTTCCGATTGTTCAAGATCAACGATTGCAGACCCATGACGGCGTAGCAGAGGTCGAGTTCGAGGACAACTCCACGATTCGCATTACTCCTAATAGCTTGATCGAATTTCCGGCTCTCCAACGCACTCCTTCCGGTGTCACGATTACCAATGTGAAGCTCCTAAGCGGCACTCTCTATGCAAGCCTAGCGAATACCAAAGGGAACGAGTTCACTGTTACGGTCGGCAATAATACGGTTACGCTGGCGCCCTCCAGCCACATTCGTATTGATCTGGATAACTCCAAATCGAAACTGGCTGTATTCAATGGAAGTGCACAGATCACAGGCGAATTGGGCACAACAGCCGTAGGCAAGAAGAAGACGCTCACCTTCGATGCAGCAGATCAGGCTCCCCGTGTCGTAGCCGGCAACGGTGAGCCCGAACCTTTCGATAATTGGGACAAGACTTCAGCGGATTATCACAATCTCAGCTCAGTCCCGGCGGCTTATGGTGGAGGCTCATCCCTCTACGGCATCAATGATTTATATTACTACGGCAGCTTTGCAAATGTAGGGGGATGCGGCTCAATGTGGAGGCCGTATTTGGCTAGTGCAGCGTGGGATCCTTTCGCCAACGGAGTATGGGCGTGGTATCCAGGCGCAGGGTACTCCTGGGTCTCGCCCTATCCGTGGGGTTGGACGCCCTTCCATTCCGGTAGTTGGGCGTATTGCCCAGGAGCTGGTTGGGGATGGCAGCCTGGCAGCCAGTGGAATGGATTACAGAATCAGCCGATGAATCTCAATACCGCCAAGTGCACGACGTGTCCAAAGCCGCCTATGCCGCCGGTCGCAGGCCGTTCCACGCTTGTCGTCGTCGATACCAAGCCACTGGTCGTTTCGAGGTTAGCTTCGCCTGACACCTTTGTCTTCCGCAAGGATTCGGCCGGCCTGGGAGTGCCTCGCGAATCATTAGGGAATTTGAACAAGATCTCAGCAGGAGTAGCGCAACATGGCACAGTGTCTACCCAGGTCTTGGTATCGAACCCGACTGCTGTAACCAACATGCACGCGAATAATTCATCGGCAGCTTCACATACTGCGGATGTCCAGAACCGATCCAATAGCACATCTACACGCGTCAATCAGGCCCCTGGATCATCTGGAACAACGTCGGCCGCATCGCGTGTTTCGTCCAGCGCTCCATCCTCCGGAGCCTGGTCAGGCGGAGCTCATTCGTCGTTGCCGGGGCCTTCATCCGCCCCACCCACTGGTGGTGCCTCTCATCATTAGCATCCTTGTAGGTCGCTGCTCCATAACTGAAGGCGGTGTTCTTCGTGCTATGTGCCAACGTCACATAGCACTACGCCCTTTCATCGCCTCATCGATGCGATTTTCCTGATATCTGCCAAATATTTTTGCAGCCGAACAATCATTCCAATAACATATGGCGCGCCTATATTTTTTGAATGCAATGCTGTGTACCCCCCCACAAATACTGACCCAAACATCAGCAATTCATTAGCGCAAAAAATGCGCCATCGATGCGCTCTCATGCGACTCAAGCTACATTAAATTTTCGTTGTAATAAATGTTTCGGCAGGCTATACGTAATGCAATAGCCGAAGTTAAATAACCGAAAGTAAAAATGAAGACCAAGATAGATCGAGCTCAAAGAAGACAGGGCATCAGACGGATCGATCTGGCCTACGTCGAGCTTGCATCGAGCGAGGTCGCCCGCGATATCAATCGAGACGTAATTCTAGAGCTTGTCCGCACGAAGCAACCGATTACGCGCGCAGACCTGTCGCGCACTTCTGGATTGCAGCCCAGTACGGTTTCTTCCATTGTTGAACAACTCCTGGAAGAGAAGTGGATTGTCGAAGGTGCGGCAGCGCGACGGCCACGGGGTCGAAGACCTACGTTGCTCTCGTTGAATAGCGATATGGTGATTCTCGTTGCCGATATACGTCCTGACGAGTCGATCATTGCCGTTGTCGATCTGAACGGCCGGTTTCTCTCTCGCGAGGTGCTGCCGCTTCTCGCGGACCCAGATCGGGGGGTGAGCAGCCTGATTGATCGAATGGAGGAGATGCGTGAAAGATACCCGGAGAAATCGTTTGAGGGAATTGGCCTAAGCCTTCCTGGCCGCGTCGATCCTAATTCTCAGCGATTGATCCTGGCACCGAATCTGAAGTGGTTGAACTACGACATCAAGAAAGCGATTGAGCAACGCATTTCCCTTCAGGTAGAGATGGATAACGCCGCGAATGCGTGTCTCCTTTCCGAGCTTTGGTTTGGCAGGATGGATGGTATTCGCAATGCTGTGCTCATAACGATCTCGGAAGGGGTTGGAGCGGCAATCTTATCAAGCGGTCAACTAGTGACAGGCAAGTCTGGGCTGGCGGGTGAGTTTGGTCATATTCCTCTCGATCCAAACGGACCACAGTGCAGTTGCGGCCGCAACGGATGCTGGGAGATGTACGCATCTTCTCGTGCAGCTCTTCGTTTTTATGCGGAACTTGCTCCGAAGACGCCGGCTTTGACCATAAGGGAGTTGCTGAATCGGGCCGAGGATGAAGACCGTAAAGCGATCGAAGCATTGAACAAGCAAGCCATGTTTCTGGGACAAGGGCTCAGGCTAATAGCGACCGTACTATCCCCTGAGCTGATTTTGCTGACCGGGGATTTAACCACTTCGTGGTCAAGATTCGGACCTATCGTTGAAGCCGAGCTCAATGGTCGAATGCTTGCAGGCCTGCCCCCTCGACTCGTGGTCACTACAGACGCGGAGCTGGCGAGGCTGAGAGGAGCAGCAGCCCTCGTATTACAGCGGCATTCCGGATACCACCATAAGCATCCATCGGCGGAAGGGCATCAGAGTCCAAGCCCAAAGATCGCTCGAAGAAAGAAACGCAGTTGATTCTTGGATCTGGTCGGCCCTAGAGTCTTTAGTCTTTATGTAAGTTGTTGATTATAAAAAGTAACGGGGGAGAGGCAGGGATTCGAAACATGAGTCGATTCAAGCAACTCGTATTTTCTCTGTGGTATGGCTAGGTACCAATACAATTCCGGGAGATCAAATTGAACGACAACTCGCTAATCACAGAAAATTCCGATTTCAGTGATTCATTGAAGGGTAAGACGAAAGCGATCCGGCGAGGAGACGTTTCGCCTCAGCTTCTGTTGTTTGTGATCCTCCTTTCGATCAGCTGCTTCTACTCCAATCTCGCGCGAGATTCTTACATGGATGACTTTAGGGCTTTCTACGTTGCGTCCTTGGCCGCACACGATCATCTAGATCCCTATTTTAACCATGTCGACCTGAATGAGAAGTATGCTGATGCGCAATGGACTAGGAAAGATAGTCGTTTTATCTATCCTCCCTCAGCGATCTTTTTCTTCTCCCCCCTTGCGAAGCTCAATTACAAATGGTCGAAGATCGCTTTTGGAACAACGATGTCGCTGCTCATGGTAGGCATTCTCTGCGGGTTACACAGGCGATACCCGCACCAAACCGTGGTTCTCTTAGCTCTTTTCCTGACCCTGCCGATGTTCATGAACATCGACAATGGGAACATCGACATTCTCATTCTCGCTCTAACTCTCGCCTCGTTTTATCTCGAAGACGGATTAGCGGGTGGGATCTGTCTTGGTGTAGCCATCTCGATCAAGTTTGCGCCTTTGCTGTTGATATTGTGGTTTATTTCCCAGGAACGCTGGCGCACAGCAGTATGGGGTCTCTTTACGAGTGGTGCGTTAGGTCTTTTGGCCCTCTATCGATGGGGCATCGGGTACTATCGCTCCTTCTTGGATCATTTGCTACATCACGGAGCAGTGGGAATGCCGACGGTGTCGCATGTGTTCTCTACGATCAAGATATTTCATGACCGGGCGATCATGAGCGCTGACGGATTTTACGCTTTCCAGCACGATATTGGCGGGTATGCACAGAACCCTTTGCGGTTTGTAGGGTCTCTCGGCGGCGCTCTGGGTGTGGCCCTCCCGATCGGCTTCGTTATATGGTTGGTTGCTGGTAAGGCAGGACGCGAAATGGGCAGAGAGCGGAGCTTCTTTCTTTTCCTCGTCGTGGCCCTCCTTGCGAATACCTTACTCTGGGCAATGGCTTTGGTGGCGTGCTTTCCCCTCGTCGTCCTTCTTGTCAATGAATCAGACACTCCCCGCAAAACGGCATTGCTCCTTTTGGTCCCGCTCTTTTTGACCAGGCAACTGATCGGTCAAAATAGCTTCCTTCTGTGGCTGGTAGCGGCCGCCTATTGTATGCATGCAAACGGCTGGTTCTCGTCAGCCAGAAAAAACGGCGACGTTGAATGGCAATGTGACCCACGTAATGCAGATGAATTGGTCCTTGGCTGAGGATGGTATTCAACCTGCCGTCAGCTGAGGCAAGGGAACGGGTACAAGTCTGGCGTAAGTTGCAGAAGTTCGGCTGCTTCGCGTTACGGAAGACGCCGGATATCCGTTACCGAAACGCCAGAGAATCGCGCGCGCCTGATTTGGGCCGCTGAGGTGGTTCTTGCCAGCAAAGGTAAAGCGTCTGTTGTTGAAGTGGAGTTGTAGACGACCTGTCGGAGAACGCTATCCGTGACCTACGCGACGCCGAATATGCGGCGCTAGCAGAAAAAGTTGAAACGGACCGCGCCGGACCAACCTCGGCACAACTCGTTTCGTAAGAAAGCGGCCGAAAAGAAAGTTATTGGAGAGACTGAAGATCCTCTATGGAAAATAGTAGGTGCAAAATACCCACAAATGTACCCACAGAAATATTTTCCAATGCTTACTTAATTGTGGACTGTGCCTTCTTGGCTCGGTCGTCACTCCAGCGGCTCCTTCGTGGCTAGTCAGTGAATAACATCTTCCGAGAGCGTTCCTTGATATTGGTCTGTCCCAGTTCTGCATAGTCGCGCAGTGAAGAGAACTAATGGCATGCTTTTCCATAAATAAATCTGTCGCGCCGTCTTGAACGTTAAGGCATCCTAGTGGAACGCACTAGTCGATTTAGTGCTCAATGGGAACTAAATGCATCACTTCTTTCGCCAAGTCGTCTTAGTCCAAACATCAACAAAAGAAAGAGTGCGTGAATGCCCACGAAAATTCTCCGTTTGCCCTCCGTAAAAGCCATCACTGGTCTCTCCCGAAGCTCCATCTACAAGAAGGTTTCCGACGGCACCTTTCCGGTGCCGGTTCGGTTAGGCGTTGGCGCTCGCGCGGTCGGCTGGTACGAGTGCCAAGTCAATGAGTGGCTCGAAAGCCTTTCCGCTACGGCACCGGCCGCTGTCTTAGAGGCGCCCCAGTCTCGACAGACACAGCTATTCACCTGACATCTGTTCGTCGTCAAGATCGCAATGGGCGAGCGCCTCGAGGGAGGCGCTCGAACCTTTCGACTTGAGGAAGGCCGGCCAAGACCGATGCGTCCTCACTTCGGATCGACAACAGCGCACAACATCGCTGCTGCAGCAGCTAGTGATTGACTCCTCGACCTCATCGTCGAGGCCGCTGAGTCCTGCGTGCGAGCCGTCGCGTCGCGCGACACCCACCTAGATGGAGGCTGTCCATTGAATAACGATTTCCGAAAGTCGGAGCATGCAGTCACCGATTTTATTGCCACGAGCACCACAACTAATAGCCAGCAAGTCAATTTGTTCGACGTCGATTGCTGCAGCAGGAGAACCGCTCTTCTCGTGTGCGTTCTGGGGATACTTAAAGGCAACCGGCGCGGCTCTGGAGTTGCAAGCGCGTTCATGGCCAACGCTGGCCCTCACGGCTCGCTGACGGGAAGGAGGTCCTTCCTTGGCCGTAAGAATCCGTCGCTGGTTTGGGGTGCCACCAGAGTTGTTTGAAACCGGCATAATCAAGAAGATGTCCGCCAGTGACCATCTGCTCTACACCTACCTCTGTTGGCACAGCGACAGGCATAGTAGCCGCCAATTCAGGGTCGTGGCGAAGGAAGTTGCTAAGTCGACCGAGATGTCCCTTCGCTCCATATCCACTGCGAGGAGCCATCTATGTAAACTTGGCCTAGTGTGCTGCGACAAGCTTCCGGATGGCACCTTTACATACACGCTCTGTGACGTCCGCACTCGTAAGCCTTATCCGGGTGACCCGAGAGAGAAGATCAACTATACCCCGAAGGCGAAGGTGTCGGCTCCTTCGAAAGTCAGGAAAGGCAAATCGAGTGGCAGCCGAGACTCAATGCTCCAGAAGCAGACGACGACCCAAACACGTCCTTCGAGTTTGGTTACAACGCGATCGACGGTGAGCAGTCAATGGACGTCTCGGACTTCGATCCGTTCGGTTCAAAATCGAAGTTTAATCCGTTCTCGTGCTCGTAATCCCTGCAAAATTTGCAGGACCGGCTTCGCAACTGGGGTTGTCCGAGGTCTGGCAAATTTTGTTACACCCCTCCAGCAAATCTTGCAGGGGGTTTCTGCAAAATTTGCGAGAGGAGTATAGATGAAGTGGGCGTATTCATTGAGTTTTAAGAACGCCTCTCCAGTAGTAGTTCCTATATGAGACTTAAGTTCCTCTGTTGTTCACGAACCAACCTTAATCTCCTCGTGTAAGACGAGCAAGGCGTAATACGCAAATATTCGACAATCTGTGTTGAGTACGTCGGGGACAAACCTTCCACCTCGGTTCGAAGTCGTTACAAGCGTTTCCAACTTGGTACTGCAGATAGAGACAAGCTACCAGCTAACTAAGGAATGCAGGAACCCGTAAAAAGCAACAATGTAATTGAGAATTAAGCACTTATCTCATCCTTCAAGGAAAGAGGTTAGCGTCAGACAAGCGTGGTACGTCCGCTCTTCGTGTCAACGCGGGAAACATTAACTCGCGGCAGCGCAATGAAGATTTGGCGGCTAGGTTACCGAGAAGTCGGCTTGTGTTGAGTGATTGTATTCAAAATCACGGACGAGTCGCAGCAAGCGACTTCATTGCAAGAGTGATATTTTGACCATGGTTGTCCTTTCTCATTTGACCTCTCGACATCCAGACCTCTTCCAGTCGAAAGATGTCGCCTGGTATGTTGCTACAGAGAAAGATGTACCCAGATAAATTCAAGGGACGACATGAAACCACGTGGCGAATCTACTCTGACGCGCCTTCGACTGCGATACCAGAGTTGAGCATAAATACCAAATCGCAGGTCGAACTCTTCTTACCGCAGTACACAACCGCATCGCGTAGCACACGCGCAGGCGATCCGGCTGGCTCCGCGCCGGGCAGATGCAGCGACTTTGCCTCGTCCAGCAGGGGCTTCAGTTTTGCATCACCGGAGACGAGCATAGCTGCCGCGATACCAGCGGCGTCCAACTGGAGACGTATCGTGCCGCCACCCTCCGCACCCGCGCCATTCTTCACGTGGTAGCTGCGAAAGTCCTGCATCGACGTTGCAAAGTGCTCGCCGCTGGCTGCCTCGACCCCGGCCTTCTCAAGACGCACAATGGCCGCAGTCACCTCGGCAAAGTCCTGCTTCGCATCGGCTGCATGCTCCGCCTGTTTCGCAAGCCGGTACATCCATAGCGCATCTGCATTGCGGTTCAGACCCTCGAAGGCCTGCGCCAAGTGATTGCCGACGATTACATTTTGCTGTGAAAACCATGCTGCGCGCAGATACGGCTCGGCCTCCTTCGGCTTGTTCTCAAGCAGCAGAATGTAGCCCAACGTGTCCCACGAGGCGGTGAGGTTCGCCGAATCGGCAAAGGCCTTTGTATTTGCTTCTTCCAAAACGTGTGAGGCGGTAGCCTTTTCCAGCAAATCGACCGAACGGCGCGACTGCGTCTCCGCGAACGGCAGATCGATCTTCGTCTCCGACAGCACGTAGACGTTATTGTTGATGACATCCGGATCATCGCTACCGTCCATCGCCCTCTTCGCGGCCATGGCGGCTTCTTCGTTGCGATGCAGTTCGTACAGCGTACTTGCCACCTGCGAGGCCACCGCACGGTCTTCGGGCTGGCGTGCCTGCAGATCGCGCAGAACTCCGAGCGCATGCGTGTAGTCGCTCTGTTTGCCAAACACATAGACTCGCATCTGCTGAACCCGTTCGCTGCTACCGCCGTAGCTGTTCAGCAATCCCTCAGCATCGCTGTAACGCTGCTTGTTGCTGTATTCCTGGGCCAGTCCGAGAACCATCCAGGGGTCGTCATCGGGATGTGCCTTCATCTCCGCTTCGACGTCACGGGCGCCGGAGTCAAGATCCCCGTCATTCGCCTTGACGAGCCCAAGCATACCCAAGACGTAAGGCGCATCCGGCGAACTCTTGCGTAAAGCTTCGAGGCGGCTGCGGGCTCTACCCATATCTCTTCGCTGCAGCATAGCGGTGATCTCTACCAACTGCTGTCGCGTGTCGGATGGGTTCGAGGGCTCGGCCGCAGGCGTCGTATCCTTGGCCGGCGTGGTGGATGTACTCTTCGCGCCCTCCTTGTTGATCGTGAGGTGATCGGGCGGGATGAGCCGCAGGTAAGGCTCCCCATCGTTCACCAGAGTTGCTTTCTGAAAGGCAAGGTAATCCTTCCATCTGTCACGCGGCAGCTTATGAACCTTGACGACCAGCTTGCGATCCGCGATGATCTTCCCATCGACAAGGCGATATGTCTTGTCGTAGGTACCGAACTCCCGGGAGACATGAACTGCGTCGGGCAGCTCCGCACGATAGCCCGCGGGAAGGGCCATGGTGCTGTGAGCCTCGACGGTACGCGGTGCGCCAAGGTCGATATCGTGTTCGGGCGCCTTCTCTTCGCTCACAAGAGTGAGTTCTACGGTGGGGAAGAGAGGCAACGATTGATTGTTCTCCCACCCAGCGTATTTCTCGCGTCTGTAATCGTAGGTGATCTTCACCGGCGCAGCTGCGTCGGTCTGGCGCATGTCCGTGCCGCTCACCTTACCGCCAAACCCCATTGCCCCCGAAAGGTACTGCATCGCGTCGTCCCATTGTGCGGGTGATAGGCGCTGCATCATGGAGCGCAACTCCAGCTCATTGTCAGATCTCGCTGTCAATACCATGTGGCTCTTCAGCAGGCCGTCACTGTCCAGCGTGCCCTCGGCGACAAAGTCTTCGTGATAGGCATAGGGCGGGTTCGCCGGAGTCTTCTCAATTGTGGCCGGAGCCTTATCCGGGATGACGAGCGCCTGCTGGTCGCGGATGACGGGCATGAGCACGCGGAAGGGTGCGACCTCAGCGGTGGAATCGAGCCAGACTCGCTCCGGCTTGCCAGCTGCGTCAGGCAGTTCGACTGTCGTGATGGCGTGGTTGAAGACCGAGGGTGATGGCACATCCGTTACCGGCGCAATCCCCGCCCCGATCAGCACGGGCGCCGTGGTCAGCCCTTTCGCGCGCAGCAGGCTCTCCAACAGAGTGTCCTTGTCCTTGCAGTCGCCGTAGCCGTGGTCCAGCACCTCGTCGGGTGTATGCGGCTGGAAGCGGCCAACACCGAACGAGAGCGAGATGTAGCGGATCTGCGTCGCAACGAAGCGATAGAGCGCCTCTGCCTGTTCCTGAGGTGTCTTCGCATTTTTGGTCAGCTCATCGGCTTTGGCTCGCACGCTGGCGGTAGGCTGGAGGCGCTGCTCTGCCAGACTGCGGTACCAGTCGCCAACCTCGGCCCAGCTATGGAAGGTGGTCCATGCCACGCTGGGCAGCTTGCGTCCGTCGGCGTCCTCGTCCGGATCCTTCACCTCGGCCGCGGTCATCTTGCCGTGCTCGTCGCGTGCGCTGGCCTTGGTCTGCGAGGAGGTCCACGTCCACACCTGCATTCCATCGCGTGTCACCGGTGTCGTCTTGTGGTTTGGGCTCCAAACCTGCACGTAGGTCTGTTCCGGCACGGCAAGCGTTAGACTCTGTTCCAGAACCACGCCACTCTGCACCAGGAAATGCTCCGCCCCCCAGAATTGTCCCGGCGCTTGCGCCTTGGTAAGTACGGTGTGGAACTGATATTCGAGCCGGTCGCCCAAGGCAAGGCTACGCACGGGGAGGTGTTTCTCTTTCAGGTCCGAGTACATCGGCGCTTCGCGGGTTACTTCTGCGGGCATCTCCATGGCGTCGTCGACTGGCGTGTTCACCGTGCCGCCGTCTGGCTTATGCACGCGTACGAATTCCATCGTCGCGGTCGAATTTGCTGAAGCGTAAGGCAAACTCAACACGCTGAACTGCCGGGCCACGCCGTCGGACTGAATGCGCACGATCACATGCTGCACTATGTCTCCGGTGCCGTCGGCCTTCATCGTTATAGTGGTGTCGTACCGCTCAAAGACAAACGGCTCGTCGCGGTACGGATCCACGGACGACGCCGGAGTTTGAGTATGGGACGGCAGCGGCAGAGTCGCAATAACGGCAACGGATAACACAATCAGACGGAGTTTCATGGGTGCAACTGTGTGTATAGCAGATTTCGGGAACCGGGTACATACCCCACATTGCTCCCGACCAGCGGGCTTCGGCGTGTCGTTCCCGCGCCAACGCAAACGGGACATCCGGATACTTCCCGAAGGTCATTAGCTTCTGCTTCCCATCGTGCCGATATGCCCAACGCCACTGCTTACCGCCTGACGGCGTCACCCAGAGGAACATCCCTCCGCCGTCACTCATCTTGTAAGCCTTCTCTCCCGCTCTCGCCTTCTTGATCTGCGTGTCCGTCAACGCCATCGTGCCATGCTCCCACTTGCAATATACCCACACTCCCAAAACAACATACCCACAAATGTACCCACATACAAGCATGGCTTTAGCGGGATTGTATTGGACGTAAAAAGTCAAAAACCACAGTATTTTCTGTGGCTTGAGTGGGTTTCTGGGATTTTATTGGAAGTCTTAGAAACGTGTAGATGGCGGAGAGACAGGGATTCTGCCCACTTAATAATTAGTATCTTTGTTTGCAACAAGATATGCCATGTTATATAGTCGTAGCTAGATTTTAGCGAGGTAAAAACCTCCAGAGGCTGACTAATGGCAAATCGTAAGGTTATCGCGCTTTGGTACTGCAAGACTCCGCAGGGATGGCGACGCTATCCCGTTGTCATAGGCCGCAACGGACGTATAAAACACGGTTATGTGAAGGTTCAGGGCGTAGAGCATCACTTCCCTAATGGGCATTATGAGTTGCGCTGCTATCAGGGCAGCAAACCCGCATACAAGAACATTGGCAACGATTCCTCTGAGGTACTAAACGAGAGGGACAAGGAAGCACAACTATTGGTTGCACGCGACGCTGCCAAGGCTGGCGGAGCCGTGCTGGTGGAAGAGACAGGGCGGATCTCCCTAGCCAAGCACGCTGACAAGTTTGTAAAGGCGGCCGCCGACAGAGGTGCTGCCGTGGCGTCAAATGCCTATCGGCTGGCAATCAAAGAGTTCCTGGACGATTGCGGTAAGACTTACGCAGACCAAGTGACCAAGGAAGACGTTACAGGGCATCACCTTGCTCTCAAGAAACGGGGCGCTAGTGCTAGGACTGTTCACAATCGTCACATGGCTGTGAAGGCGTTCCTGCTCGATTGCGGAGTGGATGTAAAGACAATTGGCAAGCGTGCTCCAAAGTATGACAAGACACTTCCTGAGATTTACGAAACTGAGGACATAAAGGGGTTCTTTGCTGCCATCGCTGGAGATGACTACCACACACTCATTTTTGATCTGTTCCTGAAAACTGGCCTACGAGAGCAGGAAGGAATGTTTTTGGAGTGGGATGACATCTCTTTCCCTAGCAAGACGCTCACTATTCATTCAAAACCGGCGCTCGGATTCAGAATTAAGGACAAAGAGGAACGTTCAGTACCCATCCCCAACGATCTGTTGAAGAGGCTGAAACAGTACAAAGCAGACCATCCAAAAAAGCACTTCGTACTTGGAAACGGTAAGGACAAGCCTCACACAAAGCTGCTCCGTCTGCTCAAGGAACTGGTGAGGGATGCAGGTCTCAACTGTGGACGCTGCGAAACCTGCAAGGGCAGGGAAGAGTGCGAACGCTGGTTTCTCCACAAATTCCGCGCCACCTACATCACAACCCTGCTTCGGAATGGGATGGATCTGCGAACGGTAATGAAGTTATCTGGTCATAGCGATCTCGCATCCGTGATGCGATACCTTCGGCCGCAGGATGACTCTCATACGCAATCCAAGATCAATTCGATCAAGTGGTGAGGATCAAACAAAACCTTGACTTCGCCTCCTCCAATCTGTATTGTTGTGGATGTACCGAATGACGAACGCACCCACTCTGACAAAGAGACGGGTGCTGTGTCTGTTAAGCTTGACTTTTGGTTGTCAAGAGGTCTATAATGTACTAAAGGTTGAGAGAGGAGATTATTGTTAATAACCGAAGGAAGCTGTAAATCCTTCAAAACAAATAACGTAACACTAACGATAGAAAGGACAAACAACACCGCACCGAAGCCCTAGCAAGATGCAGAACGGGAATACGCAGCGTGTAGCGCGATCCAAAGTTCTCCAGCTAGAGATTAGTGCACTATATGGTCAATGCCGAGACCAAAACATGGCCGCACAAGGCTAGTGCGTAAATAAAAGCTGTCTCCCTTCGTATAGGTTGAGGCAAAGGTCAGCCAAGACCCCAAATGGCCAAGGCCCAAGGGCTATCTCCCACCACCAAACAATAACTGCATATATGCAGATGCAGGACGTGTGTCTAGTTATTTCAAGGCACAGGTTCCCGGTCTGTGCCCCTCCAACTCTTGACCATTGTCCAAAGGAGAACAATGTCTGAAGCCGTACTGTCTCTGTTTCCAGATGACTACTCAGCCGTAATCGACATCATGGCCGCTGCTGATAGCAAGCTGGCGCAAATGATTGAAGACCATAACGAAGCAATCACCGTGCCGCAGTTAGCCGCAATCTTGAAATGCAGCCGCCGCGAAGTCTACAAGCTTATTAGCAATAAACGCATCCCAGCATTGCGGGTTGGTTCAATGATCAGGCTTGATCCTAGTCAGGTTGCTGATTGGGTTAGGTCCAAGGGGACAATCATCTAACCCCCTCTCTTCCCACCTGAACCCCTGAACAATCCGGCCGCTCACACAACCCTCACTGAGGGCATGGGGCAGCCTGCACCAAAAAACCAAAAAGGATTAAGAAATGAATTTGTTGCCGTATCACTCGAACGCAGTCCAACCGCAACCCTTCATCATTGCCAGCCTGTGGGCTTACGCGGATGAGAACTTCAGCCCCACAACGAAAATCAGGATGTCAGTGTTCATCGAAGATGCAGCAACAGCGCCTGCGTCAACTGGTGAGCGAGGCTTAGTCCTCTGTGGACGCTGGGCAGACTGGAAAGACACATCCAAGCCCAAACGGAAGAGAACGAAGAAACTAAAGATTGACCAAAACCCAGAACCATACGGACCCAGAATCAAAGAGACCAAAGAGCAAGTGGCCGAACGTCATAGGCTGCACGACAATAGGATGATGCGCCATCACTCATGGTGGGATCGGTGGGACAGCAACCTTCCACAGCTTGAATTGATTCCGAACACATTTCCTGGTCTGTTTGGGTTCGCTAGTGTTGCTTCATCTTCTAGAGATGGACAAGGCAAGCAGACGGCAGAGAAGACAGCAATGAAGAAGCCTATCAAGCTGGCGAACAAGCCCACTGTTTCCAAGGATGCAAAGACGAAGGCAGAGTCAGATGCAAACAAGCTCGCTCTAAAGCAACGTCTCAACTGCACATATGCAGAGTGGTCGGCCGATCCTGACCAGAATAACAACAGTCTGATTGAGGTTGTTTACGAGTACGTCGCTGTCCAACTTCGTTATATGAGCACCAAAGAAAAATATCGTGGCTCTGGTTATTTGGTATCAGATGAACTTGCCGCTGAATTCATCCTGGCCATTCCTGACAAGATCAGGGACAAAACAATCAGGGATTTCAGTGCCTATATTGCGACGGCGTGGAACAACTTCGCACGTGACTTCTACAGACGCCGCAAGTTTGAGGACCAGATGTTTGAGTCGGATAACTTCGTGGACGACAAAGGCAAGGTCAGGGCGCATTCTGACTCAAGTAATTGCAGTGTGGGGGCTGGATATCAGACTGAGGTTGACCCTGACCGTCTCGCGTATGAAGCCGACAGGCTGAAACGTGCACTGGCAACCATTCCTGAAGAGGACAGGGCTCTATATCAGGCATGGAAGGCAGGACGGAAGCAGTCGGAACTTGCCAAGGAAGCAGGAGTCAGTCAGCCTGCAATGAGCGGACGGCTGAAAAAGATTGAGAAGAGGATGGACAGGGTTCTGTGAACATATTCAACGAAACACAACACCGATATTTCCAACTGCCCTATTTTGTTCTCCCATTTCTCCCTGTACTGACCAAGAATGAACTGGCTTTGTATGTATGGCTGCTATCAGAAGCGCAACACGGAACCAAGGGAACGGTTAGAGCGACCATCAACGATATTCCTGTCTCAAAGAATGGAGTGCAGAAGGCGCGTGAGGGGCTTGTTTCGCACAAGCTCATCACCGCCGTAAAGGAGAATAGCGTGTACGCCTACACGTTCATTGACCCCACAACTGGTGCACCCATTAAGTCAGAGACAAAGAAGCGGACTAGCGATGCCGAGATCATCAACTTTGACTCCCTTACGGCAAAGGAACTCGATGATTTTTTCGAGTCATACTTGACCTATGCTGTCCCGTCCGAGAACGGTATATCTTGTCGATGCCCATTTCCTGGCCACACCGATGTCAACAACTCATTCTCAATTGAACTCAGGGATGGTGGGGGCGGTAGATGGAAATGTTTCGGATGTAAGAAGGGCGGTAAGCTGATTGATTTTATTATCAACCTATCGCCTACTCCGCTCAGTCGCAAGCAAGCTCACCAGCGAGTCACAAGCAGGCTGAATGGTCTGAGGGCTGGTCAAACTGGTGATGGGGTCACTACAGATCAGCCAATGGCCAAGAAGAGGGCCAAGAAATTGCCATCCTTGAATCCCGATGATGTCGCGCATTATTACGTGGATGAAGAGGGTGAGATTGCTTACATGAAGGTTCGTAGGCATGGCGACAAGCAAAAGACCAAGCGGTACACGCTGAACCCTGACGCTGGAAGCAACCTGTTATATCGACTGCCGGAATTGATAGAGGCTGAGACTGTCTGCTATGTGGAGGGGGAATCGGATGCGGAGGCTATTCTCAGCCTGGGCATAGAGGACGCCAGTTCCTATCGTCTGGAGGCTACAACTCTGGCAGCAGGCTCAAACAGTAAGTTAGAGGCGGGACATATTCGTTATTTGAAAAACAAGTATGTGGTGCTGATCGGTGACACCGACGAAGTAGGCAGGGAGTACATGGACAGGATAGAGGCTGAGTTGACTGGAGAGGTAAAGGCACTCAGGAGAGTCCATATTCCTTCCGCGTACAAAGACATCCGAGATTGGTTACAGGGGCGTTCGGCTGAACAATTCGTTGAATTGGTAGGAGAGGATTGGCTAGACATTCCTACAGCAATCTGAGATAAGCAACAGGTGTCGGTTATCTATGGATAGTCCCATTTTTGGGTATGATGTGTCCTGTAAGTTGTTACAGTTGAATGGCTTATAGGACACCATACATTGTTGATATACCTTAGTGTTTCACAGGCTGTTAAGAGCTTGTACCCAGAGGTAACAGGTGGGCGACTTCCGCGAAATTCTTATACAGACTGTGCAAAGATTCCTCCGGGGTAACAATGAAGGCGAGTGATGCCGGTAAGGCGCAGCCTTAACGAGCACGAGCCCTCCAACCTGTATTCAGTACCGGCACTCTTGCCGGACATTCACCCTGAAAATAAATATCAAATAAGCCGCTCGAAACTGCTTATAAATTTCCTTAGCCACGTCTTAGGAAATAGGGAGGGAAGACAGGCTCGCATCTCCCACCCACTCCAAAGGGAAGGGTGCATAACCCTCTGCAAGTTATGCACTCTGTTTCCCCAACTCAAGATTATTTTCAAAGATTGACGCAGGCATGAGTTTCTAATCCTTCTCTGCGTGTGTCATGGGCAGCAACAGGCTTTTATAACCGTGTGGGCCGTTCATCCCCTGGTGACTTTCCCCTGTGCTGTTCGGGCAGCACCAGAGTTTTATCCGGTGTGCACCTCACACGCTGGTGAATTTGCTCAGTGCTGTCCAACCTCAATGGGTACAGTTGATGTGCTTTCTAGATCCCCTAGTGGGTGTGGTTGAATCCACAAGTCTAGTTATGTTGCTCGCTGTACCCATTCTTTTTGCTCGCAACAAGCTCATTTGGCGTGAAGCTTAAGCCGAGCAACCCCGACTAATCCAAAAAGCCCTGTTCCGACAAGAATGAAATCTTCTGGTTCAGGAGTCGTAACAGGTGGAGGAGACGTCGATGCGAACTCCACCTTTCCAGAAAAGACTTGAACTCTTTGTCCGTCGCCGCCAATCCTTGTGGATTCGTGAGGACCTGCATTGTCATCGCAACCGCCCTGGAGTCCTTGGAAACATAGGTAATTAATTCCGGCTCCAATGTCGGGGCTCTGGAACAGAAATGTGTCGCGGTGAGAATTACCGAAGTCGAAGAATAGGCCAGCGGGAGTTGCAGTGACCAGAGTCCTTAAGCTATCAAACACTGCTTCGTGAGAGTCTTTGGTGGTTAAATCCAATGTGTTTAGTCCATCAGACACAACGAGGTCGTACCTAGTGATGTCTGCTGTCCGAACAACCCCTGAGTCAATGTCCGTGGTTATGGTCCCACTGACACTGAACGCATCGAAGTTTTGGGCAACGTAGTAGGTGAAGCTGTCGGCATGAGCCAACAGCGGCAGGCTAACGAGTGTCGCAGCAGCGACCAGCCCTCTGAATCGCATTGACGCACCTCCTAATCATCAATTTGTGATTTGGGGCCCGTGCAGTCGCTCTTGAGTTCAACATACACCTTACCGATGTTAGAGATGTTAGATGGGATGGGGCTTACGAAGATGCCATCCCTCAGCGTCCGAGACTGGCCACGAGTCGAATTTTCGTCAAACCACTAAACCATCCACAAAATAATAATTAGACGTTCATCTAACTGTTCAATGTAACCTGTTGAATTCATTGATGTTAACGTGGAAAGGATACACGATGGGACGCAAACCTAAGTCCCTGAAGGAACTTGAGCTTTCTGGTGCTCTCAAGGCTAGACCAGCACGGTACGCCAAACGGATTGCAGACGAGAAAGCCTCGGCCACTGTTGAGCAAAACGCAAACATTGCACCTGCACCAGCCAAGCTCACTCCACTCGGTTCTGCTCCCAAATGGCTGAGTGTTGATGAGAAAGCAATCTGGAAAGAATTGTCGAAAACTTATCCGAATCTTTCATTTTCTGATCGGTTTCACCTGGAAATCGCTGTAAAGCTCACGCACAAGCTGCGAACGGCTGAAGGTGGTCTAAAAGGGCAGGAGTACAGCCAACTGCTGTCCATCTTGGACAGGTTCGCACCTAAAGACAATCCTGCACCAGTCCGTTCAATCAAAAATGATTCAACGGATTCTGAACCCGTAACTCTTATCAAAAGTGATAACAGTTCTGAACCCCTTGAAGACACCCGCACGCCTGAAGAGATCGCCTGGGATGAATTCGTTGCTGAAGGCGAAGAGATGGAACGTAGAGACAAGCTCACAGCCGCAGAGTGTCGGCGTAGGGAACAGACAACTCCACCTGACCACCTGACTGAGACAGAGAAGAAGCACTGGGCCAGATACCACGAAGTTCGCCTTGATCTATTCCCAGATGAAAAGGCTGCATGGGATAAGACGTGTGAGGAGAACCGCTTGTGGAGAGAAGCCCATCCTGACCTCACCACCAAACCAAAGGTCGAAGAGAAGGTTGAATACAACCTCGCACCCCCTCCTAGACCTGAACCATTCGAGATGGACCCAGCCCGAAAGCGGGAACAGATGGAGCGTAAATGGTCCATGTGACCGTGAAGGAAAACAATGAATGATTAGTTTAAATTTGCAAACTCCGAATAGATCGGAGCAACGAAGTAACCCTACGGCACCATTGTCAGTGGGCTGGCATAATCTGTTCGATCATGGCTACAGTGACGCAGGAGTGGATGTAAACCCACACAGCGTTATGCAATCGTCATCTTCGGCCGCAGCGTGTGTCAGGCTCATCTCAAGTTCAATTGCATCTCTGCCCTTGCTTCTGTACGCAAAGAATGGGAACAGCAAGACGCAGTTGTTTAACGACAGCACCTACAAACTGCTCCGATACGAACCCAACCCTGAGAGCGATATTCAAACACTCCTGACCTCACTGGTGCAGGATGTATTGCTTCGTGGCAATGGCTACTTGGAAATCACTCGTACTGGAACCCGTATCACTGGTTTGTGGTATGTCAGTGCAGAAAACGTCAGAGTCTTTCGAGACGGTAAGACGGGCGATATTCAGTACGAAATAAACCTCGGAAGCAATAGGAGAGTACTGCCTGCAAGTTCTGTGGTGCACGTCACAGGGCAGCCATCCCGCGATGGTGTCACAGGGCTCTCGGTTCTCCAGACATCGAAGGATATTTTTGCCCAGAGTATCGCGTTGACTCGGCATACAAACTTGTACTTCAAGAATGTAAGCCAGCCAACAGGAATTCTTTCTACGACTGACAAGCTAAAGCCTGAAGACAGAAGCATGATTCGGGACAACTGGCATAAGCTGACTGGTGGGGGTTCAAAGTTCACTACAGCAGTGCTGGACAGTACGCTTACTTACACTCCGTTAGACATAACGAACAATTTGGACTCAGACCTTGTGAAGTCTCAGGAGTGGTCTAGGCAGGCTGTTTGCAGTCTGTTCGGAGTGCCGCCAAGCCTTATAGCCTCGGAAGCTCGTACCAGTGGTGAAACACAATCCAGTCTCACAATATCCATGTTGGAGTATGCCCTTAAGCCAATCATGCGGAAGATTGAGACAGCCTTGCTACGCCGTCTATTCCCAAACCAGATGGGTAAGTATGCGATTGAGTTTAACTTCATGGACCTGTTGCGTTCGGACCCAGCAACATTCATGCAGGGCTTGTCTGTTATCAGGGCAGCGGGTATCTACAAAACCTCTGAGCTTAGAACCCTCTGTGATCTGAACAGCCTGGAAGGTGATGAGGCAGAGATAGACAACATGATCTTAGCCCCAGTCAATCTCTGCGACAGCCGCGTGCTGATTGGGAAGCCTGTAGATCCCAAGATTGCCCCTGTTGGCAATGGTGACAACGAAGGACAACAGAATGACGAATGAAAAAGAACTCAGACATCTGCCAGCATTAGAGCTACGAATCTCTAAGCCTGCCGCAGATGGAAAGAGAACACTCACAGGCACAGCGATTGCATTTGGAGTGAGATCGGTTGACCTCGGCGGGTTTCAGGAGATTGTCTCTCCTGTCGCTGTGACTGACACACTACGCAGCAACAGCAACATATTCCTGCTCAACAATCACAACACCAGCCAACCCATCGCAAGCACTCGTGCAGGCAACCTCAGGCTCACAACTGATTCCAGAGGAGTGCACTTCTCGGCCGACGTAGACACACGAATCAGCTATGCAAATGACTTGGCACTGTCTGTAGAGGCAGGAGTGACGGCAGGCTGTTCGTTTGGATTCCGGACGCTGAAGGACACATGGAAGGACGACCAAGGAACAGCGATTCGCACTCTGGATCAGATTGAACTCTTGGAACTCACAGTGACCAGCAACCCCGCATATTTGCAAACGATGGTTGATGTTCGTTCGTGCCCTCAAGAGCTTCGCAGCCTATTAGCCAAGCGATCCAATGATGACGGATGCGAGTGCGAGTGCATCATGTGTGCGGCTGGCGATTGCAATGACTGTCTGGAGTCTGATTGCACGGACCCAGCATGCAAGGCGAACGGCTGCCCCGCTCAGAATGATGACGAGGATAACGAAGACAGAAGCATTCTCACCAAATCCGAGGAAGAGTTGTGGCGGTTGCGGATGCTACTTGAAATAGCTAAGCGGCGATAACCCTCGCGCAGTAATACCCCGCACAGACACTCGCAACAAAGGGTGTGTGTGCTCCATTCTCAATGCCCACTAAGAATTCATTGCCATGACCCAGACGCACTACGTGTGCCTGTGTGGAGTCCTGCGCCCTAAACACAGAAAGGCAACACAAATTTATGTCGAATTTGATTGAACTCCGCAACAGCAAGACCAAGCTGCTCCTTGATGCACAGAAGATCCTCACCAAACAGGGTGTAACCGCTGAGGAACGCACCAGTGCACAGAAGATGATTGCGGACGTTGACGCAATTGAGCAGAACATTGCTCTTGAGGAACGCATTGCCAAGGACACGGCAGAGCGTGCAGAGCAGGAACAGCGTGCAGCCCGTCCCCCGCGTGGTCAGGTTGGCGTCGCTCCCACTAATGAAACGCGTGAAGCTGAGAAGCGTGCATTCACTGATTATCTAAAGTTCGGCAAGGCTGACATGACCGTTCTGAAAGAGAACCGTGACCTTAGCACTGGCAACGCTGGTATCACCATCGCTCAGGATTACCTTGGCCAGTTGATTGAAGGTCAGAAGGCGTGGGGTCAGCTTACTCTTGCAGTCGGCCAGAAACGGACCCAGAACGGCGAACCCCTTCGCATTCCAATGGTCAATGATGTCAGTTCGGTTTCTACGGTGATTGGGGAAAGTGTCACTGGCACGCCTGTTATTGCTCCCGAACTTGATCCGACCTTCGCTGGATTCATCAACAACGTTTCGTTCATGTCTACAGGCGAAGTGAAAATCTCGCTTGCAGAGTTGCAGGATAGTTATTTTGATCTGGATTCCTGGATTCGTACTGCGTTCGGTAAGCGTATGGCTCGTGGCCTCTCGGCTGCCATCGTAAATGGAACGTCTGACACCAATTTCCAGTCCATCATCACTACGGCGGGAACTGGCATCACGTCAGGTGCACCAGCTACATTGTCCTACGCCGATTTTGTAGGTTTGTATGCAAAGTTGGACCCAGCCTTTACCCAAACAAGTTCTTATATTTTCAACTCCACAACGCGTGGCCTAATTTTGGGGCTCACTGATACGTTGGGCAGGCCGCTCTTCGTTCCTTCGGTGAACACTGACAGCCTGGATACAATTTTGGGCCGTCCAGTAGTCATCAGCCAGAGTCACCCGAACGTTGCGGCAGGCGTTGTTGGTGCGGTTCAGTTTGGATCGCTGGAGGATGCATACGTTCTGCGTTCTGCTGGAAGTCTGAGCGTGCTTCGCCTCAATGAACGGTATGCAGATACTGGGCAGGTCGCATTCATTGGGTATCACAGGAATTCCGGTTATTCGATTGCGGTTAGTGGATCGCCGGCCCCTCTCATTAACTTGACCCAACATGTATAGCAACTAATCAGGTTGTCTCCAGATCAACCAGTCTGTCCACAACCTGATAGCAACACAATGCCCATCATCTCTTCATGAGGTGGTGGGCTTATTTTTGTGTCTAGCTGTTGAACAACTTGCGACAGAAGGCACCTACTGCACCGAGCAGACCAGTTCCCAACAGAACGAGCGATGTGGGTTCAGGTGTTGCTCCAGTGGTAACTGATGAGACAAGAGTTATGTCTTCTGATGATGCTTGGTCATTGGACAGCTCGACACCGTTATAGACCAAGACCTCTGCACAAAGAGGCGGATCGATAAATGTGCAGTCTGAGCCACCAGCATAATTCACAAGCGATGACCCCGGAAAGAATAGCTGGACTAACTGGAGTGGGCTGTCCGACACTATACCAAACACCTGGTAATAAGTTCCATCCACCGGAGACTCCTGGTCCGTTATTTCCCGCACCGAAAGTGTTCCATATGAACTGGAGTAGTTAAAATTAAGTGCCGTTGCTACTCCGGTTGTCGTGTCAACTGTGAGGGTTCCAGAATTGACCGCACCTGAGAGGAATATATAGTGTAGGTCGAATGTTGAGATGGTATCTGCCAGAGCAGCAGTCGTTGGTAGAGCGGCCAGTACTAGGCTACAAAGAAGAACTCGCAAGAGGTTCCTACGTAAGGGAGTCATTTTGGATTCCTCTACATTCAGATTTGGCCCGGTGGCCAAGCGTAGGCCCTTCCCTGTCCGTACCGCAATAGGCAATACTTTGCAGCCAACGACACAAAACGCCCTTGTCATCTTCCCTTCGTTGGGTTGATGGCAGGGGCATTTTTTGCGCTTAAGAGATGTTCACCTTGAATCTATCTCGGTTGTAGTCTCCTCCGAAAGGCACCCACCATGCCAACCAAGCCGGTCCCCAACAGAGTGAAAGTTGACGGCTCAGGTGTCGCCCCTGTGGTAACTGAGGAGACAAGAGTTATGTCTCCTGATGCAACTTGATCATTGAACAGTTCGAAACCATTATCCACGAAGACGTCTGCGCAAAGTTGCGGGTTGCTAACTGTACAGGCTGGGCCACCGGCATAGTTGACAAGTGATGGCCCCGGAAAGCGAAGGTCGACAAGATCGAGGGTATTTTTCGTCCCCTCACCATCCACATAATAGAAACTTTTATCTGTGGGGGTTCCCTGTCCTGCTATTTCCGACACCGAAAATGCTCCCTGCGAACTGGAGTAGTTAAAATTGAGTCCCGTTGCTACCCCGGTTGTCGTATCAATGGTGATGCTTCCCGAGGTGACAGCACTCGTGAATGGGAATACAAAGTTGTCCAGAGCGAACGTTGAGATCGTATCCGCGTGAGTGGACACAGAGGATGCTGCAATTGCAGCGGCGGCGAGAAGGTAGACGTACTTTCGCATAAAGTAGCTCCGGTGATCTGACTTGTATTTGCCCCCTTGTGAGCACAAAGCGTGGCCCGAGTGTGTCAACAACATTAGTCTTCCTGCGCCATCCTCGCAAGATGAACGATATTGCAAGCAAAAGAGCCCCACATCATTCCCTCTGCACTCGCATTTGGGTTTGGTGTGTGGCTTCTTTTGTTCATTGTGTCGGTGAGAATGTCACGATGCACGTGACAAAGATCAGCCCAAAGATAATCACCCAGAGCGGCCAAATCCGTTCCCACCAAGACTCCAATTCGGAACTCATCTCGGTATCCTCCATGTGCGTTCATCAAACATGGTTAGCAACGGCGATACCGTCTCACCAGACCTAACAATCCGATTGCGCCTGTGCCAAAGAGCGCGAAAGTTGACGGCTCAGGTGTCACCCCCGTGGTAGTTGAGGAGACAAGAGTTATGTCTCCAGATTGAACATCATCGAATAGCTCCACACCATTGTTGTCTACCATGACTGTGTCCATAGGGCCATCGCAGGATTGGGTCAGTGTACAGGCTGGGCCACCGGCATAGTCGGCAAGCGATGATCCCTTAAAGTAAAGGTAGAGCGTATCGAGGGGATCTTTAGACCCCACACCAATCACAATATAGGTACTTCCATCCACCCCACCGGGTCCCTGCTCTAGTATTTCCGATACCGAAAATTCTCCCAGCGAACTGGAATAGTTAAAATTGAGTCCCGTTGCTACTCCGGTTGAGGTGTCAATGGTGATGCTTCCAGAATTGACCGCACCAGTGGGGAATATAAAGTTGGTCAGGTCGAATGTTGAGATAGTATCCGCATGAGCGGACACAGAGAACGCTGCTAAGACAGCGGCGGCGAGAAGGTAGACGTACTTTCGCATAAAGTAGCTCCGGGTGATCTGACCTGTGTTTGTCCCGTGTGAACAACCAAGCTGGCCCGAGCGTGTCACCTACACTAGTCCTCCTGCGCCATCCTCGCAAGATGAACGCGTTTTGCAAACAAAGAACCCATCCTGTTTCCTTCCTCAATACACAGAGGGGAGCAGGATGGGTTCATTTTTGCGTTATGGCTGTTGTGACAGCAAAGCAATCTGATTCTCTTTGTAGACCGTTACGAGTTTCAACAATAGTGTTTCAGCCAACTGCTCTGTTGAGAGCAGATCGCTTCTTCCAGATCCCAAAGCTCGCCAACCCAAATTACCTTCTTCGTCCAACGGTGTTAAGAGAACGTCAGTATTACGAGTCTCCTGCATTCCTGTTCTGAAGATAGCTTTATACTCACCTGACTTGATCAGCAAGGTGACGCTTGTTTCGCCTAGCAGGATAGAACCTCCAGTGGGGGCTGAAGCAAACACTCTTCCATCTAGCTCAGAGCCTGATGAGAGAGCCTTCATTGTTGAAAACAGTTCCTTCCACGCTTTATTCGTCCAGTTCAAGAGCCGCGCCGCGGCAGCAGCCTTTACCTGCTCTTTTGTCTTTGCACTCTCTCTAGCTGAAGTCAATTCAGCTTCCGTTTTCTTCAAGAACTCACTAAATTCTGCCATTAGGCAGCCGCCTGGACACGTACCAGTTCCAACCACTGCTTCTGCCTCGCAATACTCTGCTCAATAGTGTCGATATGGTTTGCATCGCGCCTGCTGAGAGGCTTGCCTGCTGTTTCCATCTTGAGTTTGTGCAGGTATTCGGTGTTCTGCTGAAGGTGAAGCCCTATGAAGGCGATACGGGCAGCGGGATTGCTGCGGAGAGAGCTTGGGGCAGTAGATGTTGCAATCTTCATTTGTTCATTAACCTTTCTTGGCTTTGGTTGTGGTTGACGTTAGACAACAGGAAGCTTTTCAGGGGTGTACTGTGGGTACTCGTCTGAATTCTCGATGTAGTGGGCGTAAGCACTCAGAGCATCCAATACGCCATTACCAGCAAGGAAACCGCTCAGTGCCAGAAAGCTAACTCTGGCAGGATTGAGGGACACATCGTCACCTGCTGACTCCGAATGGTGGTACAACTTCACGATTCCTTCTGTTATCTCCCGTAGAAGCTCTTTTGCCTGTTCCTCGTTCATTGTTCATTTTCCCTTTGCCTTTCGGCTGTTGGGCCTTTTGATACAGCGGGGCAGATGATGCAACATTTCACGTCCTCCGAATTCCATACCGCAGAACTCGCACGGCCGCAGCTTCTTTGGTTTAGGTGGTGCTTTAGCCTGTCTCCTTCTCCCTGCTTCACTTTGAAACTCAGGATCAGGAATACTTTCAAGCTCCCACGTTTTCCTGTACTTCATTCACAGACAGTACGGGAATTTACCGAACGTGTATAGTCAATGTTTTTTTACACCACATTGTGGAAATATTCTTAGGAATCAAAGTGAGGTATCTGGGCACGTTTACTGGTTGCGGCACTATAGCCGTCAAGTTTCCATTCTCCAGAACTGCCACACTTTGGGCAGTCGATCTTCACTTTGAGTCCTGGTGTTGTCGATGTGATGACAAACTCGCACCTTTCACCACACTCTTCACATTTGACTTGCAGATAATCGCTGCCGGGCTCAATACGGTACTTCGCAGAACTCATGGTGGTTCCTCCCTGTTGCGTACAGAGTAGGCGCATGTGTGCAATCTGTGAAGACAGTTAGTTCCAACATACTCACCGCTTCAACTTGGTAACCCTAAATGTTTTGAACGTTGCGCAATAAGAAGAAGAGGAGGGTTACATAGGCGACCATGATAGCGATCTGCGCGGAGCGACCTAAATGGCGTGAAAGTTTTTCCATTTTCTTAGCGGCGAGCACGTTTGGTTCAGACCTCTTTGCAGCTTCGACTGCCGTATCAGTCGATACCAATTCGACAGCTGGATTGTGATCCCTGGCCACCATTTGTAGGAGTGCGTTTCGCGCACCTAACATAACATTGGACGTTATCACTGTCTGATGGGAAAGGTAGACGATTGTGCACCAGTTGGAAGCTAGACATGCCAACATCGCATAAACAAGAAAGATCCACGCTGCCTCCAAAGATGCAACCGATGCTACAGCTTTTGGGCTATGTGAATGGAAGCTGGCAGTAGCAGTGAACGTGAGCGTGATTGTTGCCCCAGCAAGAAGCAGAAGACGATCATAAAAGGATAGTTGTTGTTTTAGTATGTCTGTGGTCTTTGCTATTTGGAGTTCAATTGCGGCCAGTGAACGATCCGTTGCAGTGTGCACATTATCTCTAGTAGAGCCATCAGGCATTAGGCATTCCTCACCTCTTCAGCTTCGCATATTGAGCACTGGTCAAAGCAAGAAAACATGCGCCAATACCCCAACATCTCAACCCCTCTTCAAACTCTGCCCACTGGTCTGAGGCACAGTCTGCACGCCTCAGGATCTCGCGCACCAAATCAATACGTGAGTAGTTGTACATCCTGCCCACACGTGTCTTGAGATCTTCTTGAAGGTACTGGACAGCCCAACTGTCTTTGTAGTGGTGACAGTGGATGTAGACACGGTTGGTCGGCTGCATGGACCCAATTTAGCGCGATTGATGGCACGCACGAAGGTCACTAGCTGTGGAAGCAGGGAAGGGCGCTATGGATTGTGTTTTGGAGGGGTAGGAAGGGCTTAGTTAGGTGGAATCCGTTTAGCTAGGTAAAAAGGGGGATACGCCTAACTAAGGTGCACAGCAGGGTACTGTATGCACTGCTAAGTGCCTTTATTATGTGTAAGTGATTGATTCTAAAGAGTAATGGCGGAGAGACAGGGATTCGAACCCTGGATACCTTGCGGTATACACGCTTTCCAAGCGTGCGCCTTCAGCCACTCGGCCATCTCTCCGCGTTATTTGCGGGCCTTTTTGAATCTAACACAATTTACGGTTCTCTTTAGGACAGGCATCCACAGGCCCAGCTCATTTCATGGTGATTGGGCTTCAATCTTTTGCTTCATTGTGGCCGAGGGCATTACGTCCATCGGAGTACCACGCAGCAAATAATTGCGCAGCGTCGATGGATCGTTCCAGTTGATCTGCCACCCATGATCGATTGCGGTCAGAATATATTGGCCCGGAATGACATCCGATAGTTCGAAGCTTCCATCGGTATTCGTCTGATCTTGCCGCAGGAGTGTCAACCCGTTTGGATTACCAAGCGAAGCGGGAACAAGCAGAATCATCGCGCCCGGTGAAGGTTTGCCCGCCAAAGTAGCTACTCCGCTCACAGTTGCGCGCCCGCTGGCGACATGAAGGGTCATCACTGATTCTCCGGCGTGCACTTTGACAGTGCGGCCTTTGACCTCGGCCGATGGCATGGTAATTCCGGTCAGATAGACGTCCTGCCTGTTGCGCAACACGACCTCATAGCTGCCCGGCAGGGCCTGGATTACGCGATCCGCCGCGGCCGCCCCCGCCTGACGACGCTGACGGGGATACGATGGACCTCCGCCGGGTTCTGGGTTTGAGTCGGAGAGGGCCTCTCCCGTCTCGGAATTGATGAGTTGAACCTGAACGGAGTTTTCGTCCGCCTGCGTATCGTTGATGCCATCAAAGTGAAGCGTGATGTTCGCCATATCGGACGATGCACCGATCTCCAGCGTGCGGGTCGAACCAGCATTTACCTCGACAAGAGATGTTTTGCCGACCGAACCTTGGCCTTGCATCCGAATCTGGTAAAGTCCCGGGACCAGTCCGCCGATGTCAACCTGGCCCTGCGAATTGACGTTTACCGAAACTGGCATGAAGGCAAAGTTGTTGCCTCCGGGCACCATCCTTTCGACTACAGGAAAGACCGCTCTATCGGAGCGGGAATCGGGCTGTTGGCCTGGCCGAGGTACGAGGCGCAGATGGATCGACGGAATCGGAGCAAGATGAAAGTCAGCCTGGCGAGTGTCTCCGCCTTGCAGCGTTAGCGTCTCCGCGAGCGCGGCATCATCAACTCCTGGAAACCACGTTAGCGGGTAGGCGACGTCGAGCGAAGGGTCGAGTTGCGGCGCATCCGATGACGGCGGCCCGAACCGTCGCTGTGCCGCAGCCGCATACCAGGGTTGATCCTGTAGTGTGATCCGGTAGTCGCCCGGGGGGATGCCGACGAATTCATAGACCCCGCGATCGTCGGTCTGGGTTGCAGCTTTCGTCCCCATCGGCGTCGGCTTCATATCTTGTCCCTGCGGGGGCACCGTCAACAGTGTCAGCCGCGCGTTCCGAACGGGTTCACCGGCCTCATCAACCACGGTCCCGTTCACGACGGCCTCTGGCGCAAGCTGAAAGCGCAGATCCATCGTTGGGGCTTCCGGCGTGAGCACAACGGCTGAAGAAAACTGCTGGTGTTCATCGTAAGCCTGGGTGACGAAGCCACGCGCCGCGGCGCTTAGATGCCACGCACCGGCCGAAGGCAACGAGATGGAGAACCGGCCATGCTCGTCCGCATCGAAGCTTTGCTGCGTCGCCGTGTTACCCGCAAATCTGCGATTACCCATCCCTCTGCTGCGAGCGTTCAGGCTAGCAGTCAAGTGGCAGTGCTGTACCGGCGCGCCGGTCGTGCTGCTGACTACGATGCCTGTAACGCGATAGCCGCTGGTAGAAGCCTGAGATAGAGCCATGTGGCTATATCCCACAGCCACGGTCAAGACCGAGAGGCGGAGAAGGGAAGAGGTGCTCATGGAAAGACCTCCGCTGCGGTTACAGCATCGAGATCCAGAGAGGGTTTGTCTCCTTCGTTAACCGTAACCGAGCGAACATGCGTTGAGTAGGCAGCAATTGCCTCGGGGTCACGGTAGTCCGCCGAGTGGCGATTCTCGAAGGCAATGGCTTGATAGGTTCCAGGTGGCAAATAGGACTCGTTGTAGACGCCGTTCGATCCGCTTCGCAGCGCTATGAATGACGAGGCACTGGGAAAATCAGGAATCAGGTATATCCAGCAGACAGCCGGAACGCCATTGAGAGTTGTCGTTCCTTGCAGGCTTCCGCTCTGGTTGCTCACGGTTACGCGCATCGGGGCGCCGCCGGATCCGGGTCCCAAGACAAGATTGTGCTCCAGAAGGTCGGTATCTCCATAAGTGACCGACTTCACAAACCATGTTCCGCGGCTTCTGGCCAGAAGGCGATAGCTTCCGGGTTCGAGGTGAAAGCTTGGTATGCCGTTGCGCCCAGACTCGACTTTAACGCCGCCTCGCTCCGACTCATCATCGATACTCTGCATGATTAAACCAAGTTGTTGAATATTGGGAGGTGTCGAGTTATCAGACGTAGCTGACGAGTCTATTACTAGCTCAACGGGGATAGATGGGGTTGGCGCCAATCGCAGAACCACCCCCGAGACATCGTGATTGGGAACCGTTACCGTAGTCTCTCCCTCTGCGGAGCCCTCAGGACTGACCACGCTCGCCGTCAGGGTGTAGGTGCCACTGGGAAGCTGCATCTTTCCTTCATTCGCCACGCCCGTACGCTGGAGACTAACGGGGATCGTCGTGCCTGAACTGGATCGTGCGGTAATCCCAGGGAATCCACGCTCGGAGGGCGGCTCCAGGCGGGCTGTTACGGTATAGGCCTGGCTTGTTACGGGGTGAAAATCGAAATGCAGCTCGTCGCCGCTGTGGACGTGAATTACATTTGAGGCATTGGATTGAGTTTCGGCTGGAACTTGTACTGGTAAAATGGCTTGTCGTCCTTCTAGTGTTTGGATGGTATAGCGTGTTTCTACGCGGTAATCTCCGGGGGGTACGGGGAGGCGAAAGTTGCCGTGCGAATCGGTCTGGCTTTGAGCCACAGGCATCCAGCGTCGTGCAGTCTCGTCGAAGATGCTGCGCCGGGCCATAACGGGGATATGTTGCAACGGTTCACCATCGGGAGCCGTCACGGTGCCGATCAGTAAAGCCTCTGGATATAACCTGATCAGCAAAGGAGCAGAGAGTTGGGCCAATTGCAGAAAGAGCGTCGGTCCGTCCGTGGGGTCGGTGGTAAGGTAGAAGCCCGGCTTGGTGGCCTCCAGGCTGCCGCTCGTGCCGCTGAACTGATCGAACTGGAACTTGCCCTCGTGATCGGTCAGAGTTGCTCGTCCATTCAGTTTGACCAGCACACGCGGAATACCGGCGCCAGTCACAGCATTCACCACCTGTCCTGATACCGAGATAGCTGCAGCAGACGAACCAATCTGATTCTGCGCAAGGATGCACGACGACGGAGTGACGAGGGTAAGTAGCAGGCCGAGAAAAGGCAGGTGTTGGAAGCAGGGAGCGATCCGGGCTGAAGACACGAACGTTTACCTCACAGGGTCTGACAGGGGTGAGACTGCCAGAGAATCTATATTAGTGAGGCTCGAGATTAAAGCCCTCATTTGGTATGTCCGATAACACATATTATGTATAGTTGTCGTGTAGGTCCTCGTTAGAAATGTCAGGTTCCCGCTCATTAGAAATGTCATGTTCGAGGGATGGGCCTAATCAGAATGAGTACCAGAGATTTGAAGCGCATTGAGGTTTTAAGTGAGGTACTTGTAGGACGGCATACGGTGACGGAGGCGGCCTCCCTTCTGGGGCTCAGCGAGCGCCAAATGTACCGATTGCTTGCGAAGTATCAACGGGAAGGCGGTAGCGGGATAGCCCACAAGGCACGCGGCCGCAAGTCCAACCGCAGTTATAACCCCGGGATCCGGAAATATGCGGTGGAGTTGGTTCAAGCACATTACTCCGACTTCGGTCCCACCCTTGCGGCGGAAGTTCTTGCGGAAAAACATGGTATCCAGTTGGGCTGTGAGACCCTCCGACGCTGGATGATGTCGGAGGGCATGTGGCTGTCGCGGAAACAACGTAAGAGATTCCATCAACCGCGGCTACGGCGTGAAAAGTGTGGCGAGTTGGTTCAGATCGATGGGAGTGATCACCGCTGGTTTGAAGATCGGGGTGAACCATGCACCCTGCTGGTCTTCATCGACGATGCTACAAGCCGTCTGATGCAATTGCAGTTTGTTCTCAGCGAAAGCACCGAATCCTACTTTGAAGCCGTGCGCGGCTACCTTGTGGACCATGGTGCTCCTGTCGCTTTCTATTCCGACAATCACACGGTGTTCCGCGTCAATCGGGAGGCTAAAGGCGGACCTGGTATGACTCAGTTCGGGCGTGCCCTTGCGGAGCTGAACATCGAGATCTTATGTGCCAACTCCAGTCAGGCGAAGGGGCGGGTTGAGCGTGTAAATCGTACGTTGCAAGATCGACTTGTAAAAGCACTCCGACTGGCTGGAATTAGCGATATAGCTGCGGGTAACGCGTTTCTTCCAGAATTCATGAAGCGCTTCAATGAACGTTTTTCAGTTGCACCAGCAAACCCCAATAACCTGCATCGCCCATTACAGATCACAGCAAGTCGGTTGAGTGACATCTTGTGTCATCGCGAGCAACGTTATGTTGGATCACAACTCACGTTTCACTACGACAGAAAGCAGATCATCCTGGACCAGACCGAACTCTCAAAAGGGCTGGCTGGCCGCTATGTAGAAGTCTACGACTTTTCCGATAGGCCGCTGGAGGTTCGCTGGCAAGGTCATGTGCTTCCCTATCGCGTCTTCAGCAAGGATCAGCGCGTGAATCCTGCTGCCATTGTCGAGAACAAGCGCCTTAGGCATGCGCTCTCTGTCGTCAAGGCTCAACAGGATCGCAGTCTGACAGTCAAAGTCATGACGAACAGCGAGAAGGTGGGATATAAAAAGCAGCCGCGTCGCGTATATGGGGCAAGTTTCGAGGCAATAATTCCCGCGCCCGCTGCGGTGGAAATGACGCCGCACGACGACTCTACTTTGCAGATGTAACGACATTTCAGCGTTGCTCTAACAGATTGGTTACACTCTTCGCCCCATGACAAGCCGGTGGCCGGGGAGCTGTACAGCCTTCGCGCCGCGCAGGAAGGGTTACTCCCGATATCGCTTCATGGCTTCTCTCTTTCCGTTGTGGAGCATACGCGGTCCTCGTGGCATGTCCAGCGCCGATTGATGAATTGTCTCTTGTACTGAGACTATTTTCCTTTGCTGTCGCTGGGTCCTTTGGACTCCCATCAACCACTCTGTAGAATATTGGGGTTCCACCTCTGGAAGCCAGAGCGGCACAGAGAATGTCCTTCGCGGTCATCAAGCAATGCTTATAAGAGGACACGAGTAGAGTCGAGAGAGGTTTCCTTACGACTAATGCAGAGGTTATTACTCTCCTAAATGTTCTGAAGCCACGATTCCTTGAAGGACTCGACCCCTCGGAGGTCGTCTCGATTGTTGCGGCCGCAACCAACCGGCGATTTGCGAAGCATTCGGTGATGGCAAACCAGGGACATCCTGCCGACCATCTGTTCCTGCTCGTGAGTGGTCGCGCCCGTCATTTCTACACGACACAAGACGGTAAAAAGGTAATTCTTCAATGGCTGCCGCCAGGGGAAATATTTGGCAGTGCAGCACTTCTGCCAAAACCTACTGGATATGTCGCCAGTACGGAAGTCGTTATGAGTGGCTACGCTCTTGTGTGGAAGCGGGCAACTATCCGAAGATTCGCTGCACGTTTTCCCGGTTTAGTGGAAAATGCGTTGTCAATCATGTTTGACAATCTAGTGGCCTATCGCGCCCTGCACGTTGCATTGACATGCCATACCGCTCGAGAACGGCTTGCTCAGGTTCTGCTGAATCTTGCTGACGGAATGGGCCAAAGAACCCCGGAAGGCATGGAGCTCAATGTCATGAATGACGAGTTGGCAAACGAGGCAAACGTCACACTCTTCACCGCGAGTCGCCTATTCAGCGAATGGCAACGCGAGGGGATAGTGGAAAAGTACCGCGGAAAGATCCTCCTCCGTTCTCCCGAACGACTGTTGAGACCCGAAAAAGAGCAACGCAAAAAAAATAGTAGGCGACGGAAGGCGTGACACGAGCATAAACATAATCGCCTTAACCACAGCCATATGTCGGAGATATCCATCCCGACCCTTTTCATCTGTCGTCGCATTGTTTTCAAATCCTTGCGCTTAAGCAACTACATGATTGCTTTTGCGCAACGACAGAGGGGTGTGGAGATGTCAGTCTTGTGCGTAATCAATTCAATTCTGTCAATGAGGAGCGACCGATCCAGGGCCTTATTGTGCCGGAGACACGTTCGCATGCGAAATACTGTACGGTTTGTGCTGGCTTTTCCAATTCAACTTGCCACAATATGCCAGGTTTCTTTCGTATCAAGCATACTTCTGCTTGTCTTTGTATGCTCCGTCATGGCGGGAGGCCAAGCTACTGGTACGCACGAAAACTTGAGAACGAAACGCGATGAAGAGGCACTCAGCCTACTGCAGTCGACAGTGCAGGCATTGTCAGCTAGTGACGGAAGGACTATCTCCGACTACCGTCTTGAGGGTCTTGTAACACGCTGGGACGGACAGGAAACGTCTGGAACATTTTCTCAGATCGGCGTAGGAGCAGCAGACCGGCGCACTGCCGTAAGCATCGGAGGAAATCCGGTGTTTAGCCTTCTAGTACTAAATGACGCTGGAATTATTCAATTTGAAAACAATAATGAGCCCCGAAATGTACCAAACGAAGTCGCTATGGAGGCTTCTTACTACTTCTTCGTCAATCTTTTGCAAGAAGCCATTTCAAATCAGCACGTTGACGTTGTTTCGATTCCCTCTCCTAATAACTCTCCAGATATTGGACATATACGGATCACCCGTCATATGGCGATTTGGGTTCCCGCAATGGGTTCGTTAGGTGAGGCACGGTTTGATATCTATATCGATAGGGACAGCAAAACCGTCACCAAGATCGTTAATAGCGCGCGGCTCGAAAGCAATTTGAGCCAAACCATTCCTCACACAATCAGCTTTTCGGACTATCGCCGTGAACAGGGATGGTCGCTGCCGCATGAAATAGATGAGACATATGCGGGTGCGCCGCACAACCACTTCACCCTCGAAGCCTGCTCTCTCAACAAAGGACTCACGGTTTCCGACCTCAAATCTAAGTAATTCCGAAAGGCAAGTTTCTTATACATGCACGTCTCGAAGTCTGTCTGGCTGCCATTGGCAATCTTGTTGGTTTGTCGCGTTCTTGTTGCTCAGGTTGATCCTACGGCCTATACTGGCGCACCTTCGGGCGCAAACATACAGCCAGTACGTTTTGGTTTTGTCAATCTCGACAATGGCAACCTTCATTTGGAGATTCCGTTGTACTCTCTCCCCGCTCGAGGTCATGCCCCAGCTCAGAGTGTGCTCGTGTACGATAGTACCTTTTGGAAAAGCTCGACTGCCTTAGATGGCATGAACTCTAGGTATTATCCGACCAACTCTGGATTTGCCAACCGGCCAGGGTCGGTACCGTACGGTTTTGTGCCTGCCGTGCAACCTACTTCTGTTACGACTCAGGCGTGCCCCCCTGGATATCCTTACGGTAGCATCAGCTCTTATCAGAGATGGCAAGGAATTGACGCCCACGGTACCAGTATTGAATTTCTCACTGATCAAGCAACTGTTGTAGATACCTGCGTCTCCATAGGCGGTCTTCCCGATCCCAATGTAGCTGGATATAACTCTTCGTCTTCGGCCTATGGTCTCGGAAACAATGGCTATTTTCTCTCGGTGACGAATGGCAATCAAGCAATTGTCTATTCCCCCGACGGGACATCCGGTCAAGAGACACCAAATGGCAATGTGTTCATCGTTGAAGATCCAAACACCTATCTTTGGAAGGATAATCTTAATGGACCTCTAGAGCCGACGGTTACCGGCACCTGCCCACTACCGGTGTACAACGGCTCAAATTATCTGTCGGACCAACCCTACGCAGCGACGCCTTCAGTAGTTTGCACAGCAACAATTCCTGTATCCTATGGCGCGAATAATCAGGCGAGTACCGCAGCTTACACGTACACCTTTAACTACATCCCTGTCTGCACCCAATTTATTGGTGACCAATCGGGCGCGCACAACTTAAACGAGTTTTGTGGAGGAATGTGGGTTCTCGGTAGCCTCGGTTTGCCGGATGGCACGAGTTACACCTTTAACTATGATCAAGGTACCAGCCGTGGCCACTACGGCAAGCTTACGAGCTTAACGCTGCCGACTGGGGGGGCCATATCGTACGCATACTATCCTCCAGTCCCTCAGGGCTCGGGGCCGAATTCGATGATGCAAGTTCAATCGGTAACCGACGGCGGCGGAACAACCAGCTTCAGTTGGGGCGCGTTGGGCGGCTATCCGCTTACTGTTACATATCCAGCTCATGTATCGGATCCTACAACAGGGCAAATGCAAACAGACACAAGTGTTCATTCATTGTCGGGAACAGTGAGAACGCGTCAAGACTATTCTGGCAGCACCTTGGTTAGAAGTGTTTCGGAGGATGTCGCAGTACCTGCGGCTCCTTCGTTCATCAAAACTACCTACAATGAGACCGGGGACACATATGAAGCAGATTATCAATATACGTTGGGTAATCTAGTTTCGGAAAAAGATGAATCTGTAAACGGCACACTCGTTCGTAAGACCAAAATACAGTATCTCCAAGATACCGCGAGTATCCGGTATGTCTCGCAGTACCACATGATCAGCTATCCAACCCTAATTCAAGTACTCGATCCTCAAAATAAAAATGCTGTTGTTGCGCAGACATCGTATGCGTATGACGAATACAGTGCAGGCTATTGCTCCTCGTCCTATCCTGCCGGTTTATCCGGCATACCAATGCTGTCAAGTTTCACAGGAGTGTTTGGGCATGATGATACGAGGGGGCCGAACTATTACGCGCGTGGAAATGTCACAAGCGTGACGCGGACCGTATCAGGCACGCAGAGCGTCACGACTCATAGTTGCTATGACACCCTAGGCAATGTCACACAGACAATAGATGGGAATGGAAAGGCAACCCGTTTCAGCTATGCCGATAATTACGCTGACAATGTCTGCATACCATCAGGAACAAACACATATGCATTTCCCACCCTGGTGACCGATGCGTTAGGGCATCAGACCAAGACCTCCTACTCCAGCTGCCTCAGAAAGGTACAAGCGATAGCAGATGCAAACGATGTCGCTCAGTCTCGCAGTGGCACTGTATCGACCTTCGACACACAAGGTCGCCCTCTTTGTACAAGCTTCCCTGATGGCGGTCAGAAGTGCCTGACGTACCCTAACGCCAATACAATAACTTTGTCACAACTCTTTCAAGCGGGACAGAGTGCACACAGCGTCACGACTACTCTCGACGGTTTTGCCCGACCGATTCGCACGGTTGATCAGCAATCCGGCGTTACAACGGATACTACCTACGACGCCTTCAACAGAGTGAATAGTGTCTCAAACCCGTATATCTCAACAAGTGATTCTACTTATGGAGTTGAGTCGTACTCGTATGACGCCTTCGGTCGAACTACAGTAAAAGTCTCTCCTGGAGGCGGTGTCTCGCGGTGGACGTATAAAGGACTCCAAACGGATAATTTCGATGAGTCGGGGGTCCATCACCAGCTGACCAATGATGCACTTGGCAATCTTCAAATAGTGAACGAACTCGGGACGGCCGCGAATCCGACAAACCTCGAGACAGACTACAATTATGATCTCCAAAACAATCTCACTCGTGTTGATCAGTGGGGTGGATCGTATGGGAGTTCGGGAGAACGGGTTCGTACCTTCGCCTACGACTCGTTGTCTCGGTTGGTCACATCAACGAATCCGGAGACTGGAACCATCTGTTATGGCCTTTGGAGTGGAACGAATTGCATCAACGGTTACGACGCCAACGGTAATTTGACAGCGAAGACGGATGCGCGTGGCATCACGATCAGCTATGGCTACGACGCTCTGAATCGAATGACATCTAAGTCTTCGTCCGACGGATCCATCAAGTACTCCTACAATTACGATGGGGTAGGTCTGTCAGGTGCTTCCAATCCGATTGGAAGGCTCACTCAGTCCTCAAATAATAATGCGAATGCCGCGTCTCATTATGACTATGATGCGATGGGTCGAGTAATTGATAATTACGTTTGTTCCCCATCAAATTGCTCCTACACTTTGGGCGCTGCCGCGACATATGATTTCGCCGGGAACATGGTTACCTCAAGGATTGCAACTGGTATGACAGCAGGGATGAGCTACGATGCTGCCGGTAGACTTGCGACTGTCACAGCGACCCAGCCTGGCAGTTCTACCCCGGCAACCCTGTTCTCTAATGCGACCTACGGTCCAATTGGTCTCACTGAGGCAATGCTAGGAAATGGACTGCGCGAGGAGGTCACCTACGACAAACGCAGTCGTATCAACTCCTACAATGTAGGTCAATCCACCAGTCCAGCCAGCGGTGGGTCTCCGCCAAGTGACTATATCGACGTTGCTAAAAACAATGGGAACGGAGGTAGTTCCATTCCTCAAGGTGGAATCATGTTTGCGGGTGGTTGGGCAATTGATAACGAGGATGGAGCACCAGTCGCCAAAGTCGAGGTCCTACTCGACGGAAATGTAATCGGCCTGGCCACGTTGGGAGGATCACGACCAGATGTGGCAGCAGCTTACAATCGGCCCGACTTTACGAATAGTGGGTGGAACTTTACGGGTTCGATTGGGTATGTTGCTCCGGGAACGCACATGATCAATGCGATGGCCTATGATTCCAGCGGTAACTCCGTCTTGACAGCCTCCTCTGTGGCAATCACAGTGACTTCAGATAACCCGCCGTTCGGCTCGGTTGATGCCGTCAAAGGAATTGCGACCGGAACTACAACCATACCTTCTGGAGGGCTGGTGACAGTAGGGGGCTGGGCGGCAGATATTGAAGATGGCTCTCCCGTCGCTACGGTCCGGGTACTTCTCGATGGGGTACCGATCGGAAATGCAACACTCGGTTCAAGTCGTCCTGACGTTGCTGCGGCTTACAATCAACCCGCCTATGCGAAGAGTGGGTGGAATTTTACGGGTTCAGTCCGGACTGCGTCGGTGGGGACTCACACAATTTCAGTAGCCGCTTATGATTCCAGCGGAAACGAAACAATCCTGCCCGGTTCCACTTCCATCACCGTCACGGCAAATCCCGACTCGATGACAGGAAGTTTTGACGGTGTTTCCAATGCAACCAACGGCAGTAATACGATCAGCCTCGGTGGCAACATCACTGTAGTCGGATGGGCGGCCGAACCCGACCAAAACCCAGGAGCACCGGTGTCCCGAGTGGAGATTGAAATCGACGGCCAGTATCTCGGTCTCGCGACCCTCGGTGGTCAGCGACCAGATGTGGCTTCTGCGTCGAACCGAACCGACTTCCTCAACAGTGGATATAGTTTCACCGGTCCGGTCACAAACGTCGATCCCGGAGAACATTCAATAGGAGCCCGCATGTTCACCAAAAGCGGTGGCTCGTATCTGATTCCATTGTTTGCGCAGTCTGATCAGATTATTGTGGCCGGAACGACTCCGCCCCTATCGACCATAACTACGCCTACAAAATATTCCTACGCCCTGAACTACGCTCCGAACGGAAACGTGATCGATGCTTCCGATTCTGTAAATGGGAATTGGGCGTACTCCTACGACAGTCTCAACCGGCTCACCTCAGCTCTCTCCCCAACAACAGGACTGAGTTGGAGCTATGACTCATTCGGTAATCGCTGGCAACAGACGGCAACGAGAGGGTCCGCGCCACAGCCCGTAACCAGCTTCAGCACAGCAACCAATCGAGCAGACGGTGTTTGCTACGATGCTGCGGGCAATGTCCTCGATGACGGCCCGTGTCCGCAGTATGGTGCGCACAAATACGCCTACGACGCGGAAGGAAAACTGATCTCTTCAAGTTATGGAACCGTCACCTACATCTATGACGCTGAAGGCAGGCGTGTCGGAAAGGCTAGTTCGGGTACTATTACCAACGTGTATTACTACGATGTGGCTGGACATCTGACAACGGAGATAAGCGCTAATTCACATTCCGATATCTATGCGGGTAATCGTCATCTGGCCACCTATCAGGGGAATAATGTCTTCTACAATCATGCCAGCTGGCTTGGAACAGAAGCGGCTCGAAGTGACGCTACCGGAACGTTATGCGAGACCATCAGTAGTCTTCCATTCGGCGATGCCCAACAAACAAGTGGAACTTGTTCCCCTTCGCCAGTATTTTTCACCGGCAAAGAACGTGACACTGAGTCTGGGCTTGATTACTTCGGCGCGCGTCATTACAGCTCTACAATGGGCCGGTTCATGTCCCCCGATCCGTCGCAGTTGTACTTTGCCGATCCCACCAATCCGCAGAGCTTGAATCTCTACACCTATGTGGTGAACAATCCTCTGAAATTCGTTGATCCGTCAGGGCTAACTCTGCAATATGCATGTGCAGAGTCTTGGCAACCTTGGCAAGTCGTAGAATACGGTAAAGATGGGGCGGTCGGTCGCGATAGCGGTGGTAACATCGGTGATGCTATGTGCCAGGTCTATGACGATGGCACTCCTTCACCTTCGGTCGCGCCTATCCCTTCACAATCACAATCCGCGGCCCCAAATACAGTGGCGCAGAATGCACGTTGCGCAGCCTCAAATGCCGTTTCGATTGCGAGCCTAGCCGGTATAAGCAATTCCAATTGGCTTGGGCAGACACTACTCGGGAATGATTTCTCAACAGCCTCCAATCTTTTGTTCGGCCCAAACCGTGTAAGTTCGGCGGGTCAAGCAGTCGTAAGCAACCCATTGCCATACAACCTTATCAACAAAACGGCTGCGGGAATAGGTGCTACAGATAGCGGCACAGGACGCTGGCTTAACATCGGAAGTGTAGACGAGTTTGGCAACCCAAGCGCAGTCTTCAAGGGTTTATCGGTAGCAGAAACTGCTAGTGCGAAGGCTATATCGGAGGCAGCTGGCGTGGTCACATGGAGTAAGCTGGCTTTCGACGCTGGTGCCTACGCCTATGCTTATGCGAAATGTGCTGGAGTTATCCACTAATGGGAAGCATGCGCCAGTTCATGTTTGGGACGAGAGAGGGTAAAAGAGGTGAAACTCTGCCCTTCACTCGCTGGGACATACTCCTCTCCGTAATCCTTGGTATCGCCCTCATGGTGGCGATTGCATACAGCGCAGAGCCTCAGGGAGGTTGGACTCTGAAGAGAGGCCTGCTGGTGGGAGCGATTGCGATCTTTGTAATCTGTGCCGCACAGAATCGCAAGGTGGCTTTAGGATGTGCATTCAGTCTCGTGGCACTTCGGATGGGGATCGGTGTGCTCTTAGGTCCTCATCCCATCGCCTTCTTAGCTGGAGCAGTCGCTGCGGGATGCGCTTCTTGGCTGCTTCTCCATCATCTGGAATGAGCAATAAGCTCGATACATCTACGATGCACATGTACTTTTACGCAGTTGTTGATGCCCCAAGTAATGGGATCACGAAGAAGCAAGCAGCTTGTCTTGCTGACGTAGCGATAAATTATGGTCTAGGGTTCATGGGGGGGTCTTTCAGCAGTTCTACCTTGGGCTCCTGAATAAAGGAATGCAGCCAGAGATGGCGCGGCTGACGCTGGCGCGTAGGATCGCCGCCATCACGCTGAAGATCTGGAAGAAAGGAGAATCGTTCAACCCAGAGCATTTGAAATCACAAGCAGCTTGAGCGCTCAGCACCATCGGAGAACGAAACTATATCTGTGTAATCCGCGGTCACCGAGCGCTTGGGTTCGAGGGTGAGTATCCCGGAAATGTCTAGGCGAAACAGTCTCACTTCCCACTGTATGCCCCCTCGCACAACCCAACAAAGCAATAGGCCTTGAGTCTCAGATAGAACCATGGTTGGCAAACTGCCCAACTGCTCACAGGCGCGAAGAAACCGAACGGAACACAAGAGAGTTTATGGATCCGACAATCTCCCGAAGTCAAAGCCGAGCTATGCTCCAGGCACCGAGTCTCAACGCTGCAAGCGAGGGCGCTGGATGTCAGAAAACCAAATCCTCCTTGCGGACAGAAAGAAGCATTTTTTTCTTGACATCCCCTTTTATAGAACATTTCCACCGCACGACGACTACGAGGTTATACTGACATTTCTAATGAGTCAGAGACCCTGACATTTCTATCGGGCGCCAACACGTCGTGTAAGCGCAATGTAAGCGCAAAGTTGAAAAGCCATCTCCCTGCCCAGAAGAAATGTCTATCTAATCCACAAGGCGCGTGGTCACCAGCCGAACCACGGATTCAGCGCGGGTACGTGCTTGAACTTGTGCGACACAGAGCTGTTGTAGAAGTTGTATAATATCTGCGGAAGAAAACGCAGCGTCCGGCCCTGGGTCCTCCTTTGATAGTGTTTGCCCTCGGCAATTCCGGATCCCCACCGGAATGCGCACGACGACGGAGACAACACTCTGGTTCACGTCCCCTTGCGGGTCCTTCTCCCCTGCTAAACAATCCGAGCCAGGAGATGCCATGGTGCCGATCATGTGTGTTCGCTCCTCTCCATTTCTCAGACAAGTCTCTCTGCTGTTGTGCGTGTTCGCTGCCCCTATCTTCACACTTAGGGCGCAGATCAATATGCCTGTGGGCTCCGTCCCCATAGCGATCGATATGAACCCGGTGACCAACAAGGTCTACGTCAACGATGCGAACAGCAACACCGTGGCGGTGATCGATGGTGCGGCAAACTCGACAATTACGAGCAGCGAACCTGCTCGATCCAAGCCGAAGAATTTACCGTCGATGCCGCCGTTAATATCGGCGCAGCAGGCGGCGAACATGCTCAGCGGCCTCTCCCTCGTGTTCGAGCCGAACCTGGGACAGACCGATCCTCAAATCCGCTTTTTGACCCGTGCGCCGGGAATGATCTCGTTTCTCACGGACCGCGAGAACGTGATTGTGCTCGCGCGCAGCAAGAAGCCTCCCGATTGGGAGGAGCCGAACAAACCGCCGGAGATGGAGCGGAGCGTCGTGCGGATGAAGCTCGAAGGGGCGCGCAGGCCGCAGAGCTTTGAGGGGCTGGATAAGGCCGAGTCGATCTCGAACTATCTCGTCGGCAACGATCGGTCGAAGTGGGTTCGCAATATTCCGAGCTATCGCAGAGTGCGGGCGACGGGAGTCTATCCCGGAATCGATCTGGTGTATTACGGCGATGGGCGGAGGCTTGAGTACGACTTTGTGGTTGCGCCGGGGAGCGATCCGGGGCGCATTCGGCTGGCTTATGATGGCGCGGAGAGCGTGACTACGGATAGAGCGGGCAATCTATTGATCGGCACGCGACTAGGAACGCTGGTGCAGCGGCGGCCGAAGGTTTATCAGGAGCTTGGAGGCGAGCGGCGGGAGATTGACGCGGCTTATGCGATGCGGGGCGGCAGGGTCGAGATTGCGCTTGGTAGCTGGGACCGGCGGCGGGAATTGCTGATTGATCCTGTTCTGGATTACTCGACTTATCTGGGAGGGAGTGGCACTGATAACGGCGCTCAGGTGGTCGTCGATTCTACCGGCGCGACTTATGTGGCGGGTTCTACGACTTCGACAAATTTTCCTACGACTTCCGGGGTGCTTCAGCCGGACTTTGGGACTGGCAATACGCATGCCTTCGTGAGCAAATTGAATCCGTCAGGCACGGAACTGGTTTATTCCACTTTTCTGGGCGGTCACACTCCCTTGGCAGGAGCCGAAAATGACAACGATACCGGTATCGCGGTAGATGGTAGCGGAAACACGTATCTTACCGGAACGACAAACGCTGAGGACTTTCCGACTACGTCGGGAGCTTTTAAGGAAACGGCGCCTACGAAAACCGTCGCCGGCGACATAAGTGGTTTCATAGCCAAGTTGAATGCGAACGGGACTGCGCTAATTTACGCAACCTACATAGGGGGGACTGGGTCTGACGTACCCGGCGGAGTGAAGATCGACGCTGGCGGCAACGCCTATGTGGCAGGCTATACGGGCTCGACGAACTTTCCTACCACTCCCGGTTCGTTTCAGCCGACGTACGCGAGCCAGGGTTCCCGGAATATTTTTGTTACGAAGCTGAACCCGATAGGAAGCGCACTTGTGTACTCCACGTTTATCGGAGGCGACAATGCCGACTACGTGAACAATATTGCGGTCGATACCGCAGGTGCGGCCTATGTGACTGGCTTTACGAATTCGCCGGTATGCCACTTCCCCACGCCCAATGGGTTTCAGCATGACTGCGGTGGCTTTTCCCAGAATCTTGTTGTGGCGAAGCTGAGTCCTGACGGCAGCACGCTGGAGTATGGAACTTTTATCGGCTACGCCTTAAGCACGGGACGGAATATTGCAGTGAATGCGAATGGTGAGGCTTACGTCACAGGCTTTGTGTCAAACAATGGAGCTTTTCCCACCACACCTGGCGCTCACCAGGCGAATTTTGGCGGAGGAACAGGTGGTACACCCCAGGATGCTTATGTGATCAAGCTGAACAGCACAGGTTCGAGCCTCCTCTATTCGACCTACCTTGGGGGCAACGGCAACGATGTCGGCCATGGCATTACGGTGGATTCCATCGGCGGGGCATACATCACAGGATTGACGAACTCAAGCGACTTTCACACGAGCGGCTGCGCCTTTCAATCGACAAGCGGTGGCGGGCAGGATGCTTTTGTAACCCGGCTCGATCCGTTCGGCAACGTTGAGTACTCCACGTACCTGGGCGGCGCGAATGCTGAGACCGGCTTTGGGATCGCGGTTGATGGTAACGGCAAGGTGTATGCCACCGGCAATACAAGTTCTCCCAATTTTCCCACTACGAGCGGCGCATTCGAGACGAGTTATCCGGGCGCCCAAAGTGCGTTTGTTACAAAGCTGACGCCCATCTCCGATTTTCCCGGATCGGCCAGAACGGCGAATGCCGTGAGCGGGACGCCGCAGAGCACGAGTATCGGCGACGCGTTCAGTACGCCGCTGGAGTTTGAGGTGGTGGATACGTTTGGTAATCCGGTTTCGGGAGTGACGGTTACGATGACCGCGCCCGGTTCGGGGGCATCGGCGACATTCTCCCCTGCTACATTCACCACCGACTGCACGGGTACGGGACACGTCAACGCCACAGCCAACAACACTGTCGGCACCTATCAGGTGCTCGCGGATGTTGCAGGTACGGGAGTCACTCCCGGCGCGTTTCAGCTGACGAACACGGCAGGCGCGCCTGCCTCGCTAACGATCTATGGAGAAAGCATGCAGAGCGCGCAGGTCAACACCCAGTTTGCCTACCCTCTGACGGTTCTCGTCGTCGATTCGTTCGGGAATCCGGCCCCTAACGTGGTGGTTATGTTTACCGCAACAGGCACAACCGCGAATGCGTCGTTGAGCAGCCCAACGGCCACTACCGGAGCCAACGGACAAGCCAGCGTAATCGCCACGGCCAACGGAGTTGTTGGCAGCTATAGCGTGTCGGCATCTGCTCCAGCGGTGACTGTGGGAACTCACGGCGTTTTCTCTTTAGCGAACGTCTCCGCCGGAACCACGACTACGCTGACGGCGACTCCGACGACGGCGATGTTCGGCGATCCGGTTGCGCTGCATGCCACGGTGTCGCCTGCGGCGGCAACGGGGCAGGTGTTCTTTACGGAGGGGTCGACGGTGCTGGGGAGCGGGACGCTTTCCGGGGGCGTGGCGACTCTGATGGTCTCGACGCTGCCGGTGGGGACTTACACCGTCGTGGCGGATTATGCAGGCGATGCGAGCTATGGAGGTAGCTCAAGCGCGCCCGTGACGATCACCATTACAAAGAAATCGGGCGGAGCGGCCCCGGGAGGCGGCGTGCTCGCCGCGCTGACGGTGACCGCGAACAATGCGACCAGACCGTTCGGGCAGGAGAACCCTGCGTTCAGCAGTACGACGACAGGAACGCTGGTGGCCGGCGATACCTTTGCCAGCGCTATCCAGGGATTCGCTGTGTTCTCCACGACGGCGACGCCAGCTTCGCCGGCAGGCACCTATCCGATCGTGATTAGTGGGCTGACCTCGGTCAACTATGTGCTCGGCCTGGTGAACGGCACGTTGACGGTGACCAAGCTGACCGGCTCGGTACATTTAGATGCGTCGCCCAACCCGGTGACGCAGGGCGACCAGGTGACGCTGACCGCGACGGTTCCGGGCGGGCAGACCGGGACCGTGACCTTCTATGACGGCACAACGCCGCTGGGCACGGTCGCGCTTAGTGGCGACATCGCGACGCTGGTGATCTCGACGCTGGCTCCGGGGACGCACTCGATCACGGCGGTCTACAACGGCGACGCGAACTTCACGGCAGCGACGTCGGCGCCGGTCTCTCTGGTGATCCACCAGATAATATTGATCACGTCCACGGTAACTATCGCATCTTCGCTCAATCCCTCTGTCTTCGGCGACGCGGTGACCTTCACTGCCACCGTGTCGGCAGGAGCGACGGGAACGGTCAGCTTCCTTGACGGCACCACCACATTGGGAACAGGGACGATCACAGGGACGGATGCTACGTTCACCACATCGGCGCTGGCCGTAGGAACGCACTCGATTACGGCGGTCTACAACGGCGACGCGAACCACAGCGCGGCCAGTTCGGCCGCGCTCTCGCAGGTGATCGAATCACCCGACTACGCTGTCTCCAGCCCGACGCCGCCGCAGGTGATTCCTCCGGGAGCCTCGGCCAACTTCGCCCTTCACGTCCCATCGGTGGGATTTCCGTTCAATAGCGTGGTCACGCTGAGCGCCTCGGGGCTGCCTGCGGGAGCGAGCTACACCTTTAATCCACCAACCGTGACGCCCGGAGCCAATGGCGCTGACTCCACCCTGACCATCAGCGTGCCCCGTCAGAGCGCGATGCTGCATCTTAGCCTAAGGACGCCGCTGGTGTTGGCCGGGCTGCTTGTGCCGTTTGCCGCGCTGCGTAGAAAGCGAGGCAGGACAACGTTGCTGATGTTGTGGCTGATGCTCACGCTCGCGTCGTTTGGAGTGATGACGGGCTGCGGCACCGGCGGCTACTTCTCGCTGCAGCAGCGGACCTACATCATCACTGTGACCGGAACCAGCGGCAGCCTGGTCCGCTCGACCACCGTCACCCTCACCGTTGAGTAGGAGGAGCGATGAACAAGCTGACACGAGTTTTCGTCTTTGCGCTGCTGTCGTCGCTCTCCCTGGCGGCTGCGGCCCAGAAGCCCTCGAACACGCTGGACGCGTACGCCGCCTTCAGCGAGATGCGCGCCAACGCGCCTGTCGGAGGCTGCGGATGCTTCTGGATGAGCGGAGGCCACGGCGGCCTCTCCGTGCCGGTATGGCATAACTTCTCCGCTGTCGCCGAGGTGGGAGGGCACACCACCGGCAACATCCCCAACTTCAACACTGGCCTGAGCCTCTTCTACGGCATGGGAGGCGTCCGGATGCGCGTCCCCAACCATACCCGCTTCCAGCCCTTCGGCCAGGCTCTCTTCGGAGGCGTGCACGGCTTCGACAGCTACTTCCCTGCACCGGTTGGCAAGCTGCCTACCAGCTACGACACCTCGTTCGCCCTCACCGTCGGCGGCGGCCTTGACGTCAACGTTTCCAAACACGTCTGGATTCGCGCTCTCCAGGCCGACTACTTCTACTCCGAACTCAGAAACCTCCAGGGAAACCGGCAAAACCAGCTCCGAATCGGCGCCGGAGTCCTCTTCCGCGGACCAGATCATCCTTGGAGACCCTGGAGCCACTGATCGTGCCCCAGGGCAAAAGCATCAGAAAAGATAGCCGTTTGATAGACTCGTCGAAGTCATCTCCCTTCCGGGCCCTTCATGCGAATCGTACAGGCTGTCTTTGGCGTCTTCCATCATTTCGAGCTTGCACGCGAACTGGAACGGCGCGGCCACCTTTCGAAGATCTACTCGACTTTTCCCTGGCAGCGCCTAAAGCGCGAAGGTCTGGCACGTAACCTGGTAGGAACCTTCCCCTGGATACATACTCCCGAAATGCTCCTTCGCCGGGCCGGCGTCCACAATACATGGGTCCTGGACCAGGTTAGTTATGCCAACGCCCTGGCCTTTGACGTCTGGACCTCTCGGCAGCTACGGAACAAAGAGACTCCTGACGTCCTCATCGCTATATCGGGTGCTTGCCTTCAAACAGGACGTGAGGTCCAGCAGCGAGGAGGCCTCTTGATCTGCGATCGGGGATCCTCCCACCAGCGCTATCAGGAGCAGATTGTCCAGCAGGAGTACAAGCGCTGGGGTGTTACCCGGCCCGTCACCGACATCCGCGACATTGTTCGCGAAGAGAAGATCTATGAAATAGCTGACGCCATTACCGTACCATCCAGTTTTGCAGCGCGTTCATTTATTGAGAGCGGGTTACCGCCTGAAAAGATACATCGAATCCCCTACGGTGTCCGCCTGGAAAGCTTTTCCCGTATAGCAGAGCCTCCAGCGGATCGCTTCGAGGTTCTATTTGCCGGTTCGGTCGGCCTGCGAAAGGGCGTTCCCTATCTGCTGGAGGCTTTTGCGAAGCTTCGTCATCCCGCAAAGCGACTACGTGTAGCCGGAGCGATGCATCCTGACATGAAGAGCGTTCTCAATCGTCTTCCTCTCAATCAGGTGGAGTTTCTTGGAGCGGTTCCTCAACAACATCTGGTTGAGCTTATGAGCACGAGTCACGTAATGGTTCTGCCCAGCCTCGAGGAGGGCCTGGCCCTTGTCCAGGGGCAGGCTCTGGCCTGTGGCTGCCCTGTTCTCTGCTCGACCAACACGGGCGGCGAAGACCTGTTTACCGACGGGGTCGAAGGCTTCATCGTTCCCATACGCGATCCGCAGGCCCTGGCTGACCGGATGCAACAACTCGCAGACGATCCAGACCTGCAGGTACGGATGAGCGAGGCCGCTTTGCAGCGAGTTCGTTCTATTGGCGGATGGGCCGATTATGGAGACCAGTGGGAAACCTTGCTCAGAAACATGGTCTCGAGCGAAGCGTTGGTCTAGACTCCCCCGCCGACAAAGTGGACTACCTCGAGCCGGTCTCCTGCCTCAAGTACCGTCTCCGGCCAGCTCGCTCGGGGCACGATCTCTCCATTGTGTTCGACGGCTACGCGGTCTCCCTGAAGTCCGAGCGCTGCAATAAGGTGGTTGAGCCCTGCCGACTGCTGCAGCTCAGGAAAAGTACGCGACTGGCCGTTGAGAACGAGTGTTAGGGACATAACCTTTAAAGCCTAGCAGCTACCGGTGTCTGCGTGTGCCCGTTATCAGACGCTGGTGCGGCTAGTTTACGTTTCGCCGTAGTCCTTCCGCAATCCACTGTTTTACCTGCCTGTTACCACGATTGACCGTCTCACACTCCTCAAAAACACTGCGCCGCAGCATCATCAGGATATGAACCGCATCGGTCTCTGCCTTGACTGCGGTAGCGTCCGTCAGAAACGTCCGCGAGTAGATCAGGTGGTCTGCGGCATTACCTAGTTTTTCGAGAGCGTGCGCTTGGTTCGCACTTGCACGCCGCCGACTCGGAAGTCCGGGAGCTTGGCCAACTGGTGCAAGATGCTGCGCGGCCACATCGCTTACGGCAAAGGGATAGCCCGCTGGATAAGGTGCGGTCGACATAAACGTTGAATCCTCCCACACTCCATATCGGCCTTCCAAGCCGCTCCGTGACTGCAAATCCGTTCTTTGCGAGACAATCGGCCTGTTCCGGGGTTTACGTTTGCAGAAGCACCTCCGGGAGTCCAACGTGTCGTTCTATTCCCTCTTTATCCGGTCGTTCCAGACGTTACGTTGCACCGCTGTCACAGGCCTCGTTCTGCAGTTCGCACTCCCTGCCGGGGCCACCGCCCAGATGGCCGGTCCGGTGGCAACGAAGACGGTGAGGACCCAAGCCGGGCCACCGCTGACCCCTGACGAAAAGATTCTGCAAGTACTCAACCGTTTTACATACGGCCCGCGCACCGGTGACCTCGAGCGTATCCGCGCGATGGGTCTGAATGCCTGGTTTCTCGAGCAGCTGAATCCTTCAAAGATCGACGACAGAGCACTCGATGCCCGCCTATCCAGCTACCCTGCCATGCAGCTTTCTCTTCAGCAACTCATGGAAATGTACCCGTCAGACAACATGATCCGCGCTGTCGTCGACGGCCACGGTTTCAGCATCCCTAGCGGAGAAGCTGAAAAAGCTATCTACGCCGATCAGATGTTCCGGAAGAAAATCAAGAAAGACGGAAACAAACCCGACGCGCTCGACGCCGATACGCCACCGCCATCTCCACAGGAGGTCGCCGACCTTCTTGCTTTGCCGCCTGATAAGCGCTTCTCTGCCCTTTGCCGCATGAAGCTTCCTCAGCTTCGGCAGCTCCGTCAGACGCTCGTTGGGGGCCAGCGCGAACGCCTCACCGAGGGCTTTACATTCCGGCAGCTTGAGCAGCTGGCCGCGTTCAACGGGCCTGAGGGTGTTGTCGTAGCAGAAGACGTCCAAACCAAACTCCTCCGTGATATCTACACGGAACGGCAGCTAAATGAAGTAATGGTTGACTTCTGGCTGAACCATTTCAATGTTTACATGAAGAAATCGCAACAGGCCCCTTATTTCATTGCCGCTTATGAGCGTGAAGCTATCCGAGCTCACGCGCTAGGCCATTTCGAAGATCTTCTTGTAGCAACTGCCGCTAGTCCGGCAATGCTCAATTATCTGGATAACAGCTCTAGTGTGGGACCGCGCTCTATCTTTGCTAATCGTATCCAGCGAGGCTTCGGGCAGCCAAAGCGTCCCAGCGGCCTCAATGAAAACTACGCTCGCGAACTGATGGAGCTTCACACGGTTGGGGTAAACGGTGGCTATACCCAGCAGGACGTGACGGAGGTAGCCAAGGTCTTCACCGGATGGACAGTAAGCCCGAAGCGCCCCGGCGCCGAACCGCTACAGGCAGAGTTCGACATGGATAAACACGAGCCCGGGCCTAAGCTGGTGATGGGGGTCCTGATTAAGGAAAACGGCGAGCGTGAGGGGTTGCAGGTCCTCCATCTCCTGGCTACCAGCCCCAAGACCGCGCAGTTCATCTGCACCAAACTGGCCGTGCGCTTCGTCAACGACGATCCTCCGCAGGCAATGGTCGATCGCATGGCGAAGACGTTTCTGAGCACTCGGGGCGACATCCGCCAGGTGCTGGTTACGATGGTCAACTCGCCCGAATTCTTCTCCCGCGCTAACTATCGCGCCAAGGTTAAGACACCGCAAGATTTCGTCGTCTCTGCTGTGCGCGCCTCTGATGCCGAAGTGACGAGTCCGGGGGCACTGGTTGATGTCATCGCCAATTTGGGGATGCCTATCTACGGGATGCAGACTCCTAATGGCTACTCCATGAAGGCCGATCCGTGGAACAACACATCGTCGCTGATTGAGCGCATGAACTTTTCGCTTGCGCTCTCCTCCAACCGAGTCGCGGGTGTCACTACCGACTGGCAGGCGACCCTCGGTAGCCCGCAGGACCCGCTCACGCCGGACCAAAAAGAAGCACTGCTGGAACACAAGCTGTTGCAGCTTTCCGTCAGCGACAAGACTCGTCAGACCATCCTTGCTCAGATCAGCACCGATGCCAGCCAGCAGGTGGCCAGCCTGAAACAGGTCGCCGTCAAAGATCGTCGTGGCGATCCCTTGGCCCTTCCCGGACGGCCGAAGCCGAACCCTAACTTGACTGGTATTGATAGCGAATCGGCCCTTGCTGCCGGTCTTCTCTTCGGTTCGCCCGAGTTTCAGCGCCGCTAGCTCCGTTCGCGGCGAAACTCTTCTACCTCGGCTAAGGTCGGCAGCGAAGGAATCGCTCCAGCTCGTGTGACCGAAAGCGACGCCGCAGCCACTCCGAATCGAACTGCTTCGACCGGTTCGGCCCCGTTCGTCAGAGCCGCTGCAAACGCTCCATTGAGAGCGTCACCAGCGGCAGTCGAATCCACCGCTCGTACCGGGATGGCCGAAACCTGCTCGCGAATCCCCGACGCTGTCGCGAGATAAGCGCCCCGCGCTCCAAGCTTCAGCAAGACATTCTGGGGTCCCAGCGCCAGCAATGTCTCTGCATATCTGCGAAGATCCCCATCCGGAGCCCGTTCCCCGCAATAAAACGCCGCTTCCGTCTCGTTCGGTGTGAACCAATCGACGCGCGCCAGTAACTTCGGAGATAAACTTCGCGCTGGAGCGGGATCCAGTACAACCGGAACTCCAGCCGCGGCCGCCACCTCGATCGTGGCCTCTAACGCTTCCAGGGGTGTCTCGAGCTGGGTCAGCACAATTCCCGCCTGCTCGATCCGATTTCGACTTGCAAATACGTCTTCCGTGCAAAATCTGCCGTTCGATCCCGGAACGACAACGATGCTGTTATGCCCATCCTCGGTAACAAGAATGACAGCCACGCCTGAAGGGCCGTCGGCGGGAGTTATGGAATCAATCGCTACACCCTTCTCCCGTAGTGTGGCCAGCAGTCCGGCTTCAAGACCATCCGTACCATGGCGGCCGATCATATGCACTCTGCCGCCAAGCAATGAGGCAGCGACGGCCTGGTTAGCACCCTTGCCGCCGATGAAGCGTTTGAAATCCGTACCGGTGATGGTTTCCCCGACCTCCGGATTGCGAGGTACGTTCGCCACCAAATCGAGGTTCAAGCTGCCGACGACAACTATATGTTTCGCCATAACCCTCACCGCCAGGCTGGTGCCAGAGCTATTAGCCCGAGCCCCATAAGAAAGAAAAGGAACATGATCGCTAACAGCCGGCCCGTTCCCACAGGAGCATCGCGGAACTCACGCCAGATGAAGACGCCCCATGCCGCCGAGATCATCGTCGCACCCTGACCCAGTGCATACGAGACCGCAGGCCCAACCAACTGCGCCCGCGAGGCCACGAGGTTTGCCTGCAGACCGCTGTTCCAAACAATTCCTCCGAGGATTCCCCACAGATGCCAGCTCGGCTTTGCACTCAGGTAGTTCGAAAATGCAACCGGCTCCCCCACCATTGGCCGCCGCATCAACCACAGGTTTACCGGTATGGCGCATAAGGCCAACCCAACCGCGAAGAACGGAACGACCGTGTAGGCATCGAGCGGCGTTGCCCCTTGCATGGCGCGGGTCAAAAGCGGATAGAAACCGCCCATCAGGAGCCCGCTGATGAGCGCAATGATGATGCCAAGCCGCGAGATCGCGGGCCGCTCCCTCTCGCGTCTGCGGTACGCGATTGCATCCACCACGATCGCGATCGTCACCAACGCCACCCCGAGAAACAGGAGCACTGGATTTGCCGCCGGAGCCAGAAGGTAATTGAGGCTCACGCCAATCACCAATGCGAGGCCGATTCCCACGGGAAACGCGACCGCCAGCCCTGCTAAATCAATCGCCGCGACCAGGAGTTGATTAGCCGCGTTGAACACGATCCCCGCCAGAATCGCCCATAGGATCGAGGCTCCGGATGCCATTCCAAGGCGCTGAAGAAACTGGACTCCACCACCCAGTCCAAGTCCCCACAGAAACGAGCCGAGCAACACTCCAATGACGTAATCCCAATAAAATGACTGAAATCGCCAACCGGGGGTCAGCTTAACGGTATTGGCCCATGAACCCCAGCAGACCATGCTCCCAAACAGAAACGCCAGTTGTGCCGCATACGTGGAAGGCAAGTACAAGATTGTCCTCTTGGCCGAAGCTCTTGTGTCACTTTGTCGCGCAGGCCGTTATATCATGGCTGCTCTGAGGGAGACTTCGATCCGCGCAAAGGCCAGAGGTGGGCGAGTGGCCCCTTACCTCGGCCCATCGGATCCGCTTGCCGGATGGCCTCGGCGACATAGTCCTTCGCTTTTTGGACCGCCTCAAAATCCCGATCGCCGAGCACCAGGCGGCTTAGCAATGCGCTCGATAAAGCGCACCCGGTCCCATGGGTCGAGCGGCTTTCAATCCTCTCACCTGCAATCCATCGGACCTCATCGGTAGCCGTTACGACGCAATCGTCTGGCTGATCGAGATTTCCGCCGGTGGCCAGAATATTCAGCCCCGCAATTCCCTGTTTGAGCGCCCTTGCTGCCCCCGGAACCTTCTCCCGCCGGGAGACCGGCCTTCCGCAAAGCCTCCCTAGTTCGCCCAGATTTGGCGTTACCCAGTCCACCAGCGGAAGCAAGCGCTCCTGCAGAAGCACCATACCCTCGTCGTCGAGCAGTTCCCTGCCCGAGCTCGACTGCAGAACCGGATCAAGAACCACAGGAATCCGCGATTCCTGCTCTCTCAGCTTGGCCAGAAAGTCCGCTACCGCAGCCACCACTCCTGCATTTCCCAGCATTCCGATCTTGATTCCCGCGGCGGGCAGGTCATCGTGAAGACAGTGGAGCGTCTGACGAATGATTTTGGCGTCAACCGGATGTGCCGCAAACACGCCAACCGTCGACTGAACCGTCAGTCCGGTGATGCATGAGGTTCCAAAGAGACCATGTGCGGCAAAGACCATCAGGTCCGCCGTCACTCCAGCACCGGAGGAGGGGTCATAACCGGCAATCGTCAAAACACACTTCATCGAGGGGTCGAAAACCCTAAAAGGAGCTTTTTTCGGTAACTTCAAAAAAATAGCAGGATTTCGTCAGAATGTCTCCTTACGCCCGTTTTTAGCCCAAAATGGGCCTCATTTTGGCCGAATAGCGGACAGTCGACCTCCGTTTTTCTTTACCACATCGAAGCCCGAGAGGCAAGCAGTGCTGACCCGTAAATGGCTTTAGAGTGATTGACTTAGCTGGTTTCAGTTAAGACAATAGAGGTGGGAGCGAACAATGAAGATGATTCCAGCCAAAATGCGAGACAGAAGTGTTTCGATGATGAAAGCGGGAGTTGCTACGGCGACGCTCATCCTGACTCTGGGGGCCACCGCCTCCGCAACCGACGTCACCCCTGACACCCAAACCAAACCTCAGACCGTCAAACCTCGCCGCTGGTTTGAAATTGGGCAGGCGTCTTGGTACGGACGTAAATTTCAGGGACGCAAAACTGCAGCGGGTGAGACCTACGACATGAATGCCCTCACCTGTGCCCACCGCACCCTTCCCCTTGGAAGCTGGATTCGGGTCACGAACCTCAAAAACCGCAAATCCGTCTTTGTCCGAGTCAACGACCGGGGGCCAGTGCCAAAAAACCGCATCATCGACCTCTCCTTCGGGGCAGCCCAGAAGGTCGGATTACTTGGAATTGGCAAGGTTAAGCTGGAAACAGTCCGCAATGGCGACTCCGAGATGGCAAACGCCCTTCTGG
>Ga0210409_10000494_pt1 | contig 63522 bp, 106 predicted proteins | sample IncBWH17MmetaG_FD_161649 | JGI IMG/M metagenome (GOLD analysis project Ga0210409, IMG submission 161649) | Forest soil microbial communities from Barre Woods Harvard Forest LTER site, Petersham, Massachusetts, United States - Inc-BW-H-17-M | ecosystem: Environmental > Terrestrial > Soil >... | reverse complement strand
GTGGTGGTGGTGGTGGTGGCGGCACGACGCTCACGATCTCGACGCTCCAGCCGGGGCACGTCTACCGGCTGACGTTTGGTGCGCAACTCACGCCAGCCGACATCGCCGCGATGAGCAGCACGGTGAGTGTGCAGCAGGGCTTCGACGCGCTCTTCGGCCCGGGCCTCTTCACGGTCCAGAGTGCCAATGCAACGGCGACGGGCGCCACGGTCGTCTTCCGGTACAACGGCCAGGTGCCGCTCCCGGTGAGCGCCAAGTCGTTCAACGTCCCGAGTGCGACCCTCACCGATCTTGGTCTTCCCCCGGGCCAGTAGGGGGATGCCTTGGCACTGTCTTCCACCGCGACGAAGCTCCTCTGGGCAGGCGCCATTGGCGCCGGCGCCCTCGCCGTCACGGGCATCGCCATTGCCGCGACGAGTAAATCGGCAGCGCCCGGCCCCGCACCGAACCCTAGCCCCTCGCCGCAGCCCGTTCCGGGCCAGGGCTGCCCGCCCGGGACAGCGTGGAACACGGCACGAAACCAGTGCATCCAGGTCGGCCCGTGGCCCCCGCCGCAGCCGCAGCCCGCCCCGGGCGTCGACCCGTGGGGGGACGTGAAGACCAAAGCGGGCGTGCTTCTTCTCGCCGTGAACACGCTGAAGAGCATCGGCGTGGGACTCCTCTCCGATCCGGTCCGTGCCGACGGGCAATTCATGTACGACACGACCCAGCAGATGCTCGCGATGGGCAAGCCCCCGCCCATCAACGCGGCGTCCCTTCAGAGTCTGGCGCTCGGCAATGCGCAGCTCCAGGCCGACAACGCCACCGTGCAGGCGTGGACCGATCAGACGGCGCTCCCGCCAGGGACCTCGCAGGCCTCCGGGACGGTGGCCGCCGCCGGCAACGATCTCTTGGTGGCCGCGACGAGTGCCCTGCCGCCTGCCACCTTGCCGAACGTATGACCACCATGATGTGGAGGATCGACCTTGCAGCCGTCACAATCGCAACCGCGAGCACCTGTCCTGTCCTTTCTCTTCGGGTTCCACTGGGGGGGCCGCGCGCTCGCTCTCGTGAACCCTGGCGGGCAACCCTTCATGATGCCACTCGACGACATCGCCAAGGGTGGCTACGGCTGGCAGGTGGACGAGGCAAGCCTCCGGCAAGCCTTGCCGCGCGTCGATGCGTCCGCGCTTGCGCCCCCCGTGGCAGTCAATCCGCTTGCCAAGGCGCGTGCGATCGACAGAGCCCGCCAAGGCAGGTAGCATCGAGGAGATGAGCGACGCCTTCCGTCCCGGAGTCGCGGCGGCCGAGGCGGCGACGGGAGCACCCGGGGTCCTGCAGCCCTACGCGGAGGGCGCAGCGGGCATTCGCTTCTCGGTGAGCGAGATCTGCACCAAGGCGCGCCAGGGTAGGAACGACTGGCGCGTCAAGAAGTGGGCGAACGCGTGCCTCAAGGCGGCGGGACTCGACGGGCGTGGGGCCCCGTCAGTCTTCAGCAAGGCCACATGTCTGCTCGACAACATCAGGAAGAAGACGATCTGGGTGCCCGATCCCATCGGCACCGAGATGATCCAGTCGGCGGCCGCCACCTTGTGCCTCGACGCGACCCTCTGCATGCAGGGGGGCGACTGCGATGATCTCGTGGGCGGCACGATGGCCGTCATGATGGCCGTCGGGATCCCCACGCAACTCGTCAAGCAGCGGCTCGTCTACAACCAGCAGGAGCACGTCCTTGCTGCAGTGCAGGACGAAGGCGGCAAGTGGCTCTACGTCGACCCGAGTTTCTCGACGCCCGTCGGGGAGTGTCAGCCGTTCCGCGATGAGGTATGGATCGATCCTATGAGCCAAGGGAGCGCGGAAGTGGGCGGTTCGAGCTCGGGAGCAGAGTACGTCGGCGTCGGCGCCGGCCATCCGCCGCATCTACGGAGGAGTCTCCTCCGGTGGAACAAGGGCAAGTGGTGGCGCCTTGTCTCGGCGACCGGCACGCGATCGTTCCCAGCGGGCCCGGTCCACGAGACGCTCGTCCTCTTGACGCCCGCCGAGCTCGATCTCCTGAGTCTCACCAATGCACCGAGCCTCGTCCCCGGCATGGCACAAGGCCCCGGAGGAGCAGGGCGCGGCGGCGGACAGGGCGGCGGCGGAGGCGGGGGGGGCGGGGGCCATAGTTGGGGCGGTGGTGGCGGGGGCGGCCACGGCGGCGGTGGAGGGTTCCACCCGCACGCCGCGCCCGCGCACGTCGGCGGTGCGCCCGCGCCCACGCGCGGCAGCCCGCACGGCCACGGCGGCCCGTCACCGGCGCACGTCTCGGCGCCCGCGTCCGGCGGCACGCCGCCGCACCGTACGCCCGCCGCGCCGCTCGCGCATCACGGCGCGGGCGCCCACGCCCACCATGCAGGGCCCCACGAGCACGGGCACTTCCGGCACCATCACTTCCGCCAGTTTCATCATGGCTTCTGGTGGGACTGGTCGTACCCGTGGGGATGGATCGTCGTCCAAGGCGCGTCCTGCGGCGAGTGGGGCGATCCGCTCGTGAACCCCCCGGGCTGGCTCGTGGACGACGCGGCGAACGAGCTGGCGCGGTCGGGGGACAACCCGGTCTCCAAGACCGTCTCGACGGGCGCTCTCTACCTCTATACGAGAGAGGCGGGCGCGATCGTCATCCGCCCGTGCATCGGCTACGCGAACACGGTCGGCCTCGGGCAGACCGAGCGCGTCGCGGGCGGTCGCTACGGCGTCGGGAGCGGCCCGGCGGGTCTCGGCGCCACGGTGCCCCAAGGCAACTGGGTCGTGCAAGCGGACATGACGATCGTTCAGGGCCTGCGCTACGTCGTCATCTTCGCCGCAGGCGCGCGCTTCGACCCGCTCCACGTCCCTGCGGCGCGCGCATGGGAGATGGGGGACGCCAAGGAGTACTGGGCGCCGTCCTTCTTCCTCGAGTCCTTGGTCGAGGACAAGGCGGGGTCCTTGACCGACTACACGACGAGTTGGATCCTGCAAGGGATCGCACGCCAATCCGGGCAACTCTCGCCGACGGGCCCGCAGCCCGGGGCACCCTTCGCGGCGCACGTCTCGGTCGCCCTCGTCTACAAGGAAGCAGGCGGGGGCCTCGCAACGCCGCCGGCGCCCGCGCCCGGGAGCGCTTCCGCGAGCGCGAACGGCGGCGACACGGGCGTCAGCCTCGGCACGGCAATCGGCATCGGGGCGCTCGGCGCGGGCGTCCTCGCCGCCGGCTACGGCGTCTACCGCTACACGCAGCAGAAGAGGCGGCGCGCAGCATGATGGTGCGCCCCCAGCAAGGTCTCGGCTCGCTCGTGCCTGTCCCCTTCGGGCACACGCCGGGCGAGATCCAGGGGATGCAAGAGCACCTCGCGAGCAAGACGGGACTCATCGATCTCGCCGTCCGCGCGTGCACGGGCCTCGACGACGTGACGCGATCGGGCTGGGGGAGCTTCTACGTCTACGCCCAAGACGCGAGCCACGAGCCCGTGCCGACGACGATCCAGTTCACCGCGCTCAATAGCATGTTCGAGAACCTCTTGGCGCTCATCGGACAGGCGGACGAGTGGGCGGCGAAGCTCACCCAAGCGGGATGCAACGTTCCCATCGTGCCGCATCCGCCAGGGCCTGGAGACATGCTCATGAAGGTCATCTCGGCGGTCGGCGGGGCGGCGGTGACCCTCGGCCTCGTCTACGGGGGCGTCAAGCTCGCCGACATCATCGCGTCGCGCACGAAGAAGACGTGAGTGGCGATGCGCATCCCTCTTCTCTATCTGGCCATCGGTGCGCTCTTCTGGGGGGTTCGCATCGTCTACGAGAGCATGCTCGGCGTGCGCATCGACGTGGATGTACGGTTTAGCCACGCGCAGGTGCTTCTTGCCTACGCCCTTGGCGTCAGCCTCGCGATCGTCTTCTGGCCCGCCATTGCGCCCACATGGATCTGGGCCGCGTGGACGCACAAGGACGAGGACCGGTGAAGCGCTTCATCTGCAAGGGGACGCGCGTGCACTTCGTCCTGGACGACGGGAGCAAGGTGCATCCCGCAAAGGGCGCTGCGGCCCTGCACGATCCAGAGGGGCGCGCGTGGCCGGCCTGCTCGATCCTCATCAGCGAGTTCCCGCGCGCGGGGGCACGCCAGGCGACCGACGACGAGATGCGCGGCGCGCCCAAGGAGTACTTGGGGAGGACCTACAAGGGGAGGGTGTCCAAGGAGTTCGATCTGCCGCCACGCGCCTTGAGTGGCTGGTCGAAGGTCGCCACCGTTGCCACCATCCAAGACGAGCAGGGCATGATCTACTACTCGCGCGGCGGCACGAAGTACCCGGGGCGCTACCGGCACCGCTTCAATAAGGGCCATGGCCTCGTCGCTCTCTTCAAGGGCAAGGGCAAGGTGACCCTCTACGAGCGCGGGCGCTTCATGCGCCTTGAGCTCCCGCGCGGGTGTAGGCTTGACGAGCGAGGCATCGTATGGCCCTGAGCTACTTCGACGTCATCGATCGCAACCGCCGGAGGGCGCCCGAGCGGGCGGCGGTCGTTTTCTTCGAGAAGGCCCCGAAGCGAGGCAAAAAAAAGCCCCGCTTGACAGCGCGAGACTGCGGGTGCGATTCTCATCCTAGCGCGACGACGAACCGGGGAACGCGGCAGAACCGAGCGGCAGCCCGCTCTTCTGCTGAGGAACCCCCGATGGCAAAGAAGAAGAAGGCAGCAGGGAAGAAAAAGGCCAAGCGGTCCGCGAAGCAGATTGCGGCGGCGAAGAGGAACCTGAAGAAGGCTCGTCGCGCCCTCAAAGCGGACATCAAGCGCGGCGAGGCTGCCAAAGGGGCACGCAAGAGCGCGTCGCGCAAGAGCGGGACGAAGAAGCGGAAGGGCGGCGGCAAGAAGCGCGCTGCGAGCAAGCGCCCGGGCAAGAAGAAGACGACCCGCGCCAAGACCCGCGTCAGCTCCACCAAGGGACGGACGAGCCACAACACGCGCGTCGACGTGAACGTGCGCGCGGCGGCCGAGGAGCGCCGCAAGGGCAAAGCCACGAAGCGCAAGGGTGGTCATCACCACCACCGCCGTGGTCATGCCCTTGAAAACCCGCTCGGCTGGGGCGAGCTCGCCGTTGGCGGTCTCACGCTCCTGCTCGGCTTCGTCGTCCAAGATGTGACCGACCGGGCGCTCGCCACGCACGCACTCACCGACAAGAACGCGAAGGACGCGCAGGGGAACGAACTCTACGCCGACACGCCGCCGACCGACGGCTCCTACAAGGGGCTCTTCAATGCGACGGCCGTTCTCGCGCCAATGGACGCGAAGCGGTGGATCGTGGGCGCGGGCATCACCATCGTGCCCTTCGTCGCCGCAGCCTTCATCAAGAGCGGCATGGGGCGATCGAGCCTGCAGTTCTTCGGCTTCGGCGCCTTCCTCCGCTGGGGCGGCAAGGGCCTCACCGATCTCCTTCAGATGGTGGGCAAGCGCTTCTCCTTTGGCCAGCGCCTCTACGACGGCGAGATGCGCGCGGCGGCCATCAAGGCGGGCGACGGGAGCGAGGCATCGCTCCCAGTGGCCGGCCTCGGTGCCGGCGTTGCCCATGGCGGCTGCGGCTGCTCGGGCTGCCGCGGCGGCGGGCGCTGCTGCGGCATGTACTCGGCCGTGACGCAGGGGTCGCAAGGCACGGTGCCGACCGGCGGCGTCCCCACGGCCCCGCCGGCGCAGGGCGGCGCACCGCCTCCGCCTCCGCCGCCTCCTCCCCCACCGCCCCCCGTCATCACGACGACGGGGCACGCGCAGCAAGTAGGCAACGTCGGCAACCTCGGCAACCGCGGGATGGGGGCGGGCAACGGCAACGTCATCTACTTTCCGCGGCCCTTCTACGGACCCTTCGTCCGACGGAGCGGCAGCCGCTAATCGAGGCTTAGGCCTCTACAGATCCCTTTTGAGAGTTTGACGATCGATTCGCTCCCGGACGATGCCGGGGCACGGTGAGAAAGAAAGGACATTGCCCATGGCACGCGCCCCGCTTGGAGCCGCTCAGTCGCAGGATCCCCGAAAAGTCATCGGTCTCGGTGCCGGACCGGGCATGTCGCCCGCCGATGTCGTGAAGCTCTTCAAGAGCGCCACCGACTGCCCCGAGCTGGCGGCGATGCCCACGGTCGCCAAGATCCAGTGGGAGTTCGAGGGGCCCATCTCCGCCGACGGGATCGAGGAGACCTTCGGGGCCGAGATCGACATCCTCGGCTCGGGCAAGAACCCTGACGGCATCGACGTCGTCTACCAAACGCCGGGCCTTATCAACGGCGAGTTCCAGACGTTCATTCTGGCGTGCGCCGTGGGCGTGCACCTGGAGCCCGAGCCCTTCGAGTTCACCGCGCGCGGCAACGCCATCCCGGCGCCCGCCAACGCGCAGGTGAAGCCGATCAGCCCGGACGCTTGGACGAGAAACGACCTCGTGAACGGCGCCCTCGGCGTTCCCGGGACGCTCCCGCCGGTCACGCCGCAGCAGATGTTCAAGGCCCGCCTCGAGTGGGGCTGGTGGATCAACCATGCGTTCTGGAGCCTCGTCCGCGCCTACAACGTGCGGTGGACCTACGGCAGCCTCGTCAACGTCATGGATCAGCAACTGCGCGACGTCGCCTACACGCCGCCCAACGCGCAGGACGGATCGGCGGGCGACTACGAGGTGGATCTCCTGCGGTGTGCTCTCCAGACGAACAACTTCTACACGTCGACCGAGATCGGCGCGAACCTCATCTTCCTCATGATCGATGCCATCCGCGTCGGATCGATCGGGATCGATGGCGTCGGCGCCGGCAACCTCGGCATCTTCCGCCCGTCGGACGACTTTCAGTTCATGCCGACGCAGTCGGGCGGCGTGGATCTGAGGAGCATGCTCGGCGGCAACAGCGAGTTCTACGCGCTGACGCTCCCCTACATGCTGCAGCCTGGAGTGCCGCCTGGGCTCATCTTCGAGGAGAAGAATACGCCCGAGGCCAACTCGATGCGCCAGTACCTGTCGGTCACCGACGGCTTCGCGGGGACGCCGCCAGGGACGTACACGGAGTTCGGCAACCTCACGAAGGGGTTCTCAGGGACGGGCATCACACCGGTCGGTCTCGAGCGCACGGCCGACCAACTCAACGTGCCGCAGCAGTACCCCGTCGACGAGGCCATCTTCAAGGGCGGCCACGGCTTCATGTCGATCGAGATCAAGGGGTTCGAGATCGGCAAGTCCCTCGCGTCGCAGATCGAGAGCGACATCAACCTGCAGGCGCAACTCTGTAGCGAGTGCGGGTTCGCGGTCGGCTGGCAGTAACGGACGGGCTCTCTCATCTGAGGAAGCAACTTCCCTGAAGGAGGGTTCCCACGGTGGACGACAAGACCAAGGCCGAGCTCGCGGCGCTCATCCGCCAGGAGATCGGCGCCCTGCAAGGGGGCGCTGGTCTCCCGCTGTCGGTGGCCGCGGGCGTCACCGCAGGGCTCGGCGCGGGTCCGCAGGCGGTCGCCAATGGGGGCGTCGGCGTCGGGTGCGGCCCGGGATCGGGGACGTGCGACGCCGACGTGATGACGCTCCTCCTCTGGGGCGCGCCGGTTCTTGCTTATGCGCGCGCCAAGGGCATCCCCTTGGCTCCAGAAGAGTTCAAGGTCGAAGCGCTCTTCGAGCAGGTCTCGCAGGTGCTCGTCTCGGACGCAGGCAACTCGCAGAAGCTCGTGACGCCGACCATCGTCGACGAGATCCACGTCCAAGTCGACAACCAGAACACCCCCAGTGGCCTCGACAGCCTCACGAACTTCTTCTTCTCCTACCAGAGCGGCATCGAAGCGAAGATGAAGGCCGTCGGGACGCCGCGCTACTCGATCGGCGACGACTTCATCCCCATCAAGGCCTACCACCGGTGCTACACGGGGTGGATCTTGGAGCGGACGAACGGCATCAAGATGGACTTTACGGCGACCATTCTGCCGCTCCCCTTCGCGCCCATCCTCGTCACCTTCACGTTCCACGGCAGGACCGCATACTGGAAGAAACTCTTCCTCATGCGCGACGACCAAGCCCTCCAAGCTCTCAAGGACTGCGGCTACGACGTCTCCTGCTACGAGAACATCTACTGCTGAGAGCCGAGGAGGCGCGCCACGATGCCTTCTCGGAGTGAGATCTGGGCACGCGGAATCGACGAGGCGCTGCAGGGCGTCGGCGGTGATCCCTTCCACGGCAACGCGAGCCTCGGCGTCCGCGTGCCGCTCCTCGCGACCCAGTCGCTCGTCCCCGCGGGCCAGCCGCCGCAGACGGCGCTGGACCTCAGGTACCTCCTCCTCTTGGCGCAGTTCACGCTCGGCGAGGACGTCGAGGCGGAGATCCTGGGCTACCGCATGTGGTGGGAGCTCGGGGTCAAGTTGACTCTTCCAGGGGGCCCCGGTTCGGGCTTCCGGATCGTGCGCCAGGAGGTCAAAGACCCCGGCTTTCTCCTCCCCGACGGCAACGTCTCCTGGCACATGACGGTCCTCAGGGGCGTGAGCTCCTTTGACGCCATCACCTCCGACAGCGCGGGTCCGCCGCCAGGCGCGCGCAATATCCCCGGGATCGCCTGGCGCATCGCCTCGATGAGCGGGCTCCTCTACGAGGCGATCACGCTGCCGCCGGCGGATCAGTTCTACGTCGACTTGACGGCGTACACGCCCCCGAACAAGGGCCGGCCCTTCGGCGAGCCGATCATCGACGGCTTCGAGAGCTTTGAGGGCCTGAGGACCGAGCAGGTCTCCCACGGGGCCTGGAACGCGCTCCACACCAAGGTGAAGGGCCCGGGGCTCTTCGGCTTCTATGCAAGTGTCCGCCAGCCCCTTGCCGCGGGGCAGGCCATCCCCGTGAACCTCGACCCGAACAATCTCGCCTACCCCGAGGGCCTGTCGCGGGAGGAACAATTCGTCAGCCGCTTTCCCCCGGGCGCGAGCTCGAGTGGCGCACGCATCTGGCGCGTCGGCGGCGCCCTCGCCGTGAGGATGTGAGCCATGGCCATTGCAGGAACGCATACCTTTGGCGGAGCGGGCGGCGTCGACGTCCCCGGGCTCACGCAGGCCCTCCAGAAGGCCAAGCAGGACCTCGTTGGCAAGGCGCAGAGCTACATCAATGACGTCAACCAGGAGCAGACGGACCTCGACAGCACCATCAACCCGACCCTCACGACCGAGGGAGGGAAGTTCGACAACGCCAAGGACGGGGGCGCCCTCTACCGCACGCTCCAGACGGCGACCCAAGATCTGCTCCAGGCGCAAGCGCACCTGAACGGCGCCTCGCAAGCGATGTACGCCGTCGCGGGCGACGGTCAGCTCCTCGATCAGGCGTCGATGGCCTTGAGCGCCCTTGCGACGCAGGCCGACCAACTCGCCAAGGCGCAGGCCGATCTCGAGGCCTGCAAGCTTGCCCTCGCCAAGGCGGGCCTGCCGCCGGCGATTACCCCTGGGCAGACAGGACAGACGGGCGGCACCGCGCAGCAAGGCGGCACCGCCTCGCCCTCCGGCTTCGTCTCGAACGGGACAGCGGCCCTCATCGGCGTCGGCGGTGGCGTGGTGGGCGCGCTCGCCGGGTGGTTCGGGCGCGGCGCCATGAAGAAGGGACGGAGGTAGGCTCATGCCGATGCCGCAGCCATCAACGGTGACCTCGTTCAACGTCGGCGCGCCCCCGGGCGTCGACCCGATGCAGACGCTCCTTGCGCGCGTCAAGACGGTGCACGCCGATCTCGCGACGGCCGCCACGAAGCTCGCCGCCGACGTCGCCACGGCGCAGGCGGACGCAGGGACGACCATCATCCCCGCCATCAAGAGCGGCGATCCGAAGGCGTGCGGCCCGGCGCTCCTCCTCGCCGAGACCGATCTCAAGAACCTCACGGGCGATGCCGACGCGGCGGCGCAGGGCCTCGGGCGGATCACCGCCTCGGGCGCGCTCTTCGATCAGGTGGAGGCGGCGCTCCTTCTCCTTCAGCAGGTCCAATCGCAACTCGTCGCCTGCCAGGCCGACCTCACGAAGGCCAAGGCCGCCAATACGCAACTGACGACGCAGGCGGCCGCCGCCCAGCAGCAAGGGATCTCGAACGGGGCCGCGGCCGGCATCGCCGTCGGCGGACTCCTCCTCGGATCGGTCGGCGGGTGGTTTCTCCACGGCGCCATGAAAAAGCCACGCAAAGGAGCAAGCGAATGATGGGGCTTCAAGCAGGGCCGTCGTGGCTCCAAGTCGTCCGGGGCGGCCATCCGCATGTCCACCGCATCCCGTACGGGACGACGGTGTGGCACGCGGGGCACTACTACCAGCGGCAGCGATCGGGACCGGTGAGCTACCGCCTCATGCGCTACGGCGTCGGTGCCGGCGCCATCGACAACGGCGACGGGACCTTCACCTGCTCGGACGGCTCGCAGGTCACCGATCCGAGCCAGTGCGGTGGGCCCATCGGGTCCTTCACGTGCGCGGATGGGACGGTCGTAAGCGATCCGTCGGCCTGTCCGCAGCCTGGCGGCGGGGGCGGTGGGGGCGGGGGCTGTCCGCCCGGCACCAGCTTCAATGCCGTGACGGGCGGGTGCGATCCTGTCGGGGGCGGCGGCGGTGGTGGCTGCCCACCGGGTACGGTCTTCAATGCCGTCACCGGCAACTGCGACAACCTCGGGCCCTCCAACGGGGGAGGTGGTGGCGGCGGTGGGGGCGGAGGAGGCGGGGGAGGAGGCGGGGGCGGTGGGGGTGGCAACATCGTCCCGCCGCCCGCCACAACGACTGCCGACAAGAGCGACTACACGGTGCCGATCCTGATCGGCGCAGGCGTTCTCGCCGCCGGCATCGTCGGCTGGGCGATCTGGAGCAGGCCCAAGCACCACGCGCACGCGTGACGCCTTGCGGGCACGGACCAAACCACGCTAGGACTAGAGTGAGGGAGTAAGGACCATGGTTGCAAGCGCCAGCGATATGAGACCAGCCCGGTTCGGTGACAGGAACAAGGTCGAATTGACGAGCGCGCAGGCTGCTCAAGCCCAGATCGCCCTCGCCAACAACGCCTACGCCCAGGTTCCGAACCCCGCGCCGGCGGCGGGCAACGCGGGCGCGTCGATCTTCAACAACGGTGCCCCAGGCGGCGACAACCGCCCTACGGTGACGCCGAAGATCAGCGGCAAGCTCCTCGTCACGATGGCCGTGAGCGGCCATGGGACGGCCGCCGCCGAGACCGTCGGCGTGACCCTTCACATCGGTGCGCAGAGCTTCTCGGTCATTGCCGCACCGGGGGGCGACGCGGGCTTCACCACGATGCACACCATCTCGGTCATTACCGAGCCTCCGAATGCCGCCCTCCTGCCCCTGCAGGTGCCCGTCACCATCGACGCCTCGTGGCTCTGTTCGGGTGCAACCCAGTGGGCCCCCGTCGCCAATGAAGGGCATCTCACCGTCGTCGAGCTCAACTAAAAAGCAAGTCTTCAAAGCCGCGACTCCCCTTCGGCAAGGGAGCATCGAGACGAGAGATCTCGATGTTGCTGACGCGGTCAAGCGCTCTACTTGCCCGCACCACGTGCCCGAGGACGCCGCACGTCCCCGGGCACGTGCTTTCTGGGGGCCCTTGCGATGAGCTTCGAGTGCGGTTAGCTTCCCGAGGATGAGCAAACCTCGTGGCTTCGCCGCATGGGACAAGGAGAAACTCCGGGAGACCGCGCGCAAGGGCGGTACCGTCGCGCAGGCGACGGGCCGGGGCCATACCTATAGCCGCGAGGAGGCGCGCATCGCCGGTGCCAAGGGCGGCCGCGCCCGCCGGCGGCGCTCGGATAGAGAGGCGGCCATCGAGAACGGCGCCGTCGATACGGAGGGATCATGAACACGCTCACGTACGTGAAGCTCGGGGTCGTCTTTCTCGCCGTCGCGTTCGTCGGCGCATGGGTCCTCGCCGGCAAACTTGAGGCGGCCGCCGCCATTGCCGCCATCACGGGCCTCGTCTCAGCGCTCGTCATCGCCCTCGGCATCCAGAACGCGGGCAAGACCGCCGGCGACTCGGTCGTGATGGCCATGCGTCAGCACACGAAGGACGCCGACAACGGAGAGACCAAGCCATGATCTCTCTCGACCTCACGAAATACCGACCGCTCCCTGGCCGCGTCGTCCTCAAACCCGACAAGCCCTCCGATCGCTACGGCGCGATCATCATCCCCAAGACCGCCAAGCAGGACGACTTGAAGCGAGCTCGGGTCGTCGCCGTGGGCAAGGGCGAAGTGCGCGACGACGGCATCCTCATGCCCGTCGAGATGCAGGTGGGCGACGTCGTCTACTACGAGAACAACGCCGCCATGACCGCCGACAAGGTCAAAATCAACGGCGAAGAGCACCTCATCACGCGCCAGAGGTACATCGGCGCCATCGAAGAAGCGTGAGAGCCGGTGCCGCCATCGCCGTGGGCGCCCTCGTGGGGCTACTTGTCTTCTTCGTCCTCTCGGGTCTCAAGCTCCTAGGAGTTGTCTGATGCACCTTCATCGGTTGGAGCAATTGCGTAACGTCCTCGCCGTTGTCACGGTGTCGGCAGCGTTCGTCGTAGCGGCATGCAGGCCGGCGCCACCGTCGACGCCGCCTGACGGCACGAAGCTCGCGCTCTGCGTTGCGGGCGAGCTCGCCAAGGGCGTCGAGGATCCGGTGGCGATCGGCCTTGCGTGCGGCGAAGACGTGCCACAAGTCGTGAGCGACATCGTTCAGACCCTCGAGAAGACCGCGCCGCCCATCGCCGCGCGCCGCGCCATGAAAGAAGGCAGAGACGGGGGGTGCCCGTGAGTCCCCTATGCTTCGTCCTCATCAACCAGTCGACCCTCACCGATCCTCAGTACGGGGGCCCGCTCGACGCAGCCACGCTTCAAACGATGGCCGATTCCTTGGCCGCCTATCTCACGGAGGACGTCGCCCCCTCATGGGGCGGCGTCTACCAGGTGCGCGTCGGCGCCCCAGACGCCTCTGATCTCGCGTCGGGCGAGGTCGGGAGTTACATCGTCGACTCCCTCGCGCAGTTCCCTGGTGCGGCCGCCCTCCACGACATCACCGCGCAGGGATCGCCCGTCATCTATGCCGCCCGCAACGAGTTCCAGTCACTCATCGGCACGGGCGATCCGCTCGTCAGCGCTCTCTCGGAGGGCATCGGCCACGAGCTGAGCGAGACCGTGGTCGATCCAGGCGCCAACCAGTGGGCCGATCGCCAAGACGGCACCGAAGAGGCCAAGGAGGCCTGCGACCGCTTGCAGGGCACCGGCTACCAGAAGGACGGGATCATGGTCCCGAACTTCCTCCTGCCGCCGGCGTTCAACCCGGGTGCCCCTGGCCCGTGGGACTTCAAGGGGGTCCTCGCGAGCCAGTACGACGTCGCGCCCTACGGCTACGTCATTCTCCGGAACATCGGCGTCATGATGAACCAGGAGAAGGGTGAGGCGACTCTGAAGAGAGTCGTCCGCGTCCAAGGCACGCTCGTGGGATCTGCGACAGGGCCGCATGCCGACGCGCGCCGTGACCGAAAGAAGCACCCGGTGAGCCGCACCTACCAGCGCGGCATCCGCATCGGCCTCCCGGCCTGAGGATTGATCATGCCGAGCCGTACCCCTGCCGAGCTTTTTCTCCGCGAGCTGCTCGCAAAGGTCAACACCGTCGGCGTGAAAGCCGTCGCCAACGCCATCGACAGCGTCCTCGAGGACCTCGAGGACACCACCGTCGAGGCGCACGAGGCCGTCAAGCGCCGCCGAGCTCGGCTCTCGCGGTTCAAGGGCACGAAGAAGGCCCCCAAGTCCACATGAACTATGGCCCGCCCCCCTCCAGCGGCGCCGATCTCGCGCACGCCACGCTCCCCAGCCACGCCGAGTGCACCGCCTGCGCCGGCAAGCGGCTCACCGAGCCTTACTGCATCGGCTGCACGAGGCTCCTCCACTACATGCACCTCGCCTTCGAGTTAAAAGACGACGCGGACGCCATCGAACAGGGTTATCTGACGCGCCAGGCGCTCCGCCACGGCACCATCGAGTCCTTGATCGCGTTCGCGATCGCGCTCGTGATGGCATGGGCGGGCGTGCGCGCGCCCATGGCGTACGTGAGCCTCATGGCCGCGTGGTACGTCACCAACCTTGCTGTTCTCTATCTCGGCATGCGCATAAGCGGTCGGGACGCACGGCGTGCCGCCATGCGCCTTCAAATGCGCTACCCGGCCGCCTACGCCAAGCACCTCGTCGATGGGCGCGCGCTCGCCGAGCACGTCTATGCGTCGTCGACGACGCCCGTGCCCCCCGGGCGCCCCGAGTAAGCTGGGGCGCCCGCAGCTCGCCGGAGGATGCGGACAACGCTCTCGTGGTGCCACGGGTGCCCGCTCCTATTCACGTAGCCGGCGTGCGTGAGGGCGAAGGCGATTGATCGCGTCGTCGCCCCGCGCTTCGCGAGAAGGACGGCCTGGCGGATCACGTGCTGCTCGTAGGGGTCCGCCTCGAGGCGCCGGCCCCCCGGCCCCACGCGCCAGCCGTAGGGTGGTTTGCCGCCGAGCGATTCACCTCGGGCGCGTTTCCGCGCGAGGGCCGCCTTGGTGCGCGCGCGAATGAGCTCCCGCTCGTACTCGGCGAAGAGATCGACGACGCCGCGCATGAGCGCCCCCTCAGGGCCCGCCCCATCGCTCACGCCGTCGGCCGAGCGGATGACGGCGCCCGAGCGCTCGACGAGCCGCGCGATCATGCGGGCGATGACGACGTCGCGCGCGAGCCGGTCGCGCCGCGCGACGACGAGCACCCCTGCCCGCATCTCGCGTAGGGCGCTGAGGGCCGCGATGAGGCCCGGGCGATCGGCCGGCGGATCGACCCCGCTGACGCCCCTGTCGAGGTACCAGGCCCCGATCTCGACGCCCGCGTGCCCCGCCCACGCCTCGATGGCTGCGCGCTGCGCCTCGGGCCCGAGAGACTGCTCGTCGGTCGAGACGCGCATGTATGCCACGCCCAACGGCTGTTTCTTCAATCCTTTCGCACTGTTACGTGCGGCACATCCCCTTCGCACTGTTCCCACTATAGGGCTTTTTACGACTCTTTGCTCGCTTTTGAGGCCTCATGGGCACCTTCTCGTGGCTCCCTGCCGTGCCCCTTCGGTGCTCCTAATCCGACCGAGGAGGGCCTACGGGATGACCCGCGTCCCCTTGCGGCCCCACCTTGACTGGCCCCCCTAGGGGCATGGGTTCCCCTTTCTTGACTGCGAATCGTGAACACTTGTTTACACTTGCCACTGCGTCACTAGTGACACACTTGCGGTGCGTAATCTACGCACCGCTTCGGCAGGTCGTATCACGAAACCATTGGGTTTTCCAGTGCGCCACCGGTGGCACTGCCTATGCATTAGCTTCATGAGACGGCAGAAGCCGACAAGGGAAAGGGAAAGGCCATGGGACAGAAGATTCTCTACACGGTCGTCGAAAGGGACAACGGCAAGAGCTACTGGACGAAGATCGGGACGGGCGTCCTGAACCGCGACGGGTCGATGACCCTGAAACTCGACTGCATCCCGCTCACTGGGACGGTGCACGCGCGCGATGCAGAGCCTCCCGCGGAGAAGCTCTAGATGGCGCCCGTCGAGATTCGCTCGGTGTTTCACGACACGATCGACGCCTTCCGTCGAGCATGGGCAGGCACGGCGACCGAGCGCACCATCGCGCACCAGATCATGGCCGCCCTCCGAACGCACCGGTGGTTGCAGGACCAGATCCCCTACGACATTCTGGATCGATGCATCGCCCTCACTGCGACTGACACGATCGACGCGCGCGACACGGATCCGGATTCGCACTGCCTCGCCTGCGAGCGCCCATCGACCGTCTGCGTCTGCCCGTGAATCGCGGTCGCGCTCCGAGTCGTCTCGGGGCGCGCACGCGGCATACGAGCCGCTTCTCAGGGAAAGGGAAAGGACCATGCTTCGCCGTTACGCACTCTATCTGAATGTCCCCGATCCTCGCGTGGGCCACTGGACGACCGCGCATCTTGGCAACTTCGCCACGATCGAGCGGGCCTTGCGTCGCTCGGAAGAGGTACTCGCCAAGCACCCGTCGGTCGAAACGCGCGCTCGCGCAGAGCGGTGGCCGTACTTCTGCTCCCTCTACGATCGCAAGGCCGCGCGTGGCTACCGAGCTGGACGTGGGGATGGCCGCAAGCGGGGCGCAGAGGTCCTCGTGCGCCTCACCGACACGGACAACGCGCGCCTTGAAGCCCAGCGCACCATCGTCCCGTCCGTGGGCGAACTGGGGTGGACGCCATGACGACTTACAGCGTGCCCGTCTACCGCCTCAAACTCGTTCGCGAGCGGACGCAACGCTACGCGCTCAAGAGTTGCCAGAGGGACGACCATGCAGCGGCCATCGTTGCGGCGCTCATCGGGGATCGCGACTGCGAGCACATCGTCGTCATCTTTTTGAACGCATCAAACGATGTCGTTGGATCGACCATCGCAGCAATTGGCGGGCGCACGGAGTGCTCGGTCGCGTTGCGAGACATTCTCAAGGCCGCACTCGTCGCCAACGCCACGTCGATCGTCATCGGCCATAACCACCCATCGGGCGATCCCAAGCCAAGCGAGAAGGATCGGGTCTTCACGAAACGCCTTGCGCAGCTTGCCGCGGACATGGGCGTGCCGCTCCTGGATCACGTCATCGTGACGCACACGGGCGCCCAGTTCTCCTTCATGACGCATGGGCTTCTGCCATGAGATTGATCGACTGCTACATCGCCTTGCCGCGCGGTCGCACGTTCGTCCTGGATCTTGGTGACGGCGGCTCGGCAACGTTCCGCATTGACGACTTGCGCGGCTTCCTGAACAACAATGCCGAGGGGCTCTCAATCGCCGAGGTGCGCCAGATCTGTTCGCTCGCCAAGGGCGACCGATTCCGCGGGGGAGGAGGTGCGCAGCCCGTGTGGTCGCTGCGACGAGTCGAGTAGCTCCGCTCCGGCAACGAGCGCGACGGAAGCGGACGAGAAAGGAGCATCGGTCAGAGGACAAGGCAGGGGTCGGCTAGAGCCCGACCCCTCGCCACTAGAGGGCGCGTGAGGGGACCAAGGGTGACCTTTCCCTCATCCCGTAGAGAACTCTCGCGCGTCCTCTCGTGGCGACCGGCCACGCCGGATCTAACGGATAGACCGGAAGTGTTTTTTTTGCACGACGCGCAAGGAGCGCGTCCAAAGGAGACCCATGAACAGCACGCTCACGATTACGATCGATCCCCGTCAGGCAGTCCCCACGGAGGGCCGTGCCGCTTGGCTCAACCAGCATGGCGTCTTGCCAGCCTCGGCTACCATCACGGTGACCGCTCCCATTGCTCTCTGGGAGCGCGCGGGGGCGGGCCTTACGGCTGATGGCTTGATCGACAACGCCGACCGGTACAGCACCACGGCATGGCTCTCAGACGACGCTGGCGCCTTGCGCGAGCATCTGCTGGAGACGATTCGAGCGCAGACCCGCGCAACAGGACATGTCCCCGAGTCCCTCAGCGCGACAGTGCTCGACGTGTACGTCTCTTTACGCGAGACGGCTCGCGAGACGAAACGCGCGCAGGAGCGCGCAGAGGACGCTGCCAAAGCCGCAGAGCGCGCAGCCGAGGTGGCGGCCATTCGCGCCCGAGGCCTTGAGGCAATTTTGCGCGTCGACACGAGCAGCCGTGTCTGGACGTCCACCTACCGTCCTGATTCGCGTACGCGAATCGCGCTCGTAAACGAGGCTCTCGGCGACAACGCCTACACCTTGGCCGATGCTGAGGCTGAGCGACGCACTGCGCACGAGGCCGAGGAGCGACATGCCGCGCGCGTCCCCTACGACGCTGCGCTACGCGAGGTCGCTGCGCGATACGACGAGCTCGCGCGCGCAGCCGCCGAGAACTATCCCATCGAGCGAGCCGTGCTTGATCGCCTCGCGGGCGACTTGGCCGATGTCGTGGGCTCATGCAACTTCGAGATTGGCCCGACTACCTACGATGCGCCACCGCCCGATCGGGCGGCTCCCACGCCCGCCGCATTCGCCCTACGCGATAGCGTCGTGGCGGCCGCAAACGCCGCCAATGACGTCCTGCCATCGGCAATTGGCACGTGGGTCGTGTCGCGGATCGTCCGTGTGGATGTCTGCCCCCATAGCGGCGAGTCGCACTTCGTCACGGGCGTCTACGCCACGCTCAGGACCCCCTTTGCGTTGCGCGAGGTCCTCTGGTCGACGGAGAGCCTCGCGTGTTCCCATGGCGACGACGAAGAGGAGGAGAACTGAATGACTCCCCTCGAACGCGAGGCCTACAACCTCCGCGAGAGCGCCCGCAAGCTCCACGACTGGGCCTACGACGACACGACGAGCGCCGAATCCGCCCTTCTCCTGAGGGCGGCAGGCGCCGCCAGCAAGGCCGCACACCTCATCGATCAGGCGTGCCTCACCATCCTCGCGAAGAAGCGCACATGAGCCTCTGCGACCGGTGCGGCATTGGCATCGCCGCGACAGCGGACGACCCGGTGACCATCACCTCACTCGGGCGAATGCACCACGCCTGCATGCGCGAAGCGTGGCGCGACGGGCGTCGCGCCGAGGCGACCAGAAAGAACGAGGTACGCGCACGACGGTCGCAGGCCGCCAAGGCGCATTACTCGAAGCGGCTTCTCAAGGAGGTTGTGCCATGAAACTTGCCCTCGAATCTCTCATGGCCATGATTGGACGCCAATGGCCTGCCTCGGCATCAGGCGGCACCGCTGAACTCCTCGACGAGGACGATCCTGAGGGCATGGTCATTCTCCGGAATGCGCGGGGCGAGCCTGAGTGCTACATGCCGCGCGCGCTTTTCGAGGAGTTGCGCCAGCGCCCATTACCGGTCCCACCTACCCCCGCATCTCCCACGAACAGGCGCGCCCGCCGCGCAGCGAGGAGTCGTGCGCGATGAGCAAGCCGTCCTTGCGCCCAGCCGCCGATGCTCGCACGCGTCCTGGCCTACTCCTCCCGTCGATGGTCTTGCAGAAGCTCGCGAGCGAGAGCTGGCCCATTCTCCGGGCCCACATGGATCCAGACTCGTGCATTGCTGCCGCGCGCCTCGGCGTCGATTTCCTCAGGCAATGGGGTATTCACGCCGAGCCCATCGTTTGCAAGGTGGCCGCCCTCAACGCGGTCATGGTCACCTCGGCCGTCGAGGATCCTGGGGAGGTGCTCAGCCTTCCTGAGGGCGCCTACATCGTCGAGACCGACACCAAGGAGAACGGCGAGGGCTTCGCAGGTCACCTGGTCCTCGTCGGCAAGGCGAGCGGGCGATCGTTCTTTCTCGACCTCACCGCGCCGCAGTTCACGCGCGAGAAGCACGGCATCGTCGTCGCACGACCTGTCTTCTTCCGCTGCCGTCCCGAGCGTCTCGATTGGGAGTTGTCCTTCGAGTTGCCGCGCGGAGGCCTCCTCGTCTACCGCGCGCACACGAACATCGCGTGGAAGAAGGCGCCCGCGTGGACGCTTCCCACAAGCGTCCACAAGAGGGGGCATGAGCGCGCCTTGGCCGATCTCCATCACTGGATACGGGGCGAACCCATCCGCCTCTTCAAGGAATGCGGATGCGGCCGCCACTTTACGCTCGATCACTGGCGGCTTCTGCCTCTCGTCGGCCATCACAAGGACGAGGTGGAGTCTCTGGAGATGCGCAATTGCCGCTGCGGCTCCACCCTTTGCGTTCCGGTGCTGCCGTATCTTGACGACGGCTCAGCGGAGTTGGAGACAAGGAGACGAACCCCATGAGTGGTGGACGCTACGATTACGCCTACGAGAAGGTGGGCGATGACCTTGCTCGCTGGGTGAGCACACTGCGTAGCATGGCTACACGCATCCGCGGGTGGAGCGTCGACAATGTTCGAACGATCTACGATCCAAAGATCAATAAGGACCGACCCATGACGATCGAGGATCGCGCTCGATGCTTGGTGCACGCGCTCATGCTGGAGCGGGCGGCCACCGACCTGGAGACCGCCGCCCAGAAGGTGACGGCCCTCACGGAGACCATGCACGCGGTCGAGTGGATCGCATCGGGCGATTGGGGTCTCGACTCCCTTCTGGAGGACTCCTGATGGCTGCCCCCGAGAACCCCGACCTCAGCGCCCGCCGGCGCCTCGCTCCCGACCAGATCGCGCGTCTCTGCCGCCTCGCTCTGAAGGAGCACGGCGGCAACGCCACTCAGGCCGCCGAGGCGCTCGGCATCAGCCGCCGCACCTTCTACCGATGGATCAAGGGTCACCCCGAGGAGGCCACATGATGAGCGAGCGCGACCGCCTTCTTCGCTACATGCACATGCACTTCGTCCGTGGCCTCTGGCGGTGGTTCACGGGCGCCGAGCCGTGGATGGCCAAGGCGCACCTTGAGGCCGCTGTCCTCTACCTCGATGGGGCCCGTGAGGAGGAGGCCCGGGCGTGGCGCCTCAAGTATCTCCCATGGCTCCGCCTCATGACCGCTCTCACGCTCGTCGTCCTCATCGGCTGCGGGGGCACGGCCTTCAGCATCGTCGATGTCCCCTCACTGGAGGATGGGGGCGTCCTCGATCAAAGTGCCCCCGAGGACGCGCAGCGCGACATTTCCGAGGGGGGGAGTCCGGACGCATCGGATGCGCGCCTCGAGGGAGACCGGGAGGCTAGCATGGCCGATGCGCCCCCTGACGCGCCTCCGGACACGTTTCAGGTCGACGGCACGACAGGAGCGTGTCCGCCCTACCCGGCCTTCTGCTGCGACGGCATCAAGGACGGCGACGAGACCGACGTCGACTGCGGCGGCCTCAACTGCAAGGCGTGCCACGCGGGCCAAGCGTGCCTCATGGGCTTCGATTGCACGAGCGGATCGTGCGTGGGACAGATCTGCCAATGACCACCAACATCGACATCGCGCTCCTCATGAGCGAATGGGATGCCTCCACTGGTATCGACGAGACGGGCTGCCCCATGTGCGGCGCTGACTCGTCGAGAGATCACGACGAGATGGGCCGCGTCATCGGGCAACTAGCGCATGAGGCTGGATGCGCAATGGATCTTGCCTTGGCTGAGCGCGGCTTCGCGACCCAGGCCGAACGCGATGCTGCCCGTCAACGCATTCGCAACGAGCGGCAGCGCGCCGAGCGGCAGAGCGCCCCAACCTTGATCCCACCCGAGCCCCCGGAGGGCGCATGAAGAAGAAACGCGCCCGCCGCGCCCATCGCGAGCGGCAGCGCGATACCTACTCGGGGAGCCATCGCCGGTGGTTCTTCGAGGGCTACAACGCCAACGACAGCAACGCGTGGCGCATGCTTTGGGTGCCCCAAATTCTCAAACCAGGCATTGCTCTCTTCTCCTTCGGCCATGTCGTCGCGACACCCACGGCGTTCGCTGCGGAGCCCAACCTGGGATAGTCTCGGGGCGTGGCCTCCTGCCCCGTCGACCCACCGCCCCCGCAAGGCTTCGCCTACTGGAAGGGCCCCGTGCCCCCCGAGCTCGGGCGCTGGGCGCAGGACATTCTCAAGATCCAAGGCCAGTATCCCTACGGGGCCTGGTGGACGAGGGACTACCAGGGGAGCCCTGTCGGAGCCAGGAAGGACCACCACACCTGGACGCGCCGCGGAGGTGTCCTCATCACCGGCATCTGCATCCCGGGGATCACGCTCTACCGGCCGACGGTCCTCGGCGAGCCGGTCATCAACCCGAACGTGCCGGATCCCGAGCTGGCCATGTTCAACGAGGGCCCCGGGACCGACTGGGGGCTCGTCGCGATCACGGGCGGTGCGATCGTGGGGCTCTCGGTCCTCTTCGCGCTCGGCCTGCGGCACGCGGGGCGCGCGGCGCGATGAGCCCTACGGCTTGTTCAGCATCTTGCCGATGACGTGCACGAGGCCGACGCCCGTCGCCATCAGAAGAAATGTGATGCCGATGTCGATGACGCGGCTCCAGACGCGCCTCTGCGTGAAGCTCCAGAAGCTCGTGCGCACACGCTTGCCGCGCCGCTTCTCGGCCTCCGCGACGGCCCGGAGATCGGTGACGCCGGTATTCTCGAGCTCGGAGCCGCCGACAGTCTTGGCGGCGATCCTGCGGACCTCGTTACGCGTCTCCTTCATCCGGAGCTCGATCTTGGTCTGCCACTCCTCAAGCTCCTCCCTGTCATGCGCGCGCTGCACGTCGAGGTCCTCCTTGTCGTTGGCACGCTGCGCGTCGGCCACAAGGAAATGCGCCTGCAGATCGCTCACGCGCTCGCCGAGCTCGCGAAGCGCAATCGAGTCCTCGTTCGTCTTGTCGATGAGCGCAATCAGCATCTCGCGCTCGCTCCGATACTTGATGGCGCTGTCGATCGGCTTGAGACCAGCGGTCTGCGGCATCGTGCGCTCGAAGAGATCGGGCTTCGGGCGGTCGGCCATACGAGCGAGCATAGCCCGCTTGCCCATTTCAGACCATCCCACCGCGAGACACTTGACGCTTGACGGGCGCTGCCTATCCGAGCAAGGCTCGCACGAATGACCCACCTCATCGCCTACCTCGTCGGGTTTCTCCTGGCCATGTGCCCTGTCAAGAACCATGCGCCGCCGCTGACGCCCGGCACCGGCGAGACACCGGAGGAGGTCACGGCGCGCTACGAGGCCGTCGCGCAGGACATCGCCGCCGTCCTTCTCGACCCTGACGAGACGCCGCTCTACACGGGCGACCACGGTCGCGAGAGGGGCGCCTTGGTCCTTGCGGCCTTGGCCTTCGAGGAATCGGGGATGAGGAAAGACGTCGACGAGGGTCTCTGCAAAAAGGGCGACCCGCGCGGCGACAGCGACTCCTGCGGCGCCTTTACAATGTGGCAGATCCACACGGCAGGCGGCCTGGTCCTCGACGGCACTGGCTTCAAGGTCCTCCTGGCGCAGCCCGCCGCGTGGCAAGCCGAGCACACGAAGGACGCTCTCCACGCGACCGACATCCTCCACGACCGGAAGAAGGCCGTGCGCCTCGCTCTCCACATGGCGCACGTCTCGATCGACAACTGGACGCGCGGACGCGCGGCCAAGGGCGACGCCCAGCGGTGGTGGGCCGCGCACCCCTTCTAGCGGCGCCGCCGGCGCTTCGGCTTCTTCCTCGGCGGCCTCTTCTTCGGCTCCTCGGCCGTAGCGAGGACGAGGAACGTGATGGCTGCCGCCGCGATGAGCGTCAGCGGCAAAAGGACGGGGATCGTGCCGACGAGCCGCGGGGGCCTCACGGCGGCCGCCTCTCGTAGCGGGGGCGCTGGCGGCGCCGGCGCGGGTTCCTCGGGCCTCACGAAGGGCATGACCCCCATCGCCGCGCCCGGCGGCTCGCGGGCGGCGGGCATCGTCTCGGGCCAGAACGTCGCCGTCGCGGGCAGCAAGAGGGGCTCGTCGGCGAGAGGGATGCACCGCGCGATGATCTCGCCTTGCCGGACGCGGCGCGGCAACCCCTCCTGGCAACCGATGGCCGTGTAGAAGTACCGCGTCCCGTCATCGGCGACAATGAGCGCGGCCGGGCGGCCCTTGGCGTCGACGAAGAAGCTGAGCGCGCCGCCCACGACCGCCTTGATAGCCCCCTCCTCGAGGGGCATGAGCGCGTAGTCGACCGCAACTTCTTTCGCCCTTGGCTTCTCGACATGCAGGCGCGCCGGCCGGCAGAGATCGACGGGCGGGCAGTACGGGGGCAGGGTACGCTCGGCGATGCCGCCCCCTCCTCCTCCGACGGGCCGGCGCTTCGGGCGGGGCGGCGGGGGCGTGGGGGGCGGCGGCGGTGGGGGCTGCTGCGGGATGACCTCGCCCACCACGAAGAAGGGGCGCCACACGGGCTCGCGCACCATCGGGGCGATCGATGCCTCTTCCTCGAGAGGGAGGCTGCCGGCGAAGTCCTCGGGGACGGTGAGGATCGCCGGCGGCGCCTCAAGGAGAACGAGGGGGACAAGGGCGCTCTCTTCCTCGACGAGCGCCCCCACGAAGTCTTCGCTTGGCGGCGGGGCGCTCAGCCACACGGTCTCGACGAGTTGCGCGGGAGGCGCTGTCTCCTCGGTCGGGTGCGCGCCGCCAAAGTCCTCGGCAACGGGTCCGAGAAGAAGAACCTCGACTGGGAGGAGCGCCACGGTGGCTGGCTGCTCCTCGAGGGGCAGGCTGCCTGCGAAGTCCTCGGGGAGGACGATGATCGCAGGCGGCGCTTCGAAGACTAGGAGAGGCGCCAGAGCGCTCTCTTCCTCGACAAGCACCCCCGCGAATTCCTCGGCGACGGTCGCAGGGAGGAGTACCTCGACAGTAGTCGCCGCCGCGGACGCCGCCTGCTCCTCAATGGGCAGGCTGCCTGCGAAGTCCTCGGGGAGGACGATGGCCGATGGCACGCTCTCGGGTGCGAGGAAGACGAACGACGTTGGCTCCTCGAGTGGCAAGCTCCCGGCGAAGTCCTCGCTCGGCGGCGGGGCGCTCAGCCACACGGCCTCGACGAGTTGCGCTGCCGGCGATATTTCCTCGGTCGGGTGCGCGCCGCCAAAGTCCTCATCAATAGGCCCAACGAGAAGGACCTCGACAGGGTAGAGCACCACGGGCGGTGCCTGCTCCTCGAGCGGCACGCTGCCTGCGAAGTCCTCGGGGAGGACGATGGCCGACGGCGCGCTCTCGGGTGCGAGGAAGACGAACGACGTCGGCTCCTCGAGTGGCACGCTCCCGGCGAAGTCCTCGCTCGGCGGAGCGACGCTCAGCCAGACGGGCTCGGTAAGGAGCGGCGCCTGCGATGTCTCCTCGGTCGGGTGCGCGCCGCCAAAGTCCTCGGCAACGGGCCCAACGAAGAGGACCTCGACAGGGTAGAGCACCACGGGCGGTGCCTGCTCCTCGAGGGGCAGGCTGCCTGCGAAGTCCTCGGGGAGGACGATGGCCGACAACGCGTTCTCGGGTGCGAGGAAGACGAGCGCCGCAGATTCCTCGAGTGGAAGGCTCCCGGCGAAGTCCTCGCTCGGCGGCGCGATGCTCAGCCACACGGCCTCGGAGAGGAACGCTGGCGGCACCGTCTCCTCGGTCGGGTGCGCGCCGCCAAAGTCCTCGGCGACAGGCCCTAAAAGAAGAACCTCGATTGGGATGAGCGCCACGGTGGCTGGCTGCTCCTCGATAGGCAGGCTGCCTGCGAAGTCCTCGGGGAGGACGATGGCCGATGGCGCGAGATCTGGTGCGAGGACGACGATCGCCACGGGCTCTTCGAGAGGGAGGCTGCCGGCGAACTCCTCGGTCAGGACGATCGCGCCCGGTGCCGCTTCGAGCGAGACGATGGCGGGTATACCGGTCTCGTCAACGGTAAGAATGCCCGCGAACTCTTCGCTCGGCGGTATGGCGCTCAGCCAGACTGCTTCGGCAAGGAAGGGTGACGGCGCCGCCTCCTCGGTCGGGTGCGCGCCGCCAAACTCCTCAGCGACGGTCCCGAGAAGAAGAGCCTCGACTGGGATGAGCGCCACGGTGGCTGGCTGCTCCTCGAGGGGCAGGCTGCCTGCGAAGTCCTCGGGGAGGACGATGGCCGATGGCGCGAGATCTGGTGCGAGGACGACGAACGACGATGGCTCCTCAAGAGGCAGGCTGCCCGCGAAGTCCTCTGGCGCTGGCGGTGCGGGGATCAGGATATCGACAGCGACGAGTAGAGCCGGCTGACCGTCCTCGGTCGGATGCGCGCCGCCAAAGTCCTCGCTCGCGATGGGCGGTGGCGCAGCGTCAGCACCAAAAAGAACCGCGGCTGGCGGGGATCCCTCCTCGAGCGCCGCCGCCGCCAGCGCAACAAACTCCTCGCCGGCGCTCGGCGCGAGGAACGCCGGCGTGTCGATCGCCGCCGAAGGCGAACTTATCTCCTCGGTCGGATGCGCGCCGCCAAAGTCTTCGCCGAACGCCCCTGGCAGCGGCATGGGCGGCTGCGGCCCCGCATCGGCCGGCAGCGCTACAGCGCCCGCGCTCTCTTCAAGGCCGGTTGTAGGCAGCGTGCTGATCGGCAGCGTGCTGATCGAGACGAGGCCGAGCGGCATGGCTCACCACCAGAAGATGAAGACGACCCCCTGGCCCCCCTTCGCCCCGGGACCGCCCGTGACGCCGCCGCCGCCGCCGCCCCCTCCACTGCCAGGTCCTCCTACGCCGCCCGTTCCTGCCGCGCCCGACGTACCCGAGGAGCCGCCGCCCGTGCCGCCCCACGCCGCAAAGGGATTCATAAAGTAGGCGCCTTGTGCTCCGTTCGTGCCACCCGTAGCGCCACCTGCTCCCCCGTTGATCGTGGGAATGCTCGGCAACTCCGTGGTGCCCGCCAGCGTGCCACCCGCGCCCGTGGCGTTCGCGGCATCGGTCGTGCCTCCGCCCGTCCCTCCCGATACGGGCACGTTGAAGTTGGTGCCCCAAGTCAGAGTGGCCCCAGTGTGCCCCACGAGCGTGCCCGCCGCGCCGCCCGTCTGACCTGCTACGCCCGTCCAGATCGCGCAGCCGCTCCATGGGCCCATGCTGCCGGCCGGCTCGGCAGCTCCGCCGCCGCCGCCCGTAGCACCGCCCGCCGCGCTGCCCGCCGCGCCTCCGCTTCCAGCTTGTGCGGTCAGAAGTGCATCGCGCTGGAACAGGGTGAGGTTGTTCGTGCCGATGATCGACCCCCCACCGCCGCCCCCCGCGATGCCCGAGACGCCGCCGTTACCAGGGCCGCCCACTGCGATGTAAAGAGCAGCCGGCAGAAAGATGGTGGGGATCAGAAGGGTCACGAGCGCGCCCGATCCGCCCCCGCCGCCACCACCACGCGCGTTGCCCGCAGCGGCCGTCTGCCCGCCTCCCCCTCCACCGCCGCCGCCAATAGCGACGAAGTAGACCATCGATGCGTTCTTCGGAACGTTCCACTGGTAACGCTGGGAGCTGTTGAGGCCGCCTGTCGGCGGCCCCCAGAACGTCACCGTCTGGTTGATCGCCCGTGGATTGATGCCGAGCTTCGTGTCGGCCATCGCCTGCGGGCGCATCAGCAGGCGCAGCATTCGCGCCTCGATCGTACGGACAACCTCCTGGTCCCACCTGTCGATCCGCCGGCGCATGACGGGGCGACCTTAGTAGTCGCCTGCGATGGCCATCACACCCCAACTCGTGTTCGCGGCCGGCGCCGCCGCCATTGAGGCGAGAAGCGTCTGCCCCGCTGGGATTCGAAAGCCGAGCGGAATGTCAAACCAGGTCGCCGCGCCCGCTCCATTGTCGGCACCGACAGAGGGCAGCGTGATCTCAGCGAGGAGATTGGTGTTGGCGCTCGTCGTCGCTCCGGATGCCTGCGTAGATAGATAGATGCGCCCGACCGTCGCGGTCGTGGACGTAGCCGCTGTTGCCCGAGGGATCCAGCGGACGAACTCGACAAAGCTTCCGTTGGTCGCGTCGGCCGTGAAGACGAGGAACATCGTCGTGCCGATCGTGCCGTCGCCCTCGCTGCTTGTGTTGGCAGCCGTCGCACGAACGGCAGTGACGGCGCCGTTCTTCGTGAACTGGGGCGTCGCGTTGCCGGGCACGGGCTACTCGCAGATGCCGTAGCACTGGCTCGGGCAGAAGATGCCAGGGGGCGGGGGGTTGCAGCCAGGGTGCCGGTAGCACTGCCCCGAGTCCTCGTAGATGAAGACGCACTTCTTCCTGCGCGGGCAGTTGGAGTTGACCGGGGAGTTGCAGGCGATCTTGCACTGCCCCTGGTAGCAGAGGTAGCCGAAGGTCTCGGTCGGCAGACCCGCGTCCACGCAATCGGAATCGGTCGAGCAGGAGACGCACGCTTCGGAGACGTGCCCCACCTCCTCAGGACCTGGGGTAGGGGGCGTCGAGACGCCGCACGCAAGGGCGTAGCAGGCGAGGCATAGGAGCGAGAGGGCGAGCTTCTTCATGTCCCCCACGTTATCGCACGAGCAGGTGCTGGGCTACGGCCAGTGCGAAGCCGACGTCGGCGATGCTCTGCGCCGGGAAATCGCAGAAGACCGTATGGCCGCCCGCTGGCAGGTTCACGAGGGCGCCGGCGTTGCTGCTGTCGAAAACCACCTCGCGGGTGAGCGTAGAAGGCGAGGTGAAGACCCCCGTCCCTACCTCCCAGTCGACGCCGCCCTGGATTGTGTAGTAGACGCGCGTGCCGGTGACGAAGGCGGTGTTGAAGCTCTGGAAGTCGGTGAGGGCACCGGCCAGCGTCAGGGTGCCCGTGCCAGCCGTGTTGGTCGTCTCTGCGACGCGATCCTTGTAGAGCGTCTGGCTCGCAGGCATAGCCTACCTCCGTGGACAGGACACGAAGGGTTGTAGAACTTCCAGCAGGTGCACTGAGCGGGAGCCATTTATTCGACGAGCCCGACAGATAGCTCGAAGTTGAGGCTCAGGCCGCCCGACACGTTGAAGATGTCTAAGCTCTGAGTGGCGGCCGCCGCCAAGCTGTACGCCTGATCGAGATTCGGGGCGATCCAGTTGCCCGGGCTCGTCGTGCCCGATCCGATCGAGAGCTTGAGCGACGGGCCACCCGTGCCGCTCGTGACCGCCCCTGTCGCAAAACCGCCCGTGAGCGTCGGGTTCTGAAAGCCAGGGTCGTTCTGTTCCAAGTTGCCGCCGTTGCCCTTGGTGAAGGCGGTCCCACCCGAAGAGGCGGTCGTGAACCACTCCTCGAGGCGGTAGGTGATGCCCGAGATCGACGTGAGGAGGGCACCGCGCCCCTCGGGGTAGATCTTGTCGATCCACATGGTCCTCGTCGCTCCCGGCACGAAGAACATGCAGTCGTTGGCCGTGTTGGCGACGGCGTTGGTCGTCTGCGTCGCGCCCGGTACTGCGGTGTAGAACATAGGCATGGCGGCGGGCTCTACTTTCGGCTCTGGTAGGCGGCGTCGGTCGCGGCAAAGCGCTTGGCGTCGTCCGAGTGCGCCCAATTGCGGTGGCGCATGCAGGTGTTGATGTTCGGCAAGGCGGGCCGCTTCGTGCCGTCAGGGGACGGATTAGGGTGCTCGTCCACTTCGCTCCCGTCGGTGCAGCGGTCGGCAAGCATACCGCAGCCGGGGACGTCGCATTTCACCGCGCTCGCCTTGGGGGCTGGCGGGGCCTTGGGGGTCGCCGAGCTGGTCGGCGTGGCACTCGCAGGATTGGCCATGGCTATCTCTCCTTCAGGGCTCTCTCGCGCCAGTCGCGCGCAAGCGCACTGAGCGTCCGGTGGGTCTCTGCCATTTCGTCCAACTCGGCGTGGGTGACCGAGCGCCCGAGCCTCTTCGTGACGGCTGCCACTTCCTCCGCGGCGTCCGCGCGAAACGCGGCGTCCGCATCCACGTAGTGGTGCGCCAGGGCGCCGTACTGCCCGGAGCACCCCTTGTCGCAAAGCGCCGTTACGTGCGTGATGAACTGCTCGGGCACCATCCCGTAGCGTTTACCGCAATTGGCGCAGTAGATGGGGATGTAATTGACCCCGTTCAAGCGCACGCTGCCGCGGTTCGTCCGCGCTCGGCTGTCGGGGAGGATGTCCGCGCTCACAAGGCCGAGCTTACAAGGACCCCGCGCCTGACGCTAGAGGGCCGATCGTGCCCGCGTCAGCGGTGCGCGTACGCAGGGGGCGTGCAGCGGCAGACGAGGATAGGGGCCATGCAAAGCCGCGGGCAGTCAGGATTCCAGCCCAGCTTCTCGCGGAAGTGCCAGCGGCAGACGACGAACCCATCTCCCATGCGCGGCCGCTCGCAGCCCTGGCGCTTGCAGGGCCGCAATGAGCGCCTAGTGCGGTCGCCCGTCACGAGCGCGCCGGCGCGCCAGATACGCACTCCCTGACGTCGACGCCCGAGTGCCACGCGTGGTTCTGAACATCGGGCGGGTGCCACGCGAAGATGTAGCGGAGGTAGAGCACGGGCGATCCCGTGGGGGCCCACTCGTCGCAGTGCACCCATCCCGCCTGGGCGTCGGCGTCGGTGTAGCGGCCCCGCCAGATCCCGAGGAGTTCGACCGCGCGCGCCTCGATGCCGTGGGTCACCTGGTTCTGCGGCATGGGCTTCCAGACGCACGGGTCGGGCGCGGGCGCGGGCGTCGGATCCGGCGGCGACGGCAGAGTTGGTGTAGGGACCGGCGCCGGCGCGGGCATGGTCGCCCCCACGCCCACGAAGGCCTGGAGGCTCGCCAAGTCGCCGTTCCACTGATCGCCGTCGTCGGGCACGCGGATGCCGGGCGTCAGCTCGCGGTTCGTATTCTGCCAGAAGGCCCAGTCGGTCCACCCGCGCGGCAGGCGCGGCACGAGGACCCCCCAGTGCGCCACCCACAAGACGAGGGCCCCGTCGAGGTCACTCGCGGGGAGGGCGTCCCAGAAGCCCGGACTCGTGTAGAGGATGGGCGCATCGTCGAGCGTCTGTCGGATCTCCTCGAGGAAGACATGCAGTGCGTCGATGAGTTCCGGGGGCTTGTGGCCGTTCAGGGTCTCGGCGTCGATCGTGACGGGCAAGTCGCCCGGGGCGAGATGATCGCCCACGGCATCGAGGAGCAGATCGGCCTGCTTCACCGGATCGATGCCCTCCCGAAAGAAGAGGTAGGCGCCCCGAATGAGCCCCACGTCCTGCGCCCGCCGGTAGTCGTCCGCGAAGAGCGGGTCGACGTAGAGGCCGTCGCCCGCGCGGACGAAGGTGAAGTGCCGGTCGCCCCCTGCGACGAGATTCCAATCGATGGTGCCCTGGTACTTGGAGACGTCGAGACCACGGGTGAACATCGATCGGGACTCCTAGCGCGGCGAGAGTTGCGAGAGGCCGCGCGCCGCGCTGCCGACTTGCGGGCCGGCACCGACGCCCGTGGCAGTCCCGCAGACGGGCGAGGCGATGGCCGCCCCCAGGAAGGCGCCCCCGAGGGCGCCGAGCGCCGCACCCCAGACGCCCCCGTGCACCGTCTGCGCCTCGGTGGGCTTGTAGGGGCTCTTGGCCAGGGTCACCGTGAAGACGCCGAGGAGGCTCCCTGCCACCGTCCCGAGCGCCACGCCCAATGCCGCCGCACCACCGACGCCCGCGTTCATGCCTCCGAGTCTACCCGGGCGCCGAGGCCTTTGCTACGGTCATGGTCGTGCGGTGGATCGTCCTCTATTTTGGCACGGGCGTCTTCTGGGCGGTGCAGAACGTGCGCTTCATCGTGCGCGCCTACCGAGGCGTGCGCATCACCATTCTCGAGAAGACGGGCCAGCACTACGGCCTCATGGATCTCGGCTGGCGCCGCCTCACGGTGATGATCGGGATCACGGTGCTCGGCGTCTTTCTCTGGCCCTTCTTCGTCTACGCCAAGTATGTGCATTGGCCCGCGGCTGCGTTCGACGCGTGCGGCGAGCGCCTCCTCGCGTTCCTCGACGCGGGCGACAAGGAGGGGGACTGATGCTCGACGACGCGGCCTACCAGGAGTTCTGGACGATCTTCGATCAGACCAAAAGCGTGCGTCCCGAGTACCTCCTGCCGGTGCTCCAGATCGAGAGCGGCCTCGATCCCTCCGTTCAGAACCGCCAAGGCTACGACTACTGGGGCCTCAACCAGATCGCGGGCACCGAGCTCGCGCGCCGCGGCATCGACCGGCACGACTACGTGACGTGGCCAGCAAGTCGGCAACTGCGGGAGATCGTCCTCCCCTATCTCCTCGGGCAAGAGAAGGCCTTTGGGCCCCTCCGGAGCGGGACGCGCGTCTACCAAGCGAACTTCTATCCGAAGAGCCTGAAGACCGCCAAGGACATGGCGAGCGTCATCCTGACGGCCCCCCCCCGCCCGTGCGTCCCCCACGACACGAACGCCTACTGCGCGAACAAGGGCCTCGACGTCGGACAGAAGGGCACCATCACCGTCGGCGACATCGGGACCTTCATCGGGCACGCCATGGGGTACAAGCCCGTCCAGGACGCCCTCGCGCGCATCTACGCCCTGCGCCCCACCGAAGAGCGGCACGACCCGGTCACGGGCGAGGACTACGACAAGAAGGGCGCTCTCCTGCCGTCGGGCACGCCGAACTTGGGGCTCGTCCTCTTGGGCGCCGGCGTCCTCCTCGCGGGCGGCATCGGCATCGCGCTCGCCATCCGGAGCGGCGAGAAGGGCGGCGCGATGGCGACCTACGAGGAGAACCCTGCCCGCCAGTCAATGCGCGTGCAAACCCTCCTCTTCGATCGCAAGCACTGGACGCCGGGCGAGGCCAAGCGGTGGGCCAAGCGTCACGGCTACCGCGCGGGCAAGGTGCACTCGACCGAGAACTACGTGCGCCTTCGGCAAGAAGAGCCCCTCCGGGGCGGCACGACGCGCATGGTGACCTTCGGCGACGGCATCAAAGCCGTCGTCCAGAGGCCGTAGAAAGGACCCGACGCCCATGAACCTCACGCTTCTCGTCCCCCTTGGCGCTTCCCTCCTCGGGCTCGCTCTCTACTACTTCGCGAGCGGCAAGTGGACTGAAGTCGGTCGGCTCCTCTTCTTCGCGGGGATCCTCATTCTCTTGTCAGTCCTCGCCTCGGCGCACGTGGGGCTCTCGATTCGATGAAGACGTTCCCGGTCCTCTTTGGCTCGCACACCGAAAGGCAGAAGGCCGTCGAGCTCGGCTGCCCTCTTGAGGTCGACTGGGGCATCGTCGCGCGCCACGAGGCGCAATGCCTCCGCAACCACGACCAGGGCGTCAAGCGCCTTGCCGAGCGCGGGGGCCTGCATCCGACCGAGATGTGCGCTGTCCTCGAGGATCGTCGCTGGCGCCCGATGCCTCTCGAGGACGCCATCACGGATCTCCTCCGGCTCCTCGCCAAGGAGCGCTGATGGTGGCGCGGGCCGATCTCGACGAGTTTCAGCGCGCGTTCGAGCGCGTCTTGCAGGCCCTCGCGCACTTCCAGGCAGAGATGTCCGACCGCGACCGGCTCTACCTCGAGCTCGGCCTCCGCTCCGCGCACATCGAGGAGGCTATGGCGCACGGCGAGCTCGCGCGCGCCAAGGAGCACTTCGAGAAGATGATGGCGCTCGCAAGGGCGGCCGGTGTCGCCATCCGAGGCCTCACGTGATGCACGTCTTCCCTGTCTCGGACGACGGCAAGCCGAGCTACATCGACTCTTGGGGCGCACCCAGATCGGGCGGCCGCCATCACCAGGGGACCGACATCCTTGCGGCGCGCGGGACGGCGATCCTGGCCGTCGACGCCGGGGTGGCCACGGCGGGCAGCGATCCGCTTGGCGGCAATGTCGTCGTCCTCCAGGCCGACGACGGCACGCGCTACTACTACGCGCATCTGGACACGTGGGGGATAGGCGGGCGCGTCCGCCCTGGGGATCTCCTCGGGTACGTGGGGACGAGCGGCAACGCGGCCGGGGGACCGCCGCACCTCCACTTCGAAGTCCACCCGGGCGGCGGCGCGGCGGTCGACCCATATCCGCTCCTCCAAGCGGCGCCGCATCAGTCGGGCCCTGGCGCGCGATCCGTTGCAACAAGAGCGAGCCGCATGTCCGAAGGGGAGGCGCTGATCGCCGCTGGCTTCATCTTGGGGGTGGGCTTCATCCTTGGGGTGGCGATTCTGAGTGCCCCCCCACCGAGGCGCGCGCTCCTCAGAGCGCGCGAGAACCCCGTGAAGGGGCGACCCCCGAAGAAACGCCGCTCTACTTCGTCACAAGGTACGCCAAGACGCCGAGTACCATCCCCACGGTGAGCCCAAGCGTGATGATGAGGAGCCAGCGCGCAACGGCGCGTAGGCGGTTCGCCTTTCTCAAGAACTCAGGCACCGTCGGTCTGTCGCTCGCGGGCACCTCGCGCAGCTCGTCGAGTTGGCGCGCGGGGAGAAGCGCCGTCCGTCGTGCCTCCTCGCGGAGGTAAACACGCGCCGCGCCCTCGGGGACGCGGCCCGTGCCGCCGCAGAGGTCGCAGCCGCCTTTGCACTTGGGACAGGGCGCCGTCACACCGTGGAGCTTAGCTCCCACGACGGGAGGCCCCCAGTGGTTGCCTTCCGCGGCCAACCTCGTCTAGGCTAGGCACTAGCGCAGGCGGGCGCAGGTCAGTGCCCCTGGTCGGCGACGAGCCTGAGATGCGACCTCGCGTCCAAACCGCCCACCACGCCTATCCGGACACCTCGACCCCTCTGCCCCCGCAGAGCCCGACGTTCCTCACGCAAAACACGTGGCACTTCAACAGTGTCACGGGCCTCGATTCCAATAGCGGACTCACGCCGGCCTCGGCCCTCAAGACCTTCGCCGAGTACGAGAAGCGGATCGGGCACTTCAACACGGTGGCCCCGACCGGGGGCGTACTCAATCTCTTCATCGATTCCGCATCGATGCCCCCGACCGACCCCTTCAATATGCTGGCCGTCCTGGAGACGGGTGCCACGGTCAACCTGCAGGGGACAAGCACCCTCGTGCGGTCGGGCACCTTCGACGCCGCCGGCGGCGTCAGCCCCATCAACGCCGCAGCGAACCAGGCCTTCCTCGTCAAGGACTCGTCCGTCGCCTCATGGGCGGGCGACGTAGCTCATTTCATCCAGGTCCCGACAGGGCCGCGCGCGGGCACGGCCGCATGGGTCGCCAAAGACATTGGCGGGGGCACGCATCAGGCAAGGACATCCAACTGGGTCATCATCACGCCCCCCAGCGTCGCGCCCGTGCCGACGGCGCCCGCGAACGGCGACCCCTACCAGATCCTCAATAAGAGCTCCTTCTCGTGGGGGTCGGTCGTCCTCTTCGGGTCGGGCACGGCCATCGCCACCCTGAACCTCCTCGACGTCCAGGTCCTCGGCGTGAGCCTCATCTGGAACCAGGAGAACGGCGTCGCCCTCATCCCGTACCGATCGCGCTTCGATGCGGGTCTGTCGAGCCCCACCTTCCTCGAGAACTCGTGCCTGACGGGCGGCCTCGAGCAATTCGGGGGAGCGACCGAGGTCGATGCCGGCCTCCTCACGGTCCTTAGTGGCATCGGCGCAATCGCAACAGGCCTCGTCCTCGAGGTGGGGGCGGTCGTTCTGGACTTCGACGTCCTCTTCCAGGGCGTCAGCGCGTTCTCGAACGGGGGCGCGCTGATGCTCGGGGCCGTCGCCCTCTTCGACGTCCCTGCCGATCCGCTCAGCTTCTCGCCGGCAGGCGACGCGCTCCTCGTCGGCGTCTCCTTCCCCAACCAGGCCGTGGCGCCGTCGTCGGCGGCGCTTCAGCCGCGGGCCTTCGGGACCGCGCGCCTCTACGGCCTCGGCCAAGCGGGCGCCGGCGTCCACCTCGGGCTCGGGGCGACGATGACCTACCGCTTGGGATCGCCGCCCAGCATCACCGGAGCGGGCGGTGATTTCCTCCTTGGCCCGACGGCGCTCGGGCGCGCCTTCGACGACACGCAGGGCGCCGGCGCCACCTTCACGGCCACGCGCCCGACGACGTGGGCGAACCTCGCCCTCCCCATCGCCGGCCCCGGCTTCGCAGGAACGGCGCACGCCATCAACTTTGACGCTCACATGTGTGGCTACTAGGCCCGAGAGGAAGAAGAACGCCCATGAGTCTCAGATCCCGCATCGAAGCCCTCGAGGAGCTCGTCCAACTCGCCCAAGCCACCGGCGGCCGCGCCGTGGCCGCCGCCGAGAGCGTCATCGTCACGAGCAACCTCGCGCCTGTGCCCGTCATCGCCGTCGCGCAGCCCGGGACGCCGGTCGTCAGCCAGGCAGTGACGCCGACGCTGTCAGGGAAGTTCCTCGTCCGCGGTCACATCTCGACGGGCCCCAACGCGGACGGCGCGGCGCGGACACTCTCGGCGAGCATCAGCCCCAACGCGGGTCCTGCCGTGCTGACGAGCGCCGCCATCACCGCCCTCGCGGGCGACGCCCTCACCGTGGAGATCACGACGGTCATCGGACCCTTCCCGACGGGCGTCCCGGTGACGGTCAACCTGACGGGCGTCGCCTCGAGCGCGACGGCCTTCACGGTGCCCGTCATCGGCGCCCAACTCGAAATCCAAGAGATCCCCTAGACCCGGACGCCGTCGATCGAGGAGAAGACCGGCCCATGAGTCTCAAGTCCAGCGAGAGCGCGCCATGAAGCCGACGCCGGAGGAGCGCCGCGCGAACACACTGGGCGCCGTCACCATCCTTCGCGAGATCTTTCCTGCCGCCGTCCGCTGGATGACGGACGAGGAGATCGGCAAGGACTCGAGTGGCTTGTGGACCGCGGCGCTCCTCGCGGGCCTCCGGCGCGGCGACTGGGACCCGAGGACGGCGGCCGTCGCTATCCTGCAGAAGCTCGCACCGGGGCGCACGGCGCCGTGGCTCGAGGAGCACCTCGGGCGCTACTACCGCGTGATGGTGCCCTGATGCGTCCGCCCCGCGTCCAGACGGCGCAGCACGCCTACCCCGATCTGACGCTCGGGGGCGGGGGCCCGCCCGGACCGACGGGCCCTACAGGACCGACTGGGCCCACGGGGCCAACAGGGCCGACCGGGCCCACCGGACCGACGGGCGCGACGGGGCCCACGGGGCCCACGGGCGCCACCGGACCGACCGGGCCGACAGGTGCCACCGGCGCAACTGGAGCGACCGGGCCTACAGGACCAACGGGTCCCACGGGTCCGACTGGGCCCACGGGAGCAACGGGCGCATCTGCCACGGCGCTCGATCTCGTCCAGCAAGGCAACAACGCCGATGTCACCGTCCTTTCGACGACGCGCAACGTGTGGGTTGAGATGTTCAACCTGACGGCCAACCACGCCGTCAATCTGCCCACGGCGGCGACCGCAGGCCAGAAGATCGCCGTCACCATCACCGATCCGACAGGGCTCAACTTCGACGCCGTCGTGACCGCCGCCGGTGCCGACACGATCGGCAGCCAGGCGCTGGGCACCTACCACGTCGTCGGTGCCGTATGCACCGTCGTCTTCGAGGCCGACGGCATTAGCAACTGGCATGTCGTGCGCATCGTCTATCCGCGCGTCATCCCCATCGACGCGAATAACCAACTCCTCTGGGCCTTGAACGACTTCCCCGATGGGCCCATCGCCAATAACTCCCACTTCGCCAATACGGGGCACGCAGGCGCGCTCGACCTCATCGCAGGAGCGGCCGGCCTCAACTCGCGAGGCAGCCCCTTCGGTCAGTGCATCGATCAGTTCTCGACGGGCGGCGACGTCCCTCTCAATACGGGCAACACCATCGTCGGCGAGTTCACCGAGTTCACCTGCCACGCGTGGTTCAACTGGCGCCAGTTCCCGACGAACGGGGGCTTTTTCACCAAGGCCTACCGGAACGACGGCACGTGGAATGCGCCCTTCGGTGCCATCGACCAGCAACTCCTGAGCCCCGCGACGAACGGTGCGTGGTTCTTTGCGGTCGCCGTCGCGGGCGTCCAGAACTTCATCGCCGTCGGGGGCGGGGCGGCCAGCCGCTTCCAGGTCTGGCAGACGGGCGACTGGATGCACATGGGCTTCAGCTACTCCCAGAGCACCGCCGGCGGCACGATGGTCGGCTACACGAATGGCTCGATCGCCAACCAGGGCGGCGCCGTCGGCAACATCGACTACGGGACGCACGGGCCCTGGTGGGTGGGATCGATCCCGACGCAGCCGGCGCAGTCCTTGGACGGCCAGATCGCGCAACTGCGGGTCGACAACATCATCCGCTCGCAGACGTACATGGAGCGCTACTACCTGCAGGGCGTGCAAGAGTTGCCGCTCTTTTTCTGAGAAGGACTCCCCATGAAGGACACGCACTCGAGCCCCGTTGCCGACGCGACCGCGCGCCACGCGCTTCTCTCGTGGTTCGGCAGGACCATCGGCACGAGCGTGGGCCTCACGGCCGACATCGGGCAGCTCATCGCCGTCGGCGGCCAGGTGGCCCCCGTCACCATCAACTGCCCGCCCGCGCCGGCGCAGATCAGCCCCACGACCGCCAAGGACACCTACTTCTTCGGCGTCATGGATCGCGACGGCTCGGACGTCGCCAACCCCATCACCGTCAACGGCAACGGCCGCAACATCAACGGCGCGCCGACGCTCGTCCTCACTACAGCCCTCAAGGGCGCCATCCTCATCTACTCCAACACGCTCGACGAGTGGCTGGCCCTCATCTTCACGAACGCCGGCGGCGCGGGGCCGCCCGGGCCCACGGGGCCGGCGGGCCCGACCGGTCCTGCGGGGCCCACGGGGCCTGCTGGTCCTGCAGGACCGACGGGGCCTGCCGGCGTTGCGGGACCCACCGGGCCTGCCGGTGTTGCTGGGCCCACGGGGCCTGCTGGTCCTGCGGGACCCACCGGGCCGGCAGGTGTGGCGGGGCCGACCGGGCCCGCGGGGCCGACCGGGCCCGCAGGGCCGACGGGACCGGCAGGTGTGGCCGGTCCAACGGGACCCGCCGGCGCTGCGGGTCCCACGGGGCCCGCGGGGCCCACCGGCCCGGCAGGCACCCAGGTCTTTCTCGGATCCAACTTCGCCTCCGGACCCGTCGGGGCCCTGCCGATCGCGGCAGCCACGCCAACGGTCCTCGCCGCCCCCCAACTCGTCTTCACGACCGCGGCGACCGATGTCCTCATGGGGTGGGCCTACTTCGAGTACACCACCGCGAACGCGTCCGACGTCACCGTGGAGCTCCTCGTCAATGGGGCCGTCTTCGGTACTGCCGAGGCGCAGGGCGTCGTCGGCAATAACCAGGTGTCGGTCCTCATGCGCGCGACACCGGCGGCAGGCGTCAACACCATCACCATTCGCGTCACCTCGACGGTAGCCATCACGGCCACCAACCTGGGGACGCGCCTCATGGCGGCGCACGTCACGGCCAGCACCACCTAGGTTGCCGCACGGCAGGGCGCATGCTTCGATCGGGGCATGCGCATCTGCCTCACCATGGTCGTCAAGAACGAGGAGCACGTCATCGAGCGGGCTCTTCGGAGTGCCCTCCCCTTCATCGACTGCTACTCGATCGTCGACACGGGGTCGACCGACCGGACCGTGGAGATCATCCAGGAGACGCTGCGCTCGGTGCCCGGGCAGATCCTCGCTCACCCGTGGGAGGGCTTCGGAGCGACGCGCACCAAGGCCTTGCGGCTCGCTGAGCTCGGCTACGACGGCACCGATGTTCCCATGCCCCGGCCCGACTACCTCCTTCTCCTTGACGCGGACGATTACCTCGAGAGCGCAGCGATCGTGACGTTCGGCCAAGCGATCGACCTAGGAGTGCTGGGAAGCTACCGCGAGCACCTCAACATCGGTGCGCACGACCTCTACGAGTGCCGGTCGCGCTTCGAGAGCATCGAGTACGCCCGGGCCCTCCTCGTACGAGCTGGCGCTGGATTCAAGTACACGGGCCGGACGCACGAGTTCCTCGACCACGAGGGGCCCTCCACGAAGGGCGTCCTCGAGGCGATCACGTACGTGTGGACCGAGGACTCCGCGCGTCGGAAGAACCCTATCCTGCGCTTCCAGGAGAACGTGGAGGCCCTCACCCTGGACATCGAGGAGGACCCCGAGAACGCCGCCCGGTGGACCTTCTATCTGGCGCAGGAGTACAAGGACGCGGGCGCCCTCGAGAAGGCGCTTGAGATCTACGACCGCCGCGCCCGGATGCCAGGCTGGCCCGAGGAGACCTGGCGCGCGGCCTACGAGGGGGCACGCCTCGCCGAGCAACTCGCCCTGAACGACGTCGTGGCGCGCTACCGGCATGCCTACGCCATGCGGCCCGAGCGGGTGGAGCCGCTCGTCGACCTTGCGCGGGTCATGCGCGCGGCGGGGCACCACACCGACGCCCGCATCTACGCCCAGGCTGCCATGGGCGTCCCCATGCCCAAGGGCGAGCGCCTCTTCCTCGATCCCTCCTACTACGGGTGGCGGCGGGAGATCGAGTACGCGTTGGCTCTCTGGTGGACCGGATCGCAGGAGGAGAGCATCCAAAGGCACTGGCGCCTCCTCGACGAGAAGGGCCTCCCCACGGAGGCGCGCGCGCTCGTCTCCGCGAACCTAGGGGCGTGCGGCGTCGTCGTCCCAGAGCCACGTGCCCACGCCCCGGATTGACCAGGACCATCCCACCCGGTAGGCTTCCTGGTGAGCGCTCCTCTGACCAGGAAGCTCCTACGTCGCCGCGGTTTCCGTGTCGCCGTCGCGCTAGTGCGCCGCCCCCTTCATGGTGAGGGAGGCGGCGCACGTCTTTGGGGGTACGGCGTGCGGCCCTGTCAGTCGGCCTTGCCGAGCGACCGGATGCGGAACTTGACCTTGAGGAGGGCATCGCGCCACGTGTCCGCGGCCGCGTAGAGGTGCGCCTTGGCCAGTTGGTGGTCGATGACCTCGATCACCTGGTCGAGGACGAGAGCGCGCTCCTCGACGCGCCCACGTTCGCACTCCAGTGCCGCCCTCTCCAACCCCTCCAGTACGCCCTCCGCGCGGGCTTCGTCGAGGAGTGCTTCGAGGTCCTTGGCGCTGTACGTCGCGACGAAGGTTGGGTAGGCGCGTTGCGCCACGATGAAAGCCCTCGCCTTCTCCATGGCGCGCGTGGTGGGGATCATTGGGAGTCACCCATCCCAAGGAGTCGGCCGGGCGCTTCACCCTTGGCGAGTTCCGCGAGCTTGCCCGCAAGCTCCAGCCCCAAGGTCCTGCCGTTCGGCAGGACAAGGTCGGCCATGAATTCCCTCTCCACGGTCGAGATGCCAAGGCGCACGATCTCGAGCTTGCCCTTGAGAAGGAGCACAACGCCGCGCCACCGCACACGGCAGGCCTGGTCATGGTGCATGCGCGCCCACGCCGCGCGCTGCTCGTCGGTGAGCCGCCACCAGTGACGGGGCCGTGGTGCCGCCGCGCCCGCTTGGTACGGCTCAAGGCGCGGCAGCGGCACCTCGAGGCGGTACTGGTGGCCACGGATGACGAAGCCACGATGGCCTTGCCGGCGAGGTCGTCCATGAGGACGCCCCGCTGCGTCGCTCCGTGCTTGGCGAGGATCGTGTCGATCTCGGCTCGGCTCTTCTCGACCGAGACCCCTCGTGTCCGCCGCGTAGGCCGGCGCGGTCATTGGTGAAGCCGCATCGCGAGTTGCCCAGAGGATTCAGGCTCCACGCAGAAGGGGCAAATGTAGCTACCGTCGGCCCGCTTCGTGGCGACGTCGATCGGGACGTAGTCGCTGCACGCGGCGCAGTCGACCGCCACGCACGTGTACGGGCAGTGCTTGCAGATGAAGACGATGTCCCCGTCCGACGGCACCGGGCAGTCGACCATCTCGGGACCGAGGAAGTGATGCGCCTCGCCCCTGCATTCGCTGCAGCGACGGCACTCGGTCTTGGCTGCTGCAGTCATCGGGCGGCCTCCAGCACTCTCTTGGGCGCAACGAGGCGCAAGTGGCGTTCGACATGAGTGTCGAGGGGCTTGGGGGCGTGGCCGCGCGGGTAGATGGGTGCGACGGGGATGCCAAGCTCGGCGCAGACTTGGGCCTCCCTCACCTGGAGGCCACATACGATGGTCGTGTGGTGCAGCTCGAGAAGCGCCCCGAGTTCCTTCGTGGCCCGGCCCGTCGTGCCCTTGAGGAGTGCCCAGAACTCCCTGCGCGCCGCGGCCAGGACCGGTTGCCGCCCTCGCCCCAGGATGTCGACGCCCAGGATCCCGTAGCGCTCGGCGACGCGCGTGAGAAGAGTCTCTGCTCCTAGTCGCTTCAGCCGCTCGCCGATGCGCTCGATGCGTGCAAGGTCGTCGTTCATCATGGTGTGACCTCCTCGATGCGGAACGTGGCTTGGGGGTGCTTCTCACGGAGTTCGGTAAGGTTCGTGGCGACCTCGTGGGGGGCGCATTTGACGGTTACCTCGTAGACGCCCCCGTCCGGCCACGCCATCGTCCACGAGATGAGCGTGTAGGGCTCACGGCGCTCGTGGCGCACGAGCATGCCGTGACGGTTGATGCGCGCCGGGGCGGTCACTTGGGCGCCCTACGGAGTTGGGCCTTGAGGTTCTGGATGTCCTTCTGCAGTCGCTCCTTCACTCCTGCGAGGCGCTTGGTTTCCGCCTGCAGGGACCCGAGGTTCGCGCTGTAGTTGGTCCAGTGGCGCGCGATGTACAGGAGCGCCTCGAAGGGATCAAAGTGACGCGCGCAGCGCTGGCAGGTGACGGAGCGAACCTTGGCATCGAAGAAGAAGAACTGATGCGGGTAGCAGGATGGCGGCGCCAGGACGGTCAGGGCTGGTTGCGGACCCTTCTTGCGGCGTCCGTCGAGGGAGACGACCTCGCCGCGGTGGTTGCCCGTGGTCACCTCGACCTCACCGTGAGAAGGCCATCGAGGAACGCCCGCTTGGTGAGGGCGTAGGTGAGCGCCTCGATCGCCCGCGCGTACTCACCGAAGCGGATGAAGTAGAGCGCGCGCTTCTTGGCGTCGACGATGTTCCTCTTGGCGACCGTGACGCGGCTCTTGGTGCGGACGAGGACGCCTATCGTCTCGAGGGACCAGACTGGATGCCGCTGCCAGCCCATCAGGGCGTCCCCGTCGACGCCGGCGCCGGCTCGGTCACGCGCGCCCCGTCCTCGATGCGCATGGCGTCGTGGATGATGCAGAGGGATCCGTGGTGAGCGCGCCCCTCGCGCCATCCCTCAGGGCGGAGGTCGTCCGGGATCTTCGCGCACTCGGTGCAGAAGCTTGGCCGGGCCCCTGGGGGCGTCTCGTGGTGCCCCGCGCGATAGCTGTCGCCGGCGCCCGCGAAGCGCACGAAGTACTGCTTGGCCTTGAGTTCGAGCTCCGCACGGGCGAGCGGAGGGCTCATCGTGTGCCTGGCCACGGGCGTCGCAGGGTTCGTCGTAGCCTCTACGGGCATCTTCGAACTGGGCCGGTCGGCGTTCAGCCAGTCGACGAAGCGGCGCACCGAGAAACCAAAGCGCGCATCCGACGACCGTACGAAGTCCGAGGCCGTTCGCTTCAGCCAGACGAGGCGCTCCTCGCCCGTGGACTCGCCGTTGGGCCCGTGCTCGCGCAGGACGTCCCCGAGGCGCCCGACGTCGGCACCGCGCGGCGGCGTGCACGGCTTGCCGGTCGCCACGCGAATGCCATCGGCAAAGGCCTCGGCCTCGAAGCCAAAGACGCCCCCGCGGAGGGCGTCCGAATCCCGGTCCGCCGCCGCGCGAAGAACACCCGAACCCCCCGTGGGGGGTAGGGGGGGATCGTGATCGTGATCAGATCCGATCGTCTCCGATCCAGCCGCCGGATTGCGCGCGCCGGCGCGCACCTGCGCGCCCGCGCGTAGCGGCGACTCGCGAAATGTCTCGCCATCTCTCGGCGACTCGCCGCGAGTCTCGGGAAAGCTAGGCGACTCGCCGCGAGTCTCGTAATCTTGCCGCGACTCGCCGCGACTCGCGGAGGAATAGACCCTAACATCATGGAACCATTCAGGCAGCGTCCCATCGTCCTCCTGGTGCCGTGGCACGCGCGGTTTACCTGCATTGTCGATGCGTTGACTACAAGGTGCGCGTGGGTCCAGCCATCCCACCATGTGGCAGTACTTCTGCCCGAAGACGGCGTACGGCCGGACGAGACCGTGCTGGACGAGCTCCCTCATGGGCCGGTCTGGTTTGCGCGACGTGTCCTGCCAGGCGATCGAGGCGACGCCCCTCTCGGCGAACCGCGCGTTGCCGTGGTCGTCGGCCGACGCCATAAGCGCGATGTAGATCCGGAAGGCGGCGTCGCTGCAGCGCGCGAGCAGTTCCCAGTCGAGGAGTTCAGGCTTCAAGGATCGAATGCGGCCGGTCGTCATGACGCACGGACCTCCCATCGGAGTTTCTCTTGCAAGGGTTGCGTGTCGACGCGCGGGCGCGACGGGCACGACCACGAGCGCGCCGTCACCCGACCGACGACGGTGAAGCCAGCGGCCCGGAGCGACGTCCCGCCCTCGGTCTTGAGTGTGTAGGTGACGAGTCTCTGGTAGCCGAGCGCCCGGGCGGCGCGCCACGCAGCGCCGTAGAGCATCGAGCAGGCGTTCCTCGTGCCGACGGTGCAGCACCGCGTCGCCTCACAGGTCCACCCGTCCTGCAGTTCTCGCGCGACAGGCCGCCCGACGGTGACGACGCCGACGACGCTGAAGGCGTCGATGCCCGTGCCGCTCGGCGTCGAGCAGTGCGCCAGAAGGTCGTAGCACCCGATCGCGAAGAGGTGCCCCACGGGCGCGCCGTGATGGCGGTGGTGCTGCTCGATGAAGGCGAAGGCCTCGTCGCGCGTCATGGGGCAGAGGGCGAGGCGGCTCACGAGTCCCTCGGGGCAGGGCGTTCTTCTAGAGTGAGCGTGATGGGCACTATGGATTGACGGAGGCTGTCCTCTCGCATCCGCTCGATGCCTTCACGCACCTTGGGAAGACATACGTCACACGAGAGCCATGGGGCGTTGTAATCGCCTGAGGCATCAGAGCGCTGCAGCACGAGGACAAGACCGACCGTAGCGGCGTTGCCGCAGATCACGCAGGCACTCATTGAACGCCTCCCATCGCCTTCTTGATCGATAGCCCCACGGCCTCGGCGAGCCCTGGAGGCATCGCCTGGCCAAGGAGGCTCCACCGTGCCGCTTTCGTCTTGCCCACGAAGACCCACGACTCAGGGAAGCCCTGCAGGATGGCCGCCGCCTTCTCACTGAGCTTCACGGCGTTGGGACCGGAGGGAAAGGATCCGCCGTGATGGCCCTGCGGTGCGATCCGCTCGTCAGCGGTGATCGTCGTCGCTGGCCGATCCCACGGCCAGCCGACAACGCACGCGCCCTGCGCGCCGCGCCCGTCGCCCTTGGTCGTGACGACGTAGCTCGGCGCGTCGGCCTGGTTGATCGGGTGCTTGTCGTTCGCGAGCAGGATCCGCTCGGTGGACGAGCGAGTCGCCCGGATGGTGTGTGCGGGCGCGTCGATTTCATGCTCGCGACAGGTGCCGTCACCACGCACCCGCATCGCCAGGATCTTGTCGGGTGTCCCAGTCGTTCCTGCGCGGATGGTGCGCGAGGGCTCGTCGAGATCGCTCGGTGGGTGATGCGGCACGACGACGGTGCCCTGGGCGATGGCCTCATCGAGTGCCTTAGCGAGCGTATCCACGGGCGAGCTTCCGTTGCCGTTCGAGGCAGCGGAGGCAGTCATGGGTGGGACCGACAGGAAGGAACCGTCGTCGTGCCACTTGAGGTCGTAGCCGATCAATGCACCGTCCGAGTGCGTGTTGCCCGTGAGCGAGCGCGCGGGCGCGTCGGGCTTCGATGGGCGGTGGTTGGGGCCATCGAATAGGATGACGCCGTTGCCGTTGTTCGTCACCGTGACGACGCCAGCGGGCTCATCGGCGTGGCTCGCGCGGGGACGCCGCGAGGGCGCGTGCTTGCGCGCTGAAGCAAGGCCCGGGCTCGTGAGGACGTTGCCGTCGGACAAGCTTGAGGTGCCGACGACGCGCGCGGGCCGGTCAGGAATGCTCCCGGCTTGCTTGCCGTTCTGGCCCCGCCACCTGATGCGAATGGGCTTGCCGAGATCCTCGAGAGGCAGGTGCCCGAGCGCTTGCCGGCAGGTGACCCACGGCTGGAGGGGCGGCACCAGAGGCCTGCCGAGGGGCTCGCCGATCGTGAGCGTACGGCGCTCCTTCGGGTCGCAGTGCGTCCTCTCGGGCCACCGGATGCAGGGCGTCAGGATCTTGGGATGCCCGAACCAGAAGGGACGGATGCGGTGCTGCGGGACGCCGTAGTCGGCGGCGTCGAGGCGTGCGAAGTCGATGCACCAGCCAAGGCTGCTGAGGCCGCCGATGGTCTTCTGCACCGTCGGCCAATTGGGCGAATCGTCGAGGCCGGGCACATTGGCGATGAGAAAATAGGTGGGCTTCAGAAGCGAGACGATCGCGACGGTCTCCTCGAGCATGTCCCGCTCGTCGTCCGTGCCCTGGCGCTTGCCAGCTCGTGACCACGGCGTGCACGGCGGATCGGCGATCAGGAGATCGACCGTGCCCGTTGTGAGGAGGCCCTCCGTGGCCAGCCGCAAGAGATCCCGGACATCGATCTCGACAGGGCGGTGCCCGAGGTTCTTCTCGTAGGAGGCGCAGGCGTCGGACGACTTGTCGAACGCCATCGTGACGAGGATGCCCGCTCGCCGTAGGCCCTCGGCCATGCCCCCCGAGGCGCAGAAGAGCTCAAGGACGTTCATGGCACCGTCCACGGCGGCGCGGTGCATGGACCGACGGGCGTCTCGGCGCGGAAGACGATCGTCTGTTCGGCACGGACGAGGAACTCGTAGCGGTGTCCGTCCTCGTCCTCAAGGCGCACCAGGATCTCGCGCGGGTAGTCGAGGTCGGCATGGTTCGTCTTGACCCATTGCTCGGCCGCGAAGCGAGGCGCCCCCTCCGTGGCTGCGAGCCCCGTAACGTTGGGCTCGTCGGGTGGATCACCATCGTAGGGGGCCCACACGTAGAAGTTCATGCGCGCACCTCCGGCCACTCGCGCACGCGCAGATCTACGGGCCACTCCTCCGGATCACCGCCCTTTGGGTGGAAGAGACTAAAGCCGATGGCCGACGGTGGCCGTCGATAGGCGTTCTCGCCGAGAATGGGGGGCACGAAGCCGCGGCCGTCCTCCAAGAGCCAGTGGTTGACACGGAAGCCCGCGTGCTCGCCGAGGACCCAGTGGCCCATCTGCTTCACGAAGCACGGGACGCCCGCGAGCCGGCAGTCCTCAAGAACATGACGGGCCCACGCGGGATCAAAAGGTCGTGCCCCAGGACCGCTCTCCCCACCGACGATGACCCAATCGAGGCGACGACCAGGCGGCTCCACGTCATGCCATTGACCGCCCGTGCCGCGCGTGCTCACGCCGAGCCACCGCGCGAGCTCGACGGGGCCGAGGGCCGGCTCGTAGGAGACGCCACGGATGGCCGCGGGCGTCTCGAGGAGGAGCGGGATCCGCTCCTCGGCGCGCTCCTGGTCCTCGACGCTGACGAGGAGGTGGACGTTCGGCAGGGGCCAGCGGCTCATGAGTGCCGACAGGACAGCGTGCGGCCCATGAGTGTGCAGCACCGCGGGCGCGGTGTCCGAGGCCCACTGAAACCACGAATGCATCCGCTTGGCGCGCTTGGTCAGGATCTGAAACTGGTGCTGCGGGCACGCGGCCATGATCCCGAAGACAGCGGCGATCTCTTCGTTCGTGACCGACGAGTGGAAGAGATCGCTCATCGAGTTGACGAAGACGCGGCGCGGCTTCTTCCACCGGAGGGGCTCTCCGAGGATCTCGGACACGAAGCGAACGTCGCCCGTCCAGACGGGCCCGGTCTTGCCGATGCGGACGAGCCCCTCGTAGGAGCCCCCCAAGCCGCTCATGCGGATGGCTTGCCGCTCGGCGTAGCAGTTCTCGCAGCCCGGGCTGACGCGCGAGCAGCCGCGCACGGGATTCCACGTGACGTCGGTCCACTCGATCGAGGTCATCGGTCCCCCAGCGTGCAGACGGTGACCGAGAGGGACTCCTTCCACGAGTACTGGCCATCGCCCGTATCGTGGAGAGTGATCTCGAGATGACGAACCTGCCCATCGTCCTTGTAGACGGTGCCCTTGAGGGCATCGAGAACGACCTTGGCGATGTTGTCGATGTCCCCGCGCTTGGCCGCTGGGCGACTCACCGTGATGAGGACCGAGTAGATGCGATCCTTTGGCCACGCGCGGCGCCCGAGTTCCTTGCGAGCTGCCCATGCGAGCGTGTTCTTGTACGTGACCGACGAGCGTGGCGTGTACGCGCGCACGACGCGGACGCCCTTGCGAAGGCCCTCGAGATCTAGCCAGCCCTTCGTCCGAACGACGCGCGGGCGCGCCAGCGGTCGGACGGGACCATCGACGCGGAAGGCCAGGCTCGGGTATGCCCTGTCAAGAGAACTAGCCATGGTGCTCCTTCTCCTCGCTGAGGTCGGCAGCGAGCCGGATCGTCTCGAGAAGATGACGGAGCCACCCGCGCTGCAGGCCGAGTGACGAGCTCGCGAGGTAGTGCCCGAGGCGCTCGCCCTCGAGAATGAGATCGCTGAGCGAGTGCGTCGCCGCAAAGTGCCGCGCGACGGATTCCTTGCACTGGCGGCACATGCAGAAGCGCAGGACGCGCGCATGACGGAGGCGGTCGACGCTCGTGAGCGGGGCGACGCGTCGCCCGGTGATGCTGCTGACGAGCGTGATACCGCCCTCGACGCCCACGGTGGGAAAGTCAGCGGGACGCCACTCGTGGCAGCATGCTTGGCACTGGTGGGTCCGATGCGGACGAGTCGCCCACTCGCCCTCGTCTATGTGCTGCGTGCCGCAGAGGTTGCAGAAGAGATGCAACCGCACGGGCAACGCACTACCATCGCCTACGAGCGCTAGCGCGCCCGAGGAGTCGTCCTTCATGGTCCCTCCCCGGCGCGCTTAGTTGTCGGTGCCGGTCCTCTTGAGGGAGGATGACTTGCGCGGTGGGCGCTTGCGCTCCACTGCCATCTGGCTGTCGGGCTTCACGCGCCCGCGGCTCCACTCGCGCACCTGCTCCTGCGCCTTTTCGCGCGGCGTGCAGGCGCCCGTCAGCCAGAGCCAGACGAGGCTCGGGCTGCGGCGCAGTTGCAGCGCGACCTCCTGCATCGAGAGGCCTCTGCTCTCGACGTAGACCTTGAAGCGCGCGTTCCACGAACGGGACCGGGTACGGCTACCCAACGACGAAATCGGCATGGTCATTTCAAATACGCGATCTGCAGCCAGGGTCAAGAGGGGACTTGACGACTATTCTAAATAGCGTAATGTGGCGCTTCGGAGGTGAGCGCGATGCAGGACGAAGCCACGGTCAAAGGAATCAGGGAAGTCTTTTCACACGGACGTGAACTGATCGACGCGACGGGCGGTGAATTGGTCATCACCCGTCACGGAGCGAAGTGGGTCACGGCCTGGACAGCGCAGCCCGGGTTTTGGATGCCCAGAGCGGTTGCGCACCACGAGGATCTGGCGACCGCGCTGGACATGCTCGCGACGCAACTAAAAGTGCAAGGCGAGATGCTTGCGGCAGCGCAGACGAAGACATGACCATCGCTCAAGGCGACCGCCTCTTGTCGCCGCACAAGAGGAAGACGGCGATGCGCGATCTCTACCTGCAGGCGGCACGCGACTACTGGCGGGCCGCACGCGGCTGGACGGGAGGAGAGGACGAGTGCGCCCGCGCGTTGCTCGCGGCGGCCATCAAGTACGTCGATGCGGAGGCCGTCCTCGGACGCGGACTGCTCGACGACGAGCGCGACGCCGAGACGGGCTGATGAAGTCAGGGCTGGCGAGCGCGGCGGGCACGAGCAGCGGGGCCGGGTGGACGGGCGGCATCCTCGGCCTCATGCCCGCGCTCATGCTGGGAACGATGGGGTATCTCCTCTTCAAAAAGGGACGGGCGATGAAAGCATCGAAGGCGCTCAAGGCCGTGACCGAGTTCGTGGAGGCGGCGTCGCGCTTCGCGAGGACCGTTGTCGAGAGCATCGACCGCATCGAGGATCTCGAGCAGAAGAACACGTGGCTGCAGGGCGAGTCGGACAACCACAAGAAGACCATCGAGGATCTCAAGACGAAGCTTGCGACCGAAGAGCAGCGACGCGTCAAGGCCGAGCACAACTTCGTCGCAGCTACCTTCGAGGCAGATGAAGAACTGAGGACGAAGCTCAAGAAGGCCGAGAACGATCGCGACGCGTGGCAGCGGACGGCGGGCGCAGAGCAAGTGAGTCGCATCAACATCACGTACCAGCTACGCGACCTCGAACGCAGAACAGGGAAGCGAGCGAGAAAGCTATGACCGTCGCGCCCTCTGCCATGACCTCACGGCACTCCAGCGAGACCGCTGAGCACTACACGCCCAAGGAGGTCGTCCAGTTTGCGCGCTACGTGCTCGGCGACATCGACCTCGATCCAGCGTCCTCGGCCGAGGCGAACGACGTCATCGGTGCCACGCGCATCTTCACCGAAGCGGACAACGGCTACCTGAAGCCGTGGGCCGCGGCGCGCGTCTTTCTCAATCCCCCGGGCGGCTGGTGCGATGTCCTCGGCCAACGCGTCATCAAGGCGCGCACCAAGGACGGCGTCCAGATCGGGGGCTGTACGGTGACGGGCGCGTGCGGCCTCCCTCCCGGGCATGCCCACACGGGCATCGATAGCTCGCAGAAGCGATGGTGGGAGAAACTCGCGGGCGCCTGGTACCGGAGGGAGGTCCTGCATGCCTTCTTCGTGTGCTTCTCGATCGAGTTGCTGCAATCGACGCAGGTGGACACGCCGCAAGGGACGCCCTTGCCACTCGCGTTCCCGATCTGCTATCCGGCGCGGCGCCTCGCGTACTGGAAGCCCGGTGGCAAGGTCGGCTCCTCGCCGCCGCACGCTTCCTGTCTCGTCCTTCTGACGAACGATGACGACAATGAGATGGCAACCCGATTCGTCGATATGGGCCACGCGAAGTTGGGTGCGGTCGTCACTCCGACCATGTGGCCGCCGCCGAGGAGACGAGCATGAACGGCAAGAGCGTCATGGGCCGCGAGATCGCCGCCTCGTACGATCTCGTCTGGGCGCGCTACGGGCCCTTCCGCTACGAGACGCCTGAGGATCTCCTCGGGTTCCGGTTTCTCATCCGAGGCGGCGAGCAATGGGAGGACGCGCTGCGGGTCGCCGCGCCGACGTGGTTCGAGGCGCGCCGCTACGTGATGCAGGCTTTTGGGTGTCGGGCCCGACGACATCCGGTCGGAGCTCCTTGGCAAGGGCGAGCACGTGGACATCCTTGTCCGGTGGAAGGGCCTCGAGAGCCGCGAGGTGGAGGTCCTCCGATGACAGCCGTCTTCTCCGAGGATCGCGTCTACCGCTACTACCTGGAGCGCACGATCGATCCGCTCATCAATAACCAGAGGAGCGTCTGCTTCGTGATGCTCAACCCGTCAATCGCCGACGAGACCGAGCCCGACCCGACCATCAGGAAATGCATCGGCTTCGCCAAGCGGTGGGGCTACGGCGTGCTGCGCGTAGTCAACCTCTTCGCGCTCGTCTCGACCGATCCCAAGGGCCTCAAGAGTCACCCTGCGCCGGTGGGACCCGACAACGACATGTGGATCACCAGAGCGACGTACGACGCGGAGCGCATCGTCTGCGCGTGGGGTACGCACGGAACTCTGCACGGCCGTGGACGCGATGTCTGGGGGCTCCTTAGTGACAGCGTCCTCTTGTCCTTCAAGACGACGGCCAACGGCCAGCCGTGGCACCCGCTCATGCTCGCCTACGAGACGCCCCTCTCCCTCTGCGAGGAGCCCACATGAAGACGCACCCGGCCTTCGAGTTCACGAAGATCCTGCGCGTCGCCGAGGGCGTGACGCTCTTTACGAACGGCTCGGCAGGGATCTTCATCCCGATCGGGCACGAGGACGCGACCGAGCCGCACGATCCACTGAAAACATTGGTCATCTACACGACAGCCGCCAAGGTCATGCGCGTGATCGACCGCCAGCCCCTCGAAGCGGCGTCGAGCCTCGGCGACTGCGTGCGCTGCAAGATGGCGCGTCGGGTCACCTGCCCCGTCTGCCACGGCGTGCCCTACACTGCCCAGTGCGACGGATGCGGCCTCCAGCACGAGTGCTGCTGCCCCGAGTGCGGCGGGCAGTGGAAACCCGTCTGCCCCGAGTGCAAGCCAGACGACGACGCGGCCATCATCCTGGTCGACTTTGGTGGTGACGAGGCCTTCCGCTTCGATGCCATGCGCCTCGAGCACCTCCTCAAGTGCCTGGAGCCGCAGGAGACGGTGCAAGCGGGCATCGCCCATGTCCTGACGGGCCGGATGCTCGTCCTACGGACGACGCGTGAGATCGGCGTTCTCATGGGGGTCGAGACGGACGCGCCGTGCGACCGGCGCTTCGAGTGGAAGGAGGCGGCGCATGGCGGCACGTGAGGGCGAGGGCGTCCGGCGCGTGGCGGTCGAAGCCGAGGTGATGACCGAGGAGATCGAGGCCGCCATCGTGGTCCTCGTCGAGGCGCTGGAGCGTTCGGGCATCAAGGTCGGCGGCGTCCTCGTGAGCATCGTCGAGTTCACGAGCGCGCGGGGCACGGGCGTCCACATGTACCCCTACGTCTCGGCGAAGCTCAAGATGTGGCAGACGATGGGCCCGAAGGAGGTCCTCCTCAAGCTCTTCGAGATCGTCAAGGACTCGATCGAGGCGAACGCGGCCCAACTCAGCGCGAAGAAAGAGGACAACTGATGACGACACGAGAGGGCGACTGGATGACGACCTTCACGGGCCGGCAGTTCTGGCCCATCGACCCGCGCCCCGAGGACATCTGTCTCGAGGACATCGCGCATTCCCTCGCGCGCCAGTGCCGCTTCGCGGGCCATACGCGGCACTTCTACTCGGTGGCCCAGCACTCGGTCATGGTCTCGCGGCTCGTCGACCGGTACCTGCCCGAGAGCGCCACGGCCCAGAGTCCGAAGTTCAAACGCGCTCTCGAACTGGCGGGCCTCCTCCACGACGCGACCGAGGCCTATCTCGTCGACGTGCCCCGCCCTGTCAAACACATGCTCCTGGGCTACAAGGAGATCGAGCAGCGCCTGCACTCAGTCATCTTCGAGTGGGCGGGTCTCCCCGAGTGGACGGAGGCCCTCCCCGACATCGTCAAGATCGTCGATCGGCGGCTTCTCCTGACCGAAATCCGTCTCTTCATGCCGAAGTTCCCCGACCAGTCCGTCGACGGGGACATCGCTGACGGCTTTGACATCCACTTTGACCCGCTCCTTCCTGCCGCCGCCGAGGGGGAGTTCATGTCGCGCGCCAAGGATCTATTCACGGGCAGAACCACCGTCGTAGGGTCGCTATGAACGGGCGCACGTTTTGGGAGCGCGCCTACCTTGCTGCAATGCAGTCCCCTTCTCCCTATCCGTGGGCAATCGAGGCAGACAAGGCCCTAGAAGAGTGGCGGACGCGGTGGGCACGGGCGACGGCGCAAGGTGCAGAAGCGAAGCCTGGGCCGATCGCTGCCGCAGTGTCGCTCATCGTCGACGACTGCCATCCTGGTGGGCGCAGAATCCTCTGCGTCTGGAACATGCGCTACAACGGCTGGAGCCTCCCGGGCGGCCGCGTGGAGGCGGGTGAGAGCCCCGAGGAGGCGGCGAAGCGCGAGCTCAAGGAGGAAACTGGTCTTCACACGGTCGCGCAACGACTCATCTTCGAGGGCCCGCACGGCATCCCGCATGCCGATCCAACGCGCGCCTCGGTCGTGTACGTCTTTCGGGTGACGCCCGCCGTCGGCGCGCCCCGCGAAATGGAGGAGGACTGTCCCGTCAAGTGGATGACTCCTGAGGAGTTCCTAGAGGTGTCCCCGTTCGCGAGCTTCTACGAGAAAGTGTTCGCGCTCCACTTCGGCTTCGGCCCATGAGGTCGCCATGAACCGCGAGAACGCACCCCAGAGAAAGGTCGTCGCTGTCAGTGCGAACGGCACGCGCATCCTCGACTGCGGGCACGTGCGCGGTCGCCCTCCTCGAGAGGAGATCGTTCACAACGCCAAGGGCGAGCCCATTCGATACGTCGGCGACATGACCTGCGACGCGTGCCTGCAGGACGCCGAGAACATGCTCACCGACTACAACCTCAAGAGAGGAGAAGGGCTATGAGCAAATGGGACCGCGTGCACGAGAACGCCAAGGTGCCGCTCCCCTACGGGGAGCGAACGACCTACTACATGGGGGCGGCCTATCTCGGCAACCTCCAGTCGGTCGAGGACTGGGGGTGCGGCCTCGGCTACTTCGCGACGATCCTGCCCGATCCGTCGCGGTGCGTCGGCATCGACGGCTCGCACTCGCCCTTCGCCGACCGCATCGAGGACCTCCGGACCTACCGGCCTGCCGTTGCGCCCGAGGGGATCTTCATGCGCCATGTCCTTGAGCACAACGAGCAATGGCGCGACATCCTTGCGAACGCGCTTCTCATCTTCCAGAAGCGGATGGTGCTCGTCCTCTTCACGCCCTACTCCGAGGCGACGCACATCATGGCGTGGACCGAGATCGCCCCTGGCATCACCATCCCCGACCACTCCTTCGAGCGCGCCGAGCTCGTTCACCTCCTCGGGCCCCTGCGCGTCAGGGACGAGACCCTGGCAACCAAGACCCAGTACGGCGTCGAGCACGTCTACTACCTCTCCAAGGAGCACTTCTGATGTCTTCTACCTCCATGCGGAGACAGAGAAACGACTCGCGGATCTCGCTCACGCCGAGCACCTGGTAGACTCAGCGCCATGACCACTCGGTACTCGGGCGCCCTCACGATCACGGTCACGTGGAACGATCGGCTCAGCGGCTACGACGCGCGCGTCTCCTGGGTGGACAACCCAGGAACGCAATGGGCCAAACGACGATCGGTGCACTTGAACGTTGGTCGCCCGCCGGTCGCCGATCGGCGTGGTGGTCCGGTGGACGCGCCCGAGAGCTACGACGAGGCCGCCAAGGCCGCCATCGCGTTCGCGGACCATGACCACACGGAGGACAACATCGGCGAGATGGCCGAGATGGATCCAGGTGGCCGCGGCTACGTCGTACGGCGCAGTCCGCGGGGTGAGGCAAGGGACGCGGCGGACTGCGACCACACGCATCCGCCGACAGTCCCCTCAGGGCCCTGCCCGCCGGGCGGCGACCCATCCGCCTACGGGGCGCCCGTGCGCGAGACGGCGCAGGTCATCTTCGATGCCGAGCGCCGCAAGCGCGTCCTCGCCCCCATCGACGAGGACGCCCTGACCGAGCTCGACCTCTACATTGAGAACACGGGCGATCTCTATCCGATGAAGCAGGCGATCCGCGAGAACCTGAAAAAGAAGCTCCGCAAGGGTGTCTATGACGCCAAGAAAGCCATTGTCGCGTGGGGCCATTGGGTGGAGGCGGGCGCTCGCGCGTACGCCAAAGACTACGCAGAGCCTGCCAAGTGGAGCGTCCTGTTTCCCAAACCCTTGCGCGACAAGCTGTCCGAGCGCATCGCCGAGCGCGAATACTACGAGATCGCCCGCGAGGTAATCCCCCCTTCCAAGCATGCCGTGGCACGCGACGCGGGCGAGGCCGCTGCAACGCCGTTCAAGAAGGAGGGCTGCCTCCCTGAGGTGCGCCTCGAGAAGAGCCCAAGTTTCGAGGCGTGCATGAAGGAGAAGCGGAAGCTCGGGCCCATCGACGGTCCCAAGAAGGTGCACGCCCTCTGCGCGCCGCGCATCGGCACGGCCGATCAAGAACACTTCCTCGTCGTCCTCCTCGACGTGCGCCAGCACCTGAAGGGCATCTATACGGCCGCCAAGGGCCAGCAGAGCCACGTCGCCGTCGGCATCCAGGACATCATGAAGGTCGTCATCGATAGCCGCGCAGCGGCCTTCACGGTCGTTCACAACCACCCGACCGGCAACCCCAAGCCGAGCGACCAAGATCGCAAGCTCACGACCGAGATCGCCAAAGCGACGAAACCCTACGGTCGGGACATGACTTTCGTCGACCACGTGGTTATCGGAACGGGCACCCGGTACTACTCGCTCCGTGAAATGGAGCCGAAGCTCTTCGACGTGTGAACGATGGCCCTAGCGCGGGGCCTAGAAACGAAAGGGAACCCTGGTCATGACGAACGTGGTGGACAGCATCAAGAAGGACGAGCCCCTGCCGATCGAGGAGTTTCTGGAGAGGCTCACGATCGGCAAGGTCAGCCTCGCGCAGCTCGCGCACCGCCTGCAGAAGGAATCGGGGGCGGACTTCACGCTTCTCCCCAAGATCGCGACGGTCGTCTGGAACGGCCAGAAGATCAAGCAGGAGGGCCGGTGGTTCAATAACTACCTCCTCTACATCGTGGCCATCTTCCAGAATGAGCACGAGTGGCGCGTCTACACGCTGCCCTCGCCGCTCCCGGACAATGCCCCCAACGAGATGAAGGCGAAGGCCAAGGAGCAGAAGGAGCCGCCGCCGCCGACGAGGTACACGCTCCCCAAACTCGCGAGGAGCGTCAACTACACGGCCGAGTCGATGGGCTGGCCGACGCTCTTCTGGGAGTTCGTCGACGAGATCCGTGAGCTCGCCAAGAACACGGCCATCTGCACCGAGCCCCAGAGGGAGTGCCCGTCCTGCGGCTTCAAGGCCGACGAATTCGAGTTCGCGCTCCTCGAGGAGGAAGAGGACGAAGAGGAGGAGGGCGAGCCCGAGCCCGTCCCGCCGAACGGCGCAGCGGGCTCGGAGGTCTCCTCATGAACGCCGCGATGTGGATCCTGGGCGCCATCGTCCTCGTGACGACAGCAGCGATCCTCCTGCGGCAAGCCCTCGCGCTCTTCTTCCTGAAACGCGCCTTGAAGCGCCGCATCGACCTCACCGGGACAGGGGAGGGGATGGCCGGCTGGACCGCCGAGCAGTACCCGATGAAGACGGGCGAGGGGCCACTCGTCCTCAGGGACCACGAGGGCAAGGTGAAGATGATGGTGCCCTTCCACAAGGTGGACGAGGGCATGAAGCGGCTGATTCGCATGAACAGGGTCGGCCGGTGAGCGAGGCGGATATCATCCACGTCCTCAAAGAGGACGTCTCGCCACCCGAGGCCAACGTGTGGACGATGTGGTGCGGTGCGCAATGCATCGTCCTCGACGATGGTGAGACACACCCGTTCATGGACTTCTACCTCGAGATCGGGTGGCGCAGCGCCTCCTGCCTTGTGTGCGTCGCTCGCTTCGAGGCGAGCGGCGTCACGGCTCACAAGAGGACACTGGTAGACGCCGCGACCTACCTGATTCCAGAACTCGTCCCAATCCGAACGTTGAAATGAACAAGGAGACCTCACGTGGCTAATTCGCTCGCAACACTCGTCTTCGAGGCCTCCCCCGGCGTCATCCCCGCCTCGACGCTCGGAGCGATTCTGCTCGGCGTTCCCTTCCCGAGCCAGAATCTGAAGGCCATCGGTGCGCAGCTCGTGAGCGACGCCACCGTGCCCGGGCCGCCGGCGACGCGCACCGTGCAGATGCGCTTCGCGCCGACCGTGGACGCCACGGCCACCTCAACCCTCGTTCCGGGCGATGGGCAGGGGGCGCCCGTCCAGACGCTCACCTTGGTGGGCGGCGGCCAGAACTACCCGGGGCGGCCCATCGTGCGCTTCGTCGGGGGCGGCAAGCCCGAGCGCTCAGCGCTGGCGACGGCGACGCTCAACGTCTTGGCGGGCCTCCTTGTCGCGAGCGGCTCGGGCTATACGGCGCCCGTCGTCACCTTCGTGGGGGGGTTGCCGAACGACGGGACGGGGAGGACCGCCACGGCGCACGCAACCGTGGCCCTTGGCAGCATCGTTGCAATTGTCATCGACGACCACGGTGCGGGGTACGTGGGCGTCCCCGACATTGTCATCACCGACCCGAATCCAGCGGCCACGGGGGGCCAGGCGCGCGCCAACATGCAGGTCGATGCGCTGAAGCTCATTGACGGGGGCCTTGGCTACTCGTCGCCCCCGACGCCGCTCCTCATCCCGGGCTTCAAGGCGACGTGGCCGGACACCTCCGATCAGCGCCAGGCCTTCTTCAATGCCATGACGGGCGCCATCGCCTCGGCGAGCGCGGGGCCCGTCGTGGCGCTCGCCCCCGTCATCTCCTGAGGGCGGGCGCGCGTGCAACATCCGGAGTGGGGGGATTGGGCGTTCATTCGGGAGCGTCTGACCGTCCTCGACAAGAAGACGCTCGACTCCTTTCTCGTGACCGAGATGGCGGTCGACACACTGCATCTGCACCGCGAGGTGGATCTCGAGGCGGTCCTCTGGTGCCTCCACTTTGGTCTCCTCACGACCCGCGTGGATCCGGGGGGGCGCGTCTGGATCCGGATCACCCTGAAGGGCCGCGCGGTGCGCCTCGAAAACGGCAGGGCGCGCGTTGCGGCGCGCCGACTGAGCCCTTAGATTGCCCAACCAAGCGCGGAAAGGCTATGCACCATGGCGACCGACGACGACAAGCTGGAGACCGAGGACGAGACCGAAGACGAGGAGGATACCGGCGACGAGGAGGAGGAGACCGAAGACGAAGAAGAGAACGAGGCGGCGATCGAGCCGGCCATCCTGGGGGCGCAGGCGCGCTACGCCGAGGAGGCCAAGAAGCGGAAGCGAAAGCCCCGGCAGATGCGCGGGCCCCGCGCGGATCTAGGCAAGAAGCCGAACGCTCTCTGGACGAGCGGCGAGGCGTGCGACATCTGGGGGGACATGTGCGGCGACACGCATCCGAGGTGCCTCGCCAAGGAAGGGCTCGATCCCTACGCGATGGAGATCGAGGTCGCGCGTTCGGACCGGGGGACGGACGCCTACGTCCTCGGCGTCTTCGATGGGAGCGCGGTCGCAGGCAGCGAGGGCATGAGCCCGGGCGCGCAACTCTACAACTACATCGCCGAGACCTTCCACATGACCCTCACCGACGGGCCCGGTCGGTACCGGATCAAGTTCTCGCGAAAGCAGGGCAACGTCCAGAAGGGCATCGGCTACTTGTCCTTGCCGCCCAAGAGCGAACTCGTGCGCCTGCGGATGGCGAAGGCCGACCATGAACGGCGCAAGCGCATGGCCGACGAGCACGACTACACGACGAACTACGGGCCGTACCCGCCAGGACCGACGGGCGGACGCGGGGACGTGAGCGTGCGCGGGTGGCCTGCGGGGGTCGGCGTGGGGCCGCACACTCCGCAGTACCCGCCGCCAGGCTACTCGGCCGGCGGGAGCGATCCGGAGGCGGCGCAGTTGCGCGCCGAGCTCCAGCGCGCTCTCGAGAGGGAACAGTACAATAAGGGAGTCTTGGACGAGTTCCGTGCCGCACAAAGGGAGGGGCGCGCCCCGAACGTCGCCCCGCCGCCGCCCGCGAGCGCGGCTCCCGAAACGCTGGAGGAGCGCGTCGCGCGCGCGGCGGGGACGGCGGTCGTTGCGGCGCTCGGCGCGCTCGGCATCGGTCCGAAGACCGCGCAGGCCGTCGGCGGTGCCGTGGCCTCGTCCCCTGCTGGCGTCGGCTCGGGGCCCGCGGCCGCCCCTCAAGCGCCCGTCGCCGTGCAGATGTTCGAGAAGCTCCAGAAGGCGACCTTCGAGATGGTGGAAGGCGTCATGATGGCCTCGATCAAGCAGACCGCCGAGAACGTCACGAAGGGCGTGCGGAGCGCCACGGGCGCGCCCGAGGAGACTGTCGACGAAGCCGTCGCCGTTCCCATCGAGCCGCCCAAGGAGGACGAGAAGCTCCCGTGGCAGGCGACGCGCGTCTCCGATCAGAACTGGTTTGGCAAGCCCGCCTACTTCGCGCGCGACAAGGAGACCGGCGCGATGAGCGTCGAGGGCGTCTGGTGGAACAACGAGGGCCTGAGGGACAAAGTCGGCGAATGGGCCAATACGCTCGTCGAGAACGCCGCCGACTACCTCAAGAGCAAGGCAAAGGGCGTCCCGGGCGCCGCCGAGCTCGAGGGCGGTCCTTCGCAACAGGCGCCGAGCGCCCCGATGCCGAACGGCTCCTTCCCGGACGAGTCATGAGTGGGCCCACTAAGCCCAGGTCGTCCGATCCGTACGAGTACCTGAGCGCGGCATGCGCGTGCATTGCACCCTACTATGTCGTGGGGATGCCGCGAACGAAGGACGCAGCGAGGACAGCCTTCAGTCGGTGGGCGATCCTCCTGCGCACGCCGAGCGGCTCCTACGAATCAGTCGGGGAGCACAAGGAGTTCCGCGATGCGTGGGCCGAAGCAAGTCGCCTCTCGGACAAGTGGAGGAAGGAACGGACACCATGAAGCTCCTTGTTCTCATGATGGTTCTCTCAATGGGCTGCACGAAGACGGGCTACACGCACGGTGTTCCGAACCTCGTAGAGGTCGAGCCAGGCGTCTGGCGCTCGGGGCAGCCGTGCGACGGCAAGGACGCAACGCCATGCGATCAGCAATGGGCGTACCTGAAGAGCCTTGGCATCAAGCGCGTCGTCAAGCTGAACTTCCAAGACGAAGGGACGGACGACGGCGCGGGTCGCGCAGGACTTGAGATGGTGTTTCTGCCGATGCAGCCCGCGGGCGACAAGGACGTCTTCGACAACGCCTTGAACACGTTCGTCCACCCGCGTCTCGAGACGGTCGATGCCGCAGTAAAAGAGCTCGCGAAGAAGGACGGTGTCCTCGTCCACTGCACGCACGGCCAAGACCGGACGGGGCTCATCGTCGGCGTCTACAGGGTCGAGACGGACGGCTGGACGAAGGACAAGGCCTACGCCGAGATGCTCCAGCGCGGGTTTCACCCCGCGCTCCACGGTCTGCACGAGTTCTGGGAAGGCCTTGCCCTCCCTACCCCTGCGCCCCAGCCTGCGCCTCAGAGGTGAACGGCGCCGTGCTTCTGCGAGCCGAAGAGACTGAAGGCGACCGACGCGGTCGGTGAGATCTGCGCGATGCCGCCCGCGGGCGGCGGCAGGCCCCCCGTCTGCTTTGGCGCCGACACGTTCACCGTGACCGTCCACGTCTTGACGATGTTGCCGCTGGGGTCGACGAGGTTCGCCTGGAGCTTCGTCGTCCCCGTCTGCATCACCTGCAAGGTCAGGTAGTGCGTGACGACGCTCGTCCCCGGCGAGGTCGCCGTCCCCTCGCCCGACTGCTGCAGGACGCCGTCGGTGAGGACCGCAAAGGCCCAGACGCCCCCGGTCGACGGATCTTCGGGGAGCCCCACGACGAGCGTGTCGCCCGGGTGGAGGTTCAGCGTCGAGCCGTCCTGCGCGGGCCCGACGGCCACCTTCTGCGTGGGCGCGCCGGCGCCGCCGACGACCTCGCACGGCCCCTGGCCTGAGCCGCTCACGTCGACGGTGCCCGGCGGGCATTTCACGCCCCCCAGCGCGGCGGCGGCCTTCTTCGGCCAGAGCGCCCAGGTCGTAAGACCCACGGCGCCGACGAGCCCAACACCTACCGCGAGTTTCTGTCCGTCCGAGAGGGCCATTCCCTGGTTCTACCACCAGGGGGGGCGCGCGTGTAGACTGGGCCTCAGGATGCCGAACGCGCAACTCATGCCACGAGCATCTTCGCCATCCCCCCCGCCCCCGCGCGGCCTCGGCGCGAGCGTCACCCTGCCGCAGGATCCGAACGCCCAGTACCAGCAGTACCAGACCCCGCAAGGCCAGACGCAGATCAAGACGCAAGCGCAGTCGAGCGTCATCGACTTTGCGACGGGCATCGGCAAGTGGGCGGGCGGCGGCCCGAAGCCGAACCTGCCGAGCGAGAGCGACATCGGCGCCATGGCAGCCGCAGCGGCGCTCTCGTCGGGCAACGCGCAGCTCGCCGCCGCCATTATGCTCGCCTTTCAGCAGGCCGCCCTCGAGAGGAAAGTCTTCGATGCCCTCGGCGCGCCCACGTGGGCGGTCGTCCTCGCCGCGAGCGTCGGCGACATCGGGAGCGCCATCAACCTCGCCTACGGCGAGCTGACGAGCCTCTGGGGATCGCAAGGGTGCCCGCGGCCAGGGCCGCCCAACTGCACGAGCGCGCCGCCGCCGCAGGGACCGGGCGACCCCAACTGGAAGAGCATCGGGGGCGACTGCGACTACGTCCACGCCGCGTGGATGATGGCCGATGTGCAGGACATCGAGCAAAACGAGGACAAGTCGAAGATCGAGGTGCAGTTCCGCTACCTCTTCGATCAGACGCTCTTCATCATGTGGACCGACGCCATCAACTGCAAGATGCCGCCACCCTCCGATCGCGACTGGGCCTACACGCTCGCGGCCTTGTGGAACAGCGCGCACGCGCCGGGCGCCACCTACACGTTCCAGCCGGTCGCCATCGACCCGGGGCACGACTGGTACGACCCGCCGCATCCGACCTACCTCGCGTGGTGCCTCTCGGGGGGACCCTCGGGCTACAACATGCAGTCGTCCTTCGGCGCGGGCCCCCTCACCATCAACACGGGCGACATATTGCCGCCCGCGAAGGTGACGCTCCCGGGCCTGCGCGGCATCACGACCTACAACCAAGGCCAGGCGCCCGGCATGTCGACCGGCGCGAAGGTCGCCATTGGCGCTCTCGCCCTTGGAGGGGCGGCCGCCGGCGGCGTCGGCATCTGGGCATGGCTGACGCACCAGGCGTACCGCAAGGCGTGGGGCAAGATTTGGGACGAGACTGGCGGCAAGGTCGTCGACAAGGTGCGAGGCAAGTGATGACAGACGAAGCGGCAAGCGAGTCGCAGATCCAGGCGAAGCTCACGGCGCACTACGACAAGTACGCGCCGCTCAACGCTCTCGGCCGCCCCAAGGAGAGCGCGTGCCGATGCACGACGTGGCCATGCCCCTGCGCATGCCACGCACGACCGAAGGGGCCCTGATGCCGAACGCGCAACTCGTCCCGCAATCGCCTAAGCCACCGACGCCGTCGCCGCCCCTCCTCAGCGATGCGCAGATCGCGGCCATCAAGTGGGTCCCGCTCCCGAGCGGCCAGGACATCCTCATCAAGGCAGGCTACCGGTACTCGGTCATCGCGAGCATCTCGAAGAGTTGGTACTCGGACGCGCGCGTTGCGAGCGAGGCCAAGAAGCACGCGGTCATCGTCGAGCGCCTTTGGAAGCAAGGCGACCCGGGCGTCAGTCTCCAGGACCCGGACACCGATCACCTCTACGTCCACGCCATTGTGACGGCGACGCAGGATGGCGGATCGGTCGCGTGGTCGAGCCCGTGGCCTTTCACGGTCGCGAACGTCGTCAAGGGATGGTACGCGCCGCCGGCGGGCAAGGAGACCGCGCCGCCGCCCTCGACGGCGCCCGCCACCAACTGGCTCGGCTGGGGCATCGCTGCAGCGGGCGTCGGGACCGCTGGCCTTGGCGGCTGGTATCTCTGGCACCGCCACCGGCTTGCGAAGACGGGCCACCCTCGGATAGGCTGAGACGTATGGCCATCAAGAAGGGTCCCCTCATCCTCGGCGGCGCCGTCTTGGGGCTCGTCGCGCTCGGCGGCATCGCCTACGCTGCGGGCAAGAAGAGCGGCGGCGGGGGCGGCGGGGGTGGAGGCGGCGATGGCGGCTGCTCCAATTGGCGCAACGCCACGAACGGCGATGTCGCTGCCGACGGGACGGAGCCGACCTTTGCGGCGCTCCTCTCGAAGCCCGTCGGGACCACGGTCTACGAGACGCACAACGGCCACGCGTGGAAGTTCGTCGTGTGCCAAGGGTCCAACTGCGTGCCGCCGAGTTCCTTTCAGAAGGATGTGCGCGGCTTCGTCTGCGCGGGGTGAGGGCGGATGACACCGCTAGGGGTGAAACTCGCGTGGGTGGGCGGCCTCGCCGCAGGCGCCCTCGCCCTCGGCGGCGTCGTGTACGCGGCCACCAAGGCACCGGCGGCGACGAGTGGCCCGGGCACGACGAACGCTCTCCAACTCGTCCCCGGGCATCGCTACCGCGTCGTCGTCGTCGATCCGGCCATCGCGCAATTGCCGGGTGCGGCCTCGCTCACAATGAACAATGCCCAGACGGGCTTCGACGCGGGCTTCGGGCAAGGGATCTTCCAAGTCGTCGCAACGACCGTGAGCGGATCCACCTGGACGATGCTCTTCGACTACCGAGGCGCGCAGGCCTTCGCGATGCCGGGGTCGGCGTTTCAGTTCAGCCCGACGACGACGCGGTCGACCATCACCGATCTCGGGCCGTCGCCCACGATGAGGCCGCAATGACGAAGACGACCGAGCGCGCTGCGTGGATCGGGGGCATCGCCCTCGCGGCGATCGGCGTCGGCACCGCAGTCTACTTCGCCACGAAGCCCGCCGCAGCGGCGACGACGCCCCAAGGTGGTGGTGGTGGTGGTGGTGGTGGTGGTG